>MDTB01182952.1_pt1 | contig 54634 bp, 44 predicted proteins | sample 811161 | NCBI WGS metagenome assembly MDTB01 (sample SAMN05326650, study PRJNA326480) | marine metagenome | isolation source: seawater | place: Mediterranean Sea | collected 2009 | reverse complement strand
GCTTTGGTTCGCCGCAGATTCGCAATCGGGGCACAATAGGGGGCAATATCTGTGGCGGGTCACCTATTGCCGATTGGCCGCCCGTTTTACTCGCCCTGGATGCATCTGTCTTGCTGAAAAGCGTAGCAGCCAGTCGGGTCGTCGCGCTTCGTGACTTTTTTCTTGGGTACCGGCAAACGAGCCTGATCCCCGGTGAGTATCTTGCTGCGGTGCAGTTGAATATCCCTGAGCGCTGGTCACAGATCTCATTTGATAAAATAAGTAAGCGCTACGAAGACGACATCTCAAGCGTTTGTGCGGCAATTTACTTGAAGCACGAAGAAACAGTAGTGCGCGAAGCGCGTATCGCCTTTGGCGGAGTTGCGGCGACACCGATCCGGTTATTTGAGATTGAAGCCCTGCTCGTTGATCAGCCGCTGGCTGAGATTGATACCGACATGCTTAGCGATGAGCTAGCTGGCGCGCTTATGCCGATCAGCGACGTTCGAGCCAGCGCTGACTACCGCGCGCAGATGGCGGTGACTTTGCTTCTGAACAGATTATCTCGCGAGCAGGCCACTGGTTGATATGAATCTGAAAGATCCCCAACTCGAAGCCAGCCTCGGCGCTGGCCCAGGTGCATCTGCGCAGGCAGCTGCAATGCCGTCGCATCCGCATGAGTCTGCCAAGGCCCATGTCACCGGCGCGGCCCTCTATGTAGACGACGTAGCGCTTCCTGGTGACTGCCTGCATGTAGCCGTGGGTGGGTCTGCACGCGCGCGCGCGCGCCTGCTTACTGTGGACTTGCAGGCGGTGCGTGCCAGCGATGGTGTTATCGATGTGATGACTGCAGCGGACATACCAGGTGAGAACGAGATCGGCGCTATTTTGCCGGGTGATAGCTTGCTCGCCGACCAAGAAGTTGAGTACGTCGCGCAGCCTATTTTTGCAGTTGCGGCATTGAGCCTGAAGCAAGCACAGCTGGCGGCGGCTAAAGCGCTAATCGAATACGAGATCCTCGAGCCAGAGCTCGACGTCGATGCTGCCTTGGCCAAGCAAAGTTTTGTGACGCCGAGCAGATTTTGGGGTGATGAGCAAATTGCCACGATTGTCGGGCAATCAGACCATCGTATTGATCAGCACCTGTATATCCGCGGTCAGGAACATTTTTATTTAGAACCTCAGGCGGCTTACGCCAGTCCGCGTGATGACGGCATGTTTGTTGCGACGTCCTCCCAGCATCCGGGTGAGGTGCAAAGCGCGATCGCACGGGTGCTGGGTTGGCAGATGCACCGGGTTACTGTGGAATGTCGGCGTATGGGTGGCGGTTTTGGCGGTAAGGAGTCACAGGCAGCCCCCCTGGCCTGCCTGTCCGCCTTGTTTGCCCAGCGCAACAACAAGACTGTGAAGTATCGCATGCCGCGCAACGACGACATGGTGCAGACGGGTAAGCGTCACGATTTTAGCACCCGAGTATCACTGGGCTGCGATAGCCAAGGGATACTCAAGGGCGGCGACTTTGAACTATCGGGTATGTGCGGATACTCGCCGGATTTATCAGATGGCATCGTTGACCGCGCGATGTTCCACGTCGATAACGCCTATTTTCTGCCTAGCAGCCGAATCGTTGGGCACCGGTGCAAGACCAATACCGTATCTAATACAGCATTTCGTGGCTTTGGCGGGCCACAGGGCATATTGGCTATGGAGGCTGCCATGGACAGCTTGGCTTATGCCGCACAAATAGAACCGTTATTGCTTCGGCAGCGAAACCTATATCGACCTGGTTTCAGCAAAACCCCCTATCAGCAGGAGGTGACGCAAGTCGTTCTACCTGACCTAATAGAGCGTTTAGCAAAGAGCAGTGACTACTGGGCAAGGCGTGAACAGATCAAACAGCACAATCGGACAAATCCACGTTGGTGCAAGGGCATATCACTTAATCCAGTGAAGTTTGGTATCTCCTTCACGACAACGCACCTTAATCAGGCTGGAGCACTCGTGCACATCTTCAACGATGGCAGTGTGGAGGTGAATCACGGCGGCACGGAAATGGGCCAGGGCCTGTATACCAAGGTGCAGGCTGTGGTGGCCAACGCCTTCGGACTGCCTATGCAGCAAGTCCTCAACACGGCCAGTCGCACGGATAAAGTCCCAAATGCGTCTCCTACGGCAGCATCGTCCGCAGCAGACATGAATGGCATGGCAGCATTAGACGCTTGCGAGCAAATTAAAACTCGACTCACAGAGTTTGCGCAGCAGCAGCTTGGCTGGAGCGATGCTTTGATCTTTGCCGATGGCATGGTCAGCAGCCAAGGCGCGCCAGAACAATCCTTACGCTTCGCAGAATTTGTCCACAAGGCCTATATGGCGCGGGTGTCACTATCGGACAAAGGGTTTTATCGGACACCGAATATCGAAGTTGATAAAGACGCAGGCATTGGCAATCCGTTTTACTATTTCGCCAACGGTGCGTCGGTATCCGAGGTAGTGGTTGACACGCTCACCGGTAATTACCGGGTGACACGCGTCGACATTCTGCATGATGTTGGTCGGTCGCTGAATCCAGCAATCGACCTGGGGCAGATAGAGGGTGGCTTCGTGCAAGGGATGGGATGGCTGACCACGGAAGAGCTGCTGTGGGATCAGAGTGGCCGCATCATTTCCAATGGTCCGGCCAACTACAAAATTCCCAGCGCCCATGATGTGCCAGAGCAGATACATGTCGACTTTTATCAGCAGGCCAACCCAGTGCCTACCGTGCATCGGTCGAAAGCCGTCGGCGAACCGCCAGTGATGCTAGCGATTTCAGTTTGGTGCGCGTTGCGAGATGCCTGTGCAAGTCTTACCGGATACCGCTACCTTCCGCCTTTATCTGTGCCGGCGACCGCGGAGCAGGTCTATTTATGCGTGCAACGCGCGCTCGACAGCTCGCCAAGCGCTGAAGAATAGGAAAAAGTAATGTATGGACGCAAGAACTGGCAAGACGCGCTGGTAAACGCAGATGCCTCTGGGGTACCGCATGTCTTGGTGACCATCTTAGCGATCACCGGGTCGGCGCCGCGTGAGGGTGGCACGAAAATGGTCGTTACTGAGGAACGGGTAGTCGACACCATCGGCGGCGGGCAGTTAGAGCTGCTGGCTATCGAGCGTTCGAGGGCGATTTTGGCCGGTCAGCTGCCGGCGTCCCAGCAAGTGGAGCACTATCCTCTTGCTGCTTCGGCACTGCAGTGTTGCGGTGGTTCTATGACATTGCTTTACGAGCCACTCGGCCTTAACCGACCCGACATCGTCGTGTTTGGCGCTGGGCATGTGGGCCAAGCAGTGCTGCATCTGCTTGCGACATTGCCAGTCACCACCTCGGTTATTGATTCTCGCCTCGACTGGCTGGAATCCGCTAGCGCTCAGCATAAGCTAGAACTGGTCGAGGACGATTTGACGCCGTCTTTGCACCAGCAGGCGCTGATGCGACTGGTTCCAGCCAACGCGTGGGTACTGGTAATGACCCATGATCATGTAACCGACTACGCTTTGATCAAAGGGCTCATCGAGCGAACGGATTTGAATTTTTTAGGTCTTATAGGGTCGAAAACGAAATGGAAAAATTTCTCCCGCCGGCTATTGCGAGATGGTCTGAGCGAGAGCTCGTTGCAGCGGGTGCAGTGCCCTATCGGCGCGGGTGCGAGTCGGTTCAAACAGCCGATGGCCATTGCTGTGGATATCGTTGCCGAGCTGCTGCGCCATCTCAGCCTGCCGACTGCTAAAGCCTCAGGATCAGTGGACACACAGGCAGAAGAATCGGTGTCGGGGCGAGAAACCGCCGTGCTCGCTACCCACGAGCCTTTACAGCTTGCAACGCAAGTCAAGCCAGGCGGTGGGATGCAGCCGGTGACCAAGCAGTTACTGCGCGACAAGACACCTGGTCTGTTTCGATGACAGATCTCGCCACGTTCAATGCCTTGAGCTCAGAAGACGCTCGAGCCATGGTGCTGGGCTGGTGTCACTGCCCAAACTTGGCGGGCGACGTGGCCGCGCAACGACCTTTTCTGACCATCACCGACTTGAACACCGTCTGCGTAACGCGCTGGCAGCAAGCGTCTGCCGCTGAGATTAGTGAGGCACTGGCTGCCCATCCCTTGATCGGCGATGTCAAGTTGCTGAAGTCTAAGTTCTCAGCGACCGCCGACGCCCAGGTGAGTACTGCCTTTGCAGAACAGGGCCAGGTACTTAAAGCTAGCGACCATACGCTGAACGAGCTGGCGCGTTTGAACGTGGAATACAAACAACGCCATGGTTTCATTTTTATTGTATTCGCGAAGCATTTGACCGCGGATGAAATGCTTGAGGCGATTAGGGCAAGAATCGGCAATATTACGGCAGATGAATTCGCGCAAGCAGCCGCAGAGCAAACAAAAATTCTACAGGCGCGCATCGCGACGACTTTTGGCATAGAGGCGTAATCGAGGCTGGTATAAAACTTGACTAAGGAGCCGAGGTCTAGCCAAAGCCGGCAATGACCGCTGCGGCAAAACCTGTGAAAGATCAGAACAAGAAATAGGGCAAAAGGTAGAGCAACAGCATGAATCCTGATGGACTAACAAAAATCAGCACCCATGTACTGGATCTTGCCACGGGAACGCCTGCACCGGACGTGCAGGTTAGACTTCTCGACGCAGCGGGAACCACACTGGATGGCGCTTCTACCAACGCTGATGGCCGTATCGAAGCTTGGGCTGCTGTCGATGATGTTGCCCCTGGCACCTACAGGTTGATATTCGATATCGCCGCTTATCAAAGCTGTCCGGATAGTGCTGACCAGGACATATTCTTTCCCCAGATTGAAATTGTTTTTAGCTTAGATGGCACGCGGCCACGAGTGCATATCCCGGTGCTGCTTAGTCCTTACGGCTACACCACTTATCGGGGTAGTTAGCAGTGCAGCAGCTGAAGTTAAGAGCAAGGCTGCTGAGCTTTGCTTGTGATGAACACGGCACAGTAACCGCGAACGAATGCGATGACGGGGTGCTAGTTTGTGAGAACGGCAGAATCACTGAACTTATCTCCGCCGCAGACTATGTGGCCCGAGGTTTTGTGTTAAGCGAGTGTGAGGATCTGCGTCCCTGCATCATCTTCCCTGGTTTTATTGACACCCATCTGCACATGCCTCAGCTTGGGATTATGGCCAGCTACAGTGCGCAGCTATTGGACTGGCTTGAGCGCTACGCGTTCCCAGCAGAGACTGCTTTTGCGGATTCCGAGTTTGCCGCCTTGCAGGCGCAACAGTTTGTCGAGCGGATGGTGGCGTCAGGCACCACGTGTGCTCAAGTGTTCACGACGGTCTATGCACATTCTTGCGAGCATCTGTTTGCTGCGGCGCAGGCCAAGGGTATGGCCATGGTGGCAGGCAAGGTGATGATGGATCGCAACGCGCCGCAGGCGCTGACGCAGGATGCGCAATCCTGCGCCAATGATTGCGAACAACTGCTGCAAAGGTGGCATGGCAAAGACCGTCTCAAGTACGCACTTACTCCGCGCTTTGCAATTACCTCAAGTGACGAGCAGCTGTCGCTGTGCGCCGAGCTGTTGGCAAGCTATCCGGATGCGCTGGTGCAAACGCACCTGTCGGAGAACCATGAAGAAATTGCTGAGGTTGGTCGACTGTTTCCACAGGCGCTGGACTATTTAGATGTTTACCAGGGCTTTGGGCTTAACACAGAGCATGCGACGTTTGCCCATGGCATTCATCTCTCCCCGAGCGAGCGCGAGCGCATTGTTGACGCAGGTGCGAAGGTCGCTTTCTGTCCTAGTTCCAATCTTTTCCTCGGCAGCGGATTGTTAGATATTGCTGCCGTGCCAACGACCAATTTGTCCATCGCCAGTGACGTGGGTGGGGGCACTGGCCTGTCGATGCTGCATACCTGTGCCGAGGGCTATAAGGTCGCCCAGCTACAGGGTAAGCGTTTTCACCCTTTACAAGCCTTCTACTTAATTACCGCAGGTAATGCCAGGACACTTGGACTTGAGGCAGAAGTTGGCCGCCTCGAGTCAGGTCTTATGGCAGATCTGGTGGTTCTCAATCCCACCAAGCCAGCAGAACTAGCCGAGCGTTTTCATTCTTGTAGAGACCTAACCGAGGAGTTATTCGCATTGATGATGCTTAGTGACGATCGCAGCGTCGAGCGCTGCTATATCGCCGGGCGACTGGCATACGGAGCAACCAGCTAAGCATGGGTATGGAATTCAACATTGGCGAATGGGCGATATTTTTCTTTCGCGCGCTGCATATCGTTACCGCGATTGCGTGGATCGGCGCCTCATTCTATTTCGTTTGGCTAGACATGAACTTGCGCCCAGTGACAGACGATAAGCTCGGTAAGGGGTTGCAAGGCGAATTGTGGGCTATTCATGGCGGTGGTATTTACGAGGTGCAAAAGTACTCCCTCGCGCCACCGCAGATGCCGAAAACCCTGCATTGGTTTAAGTGGGAGGCCTATAGCACCTGGCTCTCAGGCAGTGGGCTGCTGATATTATTGTATTACGGTAGAGCCCAAACCTATCTGATTGATACGCAAAGTTGGGTGCAGGACCCCACTACAGCTATTTTGACCAGCATCGGCTTTCTTGCCATAAGCGTTTTAGGTTACGAGGCATTGGTGCGGTTCAAGGGCTTGTCCACCCGTTCCCTTGCGGCGTTGATTGTTATTTGGATCAGCGCTTTGTGCTGGCTGGCATTTCAGCTGTTTAGCCAAAAGGCTGCGCCTATTCATGTGGGTGCAGCTATGGCGAGCATCATGGCCGCCAACGTGCTCTTAGGCATTATTCCTGGTCAAAAGGCATTAGTGCGGGCTATTGAGTCTGGCAGTGAGTTGGACCCGGCACCGGCTTTGGCGGCACGCAAACGTTCATTGCACAACAACTACTTCACTTTGCCGGTGGTGCTGTGCATGTTGTCGAATCATTCAATGTTTATCTACGGTCATACTTGGGCTTGGGCAGTGCTGATCGTGCTGATGCTCAACGCCGCTTACCTCCGGCATTTCTTTAATCTGCGCCATCAGGGTCTTCTGCGACCAAGTATTCTCGTTAGTTCGGCGGTGATATTTATCGCCACGGCTTTTGCCGGCGACCGGCTGGCTGCCGGCGACCTAACAATTGATGTCAGTGATTCCGGCCAAGGCCTAGCAGCCCCTATCGCCAAACTCGATGATCAACAAATGATGGGTTTGGTGGCACGGCATTGCGGTAACTGTCACGCCAAACAACCGGCGTTTCCCGGCTATGCTGCGGCCCCTGGCGGCATTGTGTTAGATAGTATCGCTGCCCTAAACACATACAAGGTGCGCACGGTAAGCTCACTGCGCAGCGGCTATATGCCACTGGGTAACATGCAGGGACTTAGCGATGCGGACCGCGCCGCCATGCTTCGCTACCTGCAATAACAGCGCACGCGAGTGCGCTCTCCGCACTAACTCGGTAGATGCTGGGCATGCCAGTGACGGGCGAGATCGCCTCGGCGACAAATCCATACATCACTATGGGAAGCCGCGTACTCGAGAAATCGACGCAGCGCCGGAGTTCTTCCCGGACGGCCGGCAATGCGACAGTGCAACCCGACATTAAGCATCTTTGGCGCATAGGCCCCCTCGGCGTAGAGCTGATCGAAGGCATCCTTGAGGTAGTCGTAAAACTGCGTTCCCGAGTTAAAGCCTTGCGCTGCAGCAAAACGCATGTCGTTGGTATCCAGCGTATAAGGCACGATTAAATGGTGGCCCCAGTCGCCGCTGTGCCAATAAGGCAAGTCATCGGCGTAAGAGTCCGAGTCGTACAGCAGTCCGCCCTGTTCAAGGATCAACGCGCGGGTATTCGGGCTGTCGCGGCCGGTATACCACCCTAGTGGTCGGCTGCCGGTTACCCTTTCATGAGCCTCGAAAGCCATTGCGATTTGCTCACGCTCTTGCTCGATGGGCATATTTTGATGACTTATCCAACGATAGGCGTGACTGGCAATATCCCAATCCGCTTTCAGCATGGCTTCGACCGCCGCCGGATGACGCTCCATAGCCATGCCAACGCCGAACACTGTGAGCGGTATAGACAACTCGGTGAACAGCCTGTGCAGCCTCCAGAAGCCAGCCCGACTGCCATACTCGTAGAGCGACTCCATGCTCATATGCCGATTACTAAAGGACTCTGCATTGATGATCTCCGAGAGGAAGGTCTCAGAGCCTTGGTCACCGTGAAGGATGTTGTTTTCGGCACCCTCCTCATAGTTAAGGACAATTTGCAGCGCCAGGCGAGCGCCATCAGGCCAATTCGGATTGGGTGGTTGGTTTGCATATCCCACAAGGTCGCGGGGGTAGGTGGGCAATTTTTTCTCCTTTGGTTAGCGCTCGACTTACCAAAGCAAAAACATCCATAAAACACAATCAATGTTCAGCCAAAGGAGTACAAAAGTGCGCGCAAAAGTTTCTGCAATCCCTTGAAGGGCGAGCAGTTGCCAGCGACCCTGAGGCAATTATTGATGCCCAGCTCCATCAGTCGCGCACTGCTTTGGTGCCCAAGGCCAAACCAAGGCACTGACATAGGTCATCACTAAACTGTCTTGTTAGTCGATGCGGAACGTAAGCGCAGTGACGGCGAATGACTGAATCGGTGCGTAAACAGACGCGTGGATGTCTAAATTAGGTTCAACAGTGGTAGTTCCATTGCCGTGGTTTTTCTCCGCCGAGGGCGCGCGGGCGACGAAGAATGCTGGCATAGCTTTTGCATTTTCAAGCGAAACCAATTTGGCATGTCCAGATATCAAAGCGGTGGATTGCAACGGTCATAGGGCCATTCGCAACAACCACCGACCCTGACGTAGGAATGAGCCCCGTATGAAAAAAATGTTTGCGATCACAGCCTTGATTGCCGTGATGGGCGGACCCTTGGGAGCCACCCAAGCCGCTGAGGAAGTTCTTGAACCGGCGCTGACAGCGCAAGCACGCTCAGACGCTGCGGGCGCCAGCAGTCAGGCAAAAATTGACACATTGGCAGAGGCCGTCGTTCGCGATTTGCAGCGTTACCGCACGACATCGCAGCGACTTGAAAGTCTTGAGATCTACAACTTACAGCTGCAAAAGCTGATTGACTCGCAGGAGCGCGAGATTGCCTCAATCGTCAGGCAGACCGCGGAAATCGACAGTATCGAGACCGGCTCACTGCCGTTGATGATCGAAATGACCGCCACCCTCACCGATATCGTTCAGCTTGACGTGCCGTTCTTGGTCGCAGAGCGCGAGCGCCGTATTGAGAATTTAGCCTCACTGATTGATCGCGCTGATGTAACCGCGGGAGAAAAATTCCGCCGCATCATGGAAGCTTATTTGGTGGAAGTTGATTATGGCCGAACCATTGAGGCCTACCGCGGCGAGCTAGAAATGGGCGGCGCAGTGCGTACCGTCGACTTCTTGCGTATCGGTCGAGTTGGGCTCTACTACCAAACTTTGGACGGTGACGAGAGCGGTCAGTGGAACCCCCAGCGAAAAGCCTTTGAGCGTTTAGAGGATTCTGTTCGACGCCCCATCATGGTGGGTCTGCGGGTAGCGCGAAAGCAGTCACCGCCTGAGTTATTGACACTGCCCATTAACGTGCCGGAGGTGTAACGGTGAAATCACTTAAGGCGAAGCAAGCTCGCTTATCCACTCGCAACGTCATCCAGCGAGCACTCAAGGCGACGTATCTGTGTGGTGCAGTACTCGCGCTAAACCTGACAACCATTGGTGCTGCGCAAGCGGAGGACTCGCTATCGGAACTATTCGAGCGCGTGAAGTCTGGCAGCGCGGAAGAAGTTCGGCGTAACCAGGAGCGCGAAGCGCGGTTTACCAGCTCCGCTGCAGAACGCGCGGCGATGCTGCGCGATGTGCAAGCCAAAGTGCAGCAGCAGGAACAACTTAAAGATCGCCTCAAGTCTCAGTTTGACAGCAACGAAGACCGTCTTGTTGAAATTACGACGATACTGGATCGCCGAATTGGCGACTTGGGCGAACTCTTTGGTGTGTTCCGTCAAACCGCCGATGACACACAAAACCTGCTGTTCGACTCATTGGTGACTCTGGAGTATCCAGAGCGACGTGAGGCGATCGAGGTGTTGGCTAGCAGTACCGAAGTCCCGACAATTCCAGAGATGCAGGATCTGTGGACACTGCTGGTTCAGGAGATTGCTTATTCTGGTGAGGTCTCCAAGTTTGAAAGCGAGATCGTTGCTCCAGGCGGCGCCATATACTCAGACAGCGTTGTCAGGGTTGGTATGTTCAACGCTATATCCGGTGATCGATATTTGAATCATCTCACCGAAGAAAATATTCTTGCCGAGTTGCCACGGCAGCCAGCAGGCTTTGCCCGCTCAACTGCTGCTGACTTAGCAGAGGCGTCCAACGAAATCGTACCGTTTGCAGTTGATCCTTCGCGCGGTGCGCTGCTTGGATTGTTGGTGCAATCACCGAGCCTAATGGAGCGTATTGAGCAGGGTAAGGCCGTCGGCTATGTGATTTTAGTCGGCTTGGCCCTAGGTCTGATTCTGGTACTGGAGCGCTGGGCGCGCCTAGGCAAGTTGCAAAGCCGGATCAATAGTCAGCTAGAAGATTTGGATCGGGTCAGCGACGACAATCCATTGGGCAGAATCATCGCGACATACTACGAGAATGAGCATCTGGACGATCTAGAAACCATTTCACGGAAGCTCGAAGCTGTGGTGATCAAAGACGTCGCCGCTGTCACAGCGGGGCTGCCGATCATCAAAATTCTTGCCACAGTTGCGCCGCTGACTGGCCTACTCGGTACCGTGGTGGGTATGATCGAAACGTTCCAATCCATCACCTTGTTCGGCACCGGTGATCCAAAGCTAATGGCTGGCGGTATTTCCATGGCACTGATAACGACAGTGCTGGGCTTGGTAGCAGCCATTCCGTTATTGATTAGCCACACTTTCCTAAGTACCAAAGCCAGCTCTCTGAGTAAGGTCATAGCCGAGCAGGCAGCAGGCATGATGGCAATGAAGGCTGAGCAAATTGCCACGGCCAAGCTGAGCGCTAGTTGATTCGAAGATGAACGATCTATATATCGCCTTCTTTGACTACATGCAGCGCGGTGGCGATGTCCTATGGGGCATTCTGGCTCTCACCATCATCCTATGGTGGATGGTGCTGGAGCGAGTTTGGTACTTCTTTGTGGATTTTAAAGCCGACCGCGATGCGCGGGTCGACGCGTGGATGAGCAGACCTGAGCGCAGCTCGTGGTACGCGAAATATCAAAGGGTGCAGCTCATATCAGAAGTCGAATGCCTGATGATGAAGAACATGCAGGCGATTCCTGCGTTTATCGCCCTGCTGCCGCTGCTAGGTCTGCTCGGCACGGTGACCGGCATGATTCAGGTATTCGATGTTATGGCTAATCTGGGTTCCGGTAATCCGCGAGCCATGGCTAACGGCGTCAGTGCTGCAACCTTACCGACTATGTCAGGCATGTTGGTGGCCATCATTGCTATACCGTTTTGGACGCTGCTGGAACGACGCTACAAGCGTGAATTGAACAACCTCCGTGAGTTAATAGTAGAAGAGTAAGCGATGAACACTTCAAGATTTTTGGTGCCCACAGAAGAAGAGAGTCAGGTAGATCTTACGCCTATGCTTGATGTTGTCTTCATTATGCTGATTTTCTTTATCGTCACCTCAACCTTTGTGAAAGAGTCAGGTGTTGACGTTACCCGCCCGAATGCGGAAACCGCCGCTCCAACGGATGCCTCCAGCATCCAAATCGGAATAACTGCGAATAACCAGATCTATTTCGACAAGCGCTTGGTGGATAAACGTGCGGTGCGGGCGAACATTGAAAAAGGCCTGGCTGAAAGCCCCGGGGCAGCGATCATCATTATTGCCGATGCCTTATCCAATACCGAGACGCTGATCGAGGTGATGGACCAGTCGCGTCTAGCGGGCGCGGAAAACGTTTCTGTAGCAACAGATGAGCCATGATACTGATTAAACCGGCAGTCACCGTAGCGTTTGCCTTTGTCTTAACGCTAATTATGTTTTCCATCATGCAGGTGCTAGTGAGCAACGATGGGATCTTTGAAAAGCCCAGTCGGGAATCGTCGTATTTGAATTTCATTCGTTTGAACACTAAGGACGCCGAACTCAACACCAAGGACCGGCGTCTGCCAGAGCCACCGCCACCGCCTGAGGAAGCTCCAGACACTCCTGAGTTTGCCGCCCAGATTGATTCTGTTTCCGCTGATATGAGTATGAATCTGCCAACCATTGGTATTCCCATCAACAGCGGTGACGGGCCATATTTGGGTGCTCTCGCTCAAGGGGACGGCTTGGCCGGTTTCGACACAGACGTTATTCCGGTGGTGCGAGTACAGCCTGCCTACCCACGCCGCGCCAAGCAGGCGGGCATTGAGGGCTATGTCACTATGGAAGTGCTGATCCGCGCTGACGGCACAGTGACGCGTGCCAAAGTTCTGGAATCTGATCCGCCACGATTGTTTGACGAGGCGGCGCTTAGGGCGATCGAACGATGGAAGTTTCGACCGAAGATCGTTGACGGCACACCGGTATCACAACGAGCGAAACAGACCATTGAATTCACGTTGCAGCCATAGTTAACCAGGGACAGTAGATGACGCGACAACTACAGCGAATCAAATTCGTTAGCATCGTTATGCTACTGCTGCACCTGGCACTGGGTAGTGCACATGCAGTGGCAGATTCGATTACCACGAAGACTTTTAATAAGCTCACCGAAGCCCAAGAGATGATGGCCGAGGACAATGTGCCTGGCGCTATTGCGGAGTTGGAGCTGCTGTTGAGTGAGGTAAACACAGACTCACTTGATCAGGCGCTGACCTTGCAAATGCTCGGTTACGCCGAAATGAGCGCCGAGCGTTTCGAGGTGGCCATCGGGCACCTGCGTGCGAGCCTTGCCCTGGACAAGCTGCCGGAGTCAGTAAAATACAACGTGGGCTATATGGTGGCACAGCTTTACGCTGCCCTTGGACAATTTGATGAGGCGCTGGATTTTGCCGCTCAATGGTTTGCTTCATTGGAAGAACCCAAAGCGTCGCAGATGATGTTTATGGCAAATATTTACGCGCAGACAAAGCGCTACAAAGAAGCCATACCCTATGCCGAGCGAGCGATCAATAAGAGCGATCAGCCAGCGGAAAGTTGGTATCAGCTGATTACCTCTGCCTATTTTGAGATAGAAGACTTTCCCAAAGCCAGTCGTTGGCTGCAAAAACTGATTGAAGGATGGCCGGAAAAAGGTGGTTATTGGGAACAGCTGGCAAGCATCTATGTGCTCCTGGAAAACGAGGCCATGGCCCTGTCTACTCTGCGAGTTGCATGGCTACAGGGTGTGTTGGAGCGTGAAGCCTCTATCAAATCTATGGTGCAGTTAGCGGCGGCTAGAGGTATTCCAGATCATGCGGCGCGCATGATCGAAGCCGCGTTCGCCGCCGAGCTGTTACCTCAGGATGAAACGTTTGTGCGCTTGCTTGCCAATGCTTGGGTTAGCGCGAAAGAAAACGATTTGGCTATTGCCGCGTTTCAGCGGCTTGCGGAGATGGAGCAAGATGGTCAAGCCTTGGTGCGGGTGGCGAATCTGCACTTAGAAATGGGGCGCTGGCAGAGTGCAGAACAAGAGCTGAAAAAAGCCATAGATCTAGGCTTGGAGGATGCGGGTAGCGCTTATCTGCTGCTGGGCATCGTGCTGGCCGAACAGGATAAGTACAAAGACAGCTTCGCAGCGCTGCGGCGCGCGCGCAGCTTCGACAAAACCCAACGCCAGGCGGCGAAGTGGCTTAGCTACGCTGAGGATATGCGCAAGCAGTTCGAGTGGCAGCAGGCCTATGGTGGATAATGGTGCCTGCGCCTTTACGTCGCCGCATTTTTTGGCGACCCAAGCGGGCATGGATGTATTACAGCGCGGCGGCAGCGCAGTCGACGCAATGATCGCAGCGGCGGCGATGATCGCCGTTGCCTACCCGCATATGAATGGGCTCGGCGGAGACAGCTTTTGGCTGGTGCACCAGCCCGGAAAAAAGCCTTGGGCGATAGATGCCTGCGGCTGCGCCGCAGCTGCCGCTAATCCTGATTGGTATGCCGAGCAGTCACTGCAACAGATTCCATCTCGAGGCCCCGCTGCCGCTCTAACAATGGCGGGTACTTTGTCAGGATGGCAATTGGCCCGAGACACATGGGCGGCACACAACGGCAATGCGGCGAACTTGCCATTACAGGATTTGCTGGCGCCAGCTGCGGACAAAGCTATTGGTGGAGTTGTTGTTACCGACAGCTTAGCTAGCGCGTCTGCCAAGGTAGCAAGTGATCTGCAAGAATCCGTTGGCTATCAGCAGGTGTTCACCCGCAACGGTGAACCGCTGCAGGCGGGTCAGATGTTTAGCAATCCGGCCCTTGGCAAACTTCTGCAACAGTTAGGAACCAAGGGATTATCTGAGTTTTATCGCGGTGCCATCGGGCAAAACTTGGCCGAAGCGTTACGAAGCTATGGCTCGCCATTGCGCTTGGAAGATTTCGTGGCATATCAGGCGCAGCAGGTAACGCCGTTGGTTGCCTCGATTCGTCACGGACAGGTTTTCAATCTGCCCGCGCCGACCCAGGGTTTTGCCTCATTGCTGCTGCTCGCATGCTATGACCGGCTGGCTCAGAGCGACTGGCAGGAGGCGGATTCTATCCACGCCATTATAGAGAGCACGAAGCAAGCGTTTTTGTTGCGCGACCAGTGGATTGCGGATCCGGATCAAGTGCCGGTGGACTTGCAGGCTCACCTGTCTGAGGAGGCAGTGGCCGCAGTGGCCGCCAAAGTGGACCTCGAGCATGTGGCCCAATGGCCGCAGGTGGCGCCAGGTGGCGACACGGTGTGGATGGGCGCGCGTGATTCCAGCGGCACCATGGTCAGCTTTATTCAAAGTCTTTACTGGGAATTTGGCTCTGGAGTTGTTGTGCCCGAGTACGGATTGGTTTGGAATAACCGCGGCGTTGGATTCACCTTGGCCGCAGGACTACGGCAGCTCGGCCCGGGACGAAAACCATTTCATACGCTTAACCCGGCGCTGTTTTTGCACAACGAAGGTTCGCGTATTGCTTTTGGCACCATGGGCGGTGAAGGTCAGCCGCAGACCCAAGCGGCCATCATGATGCGGCATCTTTACATGGGTGAAAGTCTGGAAAACAGCGTTGCTCGTCCGCGCTGGCTGTTGGGCCGCACTTGGGGCGACGCCGATGACGGGCTAAAAATTGAGGCTGACCTTGATCCAAAGATACTTTCGACGCTGGATGATCGTGGGCACGACATCACCATAGTGCCCCCGAAAAGTGAGGCTATGGGACACGCCGGTATGGTTAAAGACGACGCGCGAGGCGGCATTACGGCAGCGACAGATCCCCGCAGCGATGGACTAGCGCTTACAGCAGGATAAATTGTGACAACACCTTTTTTACCACCACCTCGCATGCTCATGGGACCCGGCCCCATCGATGCCGATCCTAGAGTATTGCGCGCCATGTCCGGCCAGTTGATCGGGCAGTTTGATCCGCAAATGACAGCATGTATGGACCAGACTATGGCTGCGTACCGGCAGGGTTTTTGTACCTCGAATCAATGGACGTTTCTAATCGACTCTACATCCCGCGGTGCAATAGAAGCCTCGTTGGTGTCGTTATTGGAGCCGGGTGATACGGTCCTAGTGCCGATCTTCGGTCGCTTCGGGCATCTGCTCACAGAAATAGCCGGCCGCTGCGGCGCCAAGGTCGAAGCCATAGAAGTGCCTTGGGGCACTGTGTTTGATCCCCAGCAAATTGCTGATGCGATTCGGACGGTGCAGCCCAAGATGGTTGCCATAGTGCAGGGTGATACCTCGACTACCATGCTCCAGCCGCTAGAGGATATCGGCAAAATCTGCCGTGAGGCGGGAGTGCTTTTGTACTGCGATGCCACCGCCTCTATTGGCGGTAATCCACTGCATACCGACGAATGGCAACTCGATGTGGTGACCGTCGGTCTACAAAAGTGCCTGTGCGGTCCCTCCGGCAGTGCGCCCATAACCCTGGGGACGCGCGCGGTGGAAGTGATCGACGCACGTCGTCATGTGGAGGCGGGTATACGCGCCAAGCACCATGTTAATGGTCAGGGTCCGCGCATCGCATCTAACTACTTTGATTTAGCGATGATCATGGACTATTGGGGGCCTGAGCGCCTGAATCATCATACTGAAGCCACCTCTATGCTTTACGGGTCGCTGGAGTGCGCGCGGATACTAATAGAGGAAGGTCTTGATGCTGCCATAAGTCGACATGCCTTGAATGGTAAGGCGCTTGCTCAAGGCTTGTTGGCAATGAATCTTGAACTGTACGGTGACCAAGTGAATCGCATGCACAATGTCGTGGGTGTTTATATTCCTCAAGGAGTCACTGGCAACGCGGTCAGGCACAACATGCTGCACGACTATGGCATTGAGATCGGTACATCGTTCGGGCCGTTAGATGGTGTCATTTGGCGTATTGGCACAATGGGCTATAACGCTCGGCCCGATGCGGTGCTGAAAACTCTAGCTTGCCTTGAGCAGTGTTTGCTTAGTGAGAAGCACACACTTTTGCCAGGAGCTGGAGTCGCTGCGGCGAAAAATATCTACGCATCAGCAACCTAGCGCTTGTTATTACATGTCGCGCAAGATTAAAGACAACAAGCTTTTAGGCGAGGCCGTAGCGATAGCAGCAGAGCGGGTTATGCAGCGCTGCGAGGTCCTGGCTCAGGCCTCATTGAACCCCGATTACGTAGAGCGAACCTATCTAAGTACCGCTCACGCCCAAGCAAATAAAATTACCGAAGGCTGGATCAATGAAGCAGGTATGCGCAGTTGGCAAGATGCCGTCGGCAATATCTGGGGGCGCTATCCTTGCGAGGATGCACATGCGCCTGCGCTAATTATTGGCTCTCATCTCGACAGTGTGGTGGACGCGGGCAAATACGATGGCATCCTCGGTGTGTTGCTGGGAATCGAACTCGCCAGTTTCCTCAACGAAAACAACGTTGATTTGCCTTTCCACCTTGACGTTGTGGGCTTTTGTGATGAGGAAGGTGTGCGTTTTGGCGCCACACTGCTCGGTAGCCTAGCGATCTGCGGTAAATGGCAACCTGATTGGATAGAGCTAACTGACGCCAATGGCATCAGTCTTGCTGAAGCGATGACCGAGTTCGGCCTTGATCCTGAAAATATTTCCGCCGCCATGCGTGAACCCGAAACGGTGCGGGGCTTTTTAGAGGTACATATTGAGCAAGGGCCATTGTTGGAAAAGCGGGGCTTTCCTGTTGGTGTAGTTACCGATATAGCCGGCGCTAGACGCTTTAGCTTTGTGGTCGAAGGTAAGGCCGGGCATTCCGGCACCGTGCCTATGTTTATGCGGCGTGACGCACTGCTCGGTGCTAGCCAGTGTATTCAATTGGTTGAACAAGCCACCAAGCGCTTCGATGTGTTGGCGACTGTGGGCGATATTACCTGTGAGCCTGGGGCAGTGAACGTTATCCCTGGCAACGTACAGTTTTTGTTAGATATCAGAAGCGCAAAGGACACGGTACGTGACCGCGCCTTGGAATGGTTGATGAGGTCCATGCGTTCCAACTGTGAGCGCCGCGGCTTGAGTATTGATCATGTAGAGATCCACAGTGCCGATGCTGTCGCCTGTGACAGCCGGTGGCAGCGCTTGCTTGAGAACGCGATGCGCGACAGCGACATCGAAGTGAATTCACTGGCCAGTGGAGCAGGACATGATGCGATGGCGATGATTGGCTACACACCCATGGGGATGTTGTTTGTGCGCTGCGAGGACGGCATCAGCCACCACCCGGATGAGGCGATCATCACCGCAGATGTGGCTTGTGCCTTAGAAGTATTGACTCGCGCTGTCTGTGAGGACGGCGGCGTCAGCGTACCCGTTTAACTGTTGCGTAGCGCTAAAATAACGACTGGCGCAGTGATGTATTCGACCGAGCTGCCGCGGCGGTGAGCTTTCCCTAGGGTTCGTCAAAACCCTTAATGACGATAAGTCGCGATGTTGCGTTGGCACGACGCATGTCATGTATAGGCGTGACGTCGCTGGCGTTTACCCATTGCATGGCCTGCTCTTTGCTGTCAAAGGCGATGACCACAAGGCGGTCGGGTTGCCACTCGGTATCGGCAAACAAAATGTCCCCGGCACGAATAACGTAGCGGCCGCCATATTTTTCTACCGTTGGGGTAATTAGTTTGAGGTATTTGGCGTATTCCTCCGTGTTGTGCACAGCGTTATCCACGACTACATAAATGGTCATTGCTCTGAGTTTCCTAATTGCGAAAGAAGATAGGGCGAGCTCGATGGGTAGTAGGCAATGCACGCTTGCAAGCAACTAACCTTGCGAAAGCGCTCGCTGCAAGCGTTAGCGCTTGTAGCGAGCGGGATGACTTAGCCGCCCTAATCCGTGTCGAGCACGTGCTTAGAACTTGTACGAAATAATGGCCGAGATTGTGCGTCCTTCCGAAGGCTTAACAACGACTGCATCGAAGAGGTCTGCCTTGGTGTAGTACTCCTCGTCCGTCAGATTATTTACCGTCGCCATTACTTCGAACTTGTCTAGCAAGTAGCTGAGGGATGCGGTCCAAACCACATACGACGGCAACATCACCGATTCGGTGACATCCATATAAGTACTATCCGCGTATGTGAAACCTAGACTTGCGATCATCTGCGCGCCACTTAGGTCAAAAGAATAGCTGCCATAAGCGCTGGCAACTGTATCTGGAAGCCCAGGCGTATCCACTTCAGTCTGAGATCCTACGAAGGTAGATCGTGGCCCGGAGACGCGACCGCCATAAATATCAGTCACGTTCAGGCCATTTTGCTCAGCAAACTGATATTGGTTGATCACGGCTAGGGCACCATCACTCACTTCAGTGATGTCGCTGTTAGTTAAGGTGGCGGTGAGGTAAAACCGATCGTTGAACACCAACCGCGTTTCTGCTTCAACTCCCTGGCCGAACTGGGCAATCAACGCCCCGGTTTGGCCATCACGGAATGTGCGCTCCTGATCGTAAAAGGCAACGGCTGCATAGAGAGCACCGTCCAAACCGCTGAACTTAAACCCGCCTTCGGTAATCTCAGAAGTTTGTACAAAGCTACCGTCTGCAACGGTGCCAGGATTGATACCGCCTGCTTGGTTGGTACTAAGGCTCGACGATTCTGCAGCGGTTATGTAAGGGCGTAAGCCGAAGTCGGTGTTATACGAGAGGCTGATGTTAAAGCTGGTTGCTTGCTCGCTGTTTGACTGAGTTCCTGACGAATCAAAGGGGTTGCCAAGCAGCGTAAGAGCGTCGTTGCGAGAATCTACATCGAAGTCATCGTACCGACCGCCGATCAGCAGGCTAAGTGGTCCCATACGGATGTCGCTGAGCAAGAAAATCCCGGTGTTTACTAATTTACTCTTTTGCTCGCCGTTGAAGTTACGTCGGACTGTTCCGTCAATACCCGTCGCACCACCGTCTTCGTCGTAGAGAATGGTCGCGTCTTGCCAAGGATTTACAACGGCCCAGTCAATTCGGTCATCGGGCGTAGGGCCGACGAGCATGTCGCGCCGATCAAAATTTTCGTCATACCAGGCTTCTTTGTGATCCACGTCATCCTTGCGCACGTTTACGCCAAAGACAGTTTTAGTTTCAAACTCTCCAACATTCATTGTTGCGGTCAAGCTTGAGCGCCCTTCTAACACTTCAACGCCTGGATATAGGGCGGTGAAACCCCAACTTTGATACTTCGTATGATCAAGATAGTCGTAAAAGAATTGGTTCTTCCAGGTTAGGCTGTCGCTGATTTGGGTCACTGCATCAAAGTACGCGGTGACCGCCGTTGTGTCAGCAAAGTCGAGGGGATCGATATAGGTGACGCGATGACCAATCGAGGAAATACCAGTGTTGGTTAACGGGTTCAGTGCGGACAGACCGCATACGTCACGCGTGGTGCCGCGAAAAGTATAGGTATAGCCTTGGGCCGTGCTAGGCAAACAGAATGTTGTTGTGCGGCTGAAGGAGTTATTGATCGAAGCGGGGAAAGGCACGCCCCCCGCTATGGATCCAGACTCCTCTGGAGTCAAACGATCGTCGCCAACCACTTCGCTGAGATTGTTACGCTCGGACGGCGTGCCGGTAATGTATTCCCCGCTGTCGACCAAGGCTTGGGTGACGCGGGTCCATCCAGGCACCTGAATGCTGTCGCTGGTTTGATACTGAACACCAAATTCCAACGTGGTTCTTTCGCTGAAATCAACGTCGAAAGCTAGCTGAGCAAGCTCGCTGGTTGGCGAATAGCCGTGATAGAAGGAACCAGAGCGTTCGACTTCGCTAAAAAAGTAGACCCCAGCTTGCTTACCGCCGGGCGTTGTAAACGGCGCACCATATTCAACTGCAAGCAACTTCTGATCGTAGCTGCCCACCGTGAGGTCGACCCTGCCGGTTGGCTCGGCAATATACTTTGCCGTCTCGCTCTTCGATGTTTTTGGCGAGTAGTTCAACTGGCCGCCAACGCTTCCTGCGCCGTACAAAGGCGAGACCGGACCGCGGAGTACCTCAAGGGTTTCAGCTCCGCGCACGATGGTGTTGAAAGCCCCTGGGTTAGCAACGCGTCTAAACCCCCTGAAGTAGTTGTCTGCTGCGGAGCCTCTGATGTCCATTGCGCCGCGGATGCCAAAAAATGAGCTGGTGAACGCTCCAGGAGTGAGCCGGACTAAGTCGTCGACACTGCGAAGGCCGTAGGATTTGATCAAATCTGAGCTGACCTCAGTAACGGATCGCGGTGTTTCCAAAAGTGTGAGGTCGAGGCCGAAGGCGCCATCTGAAGGTTCGCTCGGCAGAATCGATAGATCGTCTACTACCTCAGAGACTGTGAAGTCTTCCAGTTCAGCGACATCTTCGTCCGCCGCTGAGGCTGCATTGGTCAGTAGTAGAGCGAAGGTTAAAAGAGCGAAAGAAAGACAGTTTTGGGGGGGTTGATTTTTGATTGGACTAATTCCTATGCTTTTTTTCTTACGCTTGGAAAAGCAAATTTCATGCCACGACCTGGTGGTAATAAGGGGTCTAGTAACGGCCCGCATCGACGTCGTGTACAGCCCTCGATAGGCCTATCGCCAGTACTTGAAGGTCGTGCTAAACAACCCGAAACGGATGCTGAGTTGGACTGAGCGCAGAGCGGCATGTGAGACATATTTGAGAGGCTGGGGTTGTTGCGCTGGGCGCAGCCAACAGGCATTACTAACTGGGAGGGCTAACTGGGAGGGCTAACTGGGAGGGCTAACTGGGAGGGGCAGTCGCGAGGAGCCGATAAAGATGGTCTAAGCGCGGATGTTTTGATTATTGGCACCGCTTTTGCAGCCGGCTTCGCACAATGTTGCTGAAAAGCCCAGCAGGCAGCCGATCATCGTATCGATGACCGGGGTGGGTTGAACGGCAAACGGGCTGACGCGACAACGATACATGTCCAGTTTGCGCAACCATTTAGTTTCGGGTTTCGCCAAAGCTGGCATCAATCTGGTGCGGGACGGGTAATATTGTGCACAGATTTAGCGCTGCTAGGCGGCAAGGTCGAGCGGAATGAGGGCGCGTATGCATTAGAAAACACGGCTGCCCACGGATCCAACCAAAGAGCGTCTTAGCCATGAATGGCCAGCTACTGTGAACATCGATCTGGCAAGGAGGCCATCGTGATGAAAAATATTATTGGCAGCGTGTTCTTAAGTCTTAGTCTGTTGTCTGCGCCGCTGGGGGCTGAGTCGGCGAAGGAGAAAAGCAGATCTGAACAAGAAGTCGACATTCGCCAAGAATTGATACAAGTCGCTTTGGCGAAAAAGGATGCCGATCTGATTATCCGCGGCGCTACCGTGTTGAATGCGTTCACGGCCTCGTGGATGAAGGACCAAGACATTGTAATTCTTGATAAGCGTATTGCTTGGGTTGGTTCGAGCAAACAGTGGCCAGGCGAGGCGGAGACTGTGGTCGATGCTTCTGGGCTGTGGGCAGTGCCTGGTTTTGGCGAGTCACATAAGCACATTGAAAGCAGTTATCTAACCCCTGAATATGAGGCTGCTCTAGTGATTCCTGGTGGTAATACATGGACGGTAGAGGGGTCGCACGAGCTGTCTAATGTAGTGGGCATGAAGAACGTAGAGTTTTGGGTGAGCGCCGAGGACGCCGGCAGTCCGCTGAAAATTTTCCCCGCCATCGGTTCGGCAACGCCGCCAACGGTCTACGAAAAGGCTGGTGGCTACTACGGCTATGACGAAATGCTCACGTTTCTAAAAGAAGACCCTCGGGTTGTTGCGTTAGGAGAGGTGATGGATTGGCCCGCAGTGATTAATCCAGACGCCGAAGGCAATGAGCGCATATGGGGCATGATGCGGGCGACTTGGGAGCAGCGCGCGGTGATTGAAGGTCACGGATCTGGTCTGACGACTTTGAATGACATCAATGCTTTTGCTGCGGCGGGCCTGTCCTCTGACCATGAGGTACGTGGCGCTCAAGAGGGCATTGAAAAACTCCTGCGCGGTGTTTTTCTCGAGATCCGTGCCGACACAGCACGCCTTTTTTTCCCGAAGCTGATCGAGGCAGGCATAAAGGATTGGAGCAACGTGTCCATTACTACCGATGATCGGGATGTTGCAGCGACTCTTGAACTTGGGGCGATGGACTATAATGTGCGCAATGCAATCAATTCTGGTGCACCCCCGGAACAAGCGTTTTTGATGGCCAGCTACAACACAGCACGGCACTTTAATATTGATCATCTCGTCGGCTCTATCGCGCCTGGCCGATACGCCGATGTGGTTCTGCTTAGCGACCTCGACAAGGTGCAAATCGATCGCGTTTACGCCAATGGCAAGCTGGCTGCCTATTCCAAAGATGGCGAATACGCTTACGCGTTGCCAATTCCCCAGGTCGACTATCCGGATTGGTCAAGAAACACCATGAACTTGGGTAAGCCTGTAGTTGCCGATGACTTTGTTATTGCGGCGCCCGCCGATGCTGAGACCGTAACGGCTGCTCTTATGCAGCCATTTTATTTTGCAGATGATTTTCCCACTGGCCAGTTGCCAGTTGTCGATGGGCTGGTCCACGCAGACCCGGCTAAAGGCATCAGCAAGGTGGCGGTAGTTGATCGCTACGCAGGTACCGGTGCGGTCTCCAAAATGTTTTGGAAAAATATAGGGCCTATTACGTCGAATTCGGCTGTGGCGAGCTCACAAATGCACGACATTCATAACATCTGGGTGCTTGGCAACGACGATGAGGCGATGGCGATAGCGGCGAATGCTGTAGCCGATATGCAGGGCGGCTGGGCTCTGGTGAGCGATGGAGAAGTGGTGGCCACGGTAACTCTAGACATCGCGGGGTTGATGACCGCACGTCCGGTGACTGAGGTAGCCGAAGAAGTAGAGGCCCTCCACGCGGCGGCTGACCTTATGGATTGGATCGGTGGCGGCGGATTGCCTGAACGTATGATTTTTGCCTTCCTCACGGCTTCGCCATGGAAATGGCAACTGGTCGCGCCTTATGAAGGCAATCCTGGAGGTTTCGTCAACGTCACTACAGGCGAGACCCATCCCGTGATTTGGTGAGCGACAGGTGTCGCATCGATGCAAAGGAGTAGCGGGACTTGTGTTCTTCGCACTCGGCTTTTTGGCTCCGCTGACCGGGCAGAGTCATTTGCTCAACATGACCGAGGTGGCTGTGCTTGCTCAGGGCGATGGCTCGGTGCGATTCTCACTGGATATAGACTTGTCCCGATCTATGGCCTCGCCCGAGGCTTACTTCGAGTTAGCAAACAGTCTTGAGCAGCAAACCCATGGGCCTATGTGGCAGCGTATTGGCGATGCGATTAGGTTGGAAAATCAAGGACAGCGCATACCTCTAGTCTTCGTGGGGGCAGAAAATCCGCGAAATTACACCCAGCGGGACTTTTTCGACCCGCTGATCTGGCCAAAGGTGCGGTTGATCTACGCTAGCGAGCCCCGCCCTACGGGTGGGGATTACGCCATTGGCGTGACCTTTACTTCTGCATTCTTTTTCGAGGAGCCTATCGCGGTTGCGATGTCGGCTGAGCAACATGAGCGCCGCATCAACCGCTGGTTGGTAACCGATCAAAAAAGTCCTGTCCTGAGCGTTGCAAATATGGCTGCCGCAGACACTCCGCGTCTCGCCAAGAGTGATGTCCTTGCCATGTTAGGTGCAGGCTTTGCCCACGTGCTGCCAGGGGGGATCGACCATCTGCTGTTTTTGCTCGGGCTAAGTTGGCTCATCGCAAGCGTAAAGAAATTGGTAGCTGCGGTTACGCTCTTTACCCTTGCGCACTGCACCAGCTTATTGGCGGCGTCTTACAAACTGGTTGAATTGAACCCGCTGTTCATCGAGGTAGCGATCCTCGCAACGATCGTATGGCTGGGATTGGGTTTGCTTCGATCAACCCGATGGGGCGGTGCTGAGAGCGGGCGCACCCAGACGCTAGCGAGTCCTGGTTATGGGGCGGTTTTTTTCTTCGGTCTGATACACGGTTTGGGGTTTGCTAATGCATTCTTGGCGCTCGCGATCACCGAAAACGTGGTCGCTCAATTGGTGGCATTTAACGTTGGCGTCGAGCTCGCCCAAATCCTCTTTATAGCCCTTTGTGCCGGGGTCCTTTTCTGGCTCAGACGGTCGGGCAAAAGTTTTCGCACCAGCTCGTTGTTGATTGGCGGGGTACTCGTTATTCCGCCTTCGGTGTGGGCAGGTCGAATAATAAGCAATGCAATATATGCAGCATAAAGGTGCCCTTTGGCAGCCATCTCGACATTTTCGAGGTGGCCGGGTGCCCGTCTTAACCCCCTTTGTTTTCCTTTCATAGGCAAATAGCCAGGGTCGCAGGGCGGCCATTGGAACTCGCGTGTCAACCGAAAGTCGCAGATTGCAGTGCAATAGCGCGCTCTATTTTGTTGCTTTTTTGTTTCAGGTGTTCCGTTTTTGGTGCAAATGATGCACCTATTCGCAGTGATCACGTGAGCCGGCGTAGCTTAACAGTGACCCTTACAGGGCCCATGAGCCTATAAAACAATGTCTTTACAGCCTTCTACCGCGGCAATTCACACCTCTTGGTACATTTTTTGCTGTCATAAACTTTAGGAGTTGGCTGAAAGCCAATCGAAGCATCGGCAGAGGGGAATATTTCTGCATGGTACGAACAACTGTAAGGTGAAGCTATGAGCAAAGCATGGGGGCAAATAATCGGGCTAACGGGTGCGCTGTTGATTTCCGGCCTAGCGGTCGCGGAAGAGGACGCAGTGGAATTGGAGACCTTCGTTGCTGAAGAATCGGTAACCGACGATCTTAGTATTCTGCAGAGCGAACCGGTGGATTCCGTTTTCGGATTTAACAAAAGTGTTTTAGAGACACCCAGGTCGGTAAGTTCGATCAGTATTGAACTTTTAGAAAAATTCAACGTAAAGGGCATCAACGATTTAGTGAGTTTCGTTCCTGGCACTTTCACGACTTCGTTTTTTGGAGTGGCTGGATCTCTGGACGTCAGGGGCACTTCTGCAGAAAACTATTTTCGCGGCGTAAAGCGCTTGAACAACGAAGGCAACTACCCAACTCCGATAGGGGCCAGTGACCGGGTCGATGTTGTTCGCGGGCCGATGTCACCAATATCCGGACCTAGTAAGGTCGGCGGAGCACTGAACTTTATTCCCAAGTCAGCCCGCGCTGAAACAGGCCAATATTTACAGGAAGCGACGGGAGAGGTCAGTTATACAACGGGCAGTTGGGCAAAAAGTATTGTCACTGTCGAAACCGGTGGTCCTACGGATTTTATGGGTAACCCTGCTGGATATTATGTGTACGCAGAGCTTGAAGATTCCGGCAGTCACTACAACAACGACTTTACCCGGCAAACTCTCCTTCAAACCTCATTTAACACCGACCTGGCTAATGGCTGGAGAATTGAGGCGGGAGCTATGTTTCAGGATTGGAAAGGCCATGAAAATGGTGGTTGGAACCGTGTCACTCAAGACTTAGTGGATAATGGGACCTATATAACCGGCCAACCTGCAACCAACATTGACAGTGAATACGGCAATGGCGATGGATTGATTCAGGGTGCCGAGATCGATACTTGGGTCGCAACCCTTGGAGGAGCTAAGGCGGGCGATGGTACGCCGTTCGCGGATGTCACCTGTTTCCCCAACATTTCTGCATTTTGTATCCTGCCCAATGGCGACGCATCTGAGATCACTCAGGCGCTGGTGGATCAGCTTGGCATTGGATTAGATCCTGCGAGTGTGGGTTCAGCCACCCTGCTGTCCAGCCAGGTGCTGATAACCCAACGCGATAAGTATGATAACGAGGTCCACACGGCATACTTTGACGCCAGCAAAGACTTGGCAATGGGCTGGGGATTTACCTTTAAGTTCCTCTACGATTCCCAGGAGTATCACAACATAGACTCCTACGGTTTCACTAAGTTTGGCGATTCCTGGGTGGTTGAAGGGCAAGCGATTTTTGACAATAGCTTTGAAACCGACAACGCTAAGGTGCAGCTGCAAATCTCTCCGAGCCTGCGCTATACCGATGCGTTTTATGCCAACGACTTTTCTGACGAGATCTTTGACAGAGCTGACCTTACCGTGGGCTTCAATGCTCTATCGACTCAAGACTTGCCGACCTTGCAGCCTGGCAACGTCGAGACCTGGAGCAATTATGCTGGGTCCCAATATCTACAGGCGGGTGTAGCTGCCCTGTCGGATATCGCGATCGGAGATTCACTGAATATCTTGGTCGGTATTCGATATGACAATGTAGAGGCCGAAGGGCTTTCCGGTGATGGCATTGAAGCTGGCGGCCCAGTCGAGGTTGTTTGTTTTAGCGCTGTTTGTGAGTTTGATGCAGACGAGTCTGATTCCGGCGTCACCTGGACCGCCTCACTCTCTTACACTCTGCCAGGTAATATCACGCCTTACGTGACCATGGCCGAACAGAACACCATTATCAGCGGAGCTGCCGCGGATATTTCAACCTCCAACATTTTGAATAAGACCTTCCTGGGTGAGTCTGAGCTGACAGAATTCGGTATCAAAACCAGTCAGCTGGATGGTCGCCTTTTCGCCTCTGTTGCGGTTTATGAGCAAGAGCGAGTCGCTTTCAATGCTAATAGTCCGGTCAGTAACCAACCGACAACGAGTGAAGGCGTCGAGTTTGAAATGCGCTATGTGCCCACGGATAAGCTATCCCTGGTTGCGACATACTCTAACGCGGAAACGAAGGTGCTAACGCCTGGCGGAACTACCTTCAGCTACATAGGCGCGGCGGATGTCCCGAACGTAGATCCGGCAACAATATTCGGCGGCATTATCGGTGGTAATCATGCGGTAGGAACCGAGCCGCTGCGAGGCGCGCTGCCAGAGTCGATTTTCTCGGTATCTGGGTTCTTTAATGCCAGCGAGGAGCTAACGTTATCTTTGAGTGCGACCAAGGTAGACGAGACCGAGCCGTCAGTGTTGGGTGGTATCCTGTTGCCCGACTACACTCTAGTAAACGCGTCAGCGGTATACTCTACGGAGAAATTTACCCTTGGCCTGTTCGGTAACAATCTGACCAACGAGACTTACTTTAGAGGCAACTTCCCTAGTCTCTATGGTAACAACGCGATTCTGCCAGAACTTCCTCGCAACTGGAGAGCAGAGGTCTCCTACAAGTTCTAGGCGACTGCAGTAAGCAGGCTGGTCCTAACAAGGACCAGCCGTTAAACCGGGGCCGCTTAGGCCCCGTTTGCGTTTTAGGTCGAAGCTGTTGCACCACTAAGCACACAACTACCGCTGCGGCTTAAGCAATTCGTCGAGGGAGAACAACCGCCCATTCTTGATGGTATAGCGGACATTTAATAGATCACCGATATTTGTCAGTGGGTCGCCTGTAACCACGACCATGTCAGCCAGCTTGCCAACTTCTATGGTGCCAAGATCTTGCTCGGCATGAGCGATAATTGCTGATGATCGAGTAGCTGCCTGAATAATCTTCCAGCGCTCCAACCCCGCACGCTCATACAACCGAAGCTCAGCGTGCAGGCCAGTGGCGAACGGCGTGAAGGGTGAGTCTGTGCCAGTTCCGATTATGGCATCGTCCTCGGCCAACTGGCGCAGCAGCGCACCGTATGAGGCGACAATGTCGTCACTGCCCTGCTCAAAGAACGCCATAAACAGCTGGTACTTCTGACGCGCATTTGCCCCGTGGAAAGTTTTGAATTGCAGCGAATCGTAGGGGCTGTCTTGCAGTTGGAATGTTTGTGGGATTCCAGGCACTACCATAGTAGGAATGATCCCCATATTTGTGGATCCGATGATTTCCAATACGTCTTGGTAGGCTGCCCCGGTGGCGCTGGTCTTTTCACCGTAGTTACGGCTCGTGGTGCCGGAAAAATGTTCGATATGATCAACACCGTTGGTCGCGGCAGAGAGCAAGCCGTGAGAGGCAACCGGGATACCGTATTGGTGTGCGAAGGCAACGATGCGGCGCTGATACTGAAACGGCAGTCGCACATAGGCCTTGATGAAGTCGACTTCTAGCTCCAGAGATCGACGCAGGGCCAAATCAAGATGCCGCGTAGAGGTAATGCCCTCACTGACCGCATAGTAAAGCCGGTCGCCATCCATGTTAAAACCGGTGATAAACAAGCGCGGTCCCAACCTCTGACCGGCGGCCCAGGCCTCCTTGCGTTCATTCGCTAAATAGGGGTTAGAGCCCGGATCGCGTACTGACGTAATGCCGTGGGCAAGCCAAGCGCGCCCCTGAGCTTCGCTAAGATAGTGATCGCCAATATGTGCATGAGCCTCGAACAGTCCTGGTACAAGCGTTGCGTCGGAGACGTCCACCACGGGCAACTCAGTGGCGAGATTCCAGGGGCCTATATCTTTGATCCTGTTGCCGCTGATAACGATATCGACACCGGTTAAGTAGTCCGATGTCAAACCCGTGAAGACCTGGCCGGCTCGTATAATCCAGGTGTCCTCTGGTTGGTCGGCAACCCAGGTTATATCTGGCGTTATATCCCTTTGCGCGTTGAAAGGATGGGCGGTGGTCATCAGTCTTTTGCCAGACTGAAATACTATTTGATCGCCGGATGCGGATAACGAGGGCGTGTCGGCCAGGCCCTGGTAAACAATGAGCGGATCGCCAACGCGTGCAAATTTGTCGTCCAGTTGCTGTGTTTTGAGTTGGCCGCCCTGTATGTAAGCGAGCTGTGCGCTGCTAGATACTGACATCGACGCTATGGTTTCGCTCTGCTCCAGCGCAATACGCTCAAACGTACCATCTTGTATATCCACAACAATCGGCGCGTAGACTCCTTCGCGATAGCGGCGGCTAAAGGGAAACAGCTTAGTCGTGAGAATTTTTTTGCGGTCTGCGCTCCAAAACAAGGGTTGTGGTGGCATCGGCGACAGCTGTTTTTTTGAGGTGCCAGCACTGATATCCAATATCGTTAGCTGCCCTGTGACGTGAGACAGTGGATTACCCGGCACGTTGGTAAAGAAAGCCAAATATCTTCCTGTGTTGTCCATAGCGGGAAAACTGATTTCTGTATACGGCAGATCGAATTGTTGGCGCTCACCAGTAGCTAGATCAATCTTGTTGATCTGCGAAAATCCAGGTTCGTCAGAAATGAAGATTAGGGATTGACTGTCCGAGGACCAGCTGGGCATCTGATCGGCAAACCGATCCTTGGTGATTTGCGTCAACGCACTGGTTTCGAGAGATTTAATCCACAATTCGCCCAAGGCGCCAAAGGCTATGGACTTACCGTCTGGTGAAATCACTGGGTGGGCGATGCCCAAAACGCGCTTTGGTGCTAAGCGATCGAAGCTTTTTGGTGCTCTGGCATAGCGCGGTTGTTCAAGGCTAATCTCCAGGGACATGGACACTGGATCGATCGAACCGGAAGGTTTGAGGTGCTGGATTTGTCCGTCCGCGGTAAAAACGGCTTCCTCTTCGGTAAGCCAGTTTGCAGGAAAGGGGAAAACATCCATTGCTGCTGGCGTAACGCTTTTCTTGGTCTGTGATGACAAATCTAATACATCTAGTGAGGTCCGCAGCCCTGCCGCTGTTTTCTCCAGCGACCAAAAGCTTATCGCCCGATCACTGGGCAACCAGGCCAATCCCTTAATGTCTTTGCATGTGGAAAAGACTTGTGTGTGTTCGTTTGTCTCTAAGTCCGCGATAAAGATCCGGTTGCCATATCTTTCTTGCAGAATGTAGGCATAGGACCGATTGCTGTTTGACCAAGCCGGCGAGTGCGCTCCACCAGTAGTATCGGTGAGCTGCTTTGTGGTTTCAGAGTCGGTATCCAATAACCATATTTCATAAGTGGCGGAACGGTCCGAGGAGAATAGGATCTGAGTTCCAGAGGCGGAGTACTGTGGTTCTCGATCGTCGAACTTACTCAGCGTTAGATTTTTTGGCGCGGGCTTTGCGACGTCTAGATCAATTTCCCAAAGGTCAAACGAGCCGTTTTTGAAACTTTGGAAAACAAGTCGTTTACCGTCGCGGGATATATGCGGTTCCCATGCATCCATAGACACATCAACCAGCGGTTCGACCAGCGTGCGGTCGGCTTGTTTTTTGTAAATTGCGCCGTGCAAGGCTAGTATTTGAAAGCTGTTCTCACCGTCGGTCGCGACGGCCAAGTTAGTGCCTTGAGTCAGAGTTATCAGCCGAGCAGCGGATGTAGGCGCTGCATCTGCTTGATCTGGCAACGGCGTTGCCACGCAAGCCGTAAGCCACAGTAGGCAACCACTTACGCCAAGGAAAACTAAAGACCTCATTCGAAGCCCATCGTGGGCGATGCAGGCTTAGCGTTCAGGCAAAACTCGTAGCGTTGAATCAGCTTACGTCTCATGGCGACCCCCAAAGTTATTGTTAGATATTGCGTCGGTCAAAATCAAAAAAAGGGTAACGATTTGAAAACAGCTAGCTGTGATCGGGATAAGAGCTACACACCATGCTTTAAACAAAGTCTGTTACAAGAAGGCCAGAGAGGAGGACCAAGACGAGGCCTGACAACACGGTTGAAACAGGTACTGCGTTTCAGAACGAGGATTCTCGGGCTGTTACCGTTAGTTTTTTACCTTGCGACGACGCAGACCGCGGTGGCAGACACGCTAATTTATGGTGGATCCATTTTAACGATGGCCGAGGATCAGTCCGCGCCGTTTGAAGGCTACATCCACATCAAAGATAGCAAAATAATCGCCATTGGTCCGATGAGCGAGATGCCGAGTAACGTGCAGCGCAAAATCGATGCGTCGGGAAAAGTGGTAATGCCGGGTTTTATCTCTGGCCATAATCATCTGTGGCAAAGCGCCTTTCGGGGTATCGCTTCTGATCAGGCGCTGTACGGCTGGTTGCAGGCGCTGCACTGGACTTTCGGTCAGTATTTTGCTCCTGGCGACTTCTACACCTTTACCCTGCACGGTGCGCTAGACCAGCTTGCCCATGGCATAACGACCACATATAACCACTCGCAGAGGCTAGGGGCGTCAGAGCAGCTTTACCTTGAGAGTTTTGATGCGGGGATCGCCTCTGGCCAGCGCTTTATTTTTTCTTACAACGCCGACAGTAGCGCTGGGGTCGCGACTCTGGAGCCGGCGGTGAACGAGTTTTTGGCCCATGCGAAGGCAACGCAAAGTCCGTTGATGTTGGGCTTGAGTATGAATGCCGTAGGGATCTACCGCGACAATCAAGCGTTCTTCAAAAAAGAGATAGAGGTTGCCCGGGCAAACGATATGACCGTGCAAATCCATTATTTAGAAGACTATGGCAATCGCAAAAAGGAACAGGACCAATGGTCCAAGATTCTGCACGCCAAAGCCCTGGGCCAAGATGTTTCCTACGCCCACTTTATTCACACCACGGATGAAATACTGCGACAGACCGCCGAGCAGGGCGGCGCGATGATTTGGAATCCGCTGTCCAATGGCAGGCTGGCTTCGGGTCTGCCGGCCATTAAAGACTATTTGCAGCGCGGTATTAGAGTTGGGCTCGGTGTCGACGGTGCGGCCAGCGCAGACATTGCGGATCCTTTCGAGAACATGAGGATGGGCTTGTACAGCCTGCGCATGCGCGCCATGAGCGCCACAGTATTCTCGCCGATAGACATTTTGCGTATGCACACGCTGGGCACCGCTCAGGCACTTGGTGTTGACGACTATGTGGGCAGTCTAGAGGTGGGTAAGCTGGGCGATCTGTTGATCGTGGATCTGGACCAGCCTGTCACGGGCGCGATTTTTGATATACCGGCAACGCTGGTGTTCAGCACCAGCGCGGCGAACGTAGACAGCGTGATCGTCGGTGGTGAAGTCAGGGCCTCTAGACTCAAGCCGCTGCAGCACGATATGGGCGCTTTGCAATCTGAACTGGTAGAGCGGGTAGCAGCCTTAGTAGCAAGACAGCAAAGCGCGGTTACTGAATGACATAATAGCCGACCAGGGCGAGTGCCAGGACGGCGCTGAGCCAATGTATTTTGCGATAGTCTCCAGACAGCAGCATGATGCATACGTATGCGATCAAGCCAATGGCCATACCGTCGGATATAGACGTGAGCGGCATGAGGAAAATGGTCAGAACTGCTGGCGCTGCATAAGCCATATCTTCAAATTCAATCCGCCGCACTTCCGAAAACATCAACACACCGATAATGATAAGTGCCGGAGCAGTAGCTGCTGCCGGGACGATGGCGATGATCGGGCTAAAGAATAGTGAGGCGAGAAATAACAAGCCCACGACGATTGCAGTGACGCCAGTACGCCCGCCGCTTTCGATACCCGCCGCAGACTCTGCGTAGACGTTGGTGGTAGAAGTGCCGAGCATCGCTGCACCGATAGTGGCGAAAGCATCTGCTGACAGGCCGCGCTGTGGATTTTTCATCGACCCGGTTTCGTCGGTCAATCCTGCTCGTTGGCACATTGCGTTCATCGCCACTAGCGAACTGAAGAGGTCAAGAAAGACCAGAGTGAGCAGCCCTGGCAGGGCCCTGTCGAACTCTCGCCAGAGAAAGGAAATATCCAGCTGCATGAAAATTTCCCCGGGAAAGGTTGGTATAGCCAGAATTTTGTCCGGCACCTGAGTGACCGGATGGTCTCCGGAGGAAATAAAAAGACCCAGCGAGGTCACCAATATAATGCCGATGAGGATCGCCCCGCCAATGCGTAAACGCAGTAAGGCGATGGTCGCTACAAGCCCGAAAATCGATAGCATGGTGGCATTGTTTTTTAGGTCACCAATTGAAATCAGCAGTGGCGGCTCTGCTGCGATGACCAGCCCCGCGTTCTTTATTCCTATGAAGGCGATAAACAGGCCAATGCCAACGGTGAGCGAATAGCGCAGAGACGGTGGGAATGCATTCAACAATATCTGCCGAATACCCAGCAGGGTGAGCAGCAAGAAGATTACCCCTGACCAAAAGACCAAGCCCAAAGCACTCTGCCACGGTATGCCTTGAGCTAGCACCAAGCTGTAGGCAAACAGCGCGTTAGCACCCATTCCGGGGGCTTGGGCCAAGGGGATGTTCGCCATTAGTCCCATAAGAATCGAAAAGATGGCCGCGGAAAATGCGGTTACGACGATTAGCTCAGAAGCAGGCATGCCAGCTTGCGACAATATGGCTGGGTTCACAGCAAGAATGTAGGCCATGGTGGCAAAGGTCGTAACACCTGCAAGGGCCTCTGTAGCGTAGGAGGACTTGCGGGCTTTAACGAGGAAATAATCCGCGGGCGCTTTGCTCCCGCTGGCAGCAAGTTGATCTTTCAAAGCAAAGTTCTAGCAATTCACGGCTGTTGATATGGATCGCTCGTACAAGATTCATGCCGCTATTGGCCCAGAACTTGCAGTTTTTAGGGAGCAATAGAAACGCCAGCGTGCAAAAACGTCTTCAACGGTGAACTTATGTCCATAGCCCAACACTGGACTCCAAGCGCACAGCAGCTTTTGCAGCTGCGAGATGTAGCACTTGGCAATACCCTTGCAGATGTAGTGATTAAGAATGGTCGCTTGTTTTGTATGCACACGGGAGAAGTCAGGCACGTCAACATTGCTCTGAAAGGGGAGTTTATTGCGGCGATAGCGCCTCTAGAGCACCACTTCGGTGCGGTGGAGACTGTAGATGCACACGGAAAGTACGTGGTGCCAACATTCATCGACACGCATATTCATATCGAATATTCCCTGGTAACTCCAGGTGAATTCGCCCGTTGCGTTGTGCCCCATGGCACTGGCTGCGTGCTCGCAGATCCCAATTGCGTAGGCAATGTGTTGGGCGGCAAGGGCATGACTTGGGCAGGCGAAACCCAAACTCCGTTGAAAATACTTCAGCAGGTGAGTCACCGCATCCCTAGGGCGCCAGCGCTGGAACTTGGCGGCGCCGAGGTGTCGGCGGAAGAACAGTTTGACATGCTTAGCAAGGCAAATGCTGTGAGTGTCGGTGAGTCGGTTCCGTTCGGCTTTGATCAGCGTGCGGCCGACTTCCAAGCGCTTGCGCTGGGGCTCGGTAAGCGCATCACAGGGCACAGTGCCAGGGTCAGCGATGAAGCTCTCTGGGCTTATGCGGCCACGGGTGTGAGCGATGATCACAATGCGTTTGAGGTGGAAGAAATCCTCGATCGCTTGCGGCTTGGGCAAATGATCACCGTCATGTCAGGATCTATGAACGACAACATCGCGCCGACGTTTGCCGATATCGGAGTAATTGAAAATAGCTTTGCGCAATTCTCCTTTTGTGCAGATGACAAACACGTCGCAGACCTGGATAACGAGGGCCATATCGATCATCACGTGCGCAAGGCTATTCGTGAGGGTATTCCGGTTTTAGAGGCCTATCGAATGGCTTCTCTGTACGCGGCTCGTTTCTACCGCTTTGATCATGTGCTCGGCTCCATATCGCCCGCCAAACGCGCTGACTTTATGCTTGTTGATGACCTAGAGCAGGTGGCTATTTCCAGCGTTTGGATTGATGGCAGATCGGTCTTTAATGCCGAAGTCGGCCCGAGCGTATCTTTTCAAAATAGCGACCCGATTCCGGATTGGTTATACGGCACCTTCAACTTAAGTGAATCGTTATCAGTAGACACCTTCCGGGTCGTCGCGGAGGCGGCTGAAGGAGAAGTCGCGGTCGTTGCCGCGATGGAAATGTATGACGGCTACTTCAAACGTGCTTTTGAGGCAGAGCTACCGGTGGCAGGCGGCAATGTCCAGTGTGACCCGAAGAACGATATAGCCAAAATATCGGTAATAGATCGGCACCATGGTAGTGACACCAGCGCTACGGGGTTTGTGCGCGGGTTTGGTTTGGAGCGTGGTGCGCTGGCGGCGTCGACTAATTGTGAGAACCAGAACCTTGTAGTGGTTGGTGCCAACGAAAAAGATATGTTAGTTGCTGCGCAAGCGCTACAGCAATGCGGCGGTGGTTACGTCTGCGTGGATAACGGCGAGGTAACAGCTCTGCTGCCACTGCCATTGGCGGGCATTATGTCGGACGAGCCGTGGGAGCAGGTGGTTGCAGGAGTCGATTTGGTAAACGTTGCGGCCGTGGCGCTGGGCACGAAAATGCCTGCGCCATTTATGATCTTAGCGTTTGTCGGGTTGGCCGGCGTGCCGGATTACGGCCTTACCGAAAAGGGCCTCATTGATAGCCTCACGCAATCTTTCATCCCCGTTGTTCAATGTTGTCGATGCCCTGCCCACGTGCACGAACACAGTCTCACTATCTAGTAGGAGTTTCGACGAAAATGACGCCACTGTTAGGGGACTTAATCCCCATTCCAAACATCGATGAGCGCGAGCAGGAGATGCTGCGCAAAGTCGATAGCGTGATGCAGGAGCTTGCGGGCGAGACTGCTGCGCGCGACCTGCACGGTCGCTATCCCAAAGATGCCATCGCCACGCTGGCGCAGACCGGCATCTTCAAAACCGCAATAGGTCAGGGCGAGGATGGCGCGCATGGCTACAGCCAACGATTTTCGTTAGAGGCTCAGCTGCGTTTGGCGTCAGTAGACTCATCTATCGCACAGATTTTTAAGGTGCACGATGAGTTGCTCAGGGAAATGATTGGCTACGGTAGCCCTGGGCAAATTCAGCGATTGCAAGGCTTGGTCTTTGACGAGGAGGCGATCATCGGTCTTGCCGTAGCGGAAGCTGGGCGAACGGCTGCTGAGCCCATGCAGACCATGTGTGAGCGTGCAGACGCTGACACCTTTGTGCTGAACGGGCAAAAAATTTATACCACTGGTGCTGCGGGTGGTGACTACATTGCGGTCTGGGGCGTAAATCCGGAGGAGTTCAGCGAGGAAGACCCCGTCAGAAGTCTTCAGCTTGCCCTGGTGCCCCGGCAACATCCTGGCATTCACATCCATGAAGACTGGAATGTGCTTGGACAAAGGGCCACGGACAGCGGCACGGTCACCTTCAAAGATGTCACCTTTCCCCGGGCTTGGCTGGCGTCAGTGCCCGGATTAGCGCCAAGGCCTGAGGCCAGTTTGCGTTATCAGGCGGGGTTCGCCGCAATTATGGTTGGGCTGGGGATAGGAGCTCTGAATACAGCGGCACCCTTTGTGATGAACAAAAGCAGAGTATGGGTCGCAGCCAACGTTGCCAGTGCTGGTGATGACCTCAACATTCAGCGAAAGTTAGGCACACTGGCAGCGAATCTGGTCGCCAGCTATCACTCGGTGATGAGCACCGCATCGCTATTTGAGGAGTTTGCCGCGGGCACCATAACCCGTGGAGACCTTGCCTTACCAATCAGTGCAGCAAAGATCACGGCGCAAAATGCTGGGTTGGAAGCTTGCTCGGAAATATTCGCCACCATGGGAACTCGCAGCGTTGACAAGAAATATCCGTACGACTTGTTTTGGCGCAACTGTCGGACCATTTCGCTGCACGACCCGATTGACTATAAGTGCATCGAACTCGGTAAAAACCTCCTCCAAGGCGAGCATCCAATACCAGGGGTTTATCAATAATGGCGAGTCAGCTGCTGCAACCTCACAGCGCAATTATCGAGACCCTGCCGAAGGTGGAGCTGCACCTCCACTATGAGGGCTGCATTCAGCCTGAGAGTATTGAAACCCTCGCACGGTCTAGCGATCAGCCCATGATCAAGGCGCTTGAAGATCTGTACAGTTTTCAGAGTCTTGAGGAGTTTTTGGGAACGTTAGATTGGATTTGCAACCTGGTAGGCACCGAGGACCAAGTTGCAATGCTGTCCCAATCCTTGGTCAGTTATCTAGTCAGGCAAAATATTATTTGCGCCGAGATCATCATAAATCCGTCCCACTGGCGCTTGTCCTTAGACGCTCTGCTGCCACCCATACTCGCAGAATTTGCTCGTGCCGAGGCGCAATACGGCTTGACCCTTGGGCTGCTTCCTTCCGTAGGGCGGCACCAAAATGACGCCGAGGCCATGCATTTGGTGGATTGGTGTGTATCGAACCAACACCCTAATCTCAGGGGATTTTCTATCGATGGATCGGAAAGGGGCGGCAGCCGTACGGAGCAGTTTACAAATGCCTTTAAAAAAGCCAGGGAGTCAGGGCTAGGTATTACCGCACATGCTGGAGAGTCGTCAGGACCGGAGGGCGTAACCGCTGCTCTGGATCAACTCAAGGTGGACCGTTTGGATCATGGTGTTCGCGCTATCGAGGACACAAAGTTAATGGATCGTCTTGCGGCCGAAGGCATCCCGCTGAATGTTTGCGTCACCAGCAACTGCCAAAGTCTTTACCCCTCACTCGACCAGCATCCGCTGCCACAGCTTATGGCTCACGGTCTTATTTGCACAATCAATACCGATGATCCGGCAATACTGGGTATAGATTTAACCAGTGAAATGGCCGCAGTTGCCGATGCTTACGGCTGTTCTTTGGCGGTTCTAAAACAACTGCAGTTAAATGCAGTAGCGGCCGCTTTTTGCGGCTCTGACACCAAGGCGCAACTTTCCAGGCGCATCGAGACCGAATGGTCGTCGGTGGGTTGAATGACAACGCATATTCTAAACTTTAGGGACTTTGATTCTGCAAACGCCACTGCCAGCAGCCCCTTGGTTTGCGCACTGGATGCGGCGCTTAACCTTACCGGTTTTTCCACGGTTGCCAATATCGGCATCGACCAAGCGCTGATCGATGAAGCTTTTGCTTGTAGTAAAGAATTTTTTGATCAGCCTTGGCAGAAGAAAAGTCCTTATAGGTATGCTGGCCCAGAACAGAATTTTGGTTATCAGCCAACCTTGTCAGAGCAACTGGCCCCTGGCGCCCCTGCGGATCTGAAAGAGGCATTCACGATGCGCAATATTATGCAGCGGCTAAGCGACCCAGGCGCCTGGCCAAGTGCCAGATTTCAAGCCGTTAGCCAGGCCATGTTTAAGGCGTGCTTCAGTGGCGCGAGCCAGATCCTGCAGGCCTGCGCATTAGCGTTGGGTCAACGCGCTGAATATTTCGACAGCATGCATTCAGGAGAAAATGCAACGCTACGTTTTCTCCATTACCCCGGCAACGGCTATGCCATTGAGAACCAACAGATGGGTGCAGGGGCGCATACTGACTACGGTTCGATTAGTTTGCTGTTCCAAAATGAAGTAGGCGGACTGCAGCTCCGTGACCAGCAGGGCGGCTGGGTAGACTGCCCGCCAGTTGATAAAACGGTGAACGTCAACACCGGTGACATGATGGAACGGTGGAGCAATAAAAAATATCCCTCAACTGAACACCGCGTGCTGCCTAAAATTGGTGATACGGACAGATATTCCATCGCCTTCTTTATGGATCCTGACGATAACGCGTTGATTGAGGCGCTGCCCTCATGCGTCGGTGTCGGCGCGCAGCCACATTTCTCACCAGTCCGAGCCGGGCAGTACATCCAGGAGAAGATACAGTGTTCCCAAACAGGATAATCCCCATGCCATCGATTCTGCACACTCAGCATCATCGAACTGTGTATTTACTGATTCTGTGTTTGCTATTGGCAGGCTTCACAGGCCAGGCAAGTGCAGGCTCACTGCTCGTGAAGAACGCTGAGTTGATTACCGTTTCTAGTCGGCACGAGCCTGCATTTCGTGGCTATATGTTGGTCAACGCGCAAGGACGGATTGAATCGATAGGGGTTGGTGCAGCGCCCGATGACTTGCAGGCAGATGAAGTGCTTGATGTCGAGGGCAAGGTAGTCGCGCCCGGTTTTATTTCTGCGCACAGCCATATTTACATGAGCCCGCTGCGAGGTTTGGGCCACGACGAGAATCTGTACGGCTGGTTCAAAGCTTGGAACCGTTACCTGAAGCATACGACTAGCGAGGATATTTATTGGTTCACGCTGCATGGATCCATGGACTTTTTGCGCAACGGCATCACCACCGCGTATGACTTTACTTATGCTGGAGTTGTGCGGGATATGGGAGAGGATCCCAAAGAGGCCCGTGCGGCCGGCCGATTTAAAGATGGGCCTTTTGAAGAGAATCAGATTAAGGCTAAAACCGACGCTGGGCTGAGGTTCGTCAACAGCGTGAGCATGCCTGAGATCGGCTCGGATGAAGAAATCATCAAGCGATTCTCATTGCTTTGGGACGCTTACAAGCAAGCTGAACCTGATCCGCAGTTTCTTAAACTGGCGATATCTGGTGCGCAACAATTTAACCCAGAGCGTCGCACCGCGAGGCTTGAGGCGCATGTTATGAAAGAGTTTGGTGCGCTTAACCAAAGCCATTTTCTGGAAAGCCCAAACGAGGTCCCTTCGCAGCAGGAAAAGTTCCAATGGTACGATGACGCTGGCGCGTTAGGTCCACAGATGATCTTCGGGCACTTCATTCACACGAACGACGAAATCCTTGCTCGCACGGTTGCAACGGGAGCAAAGATGAGCTGGCAGCCAACATCAAATGGCAGGTTGGGCGACGGTATCGCTGATGTCGTTCGCTATCGAAACATGGGAATTCCGGTAGCCGTTGGTTTAGACGACCAGTCCTGCACCGATGTTTCCGACCCCTTTCAAAATATGCGTATTGGTTTATACACAATGAGAGGGCTGCATAAAAACGCCAAGGCGATGTCGGTACACGACATTCTGTATTTGCATACTTTGGGTAGTGCCGAGGTGCTGGAAATCGATGAACACGTGGGAAGCCTGGAGGTTGGGAAATTCGCTGACTTTGTTGTGGTTGATCTGCGCGAACCCGACACAGGTCCAGTGTACGAAGTGCTCGCTTCCTATGTGTTAGCCAGCAGTCTGAGAAACCTGAAAGCTGTGTATGTGGGCGGTCAAAAAGTTGTTCAGAGCACTGCAGTGCTGAGCGTCGACGAGCAACGGATTCGGGCAGAAATTGATCTGCGCACCGATAGGATTCGGGCTCTCGCGCTCGCTGAGGATAGGCAGCTTTAAGACTCTCAAACCCCGCGCATGAACATTTGCTGGAGCCCGAGATTTTGACAAATCATCTTACTGCTCGGTGGCGGCAAGCGCTCATTATGTTCGCGATTAGATGCGATCATGATGGCGAACAAATGTCGTTAGCTTGCTTCATGGTAACTGCTTAAGAAAACCAGCGTGCCTAAAATGATCGCACAAAACCGGAACGCCGCAGACTGACCATTCCACGTTTGCGATTGCCACATTAAGAACCATTCGGCGCCGACAATCATGAAGCCACCGAACCATAGTATGAAACCGATGGTTAGGCCGATAACCGCCAGACCTTTTGCATTGCAAAACCGCGTCATGTCCCTTGCGCATAAGGCGGCGCACATGCTGCCTGCGGCGAATAAAGAGATAAGGCCGACAATAGCTTCTAAAGCGATGATCACGGCATAAGCTGCATGATGAAGAGGTGCGCTATTGATCGCGCGATACATCAATTTGTTGTCGTGGAAAGTGGTATCCATCGTCAACACATGCTGCACGAACAAAAAATTCGACTGGTAATCGAAAATATTATTTAGCGCGACAATAAAGGCGAAAACTCCAATGAGACCGACGCAAGCCGTTTGGCTTGCAGATAAAGCGATTCTGAAATCCATAGCAGCTCCCAAACGAAATGAAGCATTAGGCTATCAGATAAGATGAATTAGCAGTTGACGACGAAGGGCGGAAATGAATTTTTAACTGTAATGTCCTCGGCTGCAGCAGCGTTTCTTAGTTTTCTGCATGAGACTTTGCCAAATTGTTAGTCTAGGTACAGGCCTAAAGCGCACTAGCGTTTGGCACGGAACTTGCTTCGTTTTTAGCGGATCGCAACAGTAATAATGATAATTGACTTGCAAGATGGAGGTGAGATGGATCCACAGCATATGCAGCAACTGGAAGAAATTGTCGGCGCGGAGAACTTAATCCTAGATGCCAAGCGGCTCACGTCGGGATCGAAAGACTGTTATCACTTTTCGCCGGTGCTCAAGCCTCAGCTCGATGGCCGTCTGGCGGATGCCATTGTGAAACCAGAGAACCAAGCCCAACTGATTGCTTTGATCGCCTGGGCTGCTAAGAACAGAATACCGATCACGCCGCGAGGTGCGGGGACTGGCAATTATGGTCAGGGCGTTCCGCTCCAGGGCGGCCTCATGATTAATACCCGCAACTTGAACGAAATTGTGTCTATCGATAAAGACTCAGCCCGGGTTGAAGCTGGGGTGATATTGCTGGATATCGAAAAAGAGGCGGCTGCCTATGGTGCGGAATTGCGATGCTTTCCAAGCACTATACCTACGTCGCATACCGGCGGATTTATTACCGGTGGGTCCGGCGGAGTAGGCTCTATCGAATGGGGCATGCTCAGAGAAAGCGATAACGTCAAGAGCGCCAGAATTATCACGGTAGAAGAAACGCCCCGAGTGTTAGACCTTGAGAGAAAAGACCTGGCCGGTGTGCTGCATAACTGCGGTCTTACCTGCTTTGTTGCCGAGGTGACGCTAGGGTTGGCTCCGAAAACGCCCTGGTATCAATATATTATTTCTTACGATGACTTTTATAGCGCGCTTGCTGCGGGGAAGTATTTGGCGCAGGCCGACGAGATCAAGAAGCGACTGGTGACAGTATTTGAATGGCCAGTGCCTACGTTTTTTGCACCGCTATATCGTAAAAACGTGTTTAAGGAAGACGCGAGTGTTGTCTTTCTTTATACCGATTTGACCGCCGATGAATTGGCACCACACATCGCGCCTTTTGGTGGCGACATAACCTTTAGCGTGGCGCCGCCCGAGGACGCACGCAGGGACACACAAATCTACGATTACACTTGGAACCACACGACCCAGTGGGCGATGAAAAACGACAAGGGATTTACTTACTTGCAGGACCGCTTTGATATTGATCAGGTGGAAGATCAGATAAAGGCGCGTAAGGCTCTATTTCCTGAGATGCTCGAGCATGTCGAATTTATTCGCGATGCAGGGAAAGTGGTTTCTGGCGGTCTATCGCTGCTTAAGTTTTCTACCGAAGAACGTTTGAACGAACTTATAAAATACTGCGAGGGCAACGGCATTAGAGTAGCCAATCCACATACCCACTATCTGGATGACGATACCCGCTGGTACGGAGATGCCTTTTTAAAGTGTAAGGCAGACTGGGACCCGCATGGACTACTCAACCCGGGTCACTTGCATGTGCACGAGGAGCAGCCCCGTTGACCTGGAGAATTGAGAACGCCCGACTGCCGGGCCAGACTCAGTTAGTAAACGTCGCGGTAGCGGCACCAGGGGGTGACGCAGAGGAACAAGTATTTGATGCGCAAGGGAAGCTAGTCTTGCCCAGCTTTGCCGAGTTGCATACGCATCTTGATAAAACCTATTCGCCAATCCCGAGCCATGATGGCGGTTTGATCGGGGCGATTAATGCCCACCAGTCTGTGCGAAATCAGCAAACGGTGACTCAGGTTATTGAACGAGCCGAGGTTGCTTTGCGCAGAGCTAGCCGCCATGGGATTACCGCCCTGCGTAGCCACGTGAATAGTCGCAGCGACCAAGATTTGGAAATTTTTGACGGTCTACTAGAGCTGAAAGCAAAGTATGAGCCGATGATTGATCTCCAGTTCGTTGCCATGGGATCGTTGGCAAAAGGCCAGATGAAATGTCTAGAGGAAGCTCTTGCTAAGGGTGCTGATTTAGTCGGCGGAGCTCCGTCGTTAGAGCAGGACCCTCAGGCTAGCGTAGATGCGGCGCTAGATCTGGCCAAGGCATTGGCGGTAGGGCTAGACCTTCATATGGACGAACATGCACGCCCTGAAGCGGTCGCGCTGAAGGCCCTGGCCATGGGTGTGCTGGAGAAAGAGTTTACTGGAGAGGTTTGTGCAAGCCATTGCGCATCCCTTTCCTGCTTGCCCGCTGACGAGTTCCACGAACTTACAAGATTGCTGGCCACGGCAAAGGTTAGTGTTATCGGCTTGCCGATCTGCAATTTGGTGCTGCTGCATTCTGCTGTGCAGCCAAGATCAGCGGTAACAGCACCGCTGTTTGAGCTAGAAGACTTAGGGGTTTTGACCGCAGTAGGATCCGACAACGTCAGTGACCCTTTCAATCCATATGGTGATTACTCGCCGCTCCTTAACTTGCAGGTGAGTAACCTGCTCAATAGCAACCTGCAGGTGGCCTCAATCGCGGACTCACTAAAATTCATCACCAGCAATGCCAAACAAATATTTTATGGCGCCAAGCGTGACGATTATGCGCTGGGTGATTGGGTGGTCATCGACAGTACGGACGCCTATGCAGCGGTGGCACGGCCTGCTGAACCCATAGCCACCTTTAAACAGGGGAAATTGGTATACCGTCGCGAAGTCGAGGAGCATTGGGTCGACGTTATATGAGTCCCAACTCCGGTCCCAACTCCGGTCCCAACTCCGGTCAGAGGAGCAGTCCCAGGTCCAGGCATGAACGTCTGACCATCAGCTCCCAGCCCAGCGACTGTCTCCTTACCCCTGCGACAACGGCGTTGCTGTTGATCGATATGCAGCGAGATTTCTTAGAGCCTGGAGGCTTTGGCGCCGCGCTGGGCAACGACGTGACCCAGCTCCAGCCTGCAATACAGGGCTGTATGCGGTTGTTGGCGATAGCCCGGGCGGCGAATTTGCTGGTGATTCATACTCGCGAGGGGCATGCCCCTGACCTTTCCGACCTTACCGAATCCAAGAAACGGAATTCATCCGAGCAGATTGGCGCAGAAGGGTTGATGGGGAAATTTCTGCTAATAGGTCAGCCCGGACACGAGATTATCGACGCGCTCAGGCCGCAGCAAAATGAATGCGTAATCGACAAGCCCGGAAAAGGTGCTTTTTATCAGACCGATCTGCAGGCAGTTTTGACCGAAGCTGGTATCGATACCTTAATCGTGGCTGGCGTCACCACAGAAATATGCGTGCACTCTACCGTCAGAGAAGCGGGCGACCGCGGCTTTGCTTGTTTAGTTGTTGCTGATGCCTGCGGCTCTTACTTTCCAAACTTTCATGAGGTCGGTTTGCAAATGATCTCAGCTCAAGGTGGTCTACTGGGCAAAGTAACCGACGTCGATTGCGTGGGTGAGGCTTTGCAAGGAATTAACCTCGATGAGTGACGGCTTGAAGTGGCAGGCGGGCGACTGGAATGCCTACTTCGGTTTCGGTACCAATACCTTAGTTAACATGCTGGTGCTTACCGGGCTGCTGCGATTTGGCATTAACATGCCCGATGAGATTGTTTTCGGCAGGATCCTTCCCGCTATCGGCTTGATGCTGTTTTTGAGTACTGGGTATTACTCCTTGCTGGCGTTTCAGCTGGCAAAAAAGACCAAGCGCCGTGACGTCTGCGCCCTGCCCTCTGGGATTAGCGTAGTGCATATGTTCGTCGTCGTGTTTGTCATTATGGGACCCATTTTGGCGGCGACCGGAGATCCGATTAAAGCCTGGGAAGCTGGCCTGGCCTGGGTTTTCCTTCAAAGCATAGTGCTTATGTTAGGTAGCACAATCGCGCCATTGCTGAGGCAGATTACCCCTCGCGGCGCATTATTGGGCACCTTGGCTGGGGTCTCTCTTACCTTCATCGCTATGCGGCCTGCGCTGGAAATTTTTTCTGCTCCGATTATCGGCTTGCTGTGCTTTGTCGTCATTTTGCGTGGCTGGTTGGGTAACACCGCCTATTTTGGCAACCTGCCTGCCGGTGCTGTAGCAATCTTAGTCGGCTTGGTTATCGCCTGGGGCTCTGAGTTGCTGGATGCGGGCATTGCAGATGTGTCCCTCCAAGGGGTGGTGGCTGCCACGCTAGAGTTTGGATTTTATCTGCCTACCCCTGCAGTGGGGCACGTTTTTGGCGGCTTTGAATTTCTCGGTATCTTGTTGGTTACGGCGATTCCGTTCGGTATTTATGATTTGGTTGAGGCTACGGATAACGTCGAGAGTGCGGCTGCTGCCGGTGATCCTTATGCTACGCGCAGGGTGGTGGCAGCAGATGGCGCGGTTTCCATGGTGGGCTGTTTGATGGGCAACCCGTTCATTAACGCTGTGTATATTGGTCACCCTGGCTGGAAAGCGATGGGCGGAAGAATCGGTTATTCCGCATTGACTGGAGCAACGATTTTGCTGCTCGCCTGGGTTGGCCTGTTGCCGCTGCTTTTATCGATTATACCGCTCGAATCCTTGCTGCCGATTTTGCTCTACATAGGACTATTAATCGGTGCTCAAGCGTTCCAGGAATCGCCTGCACATCATGCGCCAGCGATTGTTTTGGCCTTGGTGCCGCATCTTGCTGCATGGGCAAAAAACCAAGTGGACGGCACTCTAGCGGCTATGGGCGTCACTGTAGCTGAGGTAGGTATTGATCGGCTGGAGGCATCCGGCGTTCTCTATCACGGACTGGAAGTTCTTGGGGGCGGGGCGATAGTCACTTCGATTATTTGGGCCGGCTTGGGTATTAGCATTATCGACCAAAACAGAAAGTCCGCTGCCATCTACGCACTACTCGCAGCATGCTTGGCTTTTTTTGGTGTTATCCACAGTGAACGATTGGCTTGGGCTGCCTCACCGTCCCTGACGGTCGCTTATCTGCTGATCGCCGCCACTATTTATCTGCACACAGACAAGCAGCGAGAAGTCGGGGTACAGGATAGTGAGCCCGGAAGCACGAAACTATAATTAATCTCAAGGCAATTAATATTAAGACGAACCTAGCGAGGGCATACAGCTCGTGGGCATATTTAGGGTCGGTTTTTTATTTCGCTCAGAGGGTATGCGGCTATTTCAACAAGCAGCTCTGCAAAGCTGGTCGTAATGTGTTCGACGTACAATTCGCCGATCCAGCGTTCTGCTTTTGATGCATCGCCCGAGCACCCGCCTTCATGAAGGTCTTGAGCCTGCCAGCCAACATATGTGCTGCCGATTATTCTTAAGTGTTTGTAAGATTCCTCGACTTGCGCGAGCAGACCATGATGGTTTTTAGCATGCTCCATTTTTACGAGATCGGGGCGCAGATAGAGCATGATCGAGGTTTCAACGGTGCCCGCATGAATACCAAACTTGCGTTCGTCTTGGGGGACGGGGCTATCTGCTGGCGCACCAAAACTCCAGCCACTAGCGCCTACGCAAAACATATCGTGCTTGATCCGCAGCTCTCTACAACAGATTTCCATTATCTGCGGTTGGCCACCATGGCCATTGAAGAACACCAGCTTTTTCAAGCCAGCTCGAGCGACGCTATCGCCAATCTCCATCCAGCTATGCAGGAGCGTCTCAGCCGTGTGCGTCAGTGTGCCTTTAAACTGTAAGTGTTCGGTAGATTTGCCGACATACTGCGTGGGCATGACAATCAGCTGCAAATCTTCGGGTGCTTTTTCTGCGGCTCTTCGGCACATTTCTTCGGCGATAGTCGCATCGGTAGAAACTGGCAAATGTGGCCCGTGCTGTTCAATGGCACCCAGAGGGATGAGTGCAACGGTGTCGTTGGGGTCGAGCGCTTCGAAGTCTGTGGTGGAAAGGTCATTCCAAAAAACAACACGGTTCGCGGTCATAGTTACTCCATACTGCAAAGTCTCGCGAGCCAGCTGGCCCATATACATTATAGTATCGCTAGTCTGCCCCATAAGGACACCGTTGTATGCAATCCAAGCCTATAAATCCCAACAGTATTCATCCGCCATTTGGTTATTACAGTCACGGGGAGTTAATCGCACAACCGTCACGTCTGTTGCTCACGTCTGGCCAGCTCGGTATTCATTCAGACGGGACTGTTCCGGACTCTTGCTATGAACAAACCCTATTATGCTTTCAAGCGATCAATGCCATTCTCAGCGAAGCTGACATGACCGCCAGCAACATCGTCAGGTTAAACGCCTTTGTCACGCGCAGAGAAGACTTTGCCGCATATATGCAGGCGCGAGACGAGTTCGTGGTTGCCCCGCCGCCCGCTTCAACACTGCTGATTGTCAGCGGGTTTACTCGGCCGGAGTTTAAGGTCGAAGTCGAATGCACTGCTGTTGCGTAGGCGTGTTGATGAACCGCAAGCCTAACGATTGACCAAAGTGGCGCACGCATAAGATAAAGGGCTGGTTAAGTAGCATCTTTGCCGGTCTGTGCGCACCGATTTTGCTATTAACGTTTGACGCCTGCGGCGAGGGGTGTAATGTAATCGAAAGAACAAAAACTAAAGAGTTCAACGGATGTTTGAAGAGCTCTGGCGACATATCTTTAATAGTGAAATAGCTTATCAGCTAAGGCACTGGCTGTTATTTCCCTCCCCAACGTCTGGCTGCGATGGTCATCGTGGGTGACAATAGAAAAGACGATCCACAGATAACTTTTCGTGGCGTTGATAAACGATACGGATCGTCGCTGGTGCTAGAAAATATTGCGCTGGAGGCTTATCAAGGCGACTTCGTTAGCATTATTGGCCCCAGTGGATGCGGAAAATCGACGCTTCTACGAATTGCTGCTGGGCTAACAGAGGCTTCCAAGGGATCTTTTTCGTACTTGGCCAACCGAGATGGAAATAAAGATATCGCCTATGTCTTCCAAGACTCCACCTTGCTGCCTTGGCTTAACGTTGCAGAAAACGTTGTCTTGCCGCTGCGAATTCGTGGTACCCCGAAAGCAGATTGTCTTGCTTTGACCGAACGGCTGCTCCAGCGCGTGGGGCTAGGAGCGATAGGCGAGCTGTATCCGAGACAGCTTTCCGGTGGTATGAAAATGCGGGTGTCTATCGCTCGTGCTTTGTCTATCTCACCTAACCTTTTGTTACTGGATGAGCCCTTTGGCGCTCTAGACGAGATGACTCGCGACGCTCTCAATGAAGAACTCTTGCGGTTGCGCGAGCAACGCCAGTGGACGGCTCTGTTCGTTACTCACTCGGTATCGGAAGCAGTTTTTTTGTCCTCAAAAATTGTCGTACTTGCAGCCAACCCAGGCAGGATCGCGGACGTTGTAGAGGTGGCACTGCCCTATCCGCGCACACCGGGCACCCGACAAATGCCAGAGTTTGGAGAATTGGTGCGACAAACCACGGCCGCCCTGCACTCGGTACAGAAGAAGGAAACTAGCGTTGCCGCGATTTGATTGGAGTCAGCTGTTATTACCAATCTTGGTAGGCCTCATGATAGTCGCGCTATGGTATTTCGCAGTCATCGTCATTCAAATTCCGGAATATCAAATGCCTGCTCCACACAGTGTGCTAATGGCAGGTTACGCTGAGCGTTCCGTGCTTATGTCGGGCGCATTTCAAACGCTCTATGCATGCTTGCTCGGCTTTTTTACCTCGGTGATCGGCGGCTTGTTTTTGTCATTACTACTGGCGTCCAGCAACTGGGCGTTCAAGGGCTTTTATCCCTACATCATCATGTTAAAGATGACGCCCGTTATTGTTGTTGCGCCGATAATCATTCTTTGGATGGGCCAAGGTCTGGTCAGTATTGTCGCAATCACCTTCTTGATTTGCTTTTTTCCTATTGTTGCCAACACGACGCTGGGTCTTCGATCAGTAGACAAAGGCCTGGTCGAATTGTTTGAGGTGTACGGGGCGTCTAATCGCCAAACCATGCTTTGGTTGCGCTTGCCTGCCGCTCTGCCTTTTTTTACCTCTGGCTTAAAGATCGCTGCTGCATTAACGCCAATAGGCGCTCTTTATGGCGATACGATCGCTGGTATGGGTTCCTCTGACGAAGCGGGTCTGGGTTTCTTGGTTGTTATTTTTAGCGCTCAATTCAAAATCCCTGCGCTCTTTGCTTCCGCCTTCGTTGCCTGTCTGATCGGCTTTATTTTTGTCGGCTTAGTGAATTTGTTTGCTTGGCGGATGCTCCATAAATGGCACGACTCTTACGACTTTCTGGATTGACTATGCGTTACCTATCTTTGATTGTTATGGCCCTGATGTTTTCTTGTTCTGCAGGAGACCCAGGTAATGAGATTACAAGCGGCAAAACCAGTGTGATTTTGCAAACCGATTGGTATCCGCAACCTGAGCACGCTGGTTTTTACGTAGCGGATCTTGATCGGTTATACGAAGCCAACGATTTGGAAGTGGAGATACGTCCTGGCGCGAATATCAGAAACATTCCACAGATGGTGGCTACCGGCCGCATCGAGTTCGGTATCGGCACCTCGGATAACCTGTTCACCGCGATAGCGCGAGGTGCGCCTTTGATTGCGCTGTTTCCGTACTTCCAGCGTGACCCCCAGTGCATCATGGTCCATGCATCGAGCAGTGTAGTCTCGCTTGAGGATCTCGATGGAAGAGTCGTGATGATCAACCCAGGCGTCGCCTATGTGCAATATCTGAGTAAAAAGCTCGAAGTAAATCCGCAGTTGGTGCCTCTCGATTATTCATTGGCTCGGTTCATCGCTGACCCAGAGTTTGCGCAGCAGTGCTTTTTAACGAGTGAACCCTACTACCTGCAAGAGCAGGGAGTGGATGTCAGGTTGTTGCCGCTAGCAAATTCAGGTTTCAACCCCTATCGGCTTGTGTATACCAGCAGGGATTTTTACGAGAATAATCCCGAGGCCGTATTGGCCTTTGCGACCGCTTCACTGAAAGGGTGGAATGCCTATGTTGAATCCGCAGGCGCCACCGTACACAAACATCTGGCTAGCCTTAATCCACAGCAAACTCCTGAATTTACATCTTTCACCAAACAAGCGATCGAAGAATATCAGCTTGTTACCGGAGACCAGGAAAAGGGTGAATACCTCGGAAAATTTGATAAGCAGCGGCTGCTCCTGCATTTACAACATCTGTCAGATCTAAAACTGCTCGATCGTGAGCTGGACATTGAAAGTGTTGTCGCATGGGAACTGCAGGAAGTGGCGCGCGATTTAGCAAACTAACAACGCACCTGTGACGCGCGGCTATCCAGTTGGCGCAAGCAATCAGCACAACGACGCTGACATAATGTGTCCGCTGCGCCGAGGGTACAGCGTGGCCACCAACGGGCGGCAACAGGAAGTGCTGATGATTGGCTAGGTTGCATTGCTAGACCCAACGCAACGAGGTGAGCACTTAGGAGATATCTTTCTGTTAACAATAAAAAATATAGACACGCTGGTTAGCTGCGATCCTACGCTGGGCGTCCAGCGGCATGTCGATTTGTGCATCGACGACAATTTTATCTCCTCCATCGCACCTCATGACGCTAAATCTAGCATCCAGGGAGAGCAAATAGACGGCTCAAATTGGATTGTATTTCCTGGGCTGGTCAATACGCATCATCACTTCTTTCAGTCTTTTTTTCGCAACCGGTCAGAGTTTGGTTGGACTGGCAGCGTGCTCGATTGGATAGCAAGAATTTACCCAGCGTTTGCGAAGTTAACCGAGCCCTGCTTTTACCATACCTCAATGCTCTCAATGTCAGAGCTGATCAAGTACGGCTGCACCACGGCTTTTGACCATCAGTACTGCTTTCCAAAACATGCTGGAAAATATCTGGTTGATGCGCAAATACAGGCGGCCAAAGCGCTTGGTATGAGGTTTGTTGCTGGGCGAGGCGTGAATACGTTGCGGTTGCAGGACGGCGGTAACGTGCCAGATCTGATGGTTGAGTCCGTCGAGGACTTTACCCTGGATGTGGAGAGACTCGTTGCTGACTATCACGATGCGTCACCTGGCTCCATGGTGCAAATTGTGGCAGCACCCTGTCAGCCCATGAACTGCTCTGCGCTTACCTTTACCCGGAGCTTAGAATTGGCGGAAGCACACGATCTGCGACTGCATACTCATCTGGGCGAGGGAGAATCTCCAGCGCTGCAGCAGAGACACGGATTGAGATCGTTAGATTGGCTGCGACAGCTAGGCTTCGCGTCCTCGAGGCTTTGGATAGCCCATGGCTGGGATCTTAATGCCAAAGAGATTGACGATCTCGCTCGTGATGGCATCGGCGTAAGTCATTGTCCGGTGCCCATGGCCCTGGTGGGCGAGGCTGTTACCGACGTCGAGGGCATGCTTGCCGCAGGTGTGCGCGTTGGCATCGGTGTAGATGGCAGCGCCTCCAATGACGCCTCGAATCTGGCGGAAGCCTTGCGGTTTGCGTATCTGTCCCAGTGCGCTGTGGTCAAAAGTAGAGGTCTACCACCTCCCCAGCCTGAGAAGTATTTGCGCATGGCAACCGTTGATGGTGCGTTGATGATGGGGCGCGATGACTTAGGCAAGTTGGCTGTAGGGCATGCTGCCGATCTGTTCGCCATCGATAAGCGCAGAGCGGAATACGCTGGCGCCACCGATGAGCCCGAGAGCTTGCCTGCGAACGTGGGCATAAGCGGAGGGGTCGATATGACGATGATCAATGGGCAGGTTGTCTGGAGGGATGGCGCCTTTCAGTATGTAGATGAGTACGCGGTGATAGAGGAAGCGACGGCGTGCATGCGCAAGACCTTAAGTTAAGGCCTAGACATAGAGGTTAATGCCTCATCTCGGAGACGCTGGCACGCCAGATCGAAGGAGCGCTGTACTGAGGCTCTTCTGTTCTCGTTTGTGCAACAGTTGATGCAAAGATGGCAACGCAAACAGGCGCTGCAAAATAAAGGGTTTAACGAAGCGAGGCTATGGAAAATTTACTCAACGACTATTTTAAGCTCATTGAACGCGACACCTCGATCTCGCGTGAGTTGAACGCCGGATTAACAACCTTCTTGGCCATGGTCTATATCACCGTGGTAAACCCTCTGATTCTTGCCGATGCAGGCATGGACTTTGGTGCCGTGTTCGTCGCCACCTGCGCGGCCGCCGCCTTCGGTTGTCTGGTCATGGGGCTGCTAGCGAATTACCCGATAGGGCTCGCGCCCGGTATGGGCCAAAACGCCTTTTTTACTTACGCTGTGGTGATTGGTTCAGGACAACCATGGCAGTCGGCGTTGGGCGCCGTTTTTATCTCAGGTGTTTTGTTTGTTTTGATTAGCCTGTCGCCGCTGCGCGCCTGGCTGATCAACTCTATTCCGCGCAACTTGAAACACGGAATGGCGGCAGGTATTGGTTTTTTCCTCGCTTTTATCGCGCTGAAGAACGCCGGTATCGTGGTGCAGAACAATGCCACTTTTATTGCCCTGGGTGATCTAAAGTCATTTTCTGCGGTGATGGCTCTGCTCGGTTTCTTCGTGATTACGGCGATGGCGGCCAGGGGTTTTCGCAGTGCGGTTGTCATTGGTATGGCGTTGGTCGCTTTGCTCGGCTGGCTTAGTGGGCAGGCTGAATTTGTTGGAGTCGTTGCCTCTCCGCCCTCGATACAACCGGTATTTATGCAGTTGGATATTGCCGCGGCGCTGGATATTTCCATGCTGAGCATCATCCTAACGCTACTGCTGGTAGATGTATTTGATACGGCAGGTACTTTGGTGGCTGTGGCAACTCGTGCCAAACTGGTTGATGCCAAGGGTAGGTTGGAGAGGCTTAACCGTGCCTTGATTGCTGATTCCAGCGCTACTCTAGTTGGTGCCTGGCTGGGTACCTCGTCGACTACAAGTTACGTTGAAAGCGCTGCCGGTGTGGAAAGTGGCGGTCGCACAGGTCTGACAGCCGTAGTGGTTGGCTGCCTGTTCCTGCTTTGCCTGCTTTTTGCTCCTCTTGCTCAGAGTATCCCTGCCTACGCCGCTGCCGCTGCCTTATTGTTCGTTTCAGGTGCCATGGCGCAGAGTTTATTGAGTATCGACTGGGAAGATATCACCGAAGCTACGCCAGCTATTGTTACCGCCTTAATGATGCCCTTCAGTTTTTCTATTGCAGACGGCATTGGTATTGGCTTTATTAGCTTTGTGATTATTAAAGCAGCTGCTGGGAGACAGCAGGAAATCCCTGCCGCTATTGTGTTCATAGCCGCGGTCTTTGCTGGGAAATTCGCGTTCTTGTAGAAGAGCAACGTCTGTGGGTTGCGTTGACGAGGCGACGAAAAAAATCGATCGAAAAAAAATAGAAGAGGGTCGCTAATGGCGTCTGGATCAAGTCTTAAGAAGCTCCTTGGCGCGGCAATTGCTGCGTTAACGCTTTGTGCCCAACCAGTGGGGGCGCAAGCAGACGCTGGCAGTAATCTGCCGGTGAAAGTCGTTGTAATAACGATGTTTGAAATCGGCGCCGACGAAGGGGATATGGCCGGTGAGTTTCAGCTCTGGAAGGCACGCCAGTCGCTGCACCAGCGCATTCCTTTCCCACATTCTCATCACGACCTGTTCTATAACCCTGAGTCCCAGGTACTGGGCATCGTCACGGGTGTTGGCACGGCAAAGTCTGCGTCAGCGATCATGGCGTTAGGCTTGGATCCGCGTTTCGATCTTACACGGGCTTATTGGATGGTAGCTGGAATCGCCGGCATCGACCCGGAGGACGCCTCCATTGGTTCCGTTGCCTGGTCTTCGTACTTGGTTGATGGTGATCTTGGTCATGAGATAGATGCTCGCGAAATCCCAAAGATTGGGAGACCGGCTTTTTCGCGATGAATACCAAGTTTCCTTTTGACCCCAACAAGCCTACCCCATCCGGTGAAATGTTCAGGGCAAATCCAGACTTACGAGATTGGGCCTATGATTTAACGAAGGGTCTTGCGCTTGTTAATCCGCCCGAATTAGCCAGTACGACTAAGCTCTACGCTGGATACCCTAACGCGCAGAGACCACCTTTTGTATTGAAGGGCGGACACATTGCAGCGATGACGTTTTGGCACGGCGCACTTATGAATAACTAGGCGAATAAATGGGTTAGTTACTGGTCAGACGGCGCAACCGATTTTGTTACCTCTGCTATGGAAGATACCGGGACTTATCAGTCTCTTGCCTATTTGGACAGGATAGATCGAGTGGATATCGACAGGTTTCTAGTGCTTCGTGGCGGCAGCAACTACACGATGCAGCCCCCTGGCGTAAGTGCGGCCGAAAACCTTCTGCAAGAGAACGAGGGTTATGCAGGCATGGGGGCGTCGTTGGAGAACATATATCTGGTTGGGTCTACCGTGATCAAAGAACTATTGGAGAACTGGGATCAGTACAAGGATGTGGTGCCGAAGTTAGAACAGCAATGAAAAGAAACCCAGTCGAACGAGGTTTGTTAGCTTTCGATCTGTGCTGATTCCTGAGGATTAAAGATGATCAGAGAGAATTTCATAGATTTTTGG
>MDTB01182933.1_pt1 | contig 54649 bp, 55 predicted proteins | sample 811161 | NCBI WGS metagenome assembly MDTB01 (sample SAMN05326650, study PRJNA326480) | marine metagenome | isolation source: seawater | place: Mediterranean Sea | collected 2009 | reverse complement strand
TGGCGGGATGGCAGAGTGGTAATGCAGCGGCCTGCAAAGCCGTCAACGTCGGTTCAATTCCGGCTCCCGCCTCCATTTTTAACTTTTTAAACTTTGTGTCGATTAATAATTAGTAGGTGTTAATTTGTGCGGAATTAGGGTATCGAAACTATCAAGTCAGGTGTTTTTTACAAGTGTTAAAAATTTTAGTTACTAATCAAAAAGGTGGTGTGGGAAAGAGCACTATCTCTGCTAATTTAGCGCATTTTTTTGCTACCAAATCTTTTAAGAGAACAACGCTCATTGATTTTGACACGCAAGCTTCGTCGAGCAAATGGATAAGGGCGGTGAAGCCCCAAAAGGTAACTGTTTTTCGAGCAACGTTACCCTTATCATCGAGTACAAATAGACTATTGATTGAGTCCAGGAAAATAGTGTCGAAAATTGCAAAGCGGTCTGACGTAGTTATTGCTGACTTAACTTGGTTTGATCTATTTGATAGTGAAATGCTTTTGGATTTTGATCTGGTAATAGTCCCAACTGCGGTTTCAGAGGTAGAGTTAATAGCAACTATGGAATTCGCTAACAGACATGAGTGGGTATTCTGTTCAACCGAAAATCATCCATCCTTAGTGATAGTACCCAGTAGGGTAAGGGGTGATCAAGCTATAAATTTCAGAAATTCTACAGAAAGATTTTCATTTAGTTTTTTGTTGACGCCTCCCGTTCTTGACTCGATTGATGCAAAAAAGCATTTTGTAGGCAATTTTTATTCGATTGTAAAAATAAAAAACTTGCCAATTCATTTTTAAACTTCTGTGATTCAATAGTTCAGACTGCTGATATTCACTTTAAGAGACTTAAGGGGACTGCAAAACAGATTGGTCAAAATAAGAGTCATGCCAAGCTGAACTCTGAGCTTGATTATAGAATAAAGAAAACAGAAGCTTTAAGGTGGATTGCCAACGAGAGAGAGACGGTCAGAACTTTAGAAGAACAAGTAGTAAACAAAAACCTACCTCTCAAGGCAAAGCGGTTGGATTATTTAAAGTCTGAGCCTTATTGTGACTTAGCGGATTCCGAGGACCGAAGTGGAACAAAAATTTCAAGAGATAATACTGCAAAAGTCGTTCAAGACAGTCGTTCATATAGTCGAAAACAGACGCCAGTTATTTCCATTACTCGAAAAAAAATGTCTGAATTACCAAAATTTCTTCGTAAACAAAACTCATAGACTTTGCTAACTTAATTTTTTTGCTAAGACTTCGATAGCCATCGCACTCACACTTGCACGCACAGTTGCAGCTGATAATTGATCATTTTCAAACTTCCCCAACTTTTTCAATGTGTTCAATAATTCCTTGCGGGTTTGATTCAAATCATCATCCAGTAAGGCCAGGTTCTCTAATATTTCCTTACGAAGATCAAGTTTTTCCTCTAGTTGCCTACTTAATTCAGCGACTTCTCTCCAACTAGGGGAGTCAACTCCACTTTTTACCGCATTTGAGTTATTCAGAGTATCAAATAGCTGTTCTAAAGCATCCCCTACAGCTACAATATCAGGAGTGGCCTTTGACTTTTCTGTTGACTCGTTAGTATCTTTAACGTCGTGGGGCTCCTGCATTTTTTCTGGTGTGGTCGAATTTTTTAAACCTTCCTTATTATCTGTTGGCTGAAGACTGTCAGACCAACCCTTCTCCGGAGAGTATATTTTTACTCCTTTTTTTGGAATTTCTAAAGCATCACTCAATTTTTTTGTAGAATAACAGTTATGCGAAATAAACCTTATTATGTCACGCTAACGCATTTATTGTTAGGATTAAATTTTTGTTCTCTCACTGTGGTTTGCATAGTTAAAACCCAAATGACAGGAGATATAGATTGGTTTACTGGTATATCTTGGCCATCGGTGGTTAATATATTCATTGATATTGCTGTTGAATCAAACGTATCTAGCGTTTTAATAATTGCCCTCTGGTTCCTTGTAAGTGTTATTTGGTCAGGATTAGCCGTGTACAATTTTTCACAGCAAAGAAAGAAATTACAGATGTCCAGGGAAGAGGAAGAAATCTATAGTGCTCGAGCTATTGATATTGATGAATTATCGCAACCTGCGGATAAAAAAGAGATGGAAAATCCGGCATCTCCTGAATCAGCTGGAGCTACTTTTGCAGCCACACTGTCTCAAGCTTTTCTCACTGATGAAACTTCAAGTCCAAAAGCAGGAGGAAGTAATGAAGTGTTATCCTCAATTCCTCCAGAGGTGGCGGAACAATTTAAGGCTTTACAAAGAATGTTAGAGAGATTGGAAGCTGATAAGGACAGTAATTATTCAAAGAAATTTTCAAAAGACTAGGTTGATTTTTTTAGTTCTGGATATCTAACTTTTTCAACAAGCTTTTTGATTCTATTTTCTGGGGTAGAAGTCAAAAGAGAAACAATAATAATAACTATGAAACCGATTGGCACGCCAAATATTCCAGCTGAAATGGGGTCTATATCCCACCACATTTCAGTAATTGGTGCGTCCTTTGGGATCCCATAAAAGACATTTCTCAACCAAACTTGATTATTAGCCATATAGAAAAAAGTTATTCCGATTCCTGCGAGCATTCCTGCGGATGCGCCAACTCCTGTTGTTCTACTCCAAAAAATTCCTAAAATCAGTGCAGGAAAAAATCCAGCGGCCGCAAATGAAAAGGCGGCAGCAACTAAAAATAAGATGTCTGCAGGGTTTTGTTGAGCAACAAGAGCTGCCGCAACTGCAACAATTAGAAGAACGGTTTTTGAAATGCTTACTCTTTTACTCACAGATGCATTTGGATTAATCATCTTGTAGTAAAGATCATGCGATAAAGCATTGGCCATAGCTAAAAGCAAACCATCAGACGTCGATAAAGCAGCAGCTAATCCCCCAGCAGCAACCATGCCGGAAACTACAAACGGCAATCCAGCAATCTCTGGAGTGGCAAGAACAACTATGTCAGGGTGAATTATTATTTCTGCCAATTGAATAATGTTATCTTGATTAATGTCTGTAATAGTTAACAATGTCGAATCAATTGCTGCCCATTTTTCAACCCATTCAGGTAGTTGTCCGTAAGTCAAACCTACGACATCATTATAAACAACAAATTTCACTAAAACGGCTAATGCAGGGGCAGTAACGTAGAGCAGCAACATAAAAAATAGTGACCATGTTACGGAGGAGCGAGCCTCTTTAACAGAGGGCGTTGTGTAATACCTCATTAAAATATGTGGCAAAGATGCAGTTCCAATTGTTAGGCAGAAAAGAAGTGCTAAAAAGTTCTTTTTTTCAATTTGTCGTTCATTTTCAGTATTCCCTGGAAATGGCTCAGCATGGGGTCTTGGTGGTTTTGTTTGTCCTTTTGTAAAATATTCCAACCTTGAATTTTCAGTATTTTCCTCAGTCTTTTGGTCAATTTTTGCCTGCTTAACAATTGCTTGGACTTCTTGTTCCTTAGGGTCGGCTAAAATTTTGTTTTCTAACTCAGTAATTTTCGTTAATTGGTGGCCGTAGGATAGTGGTGGTATTGGATTACCTGTTTGCTGAATTGAAAGCCATACAACCGGAATTAAATAAGCAATTATTAGTACAATGTATTGCGAAACTTGAGTCCAGGTTACAGCCCTCATTCCTCCAAGGAAGGAGCATACAAGAATTCCTGCCAAACCCAAGAATACGCCCGTCTCGAAATCGACACCGCTTAATCTTGTCGTAATCAGTCCTACGCCCTTAATTTGAGCTACTACATAAGTGAAAGAACAAAGTATTGCTATGCAGACACCTATAAATCTTGGCAATTGATCTCCATATCTTGCCCCAAGGAAATCTGGAATTGTATATTGTCCAAACCTTCTCAGGAAAGGAGCAAGTAATAGAGCTACAAGAACGTAGCCACCAGTCCAGCCCATTATGAATGCCAATCCTTTGAATCCATTAAGATACAGCCCGCCAGCCATCCCAATGAAAGAGGCTGCAGACATCATGTCTGCTCCAGTTGCCATACCATTAAAAATTGCTGGAACTCTTCTCCCAGCTACGTAATAATTATCAGCCTCATTAGTACGACTTAAAATACCGATTCCTGCGTACAAAGCCACTGTTGCGAACAAAAAAGCATATCCAATAAATTCCTGTGGTGCCCCTAATTCTTCGCTAATTGCAAGAAAAATACAAAAAGATAAAAAACCAATAGTGTAAAAGAAATAGACTCGTTTTAATCTTTTTGCAAACTCAGATGTTTCTATTTTTGCATCCAACAAGCTTTTCACACTAAGTTTCATTATCTTTGTCTTTTAAGAATTCATCATCAAGTCTATTGACGTAATGGGCATAAATCCAAACAATTATTAGATAAACTAGCAGAGATCCTTGCGCTCCAACCCAAAAAGAGAATGGCCAACCGAAAAAAGTAAACTGTAGATCTATTGCAAAATAGCTAAGCACAAAAGTTACAAAAAACCACCCCATTAAGAGAATGAGAGTTATCAGTCTTAACTTAAGCCAATACTTAGCTCTTTTCGTATCATCGTTAATCATTATTTTGAAGTGTTAAATTTATAAATTTTTATATACCTGCTTGAATATTCAATTCGTTAACTAATTGAAAAGCTACCTGAGGCTCAAACTTATGTAAAGTTTGAATAGTTTTAATTATCTCCGAATTTTGGTTCAATTCTTTGAGAACAAAACATAATTGATAATATCCGTGTGGGCAAAAGGGCTGGAGTTTTATTGTCTTTCTAAAATTCTCACAAGCCTTTTCGTATTCGAATAACTTTGTAAAAGACAAACCTCTACCATAATATGCTCGGTCAAGGTTAGGGTTTGAAAGTATTGCGGAACTGAATAAATCGATTGCTTCTTCGTGACACCCCATTTTCTGACGCAAATACCCAAAATTAAAAAGAGCGGGAGAGAAATAAGGGTTAACTTCGAGAGCCTCTCGAAAATAGATTTCTGCTTCTGTATGGCGTCCCGTCATAGATAAAAACATCCCAGCTGTCGTGAGACATTTACTTGTCTTTTTTATTGTGGCAATTTTCACCCAGCAACGCGAAACAAGATCGAATTTACCCAGTGCCTCAGCTAACCCAGCCACGATTTTTAAGTATGTAATAGAAGAGAACATAGTTTTATTGTATATTAAAATCGCTAGGGTCACCCAATATAACTTTTAAGCCTATCAAAACAATTAGTAACCAAAAAAAAATGAAAAAAGTTACTGTGGGAATATGTTTATTATGAATAAAACTAGGAGTAATTGATCGGCAAAAAGCCTCAATTGGAGACAGTAAAAGTTTGAATAGATTATAGACTGAGTTTCCTTGGTGGTTTCCAAAGCATAAAAAATATACTATAGCTTTTCCAACGAACAGATATAAAATAAACTCTACCAATGCTTTTAAAAAAATGATTACAGTTAACATAATTGATAGTTAGCAGTTTGTCAGAGTGGTGGAAACGGTATACACAACAGACTTAAAATCTGTCGCCTTCGGGCTTGGGGGTTCAAGTCCCCCCTCTGACACCAAATTTTGCAGACTTCTGCAATCTTAAAAGTAGGGCTGATGTATCCAAATCTCCCATTCCTTGCTTTAACATTTGCTTGTAATATTCATTTACTATTTCGGTTGTTGGCAACTTTATACCTCTGGAAGTAGCCTCATTGAGAATTAGTCCTAAGTCTTTACACATTAATTTAACAGCAAAACCAAAGTCGTACTTTGATGTAATCATAGTTTTCCCCCTATTTTCCATCTGCCAACTTTGAGCTGCACCGCTTGAAATAAGATTCAACACAACTTCCATATTTAATCCGGCTTCAATTCCAAAGTTTATACCTTCAGAGAGACTTTGAATAAGGCCACTAATGCATATTTGATTAACCATCTTCGTTAACTGTCCTGACCCAGAGGGCCCGACAAGAACCATTTTTTTTGCGTAGCTTTTTGCGAGAGCCTTAGCTAAGTGGAAATATTTTGAATCACCCCCACACATGACTGATAAATTTCCACTTTCCGCACCAATATTTCCGCCAGATATTGGGGCATCAAAAAAAGAAATCTGTTTTTTTTTTGCTAGGGCAAAAATTTTCTGGGCAATTGTTGCAGACGTCGTGCTGTGATCTATATATATGCTGCCTTTTTTCATATACTTAAAACAACCGGTTTCAGAGATAGTAACGCTACTCAAATCATTATCATTACCAACGCAACTTACAACGAAATCAGCATCGTTTGCTAATTCATGCAGGTCTATCGCGGCTTTTACTTTAAAGTTTGAAAAAGCTTTAAGCCAAAGATCTGTTTTTTTTCTTGTTCTATTAAAAACTGTTATTGTGTGGCCACAAACAGCTAGATGGCCAGCCATAGCGGCTCCCATCGTTCCTAAACCAATAAAACCGATCCTGACCTTAGCACTTTTACTATATTGCTTTTTGCTAACATAGTGGGAAGTATCAATACCCATTAACCAATGCGGCCTCGTGGATAACAAATTACGCAAAACTCTTCATCAGAATTCATTGTTTCAAATTTAAAAACAGCAGGTCTTGTTACTATCGGGGGGATTTTAAAAATAAACTCTTTGTTTTTTTTTGCTTTTGTAAATTTGACGTCGGGTAGGAGTCGAAGTTGTATGGTTTCTAACGGTTTTCCTACGAATAAATATACGTCTCCTTTCCTCGCGACGATAGAATTGCTATTAGATGTATCGACTTGGGCGCTGAGCTTCTTCAATGATAGTATTTTTGATATTAACGGAGAAGAAGTAAGCGACAAAAGCAACGAAAAAAACAAATATCTTCTTTTACTAATTGATGTTGCGTAACTTTTTATCATATGTGCCTAAACTTCAAAGTTCAAGTTCAAGAAAACCTAGCTGATTAGCTAATGCTAGCAAGGAAATTGATCTTCCACCAGATCTGCAAAACACGAGAGTTGGAAAACCAACAGTTTTCAATAAATGTGCCATTTTTTGTGCCTCGTCTGGGCTCTGGTAAGCACTCTCGACGGGTAAATAATGAAAGTCTAATGACAATTGCTCAGCTTTTTGTTTTAGGAGGGCGCTAGAGGGTTGAGAGTGACCACCTTCTAAATCTGGCCTGTTGCAGATTATACTTTTGAAGCCTAATTCTTTAAGCTCTTTCAAATGGCCTTCTTGAATCTGACCATAAATTGCGATTTTCTCACTGATCCAATGAGGATTTACCTCCATACCGAAAAGCCTCTTAGTTTCTGATAGTTTATACTATTAATTATTACATGTTTTATTCATTTTAATTTCTAGGTCTTGATGTAAACATTAAGGGCTAAGCGACTAACTGCCGTAGAGGATACTTTGGATTCACTCGTATTAACCTCATTTTTAAAAAACAATTCGGGTAATTATGACGCTCAGCGTGGTACGAATGATATTTTGCTAGTTTTGGTTGACGCCATCAAGGAAGTAGCCATTCTTATGCGTGCCGGAGAGTTGGCTGGAATTTTGGGAAATGCTGATACGGAAAATGTTCAGGGCGAAGTTCAAAAAAAGTTGGATGTAGTAGCTAATAAAATTTTCATCAAACATTTGCTTAGAGAAAAAAAAATACTTGCTTTAATATCTGAGGAAAATGAGGATCCAATTTTTAATTCAAAAAGTGACGACTCAGGTTATGTGGTTTATTTTGACCCGTTGGATGGTTCCTCAAACATAGACGTCAACGGTGCTGTTGGATCAATTTTCTCAATTGTAAAGTTTTCAAAAAAACCGACACTTAAAGAATTACTAAAACCCGGTAAAGAGCAGGTATTGGCAGGCTATAGTGTTTATGGGCCTTCGACTATGTTAATTTTTAGTTCTGGTGATGGCGTGCATGGATTTACGCTCGATTACGAAAGTTTAAATTTTTGTTTAAGTCATGAGAGGATGCTAGTTCCCCCAGAGACAGGGGAGTATGCTATCAACACCAGTAATGGAAGATTTTGGGAACCCCCGATAGTCCAGTATGTTGCTGAATGTAATAGAGGTGTTGGGGGAGATAGAAAAAAGAATTTCAATATGCGATGGACTGGGAGTATGGTCGCGGACATTCACCGAATTCTCGTCAGGGGTGGGATTTTTATGTATCCCAAAGATAATAAAGTTCCGCTAAAGGAAGGGAGGTTACGATTGTTGTATGAAGCGAACCCCATGTCATATTTAGTTGAGCATGCAGGAGGAATGTCTTCCACGGGTAGGATGAGGATATTAGATATCGTGCCCCGCAATTTCCACCAAAGAATCCCTTTGATTATTGGTTCAAAAATTGAGGTAGAAAGGATTGTTTGGCATCATAAAAATTATGATGCCGGAGACGGGCTCAAGTACAATTCACCTTTGTTTGATAGCGCATCATTTTTTAGTGAGGACTGATGGTGTCAAAGAAGCACCCGATAATCGCTATAACTGGTTCCTCAGGGGCGGGCACCTCCACTGTTTTAAATAGTTTCAGACATATTTTTCGCCGGGAGGGCCTGAGAGTTCAAATAGTACAAGGTGACTCCTTTCATCGATACGACCGCGAGGAAATGAAGAAGGCTATGCGTGCAGCCGAAAAAAGGGGCAATCAACATTTCAGTCATTTCGGGCCGTCAGCTAATTTATTGGAAAATTTAGAAGAATTATTTGAGACTTATGGAAGTTCTGGTACTGGTAAATTTCGCAGATATTTACACAGTGAAACCGAAGCGTCATTTTATAAACAACCAGCTGGAACATTTACTAATTGGGAGGAGATAAGTGAGGGTACAGACTTACTTTTCTATGAGGGACTTCATGGTGGCTATTCTCACGGAGATTTGGATATTGCGAAGCATGTTGATTTGCTCGTAGGGGTAGTGCCAATAATTAATTTAGAATGGATTCAAAAGCTGCATAGAGACAGACAAGCAAGAGGTTACTCTCAGGATGCTATAGTAGAAACTATTCTCAGGAGGATGCCTGATTATGTTAATCATATTACCCCACAGTTTTCTCGCACTCACATTAATTTTCAAAGGGTTCCCCTTGTGGATACGTCTAATCCCTTTATTGCTAGGGACATACCCCTTCCAGAAGAATCGCTTGCAATAATTCGTTTTGCGGAGCCAAAAGGAATAAACTTCGAATATTTATTGTCGATGCTCGATGGAGCAGTGATGACTCGCCCCAACTCATTTGTTATCCCTGGTGGCAAAACTAGTTTAGCGATGCAGTTTATTTTTACGCCCTTGATTTTAAGATTGATTGATCAAAAGCGGCAAATTTGAAGTATCATTTAATGACGGAACTGATAGAAAGTTTAATTACTTATGGCCCTTATTTCTTTGAGACAGTTATTGGACCACGCCGCTGATCACGACTATGGTGTGCCAGCCTTTAATGTTAATAACCTAGAACAAGTTCAAGCTATAATGAGCGCTGCACAAGCGTGTTCCAGTCCTGTAATTCTACAAGCTAGTGCAGGTGCGAGAAAGTACGCTGGGGAGCCGTTTCTCAGAAAATTGATAGAGGCCGCAGTTGAGCAGTATCCGCAGATACCAATTTGTATGCACCAGGATCATGGGGTTTCACCAAATGTTTGTCAGAAATCCATTCGCAGCGGATTCAGTAGCGTAATGATGGATGGGTCCTTGAAAGATGATGGGAAAACTCCTGCTCCCTTTGATTATAATGTTTCGGTTACGCGAAAGGTTGTTGAAATGGCTCATGCTGTAGGAGTTTCTGTTGAGGGGGAGCTTGGTTGTCTAGGGTCATTGGAAAGTGGATTATCTGCCGAAGAGGACGGTGTAGGGGCATCGGGCAAATTGGAGCATGCTCAATTACTAACTGACCCGAGTGAGGCAGTAGAATTCGTGGGAAAGACTGGTGTAGATGCTTTGGCAATAGCTATTGGAACCAGTCATGGAGCTTACAAATTTACCAGGCCACCCACTGGCGATATATTGGCTATAAACCGAATAAAAGAAATACATTCAAGGCTGCCCAATACTCATTTGGTTATGCATGGTTCTTCTAGTGTTCCGCAGGAATTTTTGGAACTAATTCGCGAATTTGGAGGTGAAATGAAAGAAACATATGGTGTTCCGGTAAGTGAAATTATTGAAGGTATTCATAATGGTGTTAGAAAAGTTAATATTGATACAGATGTAAGGTTAGCTATGACAGCGGCAGTTCGGCAAAGCTTGAATGAAGACCCCTCTAATTTTGACCCTAGGGGATACTTAAAAAAAGCGAGGAGTGCTGCTACAAATGTTTGTAGGGAACGTTTAGAAGCATTTGGAACAGCTGGTAATGCGGAGAAGATAAAGGTGCTCTCGTTGGAACAAATGAGTGATCATTATTTAAAAAATCCAGCGTGAGTCTGTTTTGTTGGTTTGTTAGTTGGTATGAACTTACGATATTAGGAAGTGTCCATCCTTTTTTTAAAGGAGTACCTGATGGATCCCAAAAAGAGAAGTTTTTTAAAATTAGGAGGTAGTTTCAGCCTATTGGTGCAAGGGGGTTTTTTCGGTTTATCCCCAACTGCTTTTGCCAAGGCAGAGGAATGGCAAGAGGCGTGGTTCAGCACAAAAAGTCTTAAGGAAACCTTCAGGGTCATGGGGGTAAATGCACCTGAGTCCACCAATCGCATAAGTTTAGATGCACCTGACACGGCTGAAAACGGCGCTTATGTTGGGGTTGGAGTCAATAGCGGGCTGCCGCAAACGGAGGCTATTGCGATTTTGGTAGATAAGAATCCAAGTGTACTAGCAGGATTTTTTAAGTTTGGATCTAGTATGAAACCTGAATTATCTACCAAAATAAAAATGGCAGAGACTTCTGATGTTTACGGCTTAGTTAGGGCGGGTGGTAATTATTTTATAAACAAGAGAAGTGTGAAGGTTGTTCTTGGAGGTTGTGGTAATTGAAAGTCGAAAATTTTGTCTAAAGCAACTAAAATTCGCGCTAGATTCAAAGATGGATTAGTCGAGTTTAGAATGCTAATGCTGCACGAGATGGAAACTGGTCGTAGAAAAGACGTGAAAACTGGTGATATAATCCCTGCATGGTTCATTAAAAGTTTTGAAATTTTTCTAAATTCAGAATCAATATTAATCGGACAGCTTGGTCCAACTGTGTCAAAAAACCCTTATTTTCGATGTAGATTTAGGGGAAGCGTTGGAGACAATATTAAAGTACAATGGAAAGATAATCTCGGAAACAGCAGAATTGATGAAGGAGAGGTAGTAGGTTAGCATGAAGCGGCTCAGCAAAGTTCTCTTGTTTTTTACTTTACACAGCTTCATTTTTAGAGCTCCTGTTTTTCTAGTATTTTTAATTGTTTTGTTTGTTAAATCTTCTGCGGTGTTTTCTGCGCCTTTTGAACGTGCTGATTTGCAAAATGGAAAAGTTCTTCATGAGAGAAATTGTTCTTCGTGTCATGATTCGATGTTCCCAGGAGGTCGCGGTAACGAAATCTATTCCAAAGACACTAGAAAAATTGACACTTCAAAAAAACTATATGCAATGGTTGAGTTTTGCGCCTTAAATAATAACTTGGGTTGGTTTGAAGAGGAATTGCTTGATGTATCCGGATTTTTAAACAAAGCTTTTTATAAGTTTAAGTAGTAACTCCCTTGCGCTACATTATCATGGGTAGTAACATCTAGCTATTGAGCGGGGGTGCCTTTGAGGCTGAGATAGTCCCTTTGAACCTGATTTGGTTAGTGCCAACGTAGGGATGCCTCTATCTCGCTCACAATTTTTTTGGGTTTAAAGTGAGTAAAAGTCCCGTTATATTAACTATTGCTGGTTCAGACAGTGCTTGCTGCTCTGGAATTCAAGCTGATATTAAAACTATTTCTGCCCTTGGTGGGTACGCTGTTAACGCGATTACTTGCATTACTTCACAGAATACTCGTGGTGTTTATTCAACGTTCTGTATACCCCCGGAAATAGTATTTTCACAGCTTTGTGCAATTGCCTCAGATTTTGAAATTGATGCTGTGAAGATAGGCATGTTTTACAATCTGAAAACACTAGATTCCGTTTGTAAGTTTATAGATCAATGTGACACAAAATTTATCATTATTGATCCTGTATTTAAATCATCAATGGGAGATTCCCTCATCAACGAAGATGCATTACCTAAGTTAGTGAACCAGCTTTTTTTTAAAGCTTGTTTAGTTACTCCAAATCTTCCAGAGTTGGTCACTATATTGAGAGTTTTAGGGGCAAAAAAATTGATGGCTGAATTCGAAGGGTATGCTGAATTTAAATTAGAGTTTTTAGCTGGTTTATTAACCGAATGTAGTGATTTTCTTTGGTCTTTAAATATGCCAGCATTTTTAGTTAAGGGAGGACACATGTTTGAACATTCAGAAATTAAATTGCATTCCTCGATTGTTAAGATTTCTGATTTTATTTTAAGCGAAGGTCGTATTAAAAATTTAGAAAAAAATAAGATTCAAACGAGGAACACTCGCGGTACTGGTTGTAGCCTTTCCAGCGCTATAGCCACGAATCTTGGTAAAGGTAATAGCTTCCATGATTCAGTTTATCTTTCCCAAAAATATGTCCATGACAGTCTAATCTCTGCGAAAAATCATACGAGAGGAAGTAAAAATGGACCAATCGATCATTTTTTTGGTCTCCCTAACTAGTTAAAAATTGAGGTTCTATATGGAAAAATTAGTGTCAATAAAGAATGCGAGAAAAGCTATTAGCCAAGCTAACGAAGGTGTAGTTGAAAGGAGTCGTAGAATCTATGTTCGTGGCAGTAGAAATGACTTACGGGTGCCTTTTAGAGAGATAATGCAAGATGCTACTATTGGGCAAGGTAGTTCGGAAGTAAATCCTCCTGTTACAGTTTATGATACCAGCGGTCCATATGGCGATGAAAATTTAGCTTCGGATGTTAATCAAAGGGTGAATATTTATAAAGGTATTAGACCCGTTCGCTCTAACTGGATAAAGGAAAGAGATGATACGGTCAAATTAGATGAACCATCTAGTTATTACTCAAGAGAGAATGTAAAAGATTTGAAGAAGACAGAGGGTACTGTTTCATTTAATCCAATTACAAGAAAAGCAAAAGAGAATAAAAATGTAACGCAAATGCACTATGCGAAACTCGGCTTAGTAACTCCAGAGATGGAATTTGTAGCTATTAGGGAAAATCTTCGCAGGAAAGAATACTTAGAGGGATTGAAAAGCAATGGCAAGATATCAAAAGCTCAACTAGAAAGGCTAATTAAATGTCATACAGGTAATAGTTTTGGTGCAGAAATTCCGTTGGAAGTAACACCAGAATTTGTTAGAAAAGAAATTGCAAGAGGGAGAGCTATAATACCTAATAATATAAATCATCCTGAGTCGGAGCCTATGATCATCGGGAGAAACTTTTTAGTAAAAGTAAATGCAAATATTGGAAATAGTGCTCTATCTAGTAGTATTCGAGAAGAGGTGGATAAAATGGTCTGGGGTATCAGATGGGGGGCAGACACTATAATGGATTTATCCACCGGAAAAAACATTCACGAAACTAGAGAGTGGATTATTAGAAATTGCCCAGTGCCGCTGGGTACAGTTCCTATTTATCAGGCGTTGGAAAAAGTCGGAGGAAAGGCAGAGGACTTAACTTGGGAGCTTTTTAGAGATACTCTTGTAGAACAAGCTGAGCAGGGAGTAGATTATTTTACGATTCATGCCGGTGTTCGGCTTGCTTTCATACCCCTGACTGCGGAAAGAATGACCGGTATCGTCAGTAGGGGTGGGAGTATTATGGCGAAGTGGTGTCTTGCCCATCACAGAGAAAGCTTTTTATTTGAAAAATTTGAGGATATCTGCGAAATAATGAAAGCCTATGACGTTTCCTTTAGCCTTGGTGATGGACTTAGACCTGGAAGCATTTGGGATGCAAATGATGACGCGCAATTAGCTGAGCTTAGGACCCTAGGTGAATTAACTAAGATTGCTTGGAAAAAAGATGTCCAGGTCATGATTGAGGGTCCGGGGCATGTCCCTATGCAACTTATAAAGGAAAATATGGATGTGCAGTTGAAAAGTTGTTTTGAGGCACCTTTCTATACATTAGGGCCGCTTACAACAGACATAGCCCCCGGCTATGACCATATAACCTCCGCCATTGGCGCAGCACAGATTGGCTGGTATGGAACTGCAATGCTTTGTTATGTTACTCCCAAGGAGCATCTTGGATTACCAAACAAAGAGGATGTAAAAACAGGAATTATTACTTATAAAATAGCTGCTCATGCTGCGGATTTAGCTAAGGGACACCCAGGAGCCCAAATTAGAGATAACGCTCTTTCGAAAGCTAGATTTGAATTCAGGTGGCGTGATCAATTTGCTTTAGGTTTAGACCCAGAGACAGCTGAATCCTTTCATGACGAAACTTTACCAAAAGAGAGTATGAAAAAAGCTCATTTTTGTTCTATGTGTGGCCCTAATTTTTGCAGTATGAAAATTACCCAGGAAGTTAAGGACTACGCCTTAAAAAAAGGGATAAGTCATCAAAGCGCGCTTACCATAGGACTAAAAGAGAAAGCGACAGAGTTTCTCAAGGCCGGATCTAAACTCTATTCTGACAAATGAAGTTCAAGAGGTTTGGAATTATTGGTGGGGGATTATTAGGAAGACTAGCTAGTTTTTTGTTAGTTGAAGGCGGTCACTCTGTCAGCATTTTTGAAAAATCAGGTCTAAGTCCTTCGTTAGGGCGAAATCGCTCTGCTGCATTTACTTCGGCTGGATTGTTAAGTCCGTTTACCGAAAAAGAGACTGGAGGCGAGTACGTTTTCAATTTAGGTATGAAGTCCATGAATATCTTGCGGGTGGTTGACAAACTTGTTTCTAGATCAATTGGTTATGGTATAGGGTTCAAACAATTGGGTTGTCTGATTGTGAGTTCTGTAAATGATCGATCTTATGCTCATAGGTTATTTCAGCGTATAGACTTTAAACAAACGGTTATGACAAAAGAGAGAGCGTTATCCTATGAGCCCAACTTAGCTAGTAATTTAGCCGCTTGGTTCATTCCTGATGAAGGTCATTTGAATCCGACAATCGCCATGAAGAATCTTCACAGTGCTTCGTTAAACAAACAATGTGATGGTAAAGCTCAGTGGTATTTTAATTGCGAAATTAATGAGTTTGGTCCTGGTTGGATTAAGACCAAAGAAAAAAAACTCCTTTTTGATTGGGTTTTAGATTTTAGAGGTTTAGGTACTACAGATAATTCAATTAGAGGTGTCCGTGGAGAAAATTTTTTACTAAAAGTGCCCAAGGGATTTACGCTTAAATATCCAATTCGGTTTATTCATCCTCGGGCAAAGGTATATATCGTACCCAGAGAGGAAGACACAATTTTGGTAGGCTCAACAGAAATTGAGTCGGAAGATTTGTCGGAGGTGTCTGTCGAAAGTGCCTTGGAACTATTGGGCGCAGCTAGATTCATTTTGCCAGTAATTTCTGAGGCGAGGATTATAGGGATGGATTGCAATCTTCGGCCGGCAAATATGGATAATTTACCGAAGAAAGAGGTAGTTGACGGTTTAATAAGTATTAATGGTTTATTCCGGCACGGTTGGTTATTGGCTCCTGCATTACTTTGCTCTCTGTTCGAGGAAATAGATCTAAAGTTCAGCGGATTGATAAATGAAATTTATGAAAGCTGATGAGATAGTGGAATCAGCATCATCAACTAATAAAGCCTTAACTAATGAAAACCATTAGCGTGAGTGTTAACGATAACCTAATGAAGTTAGAGTTCGGGTCAAACCTTGTTGAACTTTTGAATCTAATGCAAGTTGATGGGGATATTGTTGCTACTGCAGTTAATACGCAGTTTATATCTAAAGAGTCACGGCATAAAAAACGTCTATGCCAAGGAGATAAAGTCTCCATTTTTTCACCCATCACTGGTGGTTAACGTTTTTAATTAATACTTGAGGCTATGAATTGAAGGTTTGTGATGATTCATTTGAGTTATTGGGAAAATCTTTCTCTAGCAGATTTCTTCTAGGAACCGCTGGCTATCCTTCGCCCGAAGTATTGATGAACACGATAAAAATGGCGGGTGTAGAAATAGTCACAATGGGAGTGAAACGGCAGGTATCAGGTTCGCCTGGAGTTGAAAATAAATTACTTTCGAAAATTAGGGGTTTAGGATTAAAGATTCTTCCAAACACAGCTGGCTGCAGAACAGCTACCGAGGCTGTTACGGTTGCTGAAGTTTCAAGAGAGATATTTGAAACTGATTGGATTAAATTAGAGGTTATAGGTGATGATTATTCTTTACAACCTGAGCCTTTTGAGTTGGTCGAAGCTACTGGCAAGCTAGTAAAGAAAGGGTTTAAGGTTTTTGCGTTTTGCACTGAGGATATTTTAGTTGCAGAGCGCTTAGTTTTGGAAGGTTGTAACATTCTAATGCCTTGGGGTTCTCCAATCGGTTCCGCGCAAGGAATCATCAATCCTGAAGCTTTGACCCGATTTAGGGAAAAATTTCCCGATTTAACTGTTATAGTTGACGCTGGAATTGGGGCACCTTCCCATGCATCTATGGCAATGGAGTTAGGCTGTGACGCCGTATTGCTGAATTCTGCAGTTTCTCAATCGGTTGATCCCGTCAGAATGGGGAATGCATTTAAGTCAGCCATCTTGGGTGGTAGAGAAGCGTACAGGGCTGGTTTGATAAAACCACAATCTTTTGCAAGCGCTTCAACACAGGTTGGAAATTCAATATTTTAAATTTCATGGGCAAAAGCGTTTTAGTTACCAAACGAGGGAAGGTATTTTTAGATAAAATTCAAATCAATGATATTGCAACATGTTTTTACGTAGACTTCCCTTTTGCCAGAGGAGTAATTTTTTCTGAATGTGATTTTGACTGGGAAAGATTTATTGAGGGATTTAAATTTTCACTTTCTAAGAATTTTATAGAGGAGGATGCTTTGGTTCTTGGAGTAATGATTGCAGCAGGTGACAGAGCGCATTTGGATGAAAATCAGTCAATTTGCTCAGCAAGCCTACTACCAAGATTCTTGCCTGCTTCAATTTTTGAAAAAAGCTGGAAGAAAAAATTTACCAAAAAATTAATTTTTGATTCCGTTTATTCCCAACGTTTGTCTCCAAATGAACGCACATTTGGCGTTTACCCGATAGTTGCTAATTTGATCGATTTGGTCAGTGTCATGAGACATGGCGCTAAAGCTGTACAGCTCAGGGCTAAAGGCCTAGATGAGGTTGAGGCAGAAAGTATCGTTAGGGAAGCAGTTTTAATCTCCAGAGATTTTCCATCAACCAAGCTCTTTATAAACGATTATTGGAAATTGGCTTTAAAGTATGAAGCTTATGGCCTACATCTTGGTCAAGAGGATCTTTTATCTGCAAATATAATTTCAATTTTAGACTCAGGTTTGGCCCTCGGTTTGTCAACACACAGTTTTTGGGAGATGTGTTTCGCATTGAGTTTTCGTCCTAGTTATGTCGCATGTGGTCCTATTTTTCCCACGCGCGCAAAAGAAATGCCCTGGAGGCCTCAAGGTGTTAAAAACTTGTCTTATTGGACAAGACTTATTGAATGTCCCGTTATAGGAATTGGTGGTATTAATTCTTCTAATATTTCTGACATCAAATTAATTGGGTGTGCTGGTGCTGCCGTAATAGATGGCCTAGTAAAAAATTCCTCAAGGGTAGGGAATTTTACCTTTTTAAGTAAGTGTTGGGGAGATTCTGCTTGAGTGGCAAGTCATTAGAACTATTAAAAGCGCCAATTCAAGTTGTTTTGGTGGAGCCAAAAATTCCATCAAATACAGGAAATATTATTAGGCTATGTGCTAATACTGGAGCCAAGTTGCACTTGGTAGGGCCATTAGGGTTCCTCATTGACGATGCAAAAATGAAGAGGGCAGGTCTTGACTATCATGAGAGATGTTCATTCAAAGTATATGATTCTTGGGACACATTTCTAATCAACAACAATCCTCAAAACAATAAAAGTTTTTCAATTACGACTAGAGGAAAAAAATCCTTCTTTCTCAATAATGTTCCGAAAAATAGCTGGCTGTTTTTCGGGTCCGAGACGAAAGGCCTCTCAGACTCGCAACGAACTTTTTTCAATCCGCAACATCATCTTAGGATTCCAATGTATAGAGACAGTAGATGTTTAAATTTGAGTAATACAGTGGCTATTTGTATTTACGAGATTTGGAGAAGGCATGAATTAAAAATAGCTAAATAACAAAAGGATTATTCTATTTATTTGGATTTCTCTGTACCATATTAGATATAGGATTTTATTTTAATAAGTTTCTGTAGTTGGTGTGTATATTGCATTCCAATAATAATATTTCGGGAGATTAAAAAACATGGGATTCGCTAAAAGTTTGGCAACATTTCGTAAACAAATGGCAAAAATTTGCCTAATAATTCATCAGGCAATTTCAAAAAGCCTCACCGTTTGGTTAGTTACATTTTTAAGTTTTCCTTTCTTGATCAGTTGTTCTCAGGAAAGCGGTCAAACCCCCGGTGATTCTTCTAGTGTAAAATCTGAAGAAATTGAACCAATTGGGGGGATTGTGATGCCAGAATCTGCCTTCACAATGAAAGACGGAAGAATAATCGTGTCTGAAATTGGTGAATTTAATCCAACTGGTAAGGACGGGGATGGAAAAATTATTGAGATTTCTCTTGATGGCAGTAAAAAGGTTATTGCTGATAAAGGTTTGAATGATCCTAAAGGTATATTAGTCGAGGGTGATACAATTTTCGTTACTGATAACTATGAAGTTAAGAAAGTATCTTTTTCAGGGGAAGTGGAAACGTGGTTAAGCGCTAAAGATTTTCCCCGAAAACCTCAATTCCTGAACGATATCACTATGGATAGAAATACCATGATTTATATTTCAGACAGTGGAGATATCAGTAATGGCGGTGGCGGAGCTATTTTTAGAGTAGATTCAAATCGAAAAGTGTCTGTTTTTGTCGACGCTGCTAATGATCCTAATATCCTTAGTCCAAATGGATTACTCAGTTTTCAGAGAGGCTTTTTACATTTTAATGACTTTGCTAATGGATTCTTATTTCGGGTTCGTTTGAAAGATCTTGTTGTTGAAAAGTTAGACGAGGGTTTCGGAGGTGCTGATGGACTAGTTTTTTCGGGAACAAGTCTTTATCTCTCCGATTGGAAAAATGGCAAGATTTTTAAAATGGATGTGTCTAAGGTTGATGGCGAAACCATTGTTTTAAAAGAGGGTATGAATGGCAGTGCAGACATTGATGTCACAACTGACGGTAAATATTTGGTTATTCCAGAAATGAAATCTAACCGAGTAGTTTTTTTACCACTATGATTTTCAAATATTTTTAACTTACTCAAGAGGTAGTAAAAAATGTCGATACATACATTATGAAAAAATGGTTTAGACTGATACTTGAAATTATTTTATTTGCTGGGTTAGTTGGAACGGGAGTTTTTATCTACTTGCAAAACCAAGACATATCTGAGCTTGAGAATCAGATTTCCCAAATAAAAACTAACGATAGTGCTGCAGCAACTTCGAAACCGACTAATGATTTGAGACTTAAGGAGTTACTGAAGAAGGAAAAAGAGTTGGCTGCGGTAAAAGCTGCTTTGAATGGCGGCCAAGCACTTCAAGACGTAGAAGCTGCCGCTAAATCTTCTAAGATTGAGAGTCCGGAAAGATATCTTGCAATTGGAGCATTGAGATTACTGGTTAAGGGGAAAGATGATCCTTCAGCTGCGGAGGCATTCGAGAAAGCGCTTGAAATGAATCAGTGGAATGTACGTTTAAAGTCTGTTTGTGCTGCACAAGCTGGAATGGCTGCCTCTGGTTTAGAGGTCGACATGCTATCTGATTGTGACAGGGTTGAGCAAATTACTAACGAAAAGGTTGGTTCTTCAGATAACAAGACCCAGCCGAGAAATGATTCAAATCAGGGAAGCATTACTCTTGACGAAAATTCACAGGCAGCGGGAATCTAGAAGATGTATTTATTTCGTCACGAAACTTACAGAATAATTTTCAACCTGGCTTTTTATTTGGTGATAACTATTTATTTTGCTCTTGCTCTGCAATACCCTGATGTTTTCCTGGCTCAGGACTTTTCTAGCTTTATTGGGATGATTTTGCTTGGGTTTGCACTTATTTATATTCGTGCAAAGGTTTTAAGTGTTTTTCCACAGCCTAAGAAAGAGAGAAGGAAACTAAAAATGACTGCCAATCAGCTTCGCGAAAAGATGATGGCTGATAGATTGAAACGTATTAAATCCCCAGCAATTGTAGTAGGACCTCCACCAAGCATTGCAGGACCTTCACCAGACGGCGAGGTTATGCAATTTGATGAGACTGGGAGGTCTATTATTGGTCCAGATGAGGGAGGCGGTATTCGTCAACCTGATGGATCTGTTGTTTTTCCTGACGGCAGCATCAAGTATCCCGATGGAAGTATAAGATACTCTGATGGTAGGCTGGTTAAAGCCGATGGTACAGTGATATATCCAGATGGTAGGATAGATGCTCCCACTAGTGCCGAGACCAGCAATAATGATAAGGGCAAAGATAGTGATGTTATTCCCGAGGGCGAAGTTGAGTTAGATGCGGGACAGTCATTGGAAGACATAAAAGCTAAACTGAAACCTAAAAAACCAAAAATTGACGTTAGTATGCTCGATAACTCTAGTTCCTATGATGATAAGGTTGTTTTAATGCGTATGCTGGTATCAGAGGATTCTGGGAAGGTCGCCCAAGTTTTTAAAAAGATGATTTCGAGTTAAGATAATGATTGAATCTAATTCTCTAAATATACAGGTCTTTTGAATCCAGTTAGCATCACGGGTCTAGTGTTAGCTGGAGGCGCTGGTTCAAGAATGGGGGGAAAAGATAAGGGTCTGGTTCCTTATCTTGGGAAACCACTAATAAGTTATTCAATAAATACTTTGAAATTGCATACCAATAAAATTTTGATAAATGCTAATCGCAATTTAGAGCTTTATCGAACTTTTGGTTTTCAAGTGATAACTGATTTAAGCAAGGATAGGTTAGGACCTTTGGGAGGAATAAAAGCTGGACTGTGTCATTGCCGAACCGATATCCTAATGGTGGTTTCTTGTGACACTCCAGACTTGCCTAATGATTTGATCAAGAATTTATATTTTGCTCTAATTGAGGGAAACTTTGATTTCGCAATGCCTTACACCACTGATTCACTCAACGAAAAAAGAACACACCCTTCAACTATGATGATTAGAACTGGTTTAGGTCAAAGTCTAGATAATTATCTATCTACTGGCCAAAGAAAAATCGACCGTTGGACAGAGACTCTCAATGGGGTGGAAGTCAGATTTGAAAATCATTCCGAATTCAAAAATGTAAACTATACTGATGACTTAAAAAAGTAATATGACTTGGATCAAGGGTGAGGCGATACATGAAAAATTGCAGACAGGACGAACATCATTCGAATGCTAAAAAATTAATTCCTAAGTTGTCGTCTACCTCCATAGAATTAACTTCAGCCATAGAGGTTTTAGATGAAAAGAAACGTAAAAAATCTATTTTTATCCCAGCGGAAAGGCCTCTTACCATTTATTTAAATAAGAAAGAATTAGTTACATTAATGACTCTTGGATCAAGGCCAGAAGACTTAGTTTTAGGGTATTTGAGAAATCAGAGGATAATAAAAAAACTAGATGATATAGTTTCTATCCAGGTAGATTGGGACGTTAATAGCGCTGCGGTAATTTCTAATACGTATGAAGCACAACAAACTAGTAAACGCACAGTGACGACTGGCTGCGGACAAGGAACAATATTCGGAGATATTCAGGCAGATCTAGATAAGTTAGTTTTGAGTCAACGTTCTCAACTTACACAGTCTACGCTAACTGAGATAATTGACGTCATGAGAAGGCATGATTCTGTATATAAAAAAGCAGGCTCTGTGCACGGCTGTGCACTTTTTAAAGGAGCCGAAATGTTAATGTTCGTTGAAGACGTTGGACGACACAATGCTGTTGATTCTATAGCGGGAAAAATGTGGCTAGAGTCTCTCGAAGGTGAAGGTTTAGTTTTTTATACGACTGGTCGATTAACTTCAGAAATGGTTATCAAGGGGGCCCAGATGAATATCCCATTTTTATTATCGAGATCAGGGGTTACCCAAATGGGAGTTCAAATGGCAAAAAAAGTTAATTTAAGCTTATTTGGAAGATGCTCCGGAAAACATTTTTATTTATATAGCTCATGGCAGCGTTTCGTTTATGATTAAATTAAAAAACAGTACTCTTTGTTGTAGTTGAGAAAGTCACAAGGTGATCTACCTCTAACTTTATGCCGATAGGATGATTTAATGGGTGGTCGTGATGACTCGGAACCAAAGATAAAATTTCCTCTTTACTAGATAATTGAAGCGTATATAAAAAATTAGCCCCTTTAAAATCCTTTCTTAAAACCTTAGCCTGCAGGTTACTCTCGTCATCATGAATTATATCGTCTGGTCTTAACAATACCATGACCTTTTTTTTATATGACTTTTCAAGGTTATTCCGTTCGTCTAGCGAAAATGTACCAAGCGCTGTGGAAATAGTTGTACCGTCTGATACTCCGCTTATAAAGGCTCCTTGGCCAATAAATTTTGCGACTTCGATTGTAGACGGCTCATGATAAACATTATATGGGGTATTCCATTGTGCCATTTTACCGTCTATTAGAACTCCAACTTTATCTCCTAAAGTGAATGCTTCTTTTTGATCATGCGTTACAAATAATCCGCTAGTATTTGTAATTTTTAATAGTTGTCTAATATCCCTAGCAAGTCTCTCTCTTAATTCTGGATCAAGATTCGAAAAAGGCTCATCAAACAAAATTAGGTTAGGTTTTGGAGCTAAGGCTCTCGCTAGTGCTACCCTCTGCTTTTGACCACCAGAGATTTCTTGTACGGAGCTTGTTGCAAGTTTTTCTAAACCAGTCAAGGCAAGCAAGTAAGCTGCTCTATCACAATCAGATTGTTGTGCGCTTTCAATTTTTCCTTTTGTAAGCGCAAATAATATATTTTCACGAACACTGAGGTGCGGAAAGAGAGCGTAATCCTGAAAAACCATACCAATATTTCTGTTCTCTGCTGAAACATTTATATTTTTTTTTGTCCATTAAAGACTACAGTATCTTCAATTTTCATTTTTCCCGTTACTGGAGTATGAAATCCTGCTATTGCTCTAAGCAGGGTAGTTTTTCCACAGCCAGAAGGCCCTAATATGCAGGCTATTTCACCACTTTTTAATGAAAAGCTGATATGTTTCAGTAATGATTTAGTGGAAGGTGAGCTGAATAATTTTGGAATTTCATATGCAACACTCAAATCTTCTATTTCCAATACATTGTCCATATCTCTATTATAATTCTCTTTTTAATAACTATCCTGTTTAATTATTTTTAAAGTGTTTACCTTCTTTAACCTTAATAGTCTTAGTCGCTGTTCATTTATTTTTTGCTCAGCGGTGATCATCTTACCAATTTTAGGGATTGTTTTCCTGACAACGCAAATTGTATTTGATGAAGAGCTTTTTGACTCGTTGGTTTATAGCCTTTTAAGTCAGTATACCGTGAATACTTTAATACTTTGCGTGGGAACAGGGTTTATTGCATTCACTTTTAGTGTTCCTACAGCCTGGATTTTATCTAGATACAATTTTTTAGGTAAAAAAATAATTGAAGTATTAGCTATACTGCCTATGGCAATGCCCGCATATATTATGGCTTATGCCTACACTGATGCATTCGATTACTCAGGGTGGATTTCCATTATGGTAAAAGATTACTTATTTTCAGCTGGTATCATTAATGATCCAATTCTTGAAAGAGTTTTTTGGCCAGAGATAAGATCGATGCCTGGAGCTTGTTTCATTCTTGGCGTAGCATTGTCCCCCTACCTAATTCTTCTAGCTCGAGGAGCTTTTCAAAAAAGGCAAATACAGTTAATTGAGGCGGCAATGGGAATGGGAGTAAGTTCATACCGTATTTTTTTTAAGGTAGTATTACCTCTCGCAAGGCCTGCGATCATAGCAGGGTTATCGCTGATACTGATGGAATGTCTCTCTGACTATGGAACCGTTTCGTACTTCTCCGTACAGACTTTATCCACGGGGCTATATAAGGCATGGTTAGGTTATGGAGATGTCAATATTGCGTCGATAATTGCAGTTGTCATTTTCTGTTTTGCTTTATTTTTAATTATTAGTGATAAATACCTCAGTAGTTCACAATATAAATTAGTTGAGGATGAAAAAAGTTCTCAAAATTTTCTCAAAATTGGGGGCATAAAAACACTGTCTATGATTTTTATCAGTAGTTTAAGCGGAATATTTGGATTTATTGTGCCTTTCACTCTGCTTTTGAAGGCCGCAGCTGATCATTTTCTTTTCAGTCTGACTCCTCTGGATAACATAGATAAGGAAGTTTTCTGGTCGTCTTTAAATTCGCTTTTCTTAGCCTCTGGTTCTTTGATAATAATTATTTTTTTTTCATGGATCGTTGCTTTTACGTTGCGTCAAAATAATTCCAAGATAATGCTGTTTATAGTGGAGATTTTGTGTTCAACTTATGCAATTGCTGGACTAGTTTTGGCGTTATCTCTATTAACGTTATCAGGCTTTTTGTCTAACTTAATTTTCTTAGTTAGCGGAATTAATATTATTTTCACTACGTCTTCTTTCATTCTTTTTTTAGCTTACGTGAGTCGTTTTTTTGCTGTAGGGTTTAAACCAATAAACTCACGTTATTACCTGATTTCAAAAAATATTGATTTCTCAGCTCAGTCTATGGGACTATCTCCAACCGAAATTTTTTCGCGGCTTCACCTTCCCTTACTTTGGCAGGCATCTCTAATAGCAGGAACTCTTGTTTTCTTAGATGTTCTCAAGGAATTACCCGCGACACTGGTACTTCGACCACTAGATTTTGAAACTTTAGCCATTTCTGCTTATGGATACGCCAATGATGAAAATCTGGGCATGGCAGCTATTCCTTCTTTGGTGTTGGTGACATTGGCGATCATTCCTATAGCAATACTTGCAAACGAGCTCAAAAAACTATCTCGATAGTCATTCCCCAAACTTCTCTAAAAGCTTTTCTTGGGACGCAAAATTATTATCTCCTAAGTTCCGCCGAATCTGATATGAACCATCAGACTTCATGGTCCAAGCTAACGTGTTATCTAGAAAGTGTACCTTTAAACCCTCATAAAGTACTCTTTTTTTCAATCTTTCATCTCGTACCGGAAATGCAATCTCAACTCTTCTAAAAAAATTTCTGTCCATCCAGTCAGCACTGGACAAAAGTAAATCGTCATTACCATCATTTTTAAAAAAGTAAATTCTACTATGTTCCAAGAAACGTCCGATTGTGGATCTAACTCTAATATTTTCTGATAGTCCAGGAACACCTGGTCGAAGCATGCATACACCTCTAACTAACAGATCAATAGATACGCCAGCTTTACTCGCATTGTACAACGCATTAATTGTTTTGATCTCTACCAAAGAATTCATTCTAGCAATTATCTTTGCCTTTCTTCCGAGTTTTGCATGTTTTATTTCCCTATTTATTGCTTTGATTACATTTGAATGTAAATTAAACGGGGACTGCCATAAATACTTTAAAGGCTTCGCTTTACCTAAACCGGTGAGTTGGTGAAAGACTTCATGAACCTCCGAACATATTTTTGGATCAGCAGTAAGCAAACCAAAATCTGTATACGCTCTAGTAGTTTTCGGGTGATAGTTACCAGTTCCAAGATGGCAATATCTTTTTAATCCACTTTTTTCTTTTCGAACAACCAAACACATTTTCGCATGCGTTTTATTTCCAACTACTCCAAAAACTACATGTGCGCCTGTTTCCTCTAACTTAGAGGCCCAGCTAATATTTGTTTCTTCGTCAAATCTAGCCATTAACTCTACGATAGCTGTTACCTCCTTACCTTTTTTTGCTGCAGTTATTAAGTGCTGCATAAGCTCAGAGGTACTTCCCGTTCGGTAAATAGTTTGGCTTATCGCAACAACAGAGGAGTCTTCGGCAGCTGTTTTTATGAAATTTGCTACAACATCGAAACATTCGTAAGGGTGATGGAGTAAAACATCTTGAGATTTTATATTTTGGAAAATACATTTTGTATTCGAAAGGAGTTTTGGATAGCTTGGGGTGAACACTTTAAATTTTAACAAAGGCTTGTCAATTAGGTCATATAATTGGTTAAGTCGAACCAAATTAACGGGACCGTTCACTTTGTAGCAATCATCATCTGTTAGGTCAAATTCTCGTTTTAGCAAGTTTAAACATATTGCAGAAATTGACTGTGATACCTCTAAGCGAACTGCATCACCATAGTTTCTTTGAGAAAGTTCACCCCTCAATGCTTGTCGAATGTCCGTTACCTCTTCTTCGTCCACAAATAAGTCACTATTTCTAGTCACACGAAATTGGTATATACCTTTCACCTGCATTCCCGGGAATATATCAGCGAAATGCTCTTCGATGAATGAGGATAACAATAGAAAGTAGCTTTTATTATCAGTAATTTTTTTCGGCAAAGGTATTACTCGTGGTAAGGCTCTGGGAGCTTGAAGAATTGCAATTCTTCCAGTCCTTCCGTACGAGTCCTTTCCAACCATTTCAATTATAAAATTCAAACTTTTATTCAGTACTCTTGGAAAAGGATGGGCGGGATCTAGTCCAATTGGTGTTAAAATCGGTAACACTTCTTTTCTAAAAAAAGATGTGGCCCACTTCTTTTGCACCGAATTCAAGGATTTGTAAGGTAAAAGAAAAATTTCTTGTTTCGTCAGATTTGGAAGTAAATGTTTGTTCAAAAAATCATATTGAAGTTTTACTAATTTCTGAGTTCTATTTTTAACAGCTAAGAATGTGTTTTTCACCGTCAAGCCATCTGGAGTCTTATTATTGTGGGAATTGCTAAGCATCTGCGCTTTAAAACCTGCGACCCTAATTTCAAATAGTTCGTCAAGGTTACTCGACACAATACAAAGATATTTCAGCCGTTCAAGCAATGGAGTCTTCCGGTTTTGACACATGGCTAAAACTCGTTCATTAAACGAAACTAGCGATAATTCTCGATTTACATATTTGCTGGAGGCATTAGTTTCAACGGTTAGTCTATCTACAGCTGAAAATGCGTACTTGTAATTCTCCTTTTCCTCAGTAATTTTCTGCTTTCTCATTAGAATGTTGCCCACATTAAACTTTGTTTCAACGTAGCTAAAAATAAAAATTATTTATTCAGTAGAATGTTTGTAATATAGTGTTAGTATAAATCCTAATAGGGTTTCTCCGGTAAAATAATTATGAATTTCTTTAAAAGCTTACTCAAAAGTGAACCAAAAATGTCGGGTAATTTATTAGCCGCCGTTGATCTTGGTTCCAATAGTTTTCACCTTATTATAGCTAAGGCTGTTGATTTAGAGGGCCAAACAAAAATAAAAAAAATTGATAATATCAAAGAGCAAGTTCGACTTGCGGATGGTTTGGATGGGGAAAAAAGCCTCAACTTATCTTCTAGAATGAGAGCGCTTTTTTGTCTAAGAAGGTTTGGAGAAAGATTACGCTCATTTTCACCTGATACAGTTCGTGCGGTAGCTACGAATACGTTTCGAATTGCAAAAAATTCGAAAGTATTTTTAAAGGAGTGTGAAGAGGCTTTAGGGTTTCCTATTGAGGTTATTAGTGGTGTCGAGGAAGCGAGGTTAATATACAAAGGTGTCGCTCAGTCAATTTTATCAGACAAGCAAAAAGCCTTAGTTATAGATGTTGGCGGAGGTTCGAGCGAGTTTATCATTGGCGAAGGGCCGAGACCAAAAGAATTGGAGAGTGTATTTATTGGGTGTTGTAGATTAAATAAAGAATTTTTTTCGGGTAAAAATATTACAAAAAACAATTTTGAAAAAGCAATCCTTTTAGCTCGAAAAGAAATTCAAGTTATTACGGCAGCATTTAAGAAAGAAGGTTGGGATATGTGTTATGGTTGTAGTGGAACTATAAGATCCATCCATGAAGTTTGTAATGCAAATGGCATGTCAAAAGATGGAATCACCTTTCAGTCCTTAGTTAGATTAAAAAATAACTTAGTGTCAATTGGTTTCCGTTCTCCGGAGCTTCTTCCTGGATTAAAGCCAGAGAGGGTTGCTCTCTTTCCGGGTGGGCTAGCCATCTTGATTGCTATTTTTAAAGAACTCAAGATAAAAAAAATGGAGCTTTGCGATGTTGCTTTGAGAACTGGAGTTCTCTATGAGGTCTGGGGACGGAGTTGGGATGACGACGCTCGTACAACGACAATTAAATGTTTGATGAAACAGTACGAAGTCGATACTTTGCATTCTAATCGTTTAGCCCAATTGGCGAATTTATTCTCCGAAAATATGCACTTTGATGGTGGGGAAAAAAACTCTGAGATGAATAAACTTATTGAATGGTCAGCTATGCTTTTGGAACTTGGACAATCCATTTCTCATAGTAGTTATCATAAGCACTCGGCCTACATTATTGCAAACTCTGAAATGCCAGGTTTTACTCGAAGGGAACAAGAAGTTATGGCTTCATTAGTGCTTGGGCATGTTGGCAAGTTGGCAAAAGTTTCTTCATTTATGGCCGACAAGTCTAAATTAGCAGCTTTGGTCTGCTTACGGTGCGCAGCAATTTTTTTGCGAAGTCGAAGAGATTTAAAGCTACCACCGATGCAACTTTCCGTTAGGGAGGGTTCAATTGATTTACATATGTCCTCCGAATGGTTAATGAAATACCCATTGACCGCTTTTACGCTTGAGCAGGAAGCGAAGGAGTGGGCAAAGATGAAAATTGAATTTTGTATAAAGTTCAATCTCACTGACGAAGCTGCCGCTTAAATTTAACTTTAAAGCAAAGATTGTCATAAGTCATATCCCTATTTCCTCAGTGACCTTATTCTCCTTCACTTTTGAATTTTTTTTGCTTGCGTTTATTTCTTGAGAGTAGTCATTTTCTTCTTTATATACTTTAAATGGGGGAGGTAAGGTTCTGCTTAGACTACTATCTTTGTATGGCCAGTGAATTAACTGTAGCTCTCCCGTATGTGTCTCAACCAGGGCAGATAAGCTTTCTACCCAATCTCCATCGTTACAATAAAGCAATCCATCTATAACTCTGATTTCTGCCTTGTGAATATGTCCGCAAACAACCCCATCATAGCCCTTTCTTCTTGCTTCATTAATCAATGCATTTTCATAGTCACTTATAAAACTTACCGCATTTTTTACTTTATGCTTCAAATATTGGGAGACCGACCAATAAGAAAGACCTAATTTTGTACGAATCCAGCTAAAAAAATTATTTAATTTAAGGAGCGACCGATACAAAAAGTCCCCAAAGTGAGCCAACCATTTCATATGTGTTATCACACCGTCAAACAAGTCTCCATGAGTCACCCAAAGCTTTCTCCCATCCACTAAAGTATGAACATCTTCATTTTTGATTTGAATATCACCAAAAGCTAAGCCTAAAAAGTTTCTAACTACCTCATCATGATTTCCTGCGATGTAGCTAACTTTAGTGCCTTTTCTGGCCTTCCGTAAAATTTTTTGGATTACATCATTATGTGTTTGGTGCCAAAACCACTTCTTTTTCAAACGCCAACCGTCAATTATGTCTCCAACAAGGTAAAGTGTGTCGGACTCATTATTTCTCAAAAAATCTAAAAGATAGTCCGCTTTACAACCGGGAGTCCCTAAGTGAATATCGGATATCCATATGGCTCTGTAATGGCTCACTAACTCGGTTGCATCGATGGTTTTTTCTTCACCCATATCATTTTGCTCCAAGGCTGTAAATAGATTTCATTTTTTCAAATAAAACCAATTTTATAATATCATCGGTTCGTGTAACAAATCGATTCCATTTTAATTAATGGGTACTTAAGCTATTTATCATTCGTTAATTTTACTAAAACAATCTACTATATTAAACTTAGAAGTAAGCAGGCGCGTAGCTCAGGTGGTTAGAGCACCACCTTGACATGGTGGGGGTCGTTGGTTCGAGTCCAATCGCGCCTACCAATTTATGGAAGATTAAGTATGGTGGAAGTATCATTGCCTGATGGGGCAAAAATTGAGTTTGATCAGTCGGTTAGCTTGTTCTCAATTGCAGAAACAATTAGTAAAGGACTAGCGAAAAAAGTTATTGCCGGAAAAATAAATGGTGGAGAATTAGTTGATCTGAGTACTGTCATTTCCCAAAACTGTTCTGTTGAATTAGTAACAGACCAAGACCCAGAGGGTTTAGAAGTTATTAGGCATTCCACTGCCCATTTACTTGCCTACGCTGCTAAGAGTTTATTCCCAAATATTCAAGTTACGATAGGGCCAGTAATAGAAAATGGATTCTATTACGATTTTTCTTTTAACAGGCCATTCGTTCCTGAGGACTTACGAGCTATAGAAAAAAAAATGCGCGAGTTATCAAAAAAAAATGAAAGGGTCTTTCGAGAAGAGTGGTCTAGAGAAGACGCTATTAATTTTTTTAAATCGATTGGTGAAATTTACAAAGCAAAAATTATTAGTGATATTCCAGTTGATCAAACAATTACTCTTTATCGTGAGGGTGATTTTGTTGATTTGTGTAGGGGACCACACGTGCCATCAACCGGAAAATTAAAAGCGTTTAAACTTACTAAGATTGCCGGAGCTTACTGGAAAGGGGATAGTAAAAATGAAATGTTGCAGCGAATATATGGCACAGCATGGCCAACAAAAGATCAGCTTGAAGAATACCTCGCTAGAGTAAGGGAAGCTGAAAAAAGAGACCATAGAAAACTAGGAAAAAGTTTAGATTTGTTCCATTTTCAAGATCAAGCTCCAGGCATGGTTTTCTGGCATCCTGATGGAAGCGTGATTTGGTATGAGGTGGAAAACTATTTGAGAAAAATCTACCGGGAATCAGGATTCTCTGAAGTGCGATGCCCGTTAATGCTGGATAAGTCACTTTGGGAAAAGTCAGGACACTGGGAACATTATAATGACTACATGTTTACTACTTCTTCGGAAAACCGAGAGTATGCCGTCAAGCCAATGAATTGTCCTGGACATGTACAAATCTTTAATTCTGATTTGAGAAGTTATAAAGAGTTGCCGTTGAGATACGGAGAATTTGGGTCTTGTCATAGAAATGAACCCTCTGGAGCCTTACACGGGTTGTTTCGGTTACGTAATTTTACTCAAGATGATGGACACATCTTTTGTACTGAAGATCAAATACAATCAGAGGTTTATAATTTTTCCAGAAAATTGAAGTCTGTGTACTCAGATTTCGGTTTTGAAAATATAATCTACAAACTATCCACCCGGCCAAAGGATAGAGTGGGTGATGATAGTGTATGGGACAAATCCGAGAAAGCCTTGTCTGATGCTTTGGATGAAGTTGGAGCTACTTGGGAGGTTTTACCAGGAGAAGGCGCTTTTTACGGACCAAAAATAGAATACTCTTTGAAGGATAGTTTAGGAAGGGTTTGGCAATGCGGAACCATACAAATAGATTTTAATATGCCTAAGCAGCTTGGGGCCGAATATGTGACCGAGGACAACAATAGAGAAACCCCTGTTATGTTACACAGGGCTATAGTTGGTTCTTTGGAAAGATTTATCGGGATACTGATTGAAAATTTTGGAGGCGCTTTTCCTTTATGGTTGTCGCCGACTCAGGTTGGAATAGCTACGATTACTAAAAGTCAAGATCAATATGCGAAAAAAATTCTTGACCACATTAAAGAGGCTGGCTTTAGAGTAAAAGAAGACTTGCGCAATGAAAAAATTAGTTATAAAATTCGGGAGTTTAGCTTGTTGAAGGTTCCATACTTACTTATCATCGGCAAAGAGGAAGTTGAATCTAACTCTGTTTCGGTTAGAGCACGCGGCAACATGGATTTAGGTAAGATGAGTATAGGTGAGTTTTTAGGAAAATTACATAAAGATTTGGAGACAAAAGTTTGATGGCAAAATTTAAGTTGGAAGTAATAAAAAATCGTTAACGACAAAGAGTATAGAATAAACGAGGAAATTTCCTCAAGTCAGGTCAGGCTGTTAGGTGTAAATAACGAGTCTTTGGGCATTGTTTCGTCGACTGAGGCGCTAAAGCTAGCCGAAAAAGCTGACGTGGATTTAGTTGAAATTGCTCCTCAGGCCGATCCAGTAGTATGCCGTTTAATGGATTTTGGTAAATTTCGTTATCAAAGACAGAAAAGAGCGCATGATGCAAAGCAGAAGCAGAAGGTTATTCAGTTAAAAGAGGTTAAGTTTAGACCTAGCACCGAAGATAACGACTACAATGTTAAGGTAAAGAATATAATTCGTTTCTTGGAAGAAGGAGATAAAACCAAGGTTACGATGAGGTTTAAAGGAAGAGAAATTGCTCATCAAGAGTTTGGTATGCAAATGTTAGAGCGAATAAAAGATGATTTAGAAGAGTTTGCTTTGGTGGAACAAATGCCAAAGTTGGAGGGCAAACAAATGGTTATGGTTTTAGCGCCAAAAAAGAAAAAATAATTTTTAGGATATTGGATTTCAAATGCCAAAAATGAAAACAAAAAAATCTGCCTCTAAAAGATTTAGGATCAGTGGGGTTGGTACTATCAAGAGAGCTCACGCCACTAAACGGCATATTTTAACAAAGCGAACGACCAAAAATAAGAGGCAGCTCAGAGGTATGGTCAAAATGAGTCCGGCGGATGCAAAACTTGTACGAGCAATGTTGCCTTATGCCTAGGAGGAGTAATAAAGATGCCAAGAGTTAAACGTGGGGTTACGGCTCGCGCGAGACATAAGAAAGTTTTGGAAAGAGCCAAAGGTTTCCGCGGAAGAAGGAAAAATGTATTTAGAGTCGCTAAGCAAGCTGTCATGCGTGCAGACCAATTTTCGTACAGGGATCGCCGCACTAAAAAGAGGGTAATGAGAGGTCTTTGGATAGTACGAATTAATGCTGCGTGTAAGTCATTGGGGATTACCTACAGTAAATTTATGAACGGTTTGCAAAAGTCAGGTATTGCCCTTGATAGGAAAGTTTTGTCGGACATGGCCGTTTCGGATACGACAGCTTTTTCCAAGCTAGTGGAGACTGTTAAGTCAACTTCGGCATCTTGAATTCCGAAAATTTAAACAACCTAGTTAAAGAGGCAAAAAATGCTTTTCGGTTAGCCTTAAATGTTGCAGAGCTTGAGAATGCAAAGGCCAAGTTTTTAGGGAAATCTGGTGCACTAGCTCCTTATTTTGAAAAGCTAGCGAGTTTGGAGATAGGGGAAAAAAAAGAGTTAGGAAAAAAATTAAACAAGTCGAAGCTAGAAATTGAGAAGTTATTAGTTGGTAGGCGACAGCAATTAAAGGAAACTCAGATTATAAAAGAACTTCACGGTGAGGAGATTGATCCATCTCTGCCGGGAAGGGGAAAAGGTTTCGGAGGGTGGCACCCACTTACGACATCTTTAAAACGAATCGAAGAAATTTTTCAATCGATGAGTTTTAGATTTGTTGACGGTCCCGAAATTGAAACTGATTGGTATAATTTCACAGCGCTAAATAACCCAAAAGATCACCCAGCTAGATCCATGCAGGATACTTTCTATATCAATAATTTTGACTCGGACGGATTAAAGCTGCTTTTAAGAACGCACACCAGTCCTGTTCAAGTAAGATACGCGTCTAAAAATGAACCTCCAATAAGGATTATTTCGTACGGTAAAACCTATCGGGTAGATAGTGACGCCACACATTCTCCAATGTTTCATCAAATCGAGGGGCTTTGGATAGGTGAAAATGTGAATTTTGGACATTTAAAAGGGCTTTACAAAACCTTCTTGAAGCACTTTTTTGAGACCGAGGATTTAGAGTTGAGGTTTCGACCCTCTTTTTTCCCATTTACTGAACCTTCGGCTGAAATTGACATAAAGTTTTCATCTGGAAAGCTACAGGGAACATGGCTAGAAGTAGCTGGTGCAGGGCAAGTACACCCAAGCGTAATTAGAAATTTTGGATTTGATCCGGAAGAAATAATTGGTTTTGCTTTTGGAACTGGACTGGAAAGACTAACAATGATCAGACACGGTATTACAGACTTGAGGTTGTTCTACGAGAATGATCTTCGTTTTTTAAGGCAATTTTGATGTTGCTGCCAGAAAGTTGGTTGAGAGAATGGGTTGATACAAATCTATCGATTAAAGAAATAGCTAATATTCTTACCATGATAGGTTTAGAGGTTGAACATATTGGCTCCGTTGGCCCAGACTTTTCAAAAGTCGTTATTGGCAGAATATGTGGAATTAAGGACCATCCAAACGCCGATAAGCTGCGCATATGTGAGGTTGATGTAGGTGAGTATCAAAAACTTACAATCATTTGTGGAGCCCCAAATGTTGAGCTAAATATGTTCGTGGCGTGTGCTTTGGTGGGAGCGATACTACCAGGAAATTATAAGATAAAAAGAGCGAAAATTAGAGGTATTGAAAGCCAAGGAATGTTATGCTCGGCTGCCGAATTGGGATTGGAAGATAATTCTGAGGGTATTGTTGAACTTCAAAATTTTGGTAATTCCGATCTAGGAACTGAATACCGAAAAACTTTTGGATTCGATGAAATAGTTCTTACTGTCAAACCAACTCCCAATAGGGGTGATTGTTTATCTGTTCTTGGAGTTGCCAGAGATTTATGTGCTGCATCTGATGAAATTGATTTAGTAATACCGGAAAAATTTATATCGTCTAAAGAAAATCTCGAATATAAAGTTAATAAACAGTCCATGAAGCATGTAGACAAAGCTATTTGTGGAAAATTTTCTTCGAGGGTTATTAGTAATGTAAACACGACCGTTAAAACTCCTGAATGGATAAAGAGAAGATTAGAGATAATGGGCCAAAGATCTATTTCTGCCCTCGTAGATATATCGAATTACGTTATGTTCTCAATAGGGAGACCAAGCCATATATTCGATTTAGATAAAATTAAAATTGACTCACCAGCCCTTCTGGAAGTTAGGTGGGCCAATGAAAATGAAAAGCTCAAATTACTCAATGGCGATGAAATCAAATGTACCAGTGATTTAGCTGTTATTGCCGACGAAGCTGGCCCATTGACCCTAGCAGGGATTATGGGAGGTGAACGTTCAATGGTCACGGAAAAAACTAAAAATATTTTAGTTGAAGCTGCTTTTTGGTGGCCAGGTATTATCAGGGGAAGAGTTCAAAAACTTAGGTTGAATAGTGAAGCCGCTTATCGTTTTGAGCGTGGTGTTGATCCTGGCTCAATTGACGGAAACTTGGAAATACTTTGCTCTTTAATCGTCGAAATTTGTGGGGGAGAGTTGGGGAATATCTACCAGTCGGACGAGTATTTTGATAGCAACAAAGAGGTTATCTTTAGAAAAAAAAGGTGCGATATGATATTGGGATTTGATTTGAGTTTGGAGAGAATGAAGCAGATTTTTACAAATCTCAATATGAAAGCTGTTGCCCATCAGCACAAAGAGGAATTAAAAGTAATTCCCCCTCCCTACAGATTTGATATAGAAATCGAAGAAGATTTAATAGAGGAAGTAGCGAGAATTGAGGGCTTTGATTCTATTCCGGAACACATTCCGGTTGGTCTACTAACACCAAAAATCATCTCCAGCGAGAAAAAACGGATTGATTTCCTCAGGGACACACTTGTACACGATGATTTTAATGAGGTTATTACTTTCAGTTTCATTGAAGAGGATTCAGCAAAAAAATTCATGTCCCCTTTCATTTTAAATGAATCAGAAGTTATTAAAGTAGTAAATCCTATATCAAGTAGTATGGAGTCGATGAGAACAAGCCTGATCCCAGGGCTATTGAAAGTGTTGGTGGATAATGTTCGTAACCAACAAGACAGAGTTAGAATTTTTGAAATTGGAAGAGTTTTTTTCAAAACTGTTCAGGATTTAAATTCTCAGGAAGTTAGTGGTATAACACAGTGCCATTTATTTTCCGGTTTAATTTTTGGTACATCATATCCTGAGCAGTGGTCTACGCAGAAAAGAATAGTTGATTATTTTGATATGAAAAATATTTTAAACAACGCATTGCGTGAAAAATTTATTGTGAAAACGGCTCCAAAGAATGTGAACTTCTTCCATCCAAAGAAGTTCACATTAATCACCCAATTACCTGAAAAAAAAGCCAGTAAGCTAAAGGGAAACGTGGCTGAGCTCGATGTTTTTGGCGCAGGTAATGTAGGCTATTTTGGGGAATTACACCCGGAGATAACAAAAAGTTTAAACTTGAGTACCTCACCAATACTTTTCGAGATACAACTTGGAAATCTCTGTCAGGAGGAACCTGCAAAGTTACAGAAAATATCGAAAGTACCGATCGTTAGGCGAGATATGTCTTTTGTTTTAAATTCTGATATCCAAATAGGGGAGCTAAGTTTACAAATTTCGAAATTAGTTAAAAGTTCTAGATTAGGGAGGCTTCTGATGGACTTCAGCGTATGTGATGTGTACAAAGGTGCTGATTTGCCAGGGGGAAAACAGAGTATTACATTCAAAGTAATAATGCAGGATAAGGAAACTACTCTTAAGGAATCTGAAGTTGAATCAGTGGTACAATTTATCACCAAGTTAATAAAAGATGACTTTGGCGGGAGGCTTCGTGTCTAATTAAGAAAGGTTAAATTTTTTTGAGGGGGTAACCATGTCTATGGTCGGAAACTTAGATTCCACTGAGGATGATGAAAATAATTTAGTTGGAACAACGTTAACGAAAGCTCATTTAGCTAAAATGCTTTTTAACCGAGTAGGAATAAACAAAAGAGAAGCTAAGGAATTAGTTGACCTTTTTTTTGATGAATTGCGCAATGCACTAGTGTCTGGAGAATCTATTAAACTTACAGGTTTTGGAAATTTTCAGTTAAGAGAGAAATCAGAGAGGCCTGGAAGAAATCCAAAGACTGGTGAGGAAATTCCGATTTGTGCAAGAAAAGTTGTAACTTTTCATCCTAGTCAAAAATTGAAGCAAAAAATGCAAAGTAGCATCTAAATTGGTTCTAGAGAGTTCCTTGGAAAAAGTTGATAGACCCAATTCAATACCTAACAAACGATATTTCTCCATTGGCGAAGTGTCAAAATTTTGCGATTTAAAACCACATGTTTTGAGGTATTGGGAAAATGAATTTCCTGAACTATCGCCAATTAAACGAAGAGGTAACAGAAGATATTACAGAATCGAGGATATTAATCTGATAAAGTTTATTAAATCTTTATTATATGAGCAGGGATACACGATAAATGGAGCAAAATCTAACCTGTTAGAGAATAAGGGTGCTCTAAAAAATATATTAGCAAAGGGTTCCACGGTTTATTCAAAGGTTCTACCAAATAAACAACTTTTATTTCAAAGTGATTTTAGTAGAAATACAGACAGTGATAAAGAAAAAATCCTAGTGAAAAATAAATTAGAAAATATCTTGAAGATACTTTTAGAAGATTAATGCAGTTTTTTCGGGGCGTAGCGCAGCTTGGTAGCGCACTTGCATGGGGTGCAAGGGGTCGGATGTTCAAATCATCTCGCCCCGACCATTATTAGTTAACAGTTGAGATGTTGGGAAACATGAAAAAATATATATTGTTGATATTTATACTCTCTACGACATGGTTGCTTATGTCTGGAATATATACTTGGACAATTAATTTACTTGGAGCGACCTCAGTTATAATCGTGCTTTATTTAATGAACAGACTTAAGTTATTTTCTTGGGATTTTTCTATGTTTTTTGTGGTTTTAAATTATATGTTTTTTTATTTTCCTTGGTTGGTTAAAGAAATACTAATCTCTGCCATTGCTACGGCACTAATTATCCTCAATCCAAGGTCTAGACCCAAATCAAAATCTGGGGAAGTAAAAATGCTACAGGAGACAGCGTTTGGAAAATTAATATTCTCAAGCTCAATTACTTTGACACCTGGCACTGTTACTATTTCTATTGCTAAAAACAAAGTCTTAATTCATGCGCTAGATCAGAGTTCAATTTCAAATTTAAGTAGCGGAAGGATGAACAGAGTCGTAGCGAAATTTGAAGGGAAATGATTTTGATTGAAGCTTGCATTATTACTATTATATTTTTAATTTTTGTTGTTGTAGTATTAGCTTTAAAGGGGAGAAATTTAGCTGAAGTTTTACAAGCGGTTAATCTATTGGGGACATTGGTGATTTTGTTTATTTGTCTGTACGGATTTTTAATGGAGCGGCCAGCTTTTCTTGATTTGGCAATTATATACGCTTTGCTGAATATCCTTGGGGCACTTGCTCTTTATAAATATTTGAGAAATGGTGACTTAGGAGCGGATGATTATTTGGATTCGGATAAGGACTGATGGATAACATAGTTGAAATGATTGGAAGCTTTTTTTTATTTTTTGGATTATTATTTTCCTTGGTTGGCATTATTGGAATGATTCGTTTTAAAAGCTTGTTTCAGAAAATTCATGCCGCGAGTTTAATTGAGACGGTCGGTGCTTTAATGATACTTATCGGATTAATTTGCTTAGAGGGTTTGTCTCTCGTAAGTTTTAAGTTAATTTTTATAGCCTTTTTGCTACTTTTAATGGGACCTATAGCTACTAACATAGTCGCAAAGGTTGCAATTCGTGAGGAAGTTTTAAAGAAAGATAAAGGAGCTAACTTATTGAATTCTTAATTAACTCCGCGATACTTAGTTTATTGGGAATAATTGTAATAGGAGTTGTTAGAACTCTTAATCCATTAATATTAGTTGTACTTAGCTCTCTATATAGCCTTCTAATGGCTTGTCTTTTTTTAAGCCTTGACGCGGTCGATGTCGCAATGACAGAGGCTGCAGTTGGCGCAGGAGTATCAACTGTGTTGTTTCTATGTTGTCTTAATCTGATAGGGAGCAAAACTATCAAAGCTAATAAATTTTCGTGGGCATATTGGTTCGTATCCTTACTGGTAGCTTGTTTGCTAGTTTTTGGCGTCTTTGATTTACCTGTCTTCGGAATTGCGGAAACACCTGTGCACACTAATATTTCCTCGGAATTTTTAAGTCGTGGATTAGTTGAGACTGGTGTTCCAAATATTGTTACTGCTATATTGGCCAGTTATCGTGGTTTTGACACTCTTGGGGAAGTAATAGTAATTTTTATTGCTGGTTTGGGTGTTTTGGGTATTTTAAAAAAATAGAGGAAAAAAAATGCATGATGACCTCATATTCAGAGTAGCGGCGAAATTGTTGATACCGTTTATTTTTCTTATTTCACTGTACATTCAGTTCCATGGAGATTTTGGTCCTGGTGGCGGGTTTCAAGCAGGAGTACTTTTTTCAGCAGGTGTAGTCCTATATTCGCTAATTTTTGGATTAAAAAAAACTCGAGAAATTTTTACAGTTAGATTTGTCGAATGTATGTCTGCCTTGGGTGTTTTGCTTTTCTCCGGCGTTGGAGTTCTTTGTGCTATTTACGGAGGAGAGTTTCTTAATTACTCTTTTTTGAAATCGGATAGTGTCGCTGGCCAACACATCGGTATTTTATTAGTTGAGTTGGGGGTGTTCATAACTGTTAGTTCGGTAATGTTACTTTTCTTTTATACTTTTGCTGATTATAAAAGCTGAGCAATGATTCTTCTTTCTTATTTAAATTATTTTCTTGCGATCATATTAATATCTGCAGGACTTTACATAATTTATTCGCGTGGGCATTTATTAAAAAAGCTTATTGGACTTAGTATTTTTCAAACTTCCGTCTATTTAATTTTTATAGCACCCGGAAAAATTATTGGCGGCACGCCACCGATTTTAGATTCGGAATTTTTTATTTATTCTAGCCCAGTGCCTCATGTTTTAATATTAACCGCAATTGTGGTTGGTGTCGCCACTCTAGCTCTAGGGCTCGCATTAGTTGTTAGAATCAAAGAAGAGTTTGGTTCGGTTGAAGAAATAGAATTAGAACGTTTTGAGTTTGAACACCATAAGAGATAATGCTTAAAGAAATACTGCCGGTTTTGCCCGTAATCATTCCACTAACAGTCGCGCCGATTTGCGTTTTAATGCGTGATTCATTTCTGTGTTGGTTATTAGTATTATTCTCAACCACAGCTGTTTGCTTGACCTCACTCAAACTTATACTTGATTTACAGCATGTACCGTCTATTTCATACGGTATGGGCGGTTGGGAGCCACCTATCGGAATCGAATACAGCATTGATCATCTGAGTTCAATCATTTTAATACTACTTGCCGTTTTTTCCTTGATTGTAAGTTTTTTTTGTAGGGAAAGCTTAATGAAAGAAGTTAACGCTGATAAACACTACATTTTTTGGACAATTTTTTTAATGTGTTTAGGAGGTCTCATAGGCGTAACTTTAACCTCAGATGCATTTAACGCTTTTGTTTTTATGGAAATTTCCTCATTAGCATCATACGTTTTGATAGCACTCTCTAAAAATAGGAACGCTTTATTAGCCTCATATCGTTACCTTATTTTAGGGACTATAGGAGCAACAATGTTTGTTTTGGGAGTTGGAATACTTTTTGCCCAAACTGGCACGTTAAATTTTTCTGACATCAGTAAAGAACTCCAGGAAATAGGTGAAAATAAAGCTACTTTTGCAGCCTTTTCTTTTATATTAGTGGGGCTATCTCTAAAAGCTGCTATTTTTCCATTACACGGGTGGCTACCTAATGCATACGCTCATAGTCCGTCCTTAGTAGCAACTTTTTTTGCTGCAACATCTACTAAAGTTGCTTTATATTTATACATTAGATTTATTTTTGATGTGTTTGGCCCTTATAAACTTTTGGAAGATACTATTCTCCAATTTTTCTTAATTACTTTATCGTTTCTCGCTATTATTATCGGGTCTGGGGCCGCTATTTTTCAGTCAGATTTAAAAAAAATTTTTGCTTATTCAAGTATTGGGCAAATAGGTTTTATTACACTGGCAATCACCCTATCTACTGAACTGGGTTTAATTTCTGCCATTTTACACATTATTAATCACGCAATAACAAAGGGCCTTATTTTTCTATTGATTACATACTTGTCTTTGAATGTTGGTAGAGTTACGATTGCCAGCATTCGAGGTTTAGGATCGAGACAGCCACTCATGGCCTTTGGGATGGTAATAGGTTGTCTTAGTTTAATAGGTGTTCCGGGCACAGTTGGATTTGTTAGTAAATGGAATTTAGTTGTGGCTGTATTAGATAAGGGATACTGGTTGATGGCATTAATGGTTTTACTAACAACTCTCTTAACAATAATTTATTCCTGGAAAATTATAGAATCCCTTTATTTTAAAGATGATGAACATATAAGTAATTCTTTGGGTAATGAAGAAAAAACGGAAGCTAATAAAATTTCTTTAGTGTACATACCTCCAGTCATATTTTTAATAATTTTAACAATCGGTTTTGGATTGGACAGCTCTATTCCGCTAACTGGAGCTGTAAATGCTATAAATATTCTTCAAGTTAGTCCCTAAATCATACTGAAAAAGAATAATGATAATTTTCCAATTCTTTAATTTTATATCCGAGATCGGTGGAGAGAATCTCCTAACAACTATCATACTAAGCCCTTTGTTTAGTGCAGTGTTGTTGTTAGTCTTCAAAAACTTAAAGTATGCAAATGAAACTATCATAATATTAGGGTCAATGACTTTATTTTTTTTTAGTTTATAACTTAGAGATTATTAGTCAGGGGAATAATACGATAACCGTAGATGCCTTTGAAGTTTTTCCTGGGATTCTACTGTCATTTCGGATCGAGAGTTTAGGGTTATTATTCGCACTGCTTGCTTCATTTTTGTGGATTATCAACTCAATATATTCCATAGGTTATATGCGAGCGAATACAGAAACGAATCAAACTAGATTCTATATTTTCTTTTGTTTGTCAATATTTGCCGTTATGGGTTTAGCTTTCTCTGCCAATTTAGTAACTTTTTTTCTGTTTTATGAGGCATTAACACTTTTCACTTATCCATTAGTCACTCATAACGGAAGCTCTGCAGCTGTAAGGGGAGGGAGAGTATATCTAGGAGCACTACTCGGGACATCGATCTGTTTTTTATTATTAGCAATTATATTGACTTACAATTTGGCTGGATCAACAGAGTTCTCGCACGGAGGTATCCTACCTACAAGCTTAAGTAAAATCGAATTAGCTATTTTATTAGTGCTTTTTTGTTTCGGAATTGGTAAGGCGGCTTTGGTGCCATTCCATTTTTGGCTGCCTGCTGCAATGGTAGCACCAACTCCTGTCTCAGCTTTATTACATGCGGTTGCAGTTGTAAAAGCGGGTGTTTTTGGTATTCTTAAGATCTTTGTCTTTATTTTTGGATTTGATATATTAGCTGAGGCAAATATATCGTTAGTCATATCTTTAGTGGCTGCAACTACAATCATTTTTGCTTCAATAAAAGCTATAAGAGCTAATAACTTGAAAGAGAGGTTAGCTTTCTCAACTGTAAGTCAGCTTTCTTACATCATTTTTGCAGTTTCCCTTCTGTCACCCTTAGCATTCATAGCCGCGGTATACCATTTAGTTGCACATGCCTTTGGAAAAATCACACTTTTTTTTTGCGGCTGGAGCTATTTATACTTCATTACATAAAGTGGAAATATCTGAATTAAGAGGAGTGGGTTTCCAAATGCCTGTTACGATGATTTGTTTTTCAATAGCTGCAGTATCGATGATTGGCTTACCCCCAACAGCCGGTTTTATCACTAAATGGTTCATCTTCTCCGGGGCAACTGACTGGAAATTTTTACTGGCGGTTGGTGTGATGACATTAAGTACTCTATTAAATATCGGTTATTTTTTTCCCATCATCTTTAATGCATTTTTTAGAAAGCCCCTAGAAATAGATTCTTCTGTTGATGGTCTTGATAAAAAAAAGGAATATGGGCATTATTCATTTTATGGAAATTTTGAAGCTCCCCTACCAATTTTAATTGCCATCAGTTTAACAGCAGTATGTGTAATTTTACTATTTGTTTTTCCTAGTTATCCTTTAGCAATAGCAGAGAATATTTTGTGGAGTGGCCCTTGAAGCGTTTTTGGATTATTTTTTCTATTGCTTTAATTAGTGTTGTAGTTACACAATTATTTATTGAAATTTATGGTCAATTTGAGATTGAGTCTTGGTTTGGATTTGGTGCATGGTATGGTTTTTTTACTTGTGTTGGAATGGTGCTTTTTGCAAAGTTTTTAGGGTTAATGATCAAAAAACCTGATGATTACTATTCACGAAGTGAATCAAAAAAAAATAAGGTGGAAAATTAAGGAATGGTTCACCCTGGTCTTCTATTAATTTCATTAGCTTTGCTTGCATTCTTTATTCCATTGCGCTGGAGCAAGATAGTTTTGCTTCTAGTGAACTTTGCGATTCTTCTTTATGTAGTAAATTTATCTGAGGGCTTGTATCTCGGCTTCTCTTATTTGGGTTTTGATCTATTTCTTATGCGAGTAGATGGAATTACGAAAGTTTTTTTGATTGTTTTTTCATTAATGGCACTAGTAGGTCTTATATTTGCTTGGAATCAAAAAAGTAAAGTAGAAATTTGTGCCGCTATGGTTTACGCAGGAGGAGCGCTTTCCACGGTACTGGCGAATGATCTTATTGTATTTTTTATTTTTTGGGAAGTTATGGCATTAGGCTCTACTTTGGTTATAGTATCGAATGGTACAAACACCTCCAGAGATGCAGCATTGAGATATGCAATGATACATTTGTTTGGGGGAGTTCTATTGATGGCTGGAATTGCGGGGCACTCAAACATGACAGGGTCTATTGAATTTTCTTCAATAGCGCTTACTTCTATCTTTTCATACTTGATATTAATTGGAATACTGATTAACGCTGCTGCTTTTCCAATATCTTCTTGGCTGCCTGATGCTTATCCAGAGGCCTCATTTTCTGGGACAGTAATTCTCTCAGCTTTCACGACTAAAACAGCAGTTTATTCTCTAATTAGAGCTTTTCCAGGGGCGGAGATCTTAATTTTCATTGGTGTGATAATGGTATTTTACGGAATAATCTATGCTCTCTTAGAAAATGATATGCGTCGAATTCTCTCCTATAGTATTGTCAATCAAGTGGGGTTTATGTTGGTAGGTGTAGGAATAGGGACAGAAATGTCTATTAATGGCACTAGTGCACACGCGTTCGCTCACATTATTTATAAAGCTCTGCTTTTAATGTCTGCGGGCTCAGTTTTATATATGACTGGTAGGAGCAAGTGTACTGAATTGGGTGGGCTATATCAAACCATGCCTCTAACAATGATTTGTGGAGTAATTGGAGCTTTTGCAATATCCGCGTTCCCACTTACCTCTGGGTTTGTAAGTAAGTCTATGATTTCTCAAGGCGCGGCAGACTCAAATTTATTTTCCTTGTGGCTTTTGTTAGCAGCAGCATCTGCTGGGGTATTTCTTCATGCGGGCATTAAATTTCCGTGGTTCGTTTTCTTCCAAAAAGACTCAGGATTACGACCGAGTGATCCTCCCTTAAGCATGCAGATTGCCATGGTCTCTATGTCTTTTGTGTGTATATTTCTAGGCATATTTCCCAGTCATTTATACTCGATCCTGCCCTATGAAGTGCAGTACGTTCCATATACTGCTTCTCATGTTTTGTTTCAGTTGCAACTTTTACTTTTTGCCGGTTTTGCCTTTTTTGTGATGTTACCCTGGCTGAAAAGAACGAACACTATTTCCTTGGATTCAGACTGGTTCTATCGGGCTTTTCCGTCAGTCATATATGATCAGTTGGTTAAAATTTATCACCTTATAAGAAATTATATCCCGTTTAAACCTGTTGGTATGCTTAGAGGCTTTACTCAAATAAGGCAGTCAATTAATCCATTAAGTTTTTTTGGTAAAAATTGGAGCACAAGCCTCATGGTTACCTTTGTTTATATTATTCTTCTAATCTTTTTGATATTCTTTTTTATTAGATGATTAAAAAGGTTTTGTAAGTGAAATTACAAACCTTGGGTTTTTTCTAGCATCACTACTTTTTTTTTCATTTCTTGCCCTTGCTATCATCAGATCAATGAGAAGGCCTGAACTTTCTGTAAGTCTTGCACCAATCCCGTGGGACCCAATATAAGAGCTTTGTCCATTAAATGAGCTTCGGATGTCAGGCAATAGCCGTGACTCTGCATAATCAACAAATGTAAATAATTCTAAATTTAAGCTATTTATTATAGGGAGATGATTATTTTTTAAAGGTTTTGAAATTTCTATTGCAAAACCAAAACCTCTTTCTCCAGCAATAGCCCCTCCATCGTAACCTCTACCAATAAGCGGACCCCCAAAAGTAATTTGTTCCCCTGCTAAAATTTTGTCATTCGTCCATTGTGATTGGAAATCAACTTTTATATTTCCCTGAATAGGTTTCAAGGGTTTATTAAAGCTGCCATAAACCTTATATTTAGAGAATGCCTGTTTAAAATTAGTTACTGACGGACCAGGAATCTTACTACTATTAGATCGGGAACCAAATAGATCTAAACCTTGAGATAGGGAAAAATTTAATTGGGCGGAACCTCCAAAAACATTTTCTTTTGTAAGAGAGAGAACGACATCAGCTACAGTCGATTTATCTCTCGTCGTGCTAGAATCTAGCAAAAAAGTTTCACTACTAGCAACACTCAAACCAGTCTCGATGTAAATAGATTCGTCTCGAGATCTTTTCAAAGCATATCTAAGTCTAGGAGCCATGGAATAAGATTTACTTAAAATACCTAGTGATTTAAGGCTACCTTTAGGTTGAGCGTTAGCATAAACACCCGCCAAACTAAAAATGAGCCCATCATTTCCAAGTGAGGTTGAGTAATTAGCATTAAAGGCTTTTAGTATGGGATTGAAAAAATTATCATTATCGTTTTTTAATGCGGAGGAAAAACCTAAGGAAATTGAGCTTGGGTAATCATTATTATTAATTGTTGCATTAATATTTGCACTGTAGAGTCCCATTGTTTTAGAGGCCCCATTATTTACAGTGGCGACATAAGATTTTTCGGGCAAGGGGTTTAGAGAAATAACAAGCTCTGATGCACCTAAGGTTGCACCCTGCCTGATTACACCACTACCATTAATACCCGGCAAATCATTTAATAACAATAAAACTCGTTCAAGGCTATCTAAATCAATCGGTCTTTTTTTTACAAGTTTACTAATAACTTTTCCAACCTTTTTTCTTGCATTTTTACTTCCACCCTCTATAAAAACATCTTCGATAAACCCCTCGATAACTTTGATTAAAAAGATACCGTTACTAACCTCTTGTGGAGGAATTATAACTCGAACTAAAAAAAATCCATCCGATCGATATTTTTGTTCAAGACTAGTAACGGCATCTCTAAGTGTTTGCAGAGGAATACTTTTACCAATAAGTTTCTTAAAAGGCTCTAAATTTTCATTCTTATCATAGTAGTTAGCACCTTGAATTTCCACCCCCTTAACTTCAAATTCTATTTCATCGACTGCTTTAGGGACAGGTGCTTTTTCGGGAGCCTCAATTCTAAGATCAAAATTTTTGTTGGAGGGAAGTGGTAATCTTGGCGGTTTAATTCTGGAAGTGTCTGCATCTCCAGGAAGGGTAATATTTTGAGCAAAAGTTGAGGTAATCTGAACTGAAATAAACACTAAAAAATAGTACAAAAGAAATTTCATCACGAATCTAAAAAAAACCAAAAAATGTCTTGGACATAACATTTACTTGGTTTCCATAACGACATCAGTGGTAATGAAACCTCTCTTTATTCTCTCCACATGAAAGTTTACTAAGGCCTCATTTGGGAAATCAGATTGCAGGTTTAACATTTTCTGAGCCGCTGAAATCTTCTCTATTGAGCTAATATTAGTCTTATCTAAAATTAAATTTTCCCTCTTCAGCTCTTCATAACAATCGATATACCTGGTAGCGTACTCTTCAAAAAATTCCTTTTTTCCGATTGGGTTATACAAAGCAACAGGAATTGTTTTACCCTTTAAAATAATATCTCCGATCGGTAGAAAAAATAGATCTTTGCAACCTGAGACGACTTCTTGTGTAGCTGCAAGCGTAGTTCCAAAATGTTTATTTACGCTTTCGGTCCTGGCAGCTGTGTTTACCGTATCACCTAAAGCAGTAAAGTCCATCCTGGATTGAGATCCAAAGTTTCCAACTGTAGCAGGACCAGTGTGAACTCCTATTCTTGTGACCCCTATTGGAATTTGTTGCCTATTTTTCTCAATCTTAAACTGAAGACAGTACGTGTTGAGTTCAAGTGCACATTTAACTGCTCTTTCAATGTGGTCCCTTTGTAAAATTGGTGCATTAAAAAATGCCATTATTGCATCGCCAATAAACTTATCAACCGTACCTCCGTGTTTAAAAATTATCTTACATGCTCCATCTAAATATTCGTTTAAAACGTCTGATAATTTTTCTGGGGTTAAAGATTCAGATAAAGTGGTGAATCCGGCAAGATCCGAAAAAATAAAAGTAGTCTCTTGTTTTTTACCCTTTAAACTTAGTGCTTCTGGGTTTTCCACTAATTGATTCACAACGGCAGGTGCAATATATCTTGAAAAGGCTCCTTGAACATACTTTCTTTGTTGCCTCTCTGCCTTTCCAATTAATAATTCAATGGCAAAAAGAGAAATGGCTAAGGTGAGTGTAGGAGCAACTAATGCGAAAATTGGAAGCCCATGCCAGAAACAATAGAAACCTATCGTCCAAAGTAAAATCATAGATATCGTACCGCAAGCAAAACTGAATGTTAGTCCTTTCTTTGCTAAACCGATTCCCATGCCAACTAGACCCATCAACAAACACATCAAAATAGTCCCCCTAAGAGTAATTTGATGAGGCTCTCTATTTTCCAGATACTGAGAAAGAGCGTGGGCATGGATTATTACCCCAGGCATGTTTCCCAAGTCCCCATCATCAACCAGAGCTAATGGTGTTCTGTGTCGGTCTGTTAGGGATAACTTTGCGCCGATCAGAACTATTTTATCCTTAAACCAATGGTCTGGAAGAACTGGAATAGCCTGCGATGGAAATTCTTTAAATGCAGTAGTATCCGCATCTATGGGATTGGGTCTCCACGCAATGGAAATTTGTTCTTTCGAGGTAGTAATACCCATCAGCTGAGCTGCTTTTCGTGGAAAGCTCAAGGGCATTCCTTCTGTTTCACCAGCAAAAATCCATCTTACAGAGCCATCAAATGGATCCGTAGCAAAATTTGCAGCTGCTCTTTGGTGCTCTGGTACAAATTCATTTAAATATTCTAACTGTTCTTCAGTTACTGCTGAGGATGTTGTTGTATAACTAATAAACAAAGGCACAGTAATTTTTCTAAGGGTCTCCTTTAGATATTTATCTTTTTTTGGTTCGGTCGGCGAATCAAAAAGCACGTCAACTCCAATAGCTTTTACTTTTTTTCTCTCTAATTCTAAAATCAGGTCAGCAATAAATTCTCGGTCAATAGGAGATCTATACTGAAACATTCCAACTGTTTCTTCATTAATAGTGGCTATTATTATGTCCTCAGATTGAGGCTCTGGTTGTTGAAGTGCAGCAACTCTTATATCTTTAGCAGCATTTTCAAATCCCTTTAAAAAAGTAAGGTTGGAGGTTAAAAAGGTTGAAATGGCAACGGCTAAAAACACTGCGCCAAAGGAAGTTAAGAATTGTTTTAAAAATTTTTTTTTCATTAATTGTATGACGAATTATTTTTTGTTGGAGGAGGAAAGAATTTCAAGCAGAGCGTTAGCTTGTTGAATACAACCCTTTTCTAGCATCCAAGCAGTTTTTACAAATGGTTTTTTGATTGACTTGGGTATCGTTGAAAAGCTAATAGCAAACTCTTGTTGATCAATATTGACTAAAACGGTGGTAACTCCTTCAAACTTGCTTAAATCTGGCATTATCATCCTATTTTGACCCTTTTCCCAAACTAAATCTGCTCGCCATGACCGATCAACTGGAAACATAATAAATTTGGCTTCAAATGAGGCATCAGGACGCCAAAATTCAGGCTTTTCACCTTCATCGATGCACCTAGGGCCCCCTCTAGAAATATCGATAGCACTCGGGTCAGGTGTTCTTACTGTATCGGTTCCAGCCCGAATAACTCCGATTGAACTCGTCCGAGCATCTCTACTAGCTACAAGAATTGCAAGTGCCTCACCCGGATCAACTTTTCTCACCGTTTTTTTAACAGGTAAACCCTCAAAAGGCCCCCTAAGTTTGACAGTCCTTCCATCGGGTCCTATAAAAGTAACTCTTTCCCCTTCCTTGAGTGATATCCCTTTCTTTCCTGATACCACCTGACCAATTTTAAATCCTCCACCTCTAGCTTTGAGAACAATTAATTCAGCGAGTACTGGAAAACTATGGGATAAAATTACTAGCAAAAATATTAGCCTCTTTTTATTCATGACGGTTATTTGATGTTATTTTGATTTTCTCTTGGAATTGGTAGCCATGATTCGTCAACACCATCACCCACGATAACAAAAGCTCCCCAAAAAAAAGGGTGAGCTGTTATTTCATTGCTGATTAATTTTTTTTGAGCGTCCCTTAAAGATAAAGCTGAGCCGGTTTTAAGTTTGGGTCCAAGCGATTTAAACATCTCCGACATTAAATCTGCTGTGGCTTTTGATGGAACTTGCCAATGACTCACAACTAGCGTTCTTGCCCCAGCAAAAAAAAATGCTTCCGCAAGACCAGACAAAGCGTCTCCTCCAAATTTACCACCACTTCCAGCAGTATTACAGGCGGAAAGAACAACAATCTCAGCATTTATTTTTAGAGAAGCAATTTCACTTGCCTCCAACAACCCATCATTTTCTCTTTCTGTGGGCTTGATGGGGGGTGTAAGTACAAGACCTGGTTCAGATTGGCATTTTAATTCGCCTGGTAATAGTCCGTGTGTTGCAAAATAAATAACTTTATAGTCAGACAAATTTTGGTCTCTAAAAATTTTCTCAGTGGCAGATTCCTTTGAAAAAAATTGAAGTTTTGACCGATCATGATTCAAAACTTTACTGACTATACTCAATTCTTTCTCTGTTTCAGGTAAGGGCGATAATGACCTTATTAGTTCAGCAGAGGCCGGCCCAGCTTTTCGGCAGCTTGTGGCTAAGGCTGATACGGCTGGGTCTTGTCGATCTGAATCATTTTTTTTATTTGTTCCATCTATAGATTGCCCTTTAAGATCTGGGTTTCCAAATGCTAGAAGGTTTTTTGAGGGTCTTTTAGAGGGAGAAATTGTTCTCTGGGCATAAAAAGATGTAAGAGAGGGCGAGTGGGAAATAGCAACCCTTTGTATTAGCCATGAGGCATTGGAATACTTAGTATTTTCGGACGGTTTTTTCTCGACTAGTAAAGAAAAAGGTAGGCTAGCAAGGGGGCCAGAAGGAATTACTATTAAGTGGTTCAGATCTGATAATTTATTATCAATACTTTTAAACAGTCTTTTGTATAACGAATGAGATAACGCTAAATCAAAGTCGCTGACGTAACCACCTTTAATTATTAAGGCTTTCCTCAACTCTTCAACAGACTCCGAAATAGAATCTTCACCTTCCTTTATTTGACCCAAGTAAATACCATCTCTTCGAATCAGCTGAATAAAGGAAACTTTCTTTCCAATAATAAACGAAATGACGCCTTCAGTAGAGGTTAATCTTTCTCTAAACTCGATTGTGTCTAAAAGCTTTGGCTTTATTAAGTTAGAATATTCAGGAAACTTATCATTAAGTTCTTTATTGGTTTTTAAAATTCTTACGAAGGCTACCTTTTTTCTTAAAATTAATTTATCCTCGATTATTTTACTTCTTTGATCATCGGGCAAGGCAGTTTCGTACGACAATTCAATATTAGCCGCATCTCTATCTCTTTCTGCAACCTGTATCTTTTCAATTAGTTCACGCAATTCTGCATTATCTATTGCTAGCCGAGCTGTTGTTCTATTGACAGTTTGCTCCACCACAGATGGGCGTAATAATTGAAAAGCATCAAAAGCCTCGTTAAATAAGCCCTGCTTCTCTATATTATTTTGTAATGTTTGTGCATGATTAGTAATTGCGAGTGCAAAAGGAATTATATCTTCCTTACTTAAATTAGCTTTTGTGCCAATAGCAAAACTATTAATTTTTTTAAAAATTTGCCTGTAGGTAATTATTGAGGAGGTGTTCATTCCTTCAACCTGATAAGCTGTCGCTAAAGCGATACGTATTGGCAATAATTGGGGACCATCTCCGGTAGCAATGCCTTTAACAGCCAAAGCAGCATTTAAAAACTTTTCAGAAGCGGACAACCTACCTTGAGCAGAGCTTATTTTACCAAGTGTTAGTAAAACATCAGACTTCCACCACTTTGGCAACCCTTTTGTATCATTTAAAATTTGCAGTGCCTCTGCAGCTGCAGCTTGTGCTAACCCAAGTTGCTCAACACGTAGTGCCATATTAGCTTGTAAATTCAAGGCTAAAGCAAGCTCTCCTTTGTCAAAAGCTCTTGGATCAGAATCTGAGGGCTCACCAAAAAGACTATCAAAGTTTAAGTTGGGACCGGACGCTATTTTTCTCCAGGCTGACACTGCTCCAGATGCAAATTGGAGAGCTTCTTCATATTTTTTGAAATTTGCAGCGTGATAGCCTTGATAGGAAATAAATCTTGCTCTGTCTGAGTCTAGGGGTGAAACTTGTATAATTGGTTCTGCTCTGCGGAACAACGCTAATGCTTCCTCGTCATTACCCTGATTACTAACATTTAAAGCTAGATCCATAAGTGTTTCAGCAATTGAAATATCATTTTTATTCAATAATTTAGATTGTAAATCTAAAGCTTTACGGAATAAATCCTCTGAGTCTTTATATCTTCCTTGGGTATTCGCAGTCCGAGCGTTGCTCAGTATACTATCAAAGTTTTTTAAATCACTCGAAGACGCTAGAGGCACTTCTCCTCCATAAATTTGTTTCAGCATATCTGAATAGACAGTCTTCGTAAATTCCTCTTTCCTTTTCGGGTAAACGGCTGAGATTAACGTTGGTAAGAGAGATGGAGAGCCTTCTGCTATAAACAATTTTTCTCCTCTTGGTAGTAGCAAAAGTATATGTGGCCAACCTCCATTCTTTAATTTACAAGCAATACCCACTGCCCGCTTCCAACCTATATTTTGCAATAGTTCCCCACCTTTCTTGCAAGACATTCTTTTTTGATTAAGATTATAAGAGGCTGTCGATTCATACACTTGCAATAATTTTGATTTGACATCCGAAACTTCATTGTTGATGAAGATTTTTGCACTAGAAACTGATCCAACTAATTCATTATCACAAAAAACCATTTTGTCCATTGGTAATCCGGGAGGCGGCAACACATCTAATCTCGGACTCGCCTCGCATTCCTCATCTAGTAAGTTGACGTCTAAACTCTGTTTTGGTAAAACTTTTTGTGGTTCATCAACTTGTGCCTGTAAAGGTTTGCAAAAAATAATTACTGAGAATAAAAAAAATAAAGTCGATTTATACAGAATCATTTTAAACATTACCAATTCGAACTATTACCAACACTCGGTATTTTCTGAGTTGTCGCTGTTCCACTTGGTGGTCTGGGTGCAACAGGAACCTGAACATTAATAACTCCGCCAGGAACAACTGGAATTGTTTTTATTGAGACTGCCTGTGCCTGCTTAGCAGGTTTTGGAGGTTTTGGAGAAGATACAGCAGCTAAAGTTTTGTCTCCCGCATCGGCTGAGTCAACTGGGGTAGGAGCTTTCTGTATAGGGACTGGTGAGGGTGGTGGTGGAGTAACGGGTGGTGCGGGAGGAGGAGCTGCATCCGCAGTAACAGCTGTTAGTGGCGCCGACTGAGCTGCTGCAGCGTCTGGAGAGGTACCATCATCACTATTTGCAGTTAATGTTGGGGGAGCATCTCCATCCGCACTTTGAGCAGGCCCATCCTCTGTAGGCGTATCGCCCGCCGACTGCTGGCTGTTTAGACCTGAATCTTCAGTATTGTCACTAGCCGCCGTAAGATCCTCAGTAACTTGTTCGTCAGCTGAGTTTTCAGTTGGAGCGGTCTCATCTGTCTGCCTAGGGCTTTCATCACTATCAGCGATTGCTGGCCCTTCCTCAGAACCAGGCGCATCTGCACCAATGGGGGTACTATCCTGATTCGTCGAAGAGTCACTTACATTACCTTCCGGTGGGTTATTTGCAGTATCCGTCCCCGGCTCAGGAGTAATATCACCACTGGGTGACACGCCGCTAGATTCTATTGGCGTTTCAATTGGAGATATCTCAACAGCATCTCCAAATTCATTGAAATCTCCAAAATCTCCAATTTCTCCACCGAGCTCTTCAATATTCCCTAATTCTAGCGGAACAGGTCCTCCAAACCCACCAAACCCCTCAGGCGCATCAAAATCGATATTAGCTGGCACTTCAAAATCACCAGGAGGAACTCCAGTTACATCCCCAAACTCTCCGGAAGGTTCTCCACCGAGAATACCGAAATCTTCCCCCCCTCCACCTACTTGTCCTCCTTGGGGAGCAAATTCTCTGGTTTCAGTTTGAATATCTATCTCGGGTTCAACGAGTTGTGGAGAGCCACCCGAACTCCTTACTATATTATTAGCTTCGTCCATTGCATTATCAAATACTTCAATAACACTGCCACCCTCTCCCGCAATCGAGGCAAGGTCATCAAGAAGCGAGAGATCCACTCTTTCTGCAACTTGAGCCACCTCAAAAAAATCTATTCCAAATTCACCAGTTACCTCCGCAGCCTCTAAGAAAACCTCATTATCTAGATTTTGTGCAATATCCGCCACTTCATTAAAATTAAAACCTAGGTCAGCAGCAAGATTGGCTGTTCCAGCAAAAATTTCCGCATCAACTTTCCCGGAAAATTCCTGTATTTCACTAAAATCAACAAACCCAGCCTCTGTAAGACGAGACGCATCTTGAAAAGCCGAACGATCAATTTCAGCGGCAAATTCAGCCACCTCACCAAAATCAACTCCTAAGGTCCCCGCGAATTTAGCCGTGTCAATAAAATAATCTGGACTATCAAAATTATTAAATGCATTCGACAAATCTTCTCCTTGAAGACCAGTTGTGGCCAATGCATCAAAAAAATCAGTTGTTTCATATTTTGGCAACTCAGAAGAAACACCAGTTATTGAATTAGGGTCACCGTTAAGAAATGCATCAAAGTTTTCATCTTGTGGGAAAAGGATTGCACTACCACTTAACTCACTGTCAGGAACTAGATTTGGGGCTCCACCAAAGAAAATACTTGGGTCAAAGACATCATCTCCACGATTTGAAACATTATCCGAGCATAAAAATGGATCAATAGCACAAACATCATCCACAGCAAGTGGCTGATCACCAGAAAAAATTGGATCACTAAAGTCTTGAGGTGCGGTAACCTCAACTGGGATATCGTTCTCAGAACCACTGAAGTTATTTCCGCTGTCGTTATTTCCGCTGTCGTTATTTCCGCTGTCGTTATTTCCGCTGTCGTTATTTCCGCTGTCGTTATTTCCGCTGTCGTTATTTCC
>MDTB01215688.1_pt1 | contig 54700 bp, 53 predicted proteins | sample 811161 | NCBI WGS metagenome assembly MDTB01 (sample SAMN05326650, study PRJNA326480) | marine metagenome | isolation source: seawater | place: Mediterranean Sea | collected 2009 | reverse complement strand
TTTTAATTTTCAAACAAGGGCCCGTAGCTCAGTTGGTTAGAGCAGAGGACTCATAATCCTTTGGTCGTAGGTTCGAGTCCTACCGGGCCCACCATTTACATCACTACCAATACCCAGGCAAAGTAGGAGGGTAAATGTTATTTTTCTTTCAGTTCATTAGCTACTTTCTTAAACCAACTAAGTGTAAGCGCGTGATGATCAGTTCCGTAAAGGTCAATAAATTGTTTGGTATGTTTATCCTTGTGGTTGCAGAGCGCCTTAATTCGGTCCTGCACATACTCATCAGTGAGCGAAATCTTACATTTCACAGTTATGCAATGTTTCCATTCTTCATAATCTGTTGGCGCAATAGACATGGTCAAGAATCTAGCACAAGTCAAAGAAATGTTCTAATGATATTTAAGATACTTTTTTCTCCATAATTTCATTCGGATATTCTTTCCGATGTCATTCATGGGTTTTGAAAAAATACTGTCCCCCATCACTGTAGAACTAAAAAAAATATCACAGGAGTGTTTTGGGTTATATTTGGTTTGGTATTAAGGGAGATAACAGTGTTAAAACTAAAAATGAAAATGAAATGACTGAAGAAATACAAAAAAAAGTTACGGTGTCGGGTAATGTTATTCAATCGACGATTGATACGATGGAAGGTTTTGGACGCATCGGGCAGGAAATTTTGCGGTCCCATGGCATATCTAAAATCAGAGCAAACGATCAATACCCGTATGAATTGAGAAGTGATCTTCATAGAGCCGCACTTGAGCGCTTTGGTAAGATAGCTTTGATAGCCTTTGGTTTTGAAATGGGCGATTATTTATCCCCGGTGTTTGTTGATGATATGTGTAAGAAATCAAATTCGATTTTTAATCAGTTTGAGAATAGTAGCCCTGAGGGCAAAGTAGAGAGTTTAGAAAAATTTCTAACACTGTATTGCCAATATGTTACTAATTTCTTTCAAAACTCAATAGTTTCTGACGAGAGCATTGAATATGGGATGTGGTATCAGAGGCGCGATGATTTAGTTTACGAGATTCGGGTTACCTCAGCTTATGATTTCCACCAAGAGCCTTTTTTAGTAGGAATACAGGATTATGTATTTGCAAGATGTATAGGTAATAGAATTAAATTTAGTCGGGCGTTCGAGGAAAAAAAAAGTCACGCAGGTTACGGTTATGCCACCTGGCTGTGGAAGCTTAGTTTCCATTTTGCCTCAACAAATAAAACATCGAACGAAATCGTAGCGCTGAAGAAGCTTGAAATTAATCAGGAACTGATGAAGGCTGTTCTTGATCATGCGGACTCTCAAAAACAAAAGGTGGAAGAAATTTCTCAAAAACTTGGAAAATATCTACCACCTCAGATTCATAATGCGTTTTTCTCCGGTCATTATGACACTGCAATCGATACTCGCCGAAAGAAATTAACGATTTTTTTTAGCGACATTAAAAATTTTACTTCAACCTCGGAAGGACTACAGCCCGAAGATCTAACAAAATACTTAAATGAATACTTTTCCGAAATGACTGCGATAGCGCTCGAATACGGAGCAACTATAGACAAATATATTGGTGATGCCATGATGGTGTTTTTTGGTGATCCTGAAAGTAAGGGGGAAAGCGAGGATGCCAGAGCATGTGTAGAAATGGCTTTAGCGATGCAAGAGCGGATGAGAGATTTACAAGAAAATTGGAGTAGTCAGGGATTTGCAGATCCTTTTCAGGTCAGAATGGGCATTAACACCGGATATTGTAACGTTGGTAATTTTGGAAGCGATCAAAGACTTACGTACACGATTATTGGAGGTGAGGTTAATATTGCGCAAAGGTTAGAGGCGAATGCTGATGCAAATGGGATTTTAATGTCCTATGAGACCTATGCTCATGCTCAGGACATGATTAAAGTAAAGGAACGTGATTCCATCAAGATGAAGGGGATTAGTCGAGAAATTAAAGTGTTTTCGGTTATTGAAAGAAAAGATCAAATGCCCGGCAAAAAGCTTAAGAGTAAAAAACAACCAACAAGGAAAGAATTATCAGATATCGAACAGTTGAAACAAGACATGGTTGTTGTAAAAACTCACATCGAAGGCCTCAATAAAAACATGGAAAAGCTTTTAAAAAAAATCTAATGGTTTTAGCATATTAAATAGATATTTTGATTATAGCTATGTAAGTAATAAATAGAGGAGTGGAGATGTTGCCGAGTTGGTTGTATAGATTCTTAAAATAATAAAATAAATGTGAAATCTTAAGTGAGCGGTGTCATCTATATTGGTATTTTATGATGAATATTTTTGCACGGTAGGGCCATACAAGGAGCATTCGATTTGCCATGGTAGGGTAGTAACGAAACTGCCAGTTGGGCTGCTGGGATTAATTATTCTGATATTAACCATCCCTTTGACCTAATATTCTTCCACTCTATTAAGAGTTCCGCCATCGTTGTAAAACTTCCACTTGCCTACCATACTACCATTCTTAAAATTTCCCCTTGAGCTTAGTTGACCATTTTTAAAATACGACTCGTAAAGGCCGTCTGTTTTTCCATTCTTATAATTTAATCTCCAATATAATTGACCATTCTCCCACCACTGTGTCCACGTCCCCTCTCGTATTCCGTGTATAACTTTCCCTCTGTATTTGCCTATAACAGTCCCGGTGAAAACATCCACACTCATCTTTTTATAGTAAAGACCACCTCGTTCTACTAAATCGTCATAGTGTACTTTATCATTACACCCAAAAAGTGATAATAGGAAAAATATGGTAGTCAGTAATCGTGTTAGGTATCTCATATTTGGATACTGGTCCAAAAAAATACTCCTTGTTTTTTGGAACGGTAAAAAAAGGGAAAGGGTATTTTAAAAATCAATGAATTTACCTTGGCAGAAAAATAAGCATACAGATTGTAACAATTGTAATTGACAAAAAGCGGTCAATATAGCTTGGGTTAATAACAGTGAATCTTAAAACCAACAAAACTTCCTTCATAGCGCTAAGTCCGCTTACTAATGCGTTAGTCAGTGCCTTTTTTTCGATACATAAAATTTAATTCTGAGTCAGATTTCAATAATCGATCCGACCATTTTTCGAATACTCTTTTAATCTTGCCTGCAGGAAGACCTAGCTGAGCCATCGCGACCCCGCCGTTGACTGACTCGCCGTAGTATTCAATGAGCTGATTTTTCAACCTAAAAAAAGCAATCCCCGTTATTGCTACTTTTCTTCCGCGATATTCTTCTAAGGAGGAGGTAAATGAGAACCGATACCTTGCATACCCCAACCCATCTAAAAATACCGAATCATACATTTTCCAATTTAGATTTTTTGAGTCTTTATGGAAGTGATCGTGCAACATAGTGTAGATTTTTTCACGTCCCTTGAAAGGCCCGTAAATGTAATCATCGTAAACACCGTCCTCAATGAACAAATTGGCGAGTTTTGTCCCGTCATTTTCTTCAACCGAAGATGTGAAGTTTGTCAGAAGTTTTTCAAAATTCATAAATTATCCTTTAGCGTTGTGAATGTGATTCAGTGTCGTAAAAAAACTTGGCATTTTTCACATTCGAGAAGTTATTATCGGTAACATTATTAACCACTATACATCGGAGTTTTTGGGATATTACATGTGCAGTCCAGCATATTCGTTATGATTCTTTTTAAATCGACGATTAAGGCGAGCGCCATTGTTATCAAAGGAAGCTCAATGCGGATGGTAATGGTTATAGCGTTTTCACATATTCGCAATTTTTTTCTAGGAGGCATGTTAATTTTTAATCGGTTAGATAGTAAATTAAGTTTTTTTGAACTCCAGCAGCGACATTTTGTCTATTTTCCAATGTTGATTTTAAATTGTAACGTAATAGACGAATTGATTGTGATGGCTTTATCGGACCAAGTGTCTTTCGAAAGTATCAGGTTCGCTTTTGGTCTATCAGAAAATGAGGTTAAAAAATTGATGAAGCAAAGTCTGAAGCCCAAGACGTACAAAGCGTGGAGACGGCGGGTGGGATCACTATCGAAACAAAGAGGTCAGTATAAGAGCACCAGGCCTCTTCAATAAGGATTGCTATATTCACCCTCTGAAATTTCCACAACCTCGACAACAATCCCTGTGATAGTATTGAATCCGGATGAATCTCAGGGAGGTGATTATGGAATTGTTATTAGATCCAATAACGGTAAATAGTCGAAAAGTTTTAGCTGGCTTTAAACTTATCGGAGCCGAATACAATGTAAACAAAGTCGACTATTTTCAAGGGAAACAAAAGAGTCCAGAATTTGTGGCGGTAAACCCGAATGCAGCATTGCCAGCGCTGAAAGATGGTGATTTTATACTCTGGGAATCGAATGCGATTCTTCAATATGCCGCAGAGAAAGTTGGAAACGGTGCGGTTTATCCTACCGAAATTAAAGCGAGGGCAGATGTAAACCGGTGGCTCCTTTGGGAAAGCAGTTCATGGTTCCCTTCTTGCTACAAGTACCTGGTTGAGAATTGCGTAAAACCATTATTGGGTGATCAGACTGATAACAACGTCTTGGAATCTGAAAACCAGAATTTTAATAAACTTGCTGGAATCCTTGATGACCGACTTTCGGGTAGTAAGTATTTATGCGGGGATGATCCTACCATAGCTGATGTGGTTGTTGCTGCTCCAATGCACTTGCACTCGTGGGCAAAATTGCCATTGTCTAGTCACAATAATTTGGTCAGATGGATGACCCAAGAAATCGAAACAAAATCTTGGTGGACCGCTACTACTGTTTTGGAAGGTTTCCAACTTCCTTAGTTCGTCTAAACTGAAACATATTTTTTAATAACGATAATCTCGTTTTTTAAATTAAAGAGGGTTGACCAACTGCCACAATGAACAGCAAAGGTATCTTTAATTACATGTCATCGGAATCGAGAAGTTCGCTCTATCGTAATGGCAGAGTCTACACTCGTCGTGATTTGGAAGGCAGTGATTCTAATTGGGTAGGCGTGAATTTTCAGGAGTACGAGGTTCGGGTCGAGGATGGACGATCTAACCATATGGCCACTCTAGAAAAACATGGATTTGAGTTGATTGCTAATGACATAGAGAAGTTGGAAATTGACTTTTTTAATAATGATACTGTCGTCGGAAAATATTATCCTCTTTGCGAGGAGACGGTTAAAGATGCAACTGGGGCGCAAGTTGTTTATGCCTTTGACCATAATATTCGCTCCGCAGTCGGAAAAAAAACAAAAAAAATGATTACTGGTGGACAGCAGGTTCAAGGTCCAGCACACGCTGTTCATGGGGATTATACCCTTACAAGTGCACCTGCAAGAATCAATCAGTTATCAAAACCTCCTAGTAAGAATGACACCGTTAGCGAGATAATCAAGCAACGAGGTAGTCTGCTTCTCCCGGAGGACGCTGAAAAAGTTAAGCGAGGAGGCAGATTTTCAATCATTAATCTTTGGAGAAGTATTGTTCCAGAGCCCGTCGAGCTTAATCCCCTGGCTCTTTGCGATGCCTCTACGGTGAAACCGGAAGATCTAGTAGTGTTTGAAATTCATTATTCAGACCGGGTAGGAGAGAATTATTTTGCGAAATATAACCCTGATCATCGTTGGTGGTTTTATCCAAAAATGAAACGGACAGAGGCCCTTTTAATCAAGCAATGGGATAGTGAAGGAGGGTTGGCGAAATCTAAGGGTCAGAGGGCTGACTCAGATTTCCCTGAATTGCCTTGCAGTTTTAGCTTTCATAGCGCTTTTGCCGATCCGTCTACCCGAGACGGTGCCCCAGATAGATGGAGTATGGAAGTTAGATGCGTAGTTTTGTTTTAAGTGTGAATTATAAAAAATTAAAAACAATAAAGAGGTAAATTATGTTATCAGCGTTGGGGCGAGTAATTATGATTTCAGGAGCTAACCGAGGTATAGGGCTCGCTATCGCTAAGAATCTTTACCAAGCCGGATTTTCGTTGAGTTTAGGTGCTCGAGAGCCTGATTCATTAAACAATTTAGTTAATAATTGGGATGCCAAACGGTTTTCGGTTGCGAGGTATGATGCGTTGATAAAGGATACTCACGTCGAATGGGTTAAATCAACTCTCGAACATTTTGGGCGGTTAGATGGTTTAGTCAACAACGCAGGAATTTATCAACCTCTCTCTGTGATGGATGACGACCACGGTGATGAAATTCTCGACTCAATGTGGTCGGTGAACGTTAAAGCTCCTCTTTCTCTAACGAGACTGGCACTTCCACATTTAAAAAAATCTGGAGTCGGGCGTATTATCAATGTTGCCTCCTTAGCTGGAAAAGTAGTATTTGGCAGTGGGGTGGGATACTCAATGACAAAATTTGCTTTGGTAGCGTTATCCCAAGCAACGCGGCAAGGAGGCTGGGAGCATGGAGTCCGATGTACCGCTTTATGTCCGGGGTATGTGGCGACGGATTTAACGCGTGGAATAGAGAGTGTGCCATTCGAAGAAATGACTGCACCGGAAGATCTTGCGTCTATTGTAAGAACAGTTCTTTCGTTGTCCAATTCAGCGTCTATTGCTGAGTTAGTTGTAAACTGTCGGCCGGATATTATTGCCTAAATTTTCGTTTTGTTGCGGTATGGAGCTAAAAAATGATTGAGTTGATATGTTAGACAAATTTCCATCTAAGGGTGAACAAGTGATCGTCACCAAAAACATGTGTGATTTCAATAAACATATGAATGTTGTTTATTACCAACATATTTTTGAGAGTGGGTGTGTTGATTTTTACCAATCCATGGGTTTTACAAAAGAGTATTTCAAACAAGGGTACTCGTCTTTCACGTTAGAGGCCAATATCAGGTATCTAAAAGAAGTGCGGGAAGGTGACCGCGCGACTCCGCACTTCAGGCTTATAAAAATTAGCGAAAAATTAGTTCATTACGCCGGCATAATCGTGGATCATTTGGGAAATATCTCCTCTTTTAGCGAGCACATATTGGCTCATGTGGATATGGGCCTTCGCAAAACATCTCCGATGCCAAGGTATTTCCTTGATAACTTGGACAAGATGTTACAAGAACACCGCGTGACGGGTGAGATCGCTTTCGAGTTGAGGTTGGGTATTAAATAAACTAACTCTATGTTTTTATGAAGAAAGAACCTTCTAAAGTTAATTTTAGAAGCTCGCGTTGTTCGTGTTAAACAAGGTATAGGCATTTGATGGCCATGTAATAGTTGTAGAGGATTGACATGTACGAGCCGTCATGTATCTTTACGGTTCGTGATTTTTTTTTAGTAGGGGGGGAAATGGGAACACTATCATGAAACGATTCGCGTCTGCTCTAGCATTTTTTTTCTTTTGCCTTACTTTTTCGGGTTATTCCTTCGCTGGGGACAAAGTCGCAGGAGAAGCAAGATATAAAAAGTCTTGCATCGCCTGCCATGGACCGGCTGGGAAGGGTGCGGCAAGCTACCCTAAAATATCTGGGAGAGAGGTTTCCTACGTTAAGTCAAAGTTAGAAACGTACAGGAAAGGAATCAAAGTTGGGCCAAATTCGAGTCTAATGATCATGATGGCAAAACCTTTAACTGATGAAGAAATTGCAAATTTAGCCGCGTATTTAAAAGATGCGCGATATGTTAACAACTAGGGAGAGTAGGTTATGAAGATTAAGTTTATCTCTGCAATCATCGCTTTCGGGATGATGTTTGGATTTGCTTTTAACGCCCAAGCCGACGGTCATCAAGGAATGAATGTCCCATCGATCAGCGCATCGATGGTTATGTCAGGTCTTGAGAATCCATGGGATATGGCTTTTTTAGCTGATGGCACAATGTTTTACACTGAAAAGTGTAAGGGCCTTTCAGTTAGAACAAAAGGTGGAAAAACACATGCATTGTATGGAATGAAGGGTTCGAAAGGTTATGCTGCTGCAGGTAAAGACCTTTTCTGTGACGGGCAAGCCGGAATGTTAGGCGTTGTACCCGATAGAAATTTTGATTCGAATCGCACTTTGTATGTTTACTCAACATCGACTAAGTATCATGGTTCTGGGTGCAAAACCAATTTTGAGAAGTGTGACGGAAATATAGTCATGAAATTCAAAGTTGCCAAAAATCTAAAAAGTGTATCTGGTAGAACTGATATCGTTAAAGATATTCAGTACAAGCCATTTGAGTCCGATCAGCCTTTTGGTGGCCCAGGGGCTCATAATGGGGGACGAATCCGTATTGGACCAGGGGGTTACCTTTGGGTAGGAACCGGTGATCGACATCGTGGAATATGCCCTCAGGATAACTCGTTATTGTGCGGGGTAGTTCTCAGAATTGATGGCGACGGAAATGCACATCCAGAAAATAATCCTCCGGCAGGTGGTGACAAGCGTATATACACTTATGGTCATAGAAATGTTCAAGGTATAGATTTCCGTCCGATGGATGGTAGAGCATTTACCGCGGAGCATGGACCTTGGCATAACGATGAAATCACAGCTCTAGTAAATGGTGGCAACGGTGGTTGGGACCCAGCAGAGAAAAGAGCTGGCAGAGCCGCGTGTCCAGATATGTACTGTGGTTATGAGCCAAACCAAAAAGAAGGTATGGACCCTGCAGTGCGTGCCGCTTATACGCCTATGAGTGATACTCGTTTTGGTGACCTTATGCCCCCTGCTTGGAATAACAATGGCTTCTCGCAAGGAACGGGATCTGCCGCATTCTTAAAAGGAAGTAACTGGGGTGTTTATGAGGGACGTCTAGCTGCTGGTATCATGGGAATTGGGTTCGGTGATACACCTACCGGACTCCGTATTGACATGTACGATATTGCTGCTGATGGACTGTCAATTAAAACCGTTGTGCGCATGCCACTAGGAATGTCGAAGAGGTTTCGTGGCTTAGTAATGGGACCTGATAATGCTCTTTACGCTGCAACTGACGAAGGTGAAATATATAAAATATCAGCTCAGTAATATCTTAGCTTTACAAATACTCGCGCTATGAAAATAGTGCGAGTATTTTTTTGATTTTTCGACGCAATTCAAACCAGGGTAGCTGTTAGAGGCATCGAAACTTAAGAGGTGTTGTTACTTTGTTTCCCCAGTGATAAATTTTTCTTTTTTCATTTAATTCCATTAAATAGCGTGGTAAATTAATCTTAATTTTCATGTAAATCGCAGGATTAAAACTAGCTAGAATGGAAAACTAAATGAGAGTTCTTCAAACCTTTGAACCAGATGTTTCTTCGGAGAAACTGCATGAAGCCATTACAGAACAGGGCTATGCAGTAGTTAAAAACCTACTACCAAAAGCGGAATTAACCGAGTTATCGGAGCAGTTGAATCCGCATCTTGATTTGGTAGAGCTTGGAGACCCCGATCCGTTTTTTGGGCATAGGACGAAGCGGTTTGGCGCTTTATTGAGTCGTTGTCCAATTACCCGCAGAATGTTAACTAATCAGCTTATATTGGACACTGCAGATTTAGTTCTCGGTCCCTATTGCGTACGATACCAAGTAAATTACACAGGGGTTATGCACCTCGCGCCTGGTGAGACAGCTCAAACCATGCATAGAGATACAGGGTTCTACCCTATTCAAAATCCTTCGCCCCCCTTAACTTTAGCAACAATGTGGGCTGTTACTGATTTCACTGAGGAAAATGGTGCAACAAGAATAGTACCCGGTAGCCATCGATGGACTGATGATCGTACGCCTAAGGTCGCAGAGATAGTTCAGGCTGATATGCCAGCAGGCTCGGTATTGATATATAACGGGAGTTTGTTGCATGGTGGGGGGGCAAACGAATCGGATCGGGATAGGTGTGGTGTGGCACTTCATTATTCGTTAGGGTGGCTTCGGCAAGAGGAAAATCAATATTTGGCAATCTCAATGGAGGAAGCCCGTGCTTTTCCGGAGAAAGTACAACGTCTGATGGGGTATGACTTGGCTACTGTTAACTTGGGTTTTGCTGATCACAAACATCCGAATGATATACTGAATGGGAATGCTGGTAATCAGGTAGGAACTCTTGGAAATAAAAAAATGATGGAGGCTGATAATGCGGTGCGGCGATTTAGAGTAATCGGCACGGATAGCGTTGGTCGCGCCCGTATCGACATTTGATGTGGGCCAGCTAAATGGTTCGTCTGCTTGAAATTGATCCTATTTGTTATCAATGACTTGGCAATGTTCGGAGCGTTTGAATCTCCATTCCGCGAAAACCCCATATAACCAATCTGCAATTTGCCGTATTAAGGGAAAGGAAACGAGCCTTGCCAAGATGCGCCACATATCCAACTTGCTCCAAATAACTACAAAGGCGGCTACGCCTACGTGTAACTTGCCTTTATTGTCCTTTACATGTAGGAACTTTAGTCCTTCCTTTGTGCTAATTCCATCTTTGTTAAGCTCCTCAGCCGACTCTGTTATGTCTTGCCAATAAAAAAATCCAGCCGGTGCGATTCTTCGATAATAATCGATCTCTTTTGCACAAAGATTGCATTTTCCATCGTAGAATACTTTTATCATTACTTCAGATTTTAATTGGTTGGATTACTCCCCAAAGAGGTTTTGCAATAAACTAAAGTTCCATATTTTTTTATAAAAAAGTTCAATAAGTTTATAATTGGGTATGATAAACATCCACAAAGCTGAACCAAATACCCCTCCAACTGAGCCTAAACCTGCGGCAACAGTCATGCTTATACGACCAGCAAAAGCCGGTTTAGAAGTATTGATGATTCTTCGTAACAAAAACGCAAATTTTGGTGGGGCGTGGGTTTTCCCAGGAGGTAAGGTGGAAACCTATGATAATCAGATTGTTAGTCAGAATTTTTCTGCAGGCATCACAGATTCAAAGGCTTCTGAAATTATGGGCCTATCCAGTGGGGGTTTAAATTACTGGGTTGCATGCGTGCGAGAGTGCTTTGAGGAGTGTGGAATTTTAATGGCGTATAGGAAATCAGGTGAGTTATTTGGTCGAGCAAGCTATAGAGAGCAAGAAGTTCTAAATCGATATAGGAATGATTTAAATGCCGGCAATTCGGTTTTATTGGATTTGTGTCGGCAGCTGAATGTAAAACTTGCGGTTGATAGAATGGCATATGTTTCGCATTGGATAACGCCAATATCAGAGGCAAAGCGATATAGTACACGTTTCTTTTTGGCGGTTGCTCCACGCTATCAACAAGCTTTTCACGATGGTTCTGAAAGTGTTAATAGTATATGGATAAGACCTGAGGAAGCGCTGCAAAAAGCATTAAAGGAAGATTTTCCGTTGCTAATGCCGACAAAAAAAAACCTAGAATCTATTGTTGGATACCGAGATATTGAAGAGCTGTTATATGTAAAAGCTGCTAAGCAAAAAAAAGTTGAAACTATTCAACCTGAACTAAAATATAAAAATAGTAAGTTGGTGTGAATATTTCCTGGAGATGCTGAAAATGAAGATCACCAAGATAAGTAAAACGGTACGGCGTATCACAGCGAATAACCCTGGAGTAATGACAGGTGGTGGAACGAACACCTATCTCATTGGCTCAGAAAACATCACGGTAATAGATCCAGGACCACCTCTAGAAGAGCATGTCGATAACATTGTAAAAATGCTGCATGGAAAGTTAAAAAGAATTTTGGTAACGCATACCCATCTCGATCATTCGCCAGCCGCTTATATCTTGAAAAAAAAAACTGGGGCACCAATTATGGGAATGATGGCATTGCACGAGGCAAATCAAGATCCAACTTTTAATCCTGATAAAATTCTTGAAGATGGCGACAAGATATCAGAAATCGAGTATACATTGCGTGTTCTTCACACCCCGGGGCATGCGTCAAACCATCTTTGTTACATTTTGAGTAACGAAAAAATAATATTCACAGGTGATCACATAATGAATGGTTCTACGGTTGTGATAGCTCCTCCTGACGGCGATATGTCTCAGTACCTAAATTCTTTGAATAATCTTTTGCTTTTTGACCTAGACTGTATTGCTCCGGGCCATGGGGACGTCATGAAAAATCCAAAAGAAGTTGTGGAGAACCTTATCAAGCATCGATTAAACCGTGAAAAAAAAGTCATCGATGCATTATCTAAAATGTCACGTGCTAATCTGGACGAATTAGTAAAAGAAGTTTACAGAGACGTTAATAAGGGCTTATATCCGATTGCTAAATATTCTCTTCAGGCACATCTAATTAAGTTAATGAAAGATGGAAAGGTCGAGCAAATTAGAAATGAATTTTTATGGCGTTGTTAAGACCATATTGTTTATGTTAGGTTGACTGGTCCAAAAGGAGCATCAAGTTGATGGATGTTAAAAAAAATCGCACGCAAGCATTCGTACTGGCATCTACTGATCATGGATCAATGATCGTTAATCGCTTTGATTACAAGTCTGTGGAAGGGGATTCCCATTTTTTTGGCGTTGGGGCTCAGCTAATGCATAAAGGGTGCTTTGATCCGGAAGAAGTAAAGCTGGCCCTTACAATGCTTGACGCTAGAAGAAAGAGGTTTGGCGATGGAGTGGTAGCGATTGATTGTGGTGCAAACATTGGCGTCCATACTATTGAGTGGGCGAAAAAAATGCACTCTTGGGGGCACGTTTACTCTTTTGAAGCTCAAGAGAGACTCTATTATGCGTTGGCTGGGAACATTGCCATTAATAACTGCTTTAACGCTACTGCTTATAATCGAGCCTTGGGTGATTCTGTTTCCGTAATCGAGGTGCCAGAAGTAAACTACCTAATTCCGAGCTCTTTTGGAAGCTTAGAACTTAAACAATCAGATGATTCAGAAGATATTGGTCAACCTATAAATAGAAAAAGGGCGAAAGAAGTGTCCATGATTTCAGTGGATTCGCTTAATCTTAAACGACTTGATTTCCTAAAAATTGATGTAGAGGGGATGGAAGCAGATGTTTTGCGAGGAGCGAGGGGGGTCATTAGTCAGCAAAGGCCCAGCATGATTGTTGAATATTACAAATCAGAAAAAGAAAAAATAATAGAATTTTTTATGGAATTCGAATATAAGTGGGCAGAGATGGGTTTTAACTTTGTTGCCATACACAAAGACGATCCGCTTAGTAATTCTGGAGAATTTTCTGATTTTGTATGATGTAGATAAATTTAATAGTCCTCCTTTCGACCCCTTGCGTGGTCTTTTCCAAAAGCTTCCTCAAAGCCGTCTTGTGTCATTAGACGACCTAAACGTATTATTGGAAACAGTTCACGGTAAAATCCTTAATTCCAACGGCCAACCTGTCACTTTTGTATGTCAGACCAAAAAAAATAGAAAGTTTGAGGAAACTTTTGAGCCACGAGCATTTTTGAAAGGAGAGGTTTTGGTCAGACCAAATAACTGTCACGATATATTGAATGCATTAGTTTGGATAGCCTTTCCGAAAACAAAAGCTGTGATAAACCATCAACAATATTTGGCAATTTTGGATAGAGCTCGTTCAAATCGATCGCCACGTGGCGATGCCCTAACGCTATTTGATGAGGATGGCGTTATTGTTTTTTCAACCTCTCTAGAGCTAATTAAATTGGTTCGTACTTTTCGTTGGAAGGATTTGTTTTGGAAGAATAGGCGTAAGTTGATGTGCGAGATGAAATTCATAATATTCGGACATGCTTTGTATGAAAAAATGCTGTCCCCCCGCCTAGGTGTAACGGGGAAAAGTATCTTAATTTACCATCCTGCGTTGGCCGAAAAAAAAATAGCGGAATTAAAAAACGTTGATACAATACTGAGTTCCTATATTCTCGAACCAAAAAAATTATCTCATGGTCGAGCACTGTCTCCCGTTCCGATCTTAGGCCTGCCGGGATGGTACCCTGAGTCTGATAATGAAACTTTTTATGACAACATTAATTATTTTCGGCTTGGCAGAACAAAGAAAAAAGTTGAGAAAGAAGCTCTGTGATGTTTCTAATGTGACTGTATAATCTTTGGTTATAAATTAGAGTGTCGGTTGGGAGCAATTGATTGTGATGCGTGAAAAATTTAAAATTTTAATACTTGTTTTGGTGGTTTTTGGAAATGAGCTAATCTTTGCGGAACAGATGATTATAGATGATATGAGAAGCGTAAAGGGTGAACCTCAAGGGGAGTATTGCGAAAATGATATGACGCGTTGGTGTTTGGTAACCGACCAAGTAATGGGAGGAGTGTCGACAGGAATGTTAAAAATTAGTGAAACAGATACGGGTTTTTTCTTGTCGCTTACCGGGGATGTGTCGACAAAAAATAACGGAGGTTTTATCCAGATAAGGAGAACTATAGAAAATCATCCCATTGATATTGAATTTAAAGGAGTCAGGTTGAAAGTCAGAGGGAACAATCAAAAATATTCTGTTCACGTTAGAACTAAATATTTGTTCTTACCATGGCAATATTATTCGGCGATTTTCATTGCAAACTCGAAATGGCAGGTGGTAAGCATAGACTTCTCGGAATTTTCTAAATCTAATTTTTATCAAGCAAATAAGTTTTCATCGAAGGATATAAAAACTATAGGAATTGTCGCCATAGGTAGAGATTTTAAAGCAGACGTCGATATAGCTTCTATTGAATTTTATTGATCGAAAACTGATTTACATATTGTATTTTTTGCTGTAGAACTTTTGTTTAAGTTAACTTTAAAAAAATATATAACTAAAATAAGGGATAAAAAAAATGGATACGGTAAGAGCGACGGATCAATTGTCGGCCGAAGAGCATTCTAAAGGTATGGACAAATACATGCGTGATGGAACCAGCCGCGCCCTCGCCCTTGATAACAGAGGTCCGATAAAACTTAATGAAGATGGAACACTTGATGAAGCAATTTTAGAAGCTTATTGGAAGCACGGGTTTTATGTATTGAAAGATGTGATAGGAGTCCACGAGCTCGCAGAGTTGCGGGCCGATATCGACCGAGTGTTGAGAGAGGCTCCTAAGGAGCCTACAGAACTTATTCAAGGTTTACCAGCTGCAGGAGCTCCGGGCCTTAAAAGACCTCCGTATCGGTTCGCAAAGCCCTTGAGTGATCCACTCGGAGGAACAAATCGAAACAAAGGGCGGCATCCGGTAAAAATGTCGAATCCAGCTCCGTCTCCAAATTCTCCAAAATGGACCATAGAACTTCTTCATGGCAATCTCCATTTAATGGATTCTTGTTTGCGTCTCTACGGGCATCCTAGATTGCTCGCCGTGGCATCAGCTGTTAACGGACCAGAGTTCGTGCCCTACAATGAAGTGACGTTTCTGAAGGAACCCGGTCTTGGGCCTTCTGTAGCATGGCACCAAGATGGGACTACACACTGGGACGCAGCAGATTGGGACCAAGGCGCTCATGGTTTTAATTTCATGACCCAGTTGTACCCGAGTACCGCTGGGAACGGAGTATGGGTTGTGCCCGGTACACACAAATTAGGAAAAGTGGACATTCCGGCTATGGTAAAAAAAAGCGGCTCAGAGCAGATTCTTGAGGCAGTTCCGATGGTTTGTGATAGCGGGGACGTAATTATATCAAACCGTCAACTGGTGCATGGCTCGTTTGCGAATTCTTCAACTGACCGTCGGGTTACTTTGAATGCTGGTTTCTTTCCCCACAAGAGAGTTTTAGGAGTATCAACATCGCAGCTAGATGGGATAGAAGAGGTATACACGGCACATAGAATTTATGCTCGTTCCCGCATAATTGCCTTGGGAATAAATGCTCGACAAAAACACTTTCCAAATGAGGTGCCGTTTGCCTATGCACCTTTTAAAAATAGAGGGGAGGGAATTCTTTGGAATGAAAATAGCCGGGAATCGCTATTGAAGAATTACAACCTAGATGATATGTATATATGAGTGTTATGTTATTCGGGGCATGTTCGGGCACACTGGGCAAACAGATTTCTGCATTAATCGAAAACGAGATAATTAAAAAATAGTCTAGGGTTACTCGCTGTTTAGTTAAGCGCGGAGTGGTCAAGGTGTTGTATTACTTACTTAATTTAAATTTGCGGGTCTGGAATTATGGAACATTTGATAGAGCAGATAGTTTGGCTGCAAGATAAAGATTTAACAAGGGGATACGTTTTTGGCGTTGTACATACAGTCATTCCCCTAATCGGTTTTTACACAGGATGGAGTATTAATAGATTTATAAAAATAGTATCTAATGGTTATTTAGCGGGTATTTTAGGCGTTGTGGTTGCCCATGTGTTGGCAGATTTGATTGCGGCTAGTCTGGACCCTCATCTCAGAACAGCAACGGTGGGGATTGTTTTGGGGGGGCTTACCCCACTTGTTTTGATACCTTTACTGGAACGTTACGTAGTAAAAAGCGAGCATCATGTTGTTGTTGGTGATCATGAGGACGTAAAAAAAGATTTATCGGAGGATCACAAATAAAGACGGAGGACAGATGAAAGTTGTTTCAATGGAGACCATGCATGCGGACGCCGGTTGGAGAAATTTTTCCTTTTTAAAATTGACTTGTGATAATGGCATTATTGGTTGGAGTGAATTTCAGGAAGGATTTGGCTCTCCCGGCGTTGACAGTGCGATTCGTAAGCTTTCACACTTAGTTGTAGGACAAAATTTTGTAAACCACGAGAAAATATACTCAGATCTTTATGCCTGCACCAGACCTGGTGCCGGAGGGGTGGTTGGCCAAGCTCTGGGTGCTATTGAAAATGCTCTTTTGGACGCTAAAGCCAAGCACTACGGAGTGCCGTGTTACGAACTCCTTGGCGGAAAAATCAGAGATAGGATCAGACTATATTGGTCGCACTGTGCGACCTATCGCATTAATCTTCCTCATTGTCACCCTTATCCAGCAATCAAAAACCTTAAAGATATAGAGGCTATGGGAAGAGAGGTTAGGGATGCAGGTTTTACAGGATTGAAAACAAATGTTTTTGATTTTAAGAGAGATAAGCCAGGCTGGGCTCCAGGTTTTAACAGTCCCGGTGGATATCCAGAGCTTAATGCAGAAAAAAACATCATTGAATGTCTAAAGAGAGAAATCGAAGCGTTTCGAACAGGAGCTGGTGACAGTGTAGATATCCTTCTGGACTTAAATTTTAACTTTAAAACCGAGGGGTATTTGAGAATAGTTGAAGCATTGGCTCCCTTCGGTTTGTTCTGGATTGAGATTGACAGTTACAATCCAAAGGGGCTTGCGCTTGTTCGAAATCGCAGTTCGATAGCTATTAGTTCAGGGGAGACACTGTTTGGTATCAGAGAGTTTATGCCCTACTTTGAAAACCAATCAATGGATGTTGCGATTATCGATACCCCATGGAACGGTGTTTGGCAGTCAATGAAAATAGCAAATTTGGCGGAAGGACTAGATGTTAACGTGGCACCACACAACTTTTATGGGCATTTGTGTACGATGCAGAATGCTCATTTTGCCATGGCGATTCCAAATCTCCGAGTAATGGAGATTGACATGGACGAGGTGCCTTGGAGAGCTGATATTTATTCAAACGTGCCTAAAATCGAAGACGGTTACCTTTTAGTGTCTGAAGCCCCTGGCTGGGGAATCGAGCCTAATGAAGATGGGATCAAAGCGCATCCCCCGAAAGGTGGTTCCGGTATAATGAACATTAGGGATTAGCGAAATTAAGAACTTGCACTAATCGGAGTGCGTGTATAACGGTGGCTAGCCATGGTTGGTGGAGCCATAAACTGGGTCGGTGAGACTAAGTATTAAGATTAATTTGCGCAAATTTCTAATGTGTTGCATTATTTGAAAGTAACAATAGTTAAAAAAAATACTGCGGGATTAATATGCGTATTTACACAAACCTTGCCGCCTACCAAGCTCAAGTTGCTCTTAAGCGTAATAACGATGCCATTACGGCTTCTATGCAACGCTTATCAACTGGTTTCAAGATCAACAGCGCGGCGGATGACCCTACTGGCTTGGGGGTTTCGCAAAAAATGACAGCCCAGATCAAGGGCTACCTAAAAGCAAGCGAAACTGCGGGTGACGCTATCGCCATGCTCAAAACAGCGGATGCAGCATTACAAGAAATTGACGATCTTATTCAGAGGATGAGGGTTCTTTCTGTACAGGCTTCCTCCGATACACAAACTAGCTCAGATCGCGTTGCCGCAGATACCGAATATCAAGCGCTGGAGGCGGAAATAACTAGAATAGTGTCTGATACCAAATGGAATACGATGGGACTTTTAGATGGTACCGGTGGTGGTGCGAGCAATGGAACTTTTAAGATTCAAGTTGGTGCTGATAGTGGGATGAACATTTCGGTTGCCCTGGGAAAAATGTCCACCGCCTCTGGGGGCACGCTTAATGACCTTGCTGGTCTTCATGTCAGTGTTCAGGCTTCGGCATCAAATGCCACCACGAAAATTGACTTGGCAATTGCCGATCTGTCTGTCGCTCGATCCTCGGTGGGCGCTTATATGAGTCGATTAGAGAGTTCTTTAGATAACGTTCTCGCGATGGCGCAGAATTTGACAGATAGTAGAAGCCGAGTCCTAGACGCTGACTATGCTAAAGAACTTTCTGAGTTGGCAAAAAAACAGATCGTTCGGCAAGCTAGTGTAGCCATTCTTGCCCAAGCGAATGCTCAGCCTAGAATGGTTTTGGAGTTGCTACGGTCTGTTTGAAATTACATAAGTTCAAATACGGCATAAGAAACGCGGGTTCCGTTCTTTTCCCCCATTCCAAATGACACAATTTTGTTCATCCAATTATATTTTTTGCTGCTTGTTTCGAAAAATGGACTTATCCTCCAATAATAATCCCCCGGGTCGACACGTTTATTAGATGAAAGTTGTTTGGCTATTTTAGACGACGCGTGCCTAATTCCCTCATATCGCATATGAACAAGTGCGTTATCTACTGTTTCCAAGGTTAATCTGACGTCAAGTTTTATCGACAAATCTGGCCTAATTAGAACCCAATCTGCAGCTGATTCGGTTCTAACGTTACCCCGGACTCGATCACCCATGAACTCGCCGCCAACCACTTGAACGATTCTTTTTTTTCCATTTGGTGTTTCACCGAGATCGTGAGCTTCACCAATCACGAGTGAAATATCAAACAAGTGAGCAAATTTTGGGCTGACTATTTTATTTTTTGAATTCATTTTGGATTAAGCCACATTGTATCTAATGTTTCGTGAGACAACGCCAACTGAGATAGAATAACAACTTTGCAAACTGATTGTAACTGGGTCATTAAAATTTCAGTTCGTTACTTTTAACTTCTATCATTTATTATTCAGGATAGTTCTATTAATAATTTCAAGTTTATTTTTTGCACCTCTATCATTTTTGCTTTTTGCAGCGGTGGCAAATCCGTTGGGAACAATATTGTTTTTTCTGATTGTGATACCTGTCCTCAAATGGTTGTAATTGAAAAAGGAAATTTTAAGATGGGATCGCCGCCGTCTGATCTGGGTAGGCCTGCTACTGAAGGCGCGGTAAGAGAGGTTTCGATTTCCGAGCCTTTTGCTTTGGGATTATATGAGATAACCTATCGGCAATGGGAGTTTTGTGCGTTAGCCGGGGCTTGTAGAACTATAAAATATCCTCCAAGCAGCAATAAAGATCATCCGGTTGTTAACGTATCTTGGTCGGATGCGGCTCAATATACAAAATGGTTAATTTACAAAACCGGTTTTAAATATAGATTGCCTACAGAGGAGGAATGGGAGTATGCCGCCAGGGCGGGGTCAGATAGATCTCGATTTTTTGGAATAGATAAAATAATGGTTTGTAAGTTTGGAAATGTTTTTGACAAAAAGGCGAAGCTTGTTTTGGGTTATGAATGGGAACATCTACCTTGTTTTGACGGGTTTATTGAAACGGCACCCGTTGGCTCGTTTCGCGCTAATACTTTTGGGTTATTTGATATGTTAGGCAATGTTTGGGAGTGGACCGGAGGATGTGCAAATCTCTCAACTCGTGGCATTAGAACCAACTCTCCAACAAATGCCAAAAATGATTGCTCGCAGAGAGCCATCAGGGGAGGTTCTTGGCTCAGTCATCCGCCAAAATATATCCGATTCTCAGATAGATATAAATATATAAAAGGTAGAAGTAGAGATTTGGGTTTCAGGGTAGTAAGGGAAATGGTAAATGGTGACAAGGCTGACCGATAATTATTGTTTATCGGGATAAAAATACCCCAAAAACAGCAGACGCTTATAAGTTGAAAATAGGGGTTCTTCTTTACAAACGAGCTAAACGATTGAAAAATCCTTTAAATCTTGTTAGTTTCGGTAAGATTGCGAAATCTCTCGTACTCAAGGGAGCATCCCAACCTACAATTTGGGTGTCTAGACTTTATTTTCATGAGGTACGGTGTTTTTTAAAATATGAGTTTTTTTATTTGGAATTGGCGAACCAGCCCTCGAGAAAGGCGGAAAGGGTTTGTCAAGGTCGAATATATATTTTGACTTCCGCGACATGTCGCTAAGGGCGGGTCGGGTTGTTTCTCCAGAAAATCGGCGCGTGATTTTCGTGTGGTCTAGCTAGATCTTTAAGGTACTCTGAAGGTGCCATTTCCCAGGCAAAATCGTTAAAGCGTCGCAATAGTTTTTTTACAATTTCAGGCTCGGTACGAGATCTATTATTTTCTTCAGTAGGATCATCCTGAATATTAAACAATTCAAATCTTGCAGGCAAAGTTGCGTAGACTATAAGCTTCCAATTATTAGAAATCAACGCGCCCCTGAACTCATCAACATTTAACAAAATCTCTTTGCGTGCGCTCAACCTTCCCTCGGAAATGACGGACCAAGCGTTGACTCCATCGGTTGGTTTAACCTGTTCATCTGAAGACAGTGATGCCCCAGCCACGGTTAATAAGGTATTGTACATATCAGTAACATGGATTAGTTCGTTAGTCATTTGCGGCTTTATTTTGGAGGGCCAGTAGGCCAAGGCAGGAACTCTTACTGCCCCTTCGTACAAGGAGCCTTTACCGTTAAAAAATGGTCCGTTGTTTGCTACTGCCAGTGGCACATCACCATCACCGGTTTTATATTTGTTTTTAACCGCTCCTCCATTATCACTGTGAAAAATTATAAGTGTATTGTTTTCCAATTTTTGCTCACGCAATGATTCGATAATTTTACCAACCGAATAGTCAAGAGCGGATACCATGGCGTAGTAATTGCGTTGGTTTTTGTTGGCTATATCACGGTATGATTGAAGATATTTTTCTGGCGCTTCAAACGGAAACGCCGGATTTGGGAAGCTGATGTACAAAAAAAATGGTGTTTTATTCGCATTATCATTAATGTAGTCTTTTACACTTTTTGCAATGATTTCAGCGTCATATCCTTCCACGTCGATTTGCTCTTCGCCCTCCCACCAGTCTAAATTTTTAGTGTCGGAGCTCTTAAAATGCTTCCTGCCTTTGTTGAGGCTCCCAAAGAAATAATCAAACCCTCTTTCTGTGGGAAAAAATTTTTTTTTCGCATGACCGAGTCTCCATTCTCCAAAAGCCGCGGTCGAATATCCCGCGGTTTTGAGAGCCTCTGGTAACAGCCTTTCAGTTTCGGAGATACCGTAAGTGTTCCAAGGTAAAATCGACATCATCTGTAGTCCGTACCGCAAAGGATATCTCCCTGTTAATAATGCGGCTCGCGTGGGGGTCGAGTAAGGTAATGTGTAAAATCGTTCCAACCTTGCTCCTTGTTTTGCCATTAAGTCTATGTTGGGAGTTTTTGCTACTCCTCCATGAAACCCCACGTCCTTCCACCCTAAGTCATCTGCCAAAATGTAGATGATATTAGGTTTCGAATCGGCGGCTACTGCGGGAAGAATGATATTGAGAATAAAAAACAGAGCTAATAGATATAACCGCATGACGTTTAAAGTTGTATATATTTTTTTAGAAAAAAAAATGTACTACAAAAAGAAAACTATTCCAAGTGGCAGTAGTTTAAAGAACATGGTTTTTATATCTGCCTTTTGGGTGTTATTATTGAGGCAGTCCAGTTTTTTGATGGATAAGATTTTGAACAGATTAGATTTTCCTACCTTTAGGTAAATAAAAAAACAATGATTCAGAGTACTGACTTTATAGGCCCGTTGCTGACCCGTTTGCAGAATCGAATTTTTGTCCGCCAATTGGTGCGGGATCTAGGGTTGTTAGTCGCGATAGAGCTATTTGTTTTTTTTACATTTTCCGTAATTTTTGGAGTTGAATTATTTGATCTCGAGTTGAGTCATCTTTACTTTTTTACGTTTCTGACAATATTAATAATTTTAGTGGGGATTTTTCGTTTTCGTAAAAAGGTTTCAAAGATGGATGCGGCTGTGTTGCTCGACAGGGAAAAAGATTTAAAGGATCAAATAAAGAGCGCATATTGGTTCAGTAGAAATCCTCAGGATTCTTCCTTCATACTGACTCTAATGCAGCAGTCTCAAAAAACATGTCAAAGTGTCGAACCACACTTGATTGTGCCGATCAACTGGTTAAAACTTATTGTCAGTGTTGTAATGTTGCTAGTTGGGTTTGTTATCATCGGTTCCGTTGACGTTCAATTATCCCAAAGTTTGAGAATGACAATGTTCAATAGCCCGCCCGCCTCTGCTTCAGTTTTAGCGAATTCGCCCATAATTGTTAACGATTTCTCTTTGAGTGACGAGGATGAAAAAATGTTAATAGATGAATTTGGCTACGATCCAGTCGATGTAGAAACAAAACTGCCAATGGTCCTTAAAGATATGAATGATGCCGTCAACATGCGAGCAGTATTGGCAAGAGATGGCCTCGAACAATTAGCTAAGGCATTAGAGGGCAGGGAGGCGTACGAAAAAATAGTGGAGGCATTGCGTGAAGAGAGACTAAATGATGCGATTTCTATGCTGAGTGAGGTTGCAGATGCTGGAGATAAATTGAAACAGAAAACCGATGGTGGTCAGAATGAATTAGGGTCGGATGATAAAGATCGAGATTTCCTAAAAAATATCGATGAAGCAAGTGCAGAGCTGGGAAATTTAAGCGCCTCTGTCAATCAGGAAGCGCTTCAGCAAGCACTGCAAAGTATTGAGGATGCTCAATCAATGCTTGATGCTCAAGACGAAGCGCGAGAACTTAGCCAACGGACAACCACTATGGGGGCTCCACCAGATCAGCTTAGTCCTCTTACGGCGGCGCGTTTTGGTGCGGAGGCTAATCCAACGGACCCCCCGGCGAATGCCCAAGCAGCTGGGACAAACATGCAGGGCGGAACGATGTTTAGGCAAGGAGCAGTGGCTCGCGGCGATTCTGATCAAAGTTCGGATGAAGGACACGAGGCGGGGGCTGCATCAGGAGACAGTGAGGCGGCTGAGTTAGAGGGAGTTGCAACCCCACGGCTTAATGTTAATCTTGAACTAGAGACGGTCCGGATAAATGATGGCGAGAGCGATGGTCGCTCTGATGGGGAGGAGTCGTGGTTTTACTCACCCACTCAAGAGCAAACCGCAGATGAAAGTGGTTTTGCTTATACGCCGAGAAATCAAAGATATATGGCGGCAGATGTTTTAGAGCGGCAGGACACTCCGATTAGGCAGAGAAGAATAATCAGAGATTATTTTATAAATATACATAAAGAGGACGATATTTGATGACTACCTCAGGGAGCGAACAAGTAGAAAAATTTCAAGAAAAATTTGAACAAGTTAAAGATGAAGTTTCTAAGGTAATGGTAGGTAATGATGAAGTTATAATGCACGTCATGACTTGTCTGCTCGCGAAAGGGCATGTTTTACTTGAGGGTATACCTGGTGTGGGGAAGACAAAACTTGTTCAGACTCTCGCAGATGTTTTAGATTTGAGTTTTTCAAGAATCCAGTTCACGCCAGATTTAATGCCCGGGGATATAATCGGGACAAACATAGTGAACGAAGACGATAAAGGTAGAAAAACCTTTGAGTTTCAGTCAGGGCCGATCTTTGCCAATATGGTCTTAGCCGATGAAATAAATCGCGCTACGCCAAAGACGCAATCGGCGTTGCTTGAGGCTATGCAGGAGAATAGCGTCTCAGCCGGGGGAGAGACTCGCAAGTTGGATCAACCAGTGTTTGTTTTGGCAACGCAAAATCCCATTGAGATGGAGGGTACTTATCCCCTGCCAGAGGCTCAGATGGACCGTTTTTTGTTTAAATTAAAACTTGATTTTCCCAGTGCAGAGGAATTACATACAATTGTTGATAGGACTACTCAGCGGGATGAGCCCTCCGTGACCCGTGTTTTGGATAAAGATCAAATACTCCAAATGCGAGACGTGGCAAGAGAAATGCCTATCGCGAAACCAATTCAAGACTACGCTGTTCGCTTAGCCCTCGCCACGCACCCAGAGGAAGAAAATTGCCACAATATGGTTAAAAAGTATGTAAGGTTTGGTGTTAGTCCAAGGGGTATCCAAGCGGTCATTCTGGGAGCTAAGGTAGCAGCTCTCTTAAACAGGAGAAGCTACGTAGCTAACGATGATATCCGCTCAGTGCTTCTGCCAGCATTAAGACACAGAGTTCTACTCAATTTCGAAGCAGAGGCGGAACAGCTTGAAACAGATGAAATTTTAAACGCTATTGTGGAGTCAGTTGCTGAGGCAAAAGCTTAATTTTGGATTATTGGCTAAACATTTCAATCTGTGAATTTAGATGAGCTCCAAAAACTTTTTTAGTGGTGCATTTTTTCAACAACTTGAAAGACTTTCCGTTCTTTCAAAGGGTCGCGTCTCGAGCCATCTCAGAGGTCATCATCGTTCGGCCAAGACAGGTTCTGGTATGATTTTCAGTGACTACCGTCCGTATGTTGGTGGAGATGATCTTCGAAATCTCGATTGGGGGATTTATCTAAGGTTGGATCGTTTGGTTTTGCGTCTTTTTGAGGAGGAAGCAGACCAGCCAGTTTACATATTTCTGGATGTTAGTAATTCGATGGATTTTGGAGTTCCGAACAAGCTTGAATTTTCCAAAAAGTTCTCAGCCGCACTGGCATATATTGGACTTATAAATCATGATCGTGTCAGTTTAACTACCTATTCTGATAATTTACTTCAAGTTGTGCCCGCGAGACGAGGTAATAAACAAATCTGGCGTACAATGCATCTCTTGGAACAGGTGAAAGCTTCTGGTAATACCGACTTAAAAACTGCACTGAATCGTTTTTTTGGGGCAAAACGAAGTCGTGGACTAGTTGTGATTATTTCGGATTTCCTCGAAGCAGAGAGCTGGGATACTACTTTTAAGAGTTTGAGAACGGCTAAGCATGATGTGTTTGCTGTACATGTTAGCAGTCCGCAAGAGCGCGATCCAGAAGTGATGGAGGATATTTTACTTGTCGACTCTGAGGACGGAGGCACTATAGATTTTCAAATGACGCAAGGTTCTCGTGACTTGTACAAACAAGAATTCCGTGCTCATGTAACAAGTTTGAAACAGTTTTTAAACCGTCTCGGGTGGGGATATTTATCAGCCTCAACTGATCTCGCCTTCGAGGATCTTTTTTTCCAAATCCTTAAAGAGAAGGGGCTGTTTCGATGACAGTCTCTGATATGGTAACTTTTACTGCGATCGTGGTTTTAGTTTCGGTAATGATCATTGGGCTCTATATGCTTATTCCACCTAAGCGTCGGTTAGCCATTCCTTCAATAATTATTTGGCAGCGTTTCGTAAAAAAAATCAAGAGTAAGTTTGATCGAAAAAAATGGTTTTTCTCAGTTTTGTTGGCGCTTCTGATAGCTTCTATTTTAACGGTTGTACTTCTCAGCGATCGCTATGGAGAATTGATAGGAATTAAAAACCGTTTGGTTCTCCTAATTGATAATTCGCCGTCTATGTCGACTAAAACTTCCGATGGTGGTACTCGTTATGCGAAGGCCCTCGTGCTAGCAAAAAATATTATTGATGAATTAGACATAAATGCTCAAGTTATGATTGTGGATACACAGGGGTCAATAAATTCGCCCCGATTTGATTTGCCAAAGGATGCGATACAATTAGTTAATGATCTCCGAATTGGCATTGATCCATTAGGCAGCCTCTCCTCTGATTCAATTTATGACAGCTTGCCTCGAGGTGAGCGTTACGTTGTAACAGACGGTGTATCAATGAGAAAACTGGATAGCTCATGGAATGTCATATCAGTCTTTGAGGAAGCTGAAAATGTTGGAATAACTCAATTTCGTGTTGATACAGTTCCGGGAGAACCAGAGAGGCAAAAAGCGTTTTTAACTCTTCAGAATTTTGGTAAGAAAAAGCATGAGGTCGAACTTAAAATAAAAGGAGTTGGATCGCCTGAATTAGTTGAAACGATCGAGATAAATCCAAGCCAGGCAAAATCTCGGATTTATGATATCTCGCAGTTTGGCGAAGGTCCGATCACTGCGCGGATAGTCAGTGGTCGAGATTCTTTAGATCTTGACGATGCTGCTTACAGTTTTCGAAATTCTACCAAGCAACTTAGAATAGGTTTGGTTTCCAAGACAACAAAATATTTTGCCTCCTTACTTGAAAATTATCCCGGCGCAAAAGTAAAACAGTTTGATCCTTTTAACTTTAAATACCAGGGGAATATAGATTTTTATGTTTTCGACGATGTTTTTCCAGAAAAAGCTCCGGTGGTTCCCGCACTTTTCGTTAACTCTAAGGGGGCAAATTGGTTGCCTAATGGCCCAAAAATTGAAAATCCGACTTTTAAAGTTGATGCCAGAGGGCACCCTATATTTAATCAAGTTCTTTGGGAAGATATTTTTATTGACTCAGCAACATTGGGCAGCCCGATCGAACCTCACCAAGAGAGTTTAGTTGGGCTCAATAACAAAGCATCGGTTTTGATTCTTAATAACTTACATCCAAGGTGGGTATGGATGGGATTTAACTTGAACGATTCGAATTTCGGGTTGCATCCGAGCTTCCCTGTTTTTCTCGACAATGTTATTCACTGGTTGGTTGAAGAGACTGTTGTAACTCAAATGGGTCTAGGTCCGGTTGAAGTTGATTTTTCAGGTGAGACAGTTTTGGGTGCTGACGGAGCCATTATTCCAATCACCGCTAATCTGATGGGTCAAACGCAATTCTTTGCAGGTAAGTCTGGTATTTATACAATAAAAAACTCCAATGATCGTTTAAAAATTATTATAAATGGAATTAGTTACGAATTAAGTAATGTCAATTCCAGTTGGTTGAGTGCGGATGAGTCGGAGTGGGCGCTCCAAAAAAAAGGTTTAGTTTCGAACTTCCGGAACCATGCGGTGTTGTTCTTGTTGCTTATCTGTTTGGTGCTTTTGATTTTTGAATGGTATACCTATAATTACAGGAAAACGGTTTAGAAAAAATGAGTATTGAGTTTTTATCGCCTTGGGCTTTTTGGTTAAGTTTTTTGATTCCGTTCCTCTGGATAGTTCGAAAATTTACCAATAGTACACTTGGTAATAAACATTGGATTTGGGTTGCCTCTGTTAGATCATTGTGTGTTTTTTTTGTGGTGCTTGGTTTGAGTCAACCGGTGCTAAAGTTGTCTACTCAGGAGCCCATGGTGGTTTTCTTGGTAGATGCGTCAAACAGCATAACAGATAAGTTTATATCAAATGGCCTAGCGTGGATTAATCGGCTCACTGAGGGAGATAGAAGAAAAAATAAAGAGATTATTCTTTTTGCCGATCGTCCAGTTTCTATATCCAGTTTCGAAGATGAGGCAACTGTTTTGAGCGACGTAGTTGGGTCGTCATCTCCTGCGTTTGATCGAAATGCAAGTAATTTGGAGAGAGCCGTAAAGTCTGCCATAGCTAGTTTTGATCGAAATCGAGCGAAAAGGTTAGTTATCTTAACGGATGGTAACGAGACTGTTGGAAACGTTTGGCGAAATATTGAGGCGTTAAAAAAAGAAAATATCAAAGTGCACTTCATGGTACCTAAAGGAGGCGAATCAAATGACGCTTGGATCGTGAGCATCGACAGTCCGCCTAGGGTTAGAAGTGAGGAAATATTTTTGCTTACGGTAAGAGTATATAGCCCCAGAGCCGAGATGGCTGATTTGGAGATTACGGCGGATGGTATTCCTTTAGAAAGAAAAAGAATTGAACTCGTGCAAGGATTAAATAATGTAGATTTCGAGGTTGCATTTTCAACGGAAGATATGATTAAGCTTACAGCACAGCTTTACTATCCAAACGACCTTCTTGAAGAAAATAACCGCGCTGAGTCGACTTTGTGGGTAGATCAAAAGCCAAGATTGTTATTGGTTTCCAATAAAGAAAATGACCATAAAAATTTTATTGAAATACTTATTGAGCGCGGATTTTCCATAGATCATGCCCTTGGCGGTGACTTGCCTGGCAACGCGATTTTTTTTGATGATTATGATCTGGTTTTTTTGTCAAACGTGGCAAAGGAAAATCTCTCAGACGATAGTATGAATGCTCTAATGGGCTACGTGAGAGATCTAGGGGGAGGTGTAGTATTTGCTGCGGGCGAGAAGGTTTTTGGTGATAATGGGTACAGCGGAACTCCCATAGAGGATTTTCTCCCGGCAGAATTTAAGGCACGAGAAAGAAAAAAAGATTTAGCTTTGGTCATTGCGATTGATCGGTCTTACAGTATGAAGGGAAGAAAAATAGAATATGCAAAAGAGGCATCAAGGGCGGCGTTAGAATTGCTTGAAGAGCAGCATAAATTTGCTGTAGTTGCTTTTGATTCCCAGCCATATATTTCAGTGCCTATGCGTATGGTAAGGTCAAAAAGAAGAGCTGAGGATAGGATAAGTCGAATTAAGGCGAGCGGACAAACAAATATATACCCTGCTTTGGGTGTGGTTTATAGATTATTAGACAGGGAGAGTTCTGTCGCCAAGCATGTTATTTTATTGTCGGATGGCGATACGCACCCGGCAGATTTTGAAAAATTACTGAGAAGAATTAGGGATGCAGGGATAATCGTTTCTACGGTTACCATAGGCAAAACTGGTGATCCTAAATTGATGGAGAAAATAGCAAATTGGGGAGGTGGTCAGAACTATGTCGCGCTGAGTGCTGAGGCTATTCCGCAAATTTTTATCGAGGAAACTCAAAAGGCTCTAAAATCCAGTGATGCGGGGGAAAAAATTTCGACTCAACTCGCGATGAATGTGAGGGCCTTTTCAGGGATAGAGTTTAATGAGGTCCCTGATTTGTCGGGTTTAATATCAACAAAATTACGTGATACAGCGGACACCCTATTAAGCACAGGTGATGGTGAACCACTTTTGTCAAGATGGCAGTACGGATTGGGGAAAACCGTATTATTTTCTTCTACAGCTTCTGGACAATGGGCAAAAAATTGGTTGGGTTGGGCAGATTACGGAAAGTTTTGGGACCAGATTATTAGGCAGACCATGAAAAATCCGGATATTAGGTCGAAAAGATTGGTTTTATCGAGTCGCGGAGAAAAAACAGTAGCTAAAATTGTACTGCTTAATGAAAAAGGGGAATTTAGGGATAATCTTTCTCCGGTACTAATAGTCGGTAAAGAGGACGGCGCCGAGGTTGAAAAAATATCACTAAAGCAGGTGGGTCCTGGTTATTACGAGGTTGATATTAATAAAGGTATGTCTCGCCCGGCTTTATTATCGTTGTCTCCGGAAGGGGGAGTAGGTCTCAGTGCAGCGCGGTTTGCAGGTGTTGTAGCACTTAATCCGACGTTTTCCAAAGAACTAAGAACTCTTCCGCCGAACTTGCCGCTTCTTCGCGAAATTGCTCGGGTTTCAGGGGGAAAGCTGTCTCCAGAGGATGGTGATATTTATTCTCCAGATGATCGGTTCGGTTCATCAGCCGTCCCTTTGCTTCCGTGGATGGTCGGGTTCGCACTGTTATTATTTCTCTTCGATATTTATATGAGACGATCACCTTTCATTTGGAAGGCTTTAGGAAGGAAGAGCTAGGAAGTTTCGGTTATTTTTTTAAATACTGTACATTTATACACTAATTTTGTTTGGCTTATTTTGGTGAAAAAATAGGCAGTTTAAGGAAGACTATTTAGGGGAAAAGGTTTATCAGAAAACGAGGAGCGCAATCCACAAGGTTATCCACAGAAATTGTGGATAGGTTCTAAAGTTAATATAAAATTTTTCCCTCACTAAGGTTTTTCCTCGGATTTTTATCCAGGTGTTTTTAAGAATTTATAACGTATAGCTGATTGCTATTTGGGGGACGACAATTGACGCAAGTTGCTCTTAATTACGGAAGAAAAAAAATTTTACTGAATCTAGATCCGCAATGGGATGTAACAGTAATAAAAAAAATAGAAATGCCAAGTCTAGGAGATCCATCCTCTGATACACGAATGGCGCTTTCCCAAGGAATTAATGCAAAAAGCCTTTCTCACGAAGCTTCCGAATGTAAATCGGCTTGTATTTTGATTTGTGATATTACGCGTCCTGTACCAAATGGATTAATATTGCCCCCAATTTTGAGGACACTACTATCAAGCGGGATAAAAAAAGAAAATATTCTGATTCTGATTGCGACAGGATTGCACAGGCCAAATGAGGGTATGGAGCTCGAAGAGTTAGTAGAGGATTCTTGGGTGTTAGAAAACTTCCGAATCGAAAATCATTTTGCCGAGGATCAGACGGCTCACGTCGATCTTGGTCTTACAACCAAGGGCACCCCGGTCAAACTTGACCGAAGATTTATCGATTCAGATTTAAAACTAGTAACGGGTTTGGTGGAACCACATTTTATGGCAGGTTTTTCAGGCGGTAGAAAGGTTGTGGCACCCGGAATTGCTCATAAGGATACAATTAAGACGTTTCATAATTACCGTTTTATGTCAGATCATAGTGCCAAAAGTTGTGTTCTTGACCACAATCCACTTCATTTAGAACAACTTGAAATAATAAAAAAAATTGGTAGGGTTTTAGCAGTAAATACGGTGATTGATGAGGACAGAAAATTAGCTTTCATCAACTACGGTGAAATTGTTGAAAGTCACTTGAATGCGGTGAATTTTGTAAGAAAATATATTGTTAAGGAAGTCTGTAAAAAATTTGGCACGGTAGTAACAAGTGCGGCTGGATATCCTTTAGATCAAACATATTATCAAACCGTCAAGGGAATTGTAGGACCGTCGGATATAATCGCGGAGGGAGGGGATGTGGTTGTGGTTTCGTCGTGCACCGAGGGATTAGGGTCTGCTCATTTTGCACGGGCCCAGGATAAAATGATTAAATTAGGGGAGAAGGCATTTTTAACTGGTCTTGCCAAAAAAAAATTTGCAGATATTGATGAATGGCAAACTCAAATGCAGATAAAGGCAACATCAAAATTTAATGTTCACCTTTTTACCGAGGGCCTAAATAAAAAAGAAAAACGACTCACAGGTATTAATATGATAGATTCTGTTGAGGAAACAATTCGCGACTTGATGATAAAGAAAGACGATAAATCTTTGGCCATAATTCCGGAGGGGCCCTATGTGGTCCCAAAATATGTTTCACCTTGATTAAAGTAGTAATGCATAGGATATAACGATGATTGGAGAAAATATTGACGTAAATGTAGCTGGTGGATTGAGTTTCCCTCTGCCCAAAATGAGCGTTATCAGACAAAAGTTCAACACGGACAAAATAGAAAACATAAAAAAAAGAGTAGCAGAGGAGTTTTTAAACCCAGATATTCAGACATCTATAAAGCCGGGTCAAGTTATCGCGGTAGGGTGTGGAAGTAGAGGAATAGCCAATATTTCTGAAATAGTTTTGTCGGTCATAAATGAGCTTAAGGCGCGAGGAGCGCGTCCCTTTATTTTTCCTTGTATGGGCAGCCACGGTTCGGCTACAGCTGAAGGACAAAAAAATGTTCTGGAAAGCTATGGAATAACACAGGATTCAATGGGGGTTGAGATCAGGTCCTCAATGGATACGTTGGTAATAGGCAGTTTAGATGATGGAACTCCCGTTTACATGGACCAGCATGCGGCTAAGGCTGATGGCGTGGTCGTAGTTAATAGGATTAAGCCGCATACGAGTTTTCGTGGCGAAATCGAATCAGGAATTACTAAAATGCTATCGATTGGTATTGGTAAAATAGTCGGTGCGACCACTTATCACAGGCAGGGAATGGATACTTTTCCCGTATTGCTCCCAAGAGTCCGTGATTGTCATCTCAAGGCAAAAAATATTTTGTTTGGCGTAGGTATTCTCGAAAACGCTTATGATCAGACATCTCACATAGAAATTATTGAGGCCTCTAAAATAGCTATTCGTGAGCCGGAATTACAAGTCATGGCCAAACAGAAAATGCCTAGGCTAATGTTTAGCGATATCGATGTCTTGATAATAGATGAGATGGGAAAAAATATTAGTGGAGCTGGTTTTGACCCGAATATAACAGGAAGGTCGAGGAGCGTTGAGAATTGGGATGCCGAACTGAAGATAAACAAGATTGTGGTACTAAGTTTATCAAAAGAGAGTCATGGAAATGCCACAGGTATTGGCGGAGCAGATGTGACTACGATGCGCCTTTATAAGGACCTTGATGTCAGTGCTACCTATGCAAATTGTATCACGTCAATGTCGTTAGGAGGCGCAGCGATACCAGTTGTAATGAATAACGATAGAGAGGCGATTGCGCTGGCAATTAAAACAGTGGTCAGAGTACAGCCTGAGAATTGTAAAATTGTCAGGATCAAAAACACTCTCTCGCTAGAAACTATTGAAGTGTCGCAACCTTTGGTCGAGACAATAAGGGAAAATTCCGAAAAGCTCGAAATTATATCCGATCCAAAGTCATTTGCGTTTTCAAGTACTGGGGATCTAATTAAGGATCAGAGAACCAATGAGGAGGAGCAGGTTTAAGTTGTAAAGAATCGCGGTTAGGGGGAGTGTTGATAGAGGAGAAATTAAAAAATAAAGGTTATAGACTACCACGTCGGCGGTCACCAACTTTTAACTATTTGCCCGTGGTGGTGCATGACAATCTGGCCTATGTCAGTGGTCAACTTCCGTGGGATGATACGTCCTCCAGTCTTATAAAAGGCAAATTAGGTAGTGAACTTACTGTTGACATTGGCCAGAAAGCTGCCCGTAGATGTGTTTTATCTGGGCTGAGTGTTTTACTCGATGCCGTGGGTGACCTGCAAATTATAAATAGAGTTGTCAAAATCTCGGGTTTTGTGGCATCTGCTCCCGGTTTCAATAAACAACCTTTAGTCATCGATGCTGCGTCCGATCTTTTAGTGGAACTTTTTGGAGAAAATGGGCGACACGCCAGATCTGCTGTGGGAGTTTGTGAATTGCCTCGTGGGTCAGCCGTAGAAATCGAGTTTTTGTTTAGTTTGTTAGAGCACTAGTATAAAAAATAAATAGGTAATATTTTATGAATTCTAACCGAATAGGAAACAGTGAATTGGTGGTGTCTGAGATTTGTCTTGGGACTATGACCTTTGGGGAGCAAAATACTGAATCAGAGGCTCATGAACAGCTTGATTACGCCACTGCTAATGGAGTGAATTTTATAGATGCCGCTGAAATGTATCCCGTTCCCCCGAGAGCGGAAACTCAAGGTTTAACGGAAAGTTATGTTGGCAGCTGGCTAAAAAGACAGAAGAGGGATAAATTAGTAATTGCATCGAAGGTTACCGGTCCGGGTAGGGGGTTTCAATGGGTCAGAAACGGTGCTGGAGCCAACGCCATCGATCTTAAAAGCATTGAAACCGCTCTCGACGGGAGTTTGAGGCGGTTACAAACTGATTATATCGATTTGTACCAGATTCATTGGCCCGATAGGTACGTACCCAATTTTGGTGAATGGTCTTTTGATCCGGCGAAAGAGAGGTCAACTATCCCTATTGTAAATCAACTAGAGGCTCTAGAAACCCAGGTAAAAAAGGGGAAAATTAGGTATATTGGGTTAAGTAACGAGACCCCTTGGGGAATTTTAGAATTTTTGAGGATTGCTAAGAAGCATAAGTTGCCAGCGATCGTATCAACTCAAAATGCATATAACCTACTAAATCGTTCTTTTGAATCTGGTTTGTCGGAGGTTTCGCATCAAGAAAATGTTCCGTTGTTAGCTTACAGTCCTTTGGCCTTCGGTCATCTAACCGGAAAATACTTTCAAGATACTGTTGATAGTTCGGCTAGACTTTCGCTTTTTCCTAAGTTTGGCGCAAGATACGAAAAACCGAATGTCCCGACAGCATCGCGGGCTTACGCCGAATTGGCTGAGAAATATAACTTATCGCCTGCAGTTTTAGCAGTGGCTTTTGTTTGTAGCAGATGGTTTGTTGCCAGTAATATCATTGGTGCAACTAACATACAGCAATTGAAAGAAAATTTAACTTCGGCAGAAGTGAGTCTGGCGCCAGACCTCATCGGGGAGATAGATAATTTGCATCTTCGTTACACAAATCCAGCGGTATGAATTTGCTCGATGGGAAATTTAAAGAAAAAAGTTGGTTTTTTCATCTTAAATATTTGACATCTTGGGTGAAATTTTCGATACTAGCGAGTTTCTTTCGGAGGGGTTCCCGAGCGGTCAAAGGGGGCAGACTGTAAATCTGTTGGCTCAGCCTTCGAAGGTTCGAATCCTTCTCCCTCCACCACCAGTCTTACGGGAACGGTGAGGGGCAAGGGCAGGTAGTGTAAAGTTAAGGTTTTTTGAGTTTGGTAATGGGTTAGTGGCGGTGTGGTTGTAAAGTTTTTTTGGAAGGTTGATTTTTATTTAAGGCATTAGAAACTGCGGGTGTAGCTCAGTGGTAGAGCAGAAGCCTTCCAAGCTTACGACGAGGGTTCGATTCCCTTCACCCGCTCCAAAATAACGACACGGCCCATGTAGCTCAGTGGTAGAGCACTCCCTTGGTAAGGGAGAGGTCGCGCGTTCAATCCGCGCCATGGGCACCAAAATTATATGACGGAATTTGAAAATTGAGGATTTGAAAAATGGCAAAAGATAAATTTGAACGTAACAAGCCGCACGTAAATGTGGGAACCATAGGGCATGTGGACCATGGTAAAACTACTCTAACGGCGGCGATGACGACAATTCTTTCGAAAAAACACGGGGGTGAGGCGAAAGATTACGCTCAGATAGACAACGCCCCCGAGGAGAAGGCAAGGGGTATCACAATTAATACAGCACACGTTGAGTATGAGACGGATACCAGACATTATGCTCATGTAGATTGTCCGGGTCACGCAGATTATGTGAAAAACATGATAACGGGGGCAGCTCAGATGGACGGGGCTATTCTTGTTTGCTCTGCTGCAGACGGCCCGATGCCTCAAACTCGTGAACATATTCTTTTGGCAAGGCAAGTTGGCGTTCCGTATATAGTCGTCTTCTTGAATAAGTCTGACCAAGTTGATGATGACGAACTACTAGAGCTCGTGGAAATGGAAGTTCGTGAATTGTTATCAAAGTATGAATTTCCTGGGGACGATACTCCCATAATAACTGGTTCGGCCCTAAAAGCACTTGAGGGTGATACTGGTGATAAGGGTGAAGGGGCAATTTTTAAACTGGCGGAGGCGCTTGATAGCTATATCCCTGAACCAGAGCGAGCTCTTGATAAACCATTTTTGATGCCAGTAGAGGATGTTTTTTCAATATCCGGTCGTGGGACTGTAGTTACCGGAAGGGTTGAGAGAGGTATCATAAAAGTCAATGAGGAAATTGAAATAGTTGGTCTTACTGATACGGTAAAGACAACTTGTACCGGAGTCGAAATGTTTAGAAAACTCCTTGATCAGGGCCAGGCTGGGGACAATGTGGGTGTTTTGCTCAGAGGAACCAAGAGAGAGGAGGTTGAGCGAGGGCAAGTGTTGGCTAAACCGTCGTCTATCACCCCTCACACGAAGTTCACCGCTGAAGTGTATGTGCTATCAAAGGAGGAAGGCGGCCGTCATACGCCGTTTTTCAAGGGGTATAGACCCCAGTTCTATTTTAGAACGACAGATGTTACCGGATCGATCGAGCTGCCGGATGGTGTAGAGATGGTGATGCCCGGCGATAATACGACTATGACTGTTGAGCTTATTCAGCCAATCGCTATGGAGGAAGGGCTTCGTTTCGCGATTCGAGAGGGTGGGCGTACAGTTGGTGCCGGGGTAGTATCCAAGGTTATCGAGTAAAGCTGTTATTCCTAGGCCAGTAGCTCAATTGGCAGAGCGTCGGTCTCCAAAACCGAAGGTTGGGGGTTCGAAGCCCTCCTGGCCTGCCAAAATGAGCAGCGGCAAGATGGATATGGAAAAACAAAATATGATAGGAAAAAATCCTGAGATGAAAATATGTTGGTTTTAGATAAAATAAAACTCCTGTTGGCCGGGCTCCTAGGGGTCGTGGCTATTGGAGCCTTCATATATTTAGAAGGCTCGCCTTTGGTTGTTAAACTTGTAGCGATCATAGTTGGATTTATGATTGCTTTGTTTGTTGCATGGACCAGTGAGCCCGGGAAAAGGTTTTTTGCGTACACCCAAGATTCGATAGCAGAGACCAAAAAAGTCGTATGGCCTACAAAAAAAGAAACATTGCAAACAACGGGTTTGGTTGTTTTATTCGTATTAGTCATGGCAGTTTTTCTCTGGTTGGTAGATGGCCTTTTAGTTATGATTGTTAGGTTTTTGTTGGGGACGGAAAGCTAATGGCGAAGCAATGGTTTGTTGTCCACGCATACTCGGGTTACGAGAAGAAGGTTCAAGCTGTTTTGCATGAAAGAGTCTTAGAAGCTGGTATGCAAGAACAATTTGGTGAGATTTTGGTTCCGATGGAGGAAGTCGTGGAGGTGAAAAGCGGGCAGAAGGCTCTCAGTGAGCGTAAATTTTTCCCGGGTTATGTTCTGGTTGAGATGGAGATGAACGATGATACATGGCATCTTGTAAAAAGCACTCCAAAAGTTACCGGGTTTATAGGCGGCACTTCCACCAAACCAACTCCTATTACGCAAAATGAAGTCGATAATATTGTTCAGCAAATAAAAGATGGTATTGAAAAACCAAAACCGAAAGTGTTGTTTGACGTGGGAGAATCAGTCCGGGTCAAAGAGGGTCCGTTTGCTGATTTTCATGGTAATGTTGAAGAAGTTAACTACGATAAAAGTAAGATAAGAGTGTCTGTCTCGATTTTCGGTCGTTCGACTCCGGTTGAGTTGGAATTCAGCCAGGTTGAAAAGGCATAGGATACAAAACAGAGAGAAAATTTGTGAAATTAGGATTGGAGAAATAACGTGGCTAAAAAGGTTGTTGGGCTTATAAAATTGCAAATTCCTGCTGGTAAAGCAAACCCAAGCCCTCCAGTTGGTCCTGCGCTTGGCCAAAGGGGGCTTAACATAATGGATTTTTGCAAGGCGTTTAACGCAAAGACACAAAGCCAAGAGCCAGGGATGCCCCTTCCTGTAGTGATAACCGCATTCGCAGATAAAAGCTTTTCTTTTATCGTTAAAACACCTCCTGCGAGCGTTCTAATAAAGAAAGCTGTTAAGGTTAATAAAGGGAGCGCAAGACCACATATGGATAAAGTAGGAAAGATAACCAAGGCGCAGCTGGAAGAAATAGCAAAGGCAAAAATGGCTGATTTAAACGCGGCCAGCGTTGAAGCAGCGGTGAGGACCGTCGCGGGCAGTGCAAGAAGTATGGGAATTGAAGTGGAGGGTCTCTAATGGGGTTAGTTTCAAAACAACGAAAAAGTCAATTATCGGCTGTTGAAAAAGGCAAAATTTATCCTTTGTTCGAAGCACTTACCATCGTAAAAAAAACAGCCGTAGCTAAATTTGACGAATCTATTGATGTTGCTGTTAATTTAGGAATAGATGCAAAAAAGTCAGATCAATTGGTTCGAGGATCGGTTGTATTGCCATCGGGTACTGGAAAGGAAGTTAAAGTTGCAGTTTTTGCTCAAGGAGAAAAAGCAACTGAAGCGAAAGATGCGGGGGCAGATATCGTTGGTTTTGAGGATCTAGCCGCCGAGGTGAAAGGTGGCAAAATAGATTTTGATCTAGCCATAGCATCTCCTGATGCCATGCGGGTTGTAGGCCAACTTGGGCAAATTTTAGGCCCTAGGGGGCTAATGCCCAATCCCAAGGTTGGGACAGTGACTCCGGATGTTGCGGAAGCTGTAAAAAAAGCCAAGGGTGGTCAAGTGCAGTATAAGACAGACAAAGCTGGTATAATACAATGCTCGATAGGACGCGCGTCTTTTTCGGAGGAAGCTTTAAAAGAAAATTTTCATGCTCTTATGGATGCGCTTATAAAAGCTAAGCCTTCGGGAGCGAAGGGAATGTATTTAAGGAAGGCCGCCGTCTCGAGCACGATGGGGGTTAGTGTAAGGGTGGATCAAGCGGATTTGGCTAATTCGTAATGAACTTTGGGCTCTGTATTGAGAAATTGGTTTTCTTGCAACAGCGCTGTCAAAGACCGTGGGAGCGATAAAAGCTTAATAACAGTGGTTGATGTTTCCCACGCAGATAGTGAGCTAGGGTGGAGTCAAAAAAATTTGGACTTTATTCCAGCCACTGCATTTTTGTAGAGGTAGGGGTTTATTTTTTCTAAGCCTTTTTTGTAATAAAGTTGGAGGTTGAGTTTTGAGTCTTAGATTAGGTCAGAAACAGGAGCTGGTGTCAGAGATTGGCGAAAAAATCAAAGATGCCGGCGCTGTTGTGCTTGCGGAGTACAGGGGTGTTGAAGTTCAGGGTATGACAGACCTCAGGAATAAAGCTCGCGAGCAAGGGGTTTATATCCGGGTATTGAAAAATACTTTGGCACGTCGAGCGGTTTCGGGAACACCTTTTGAGGATTTGTCCGAGCACATGAAGGGGTCATTGGCATATGGAATTTCAATAGATCCGGTTGCAGTCGCGAAGGTGTTGGTTGACTATGCGAAAGAAAATGAGAAGCTGGTCATCAAGGCAGCGGCAATGCCGAATAAGGTTATGTTGCCTCTGGAGGTAAAGCAGCTTGCGACGATGCCTAGCAGAGAGGAACTGTTGGCGAAACTTTTGGGAACCCTGCAAGCCCCGTCAGCAAAAATGGTTCGTGTTTTGGCAGAAGTGCCTGGCAGTTTCGTCAGAACCTTAGCAGCAATCCGAGACCAAAAACAGAAAGCCGCTTAGGCTCGTTTAAACAGAGAGAAATTTTAGGAGAGTAAATATGGCTGTTGCGAAAGAAGATATTTTAGATGCTGTCTCAAATATGAGCGTTCTAGAGTTGTCTGAGTTAATAAAACAAATGGAAGAAAAGTTTGGAGTTTCGGCTGCTGCTGCACCGGTAGCGGTTGCAGCGGCTGGAGGCGCAGCCCCAGCTGCCGAAGGAGCTGCCGAAGAAAAAACCGAGTTCGATGTTGTGCTATCTGCTGCAGGAGATAAAAAAGTCTCAGTCATTAAAGTTGTAAGAGCAGTAACTTCGCTCGGACTGAAAGAGGCTAAAGACCTGGTTGACGGCGCCCCGAAACCTGTTAAAGAAGGGGTCGACAAAAAAGAAGCGGAAGATATAAAAAAACAGCTTGAAGAAGCCGGAGCTTCCGCTGAAATCAAGTAGAAATGGTAACATCGGTTCTAACATTTTTTTGAGACATCAATTTTTTTCGGTCCTTTGACACGGCTGCAAAGGATCAGGTTTGGTCGGGTAGAATTTTTTGCCGTCAGCTAGAGGTTGGTAGTGGCCAACCGCCAAGCTCATATTTCCAGTCGCGGAAATAACCGTGTTCCTGCGTATTGTCGTGGGGGCATAATTGCGGAGATTTTATGCCTTACAACTTCACTGAAAAAAAGCGTATTCGCAAAAGTTTTGGCCAACAATTAAGAGCCCTTCCGGTTCCATATTTGTTATCGACACAAATTAAGTCTTACAACAGATTTTTACAGCCAAATTCGGTAGATGTACCCCGCGAGGCTGTCGGCCTAGAACAAGCGTTTCAATCTGTATTCCCGATTGTGAGTCATTCTGGAAATGCCAGATTGGAGTACGTTAGTTATGAACTTGGATCACCTTTATTTGACGTTAAAGAGTGTCATCAGAGGGGCCTGACTTATGCAGCGGCTCTTCGTGCGAAGGTGCGTCTAGTTCTGATGGACAGAGAAGCATCCAAACCTACCCCAAAAGAAGTAAAAGAGCAGGAAGTTTACATGGGGGAAATTCCTTTAATGACCGATACCGGTTCCTTTGTTATAAATGGCACTGAGCGCGTGATCGTATCACAACTTCATAGATCTCCCGGAGTGTTTTTCGACCATGATAGAGGAAAAACGCACTCTTCTGGCAAGTTGCTTTTCAATGCACGGATAATTCCCTACCGTGGTTCTTGGCTTGACTTTGAATTTGACGCTAAAGACTTGATGTATTTTAGAATTGATCGCCGGCGAAAAATACCTGTAACAGTATTGTTAAAAGCTATTGGACTTGGTGTTCAGGAGATTTTGGAAATATTTTACGATTTCGATACGTTCGAGTTTAAAAAAAGTTCAATATACCTAAATTTGCAACCCGAGAGATTACAGGGTGAAATTGCGCGTTTTGATGTGAAAGGTAAAGCGGGTAAATTGATAGTTGAGACCGGCAAACGCATCAATGCAAAACACGTCCGAGATATGAAAAATGCTCAACTAAAAAATGTTGAGGTAAAAAAAGATTTTCTTATCGACAAAGTTTTGGCCACAGATGTTATTGATGAGTCAACCGGAGAACTTTTAGCCGCGGCGAACACGACTCTAACCGAGGAGTTGGTCGATAAATTTTCAGAATTGGGCATATCCCAGATCAAAATACTATTTGTTAATGATTTAGACCAAGGCGCATACATTGCTAATTCTCTTAAAATAGATGACTCAATAGATGAACAATCAGCCCAAGTAGCAATTTACAGGATGATGAGACCGGGAGAACCTCCAACAGAAGATTCAGTAAAAAATTTATTTAATTCATTATTTTATTCTGAAGATAGATATGAGCTTTCCGCTGTTGGCAGAATGAAGTTTAACCACCGAGTATACGAGCAGCGTGATGAAAAAAGCTCTGGATGGATGAGACGGTTTTACGATTCTGTTGACAATTCCTACAAGAAATCTGGAGGCGTTTTGTCCAACCAAGACATAATGGCTGTCATTGCAGTTTTAATTGAACTTCGCAATGGGCGAGGGGATATTGATGACATCGATAATTTGGGGAATAGGCGCGTGCGCTCCGTTGGGGAGTTAGCAGAAAATCAGTTTCGCGCCGGACTGGTTCGCGTTGAACGTGCTGTTCGGGAGAGGCTCTCACAAGCTGAGTCAGATAATTTGATGCCGCACGATCTTATAAACTCCAAGCCAGTATCTGCTGCCGTCAGAGAATTTTTTGGCTCCTCCCAGTTATCCCAATTTATGGATCAAACTAATCCATTATCCGAAATAACACATAAGCGCAGAGTCTCCGCCCTTGGTCCTGGTGGTTTAACCCGAGAAAGGGCTGGTTTTGAAGTGAGAGACGTGCACCCGACACACTACGGGCGGGTTTGTCCGATTGAAACCCCGGAGGGGCCGAATATTGGTTTGATAAACTCACTCGCGCTCTATGCGCATACCAACAGCCATGGTTTTTTAGAGACTCCTTATAGGAGGGTGAAAGATGGTGTAGTTCAAAAAGAGACTCAGGCCCTTACGGCCATGGATGAAAGTCAGTACGTGATTGCCCAGGCTAATGTTAAAGTTGATGAAAATGGTAAATTGCTTGACGACATAGTGTCGTGTAGGTATCGAAATGAATTCAGTATGATGCCAGCTGAGCGAATTGAGTACATGGACATCTCGCCGTCTCAGATAGTTTCGGTAGCGGCTTGTCTCATACCATTTTTAGAGCATGATGACGCTAACAGAGCATTAATGGGCTCCAATATGCAACGTCAAGCTGTGCCGTGCTTGAGAGCGGAGAAAGCCTTGGTTGGGACCGGTATTGAAAGGACTGTTGCAGTTGATTCGGGAACTGCGGTGCTTGCTCACAGAGGAGGATCTATCGAATATGTTGACGCTTCTCGTGTAGTCGTAAGAGTGAACGACGAGGAAACTGAGGTGGGAGAAGTGGGAGTAGATATTTATAATCTAGTTAAGTACACTCGCTCCAACCAAAACACCAATATCAACCAGAGGCCGATTGTTAAACCTGGCGATAAAATTCTGAAGGGTGATGTCATAGCCGACGGAGCTTCCACAGATCTTGGTGAGCTCGCTCTTGGTCAGAACCTTCTGGTGGCCTTCATGCCTTGGAACGGATATAACTTTGAGGATTCGATACTAATCTCGGAGAAGGTGGTTGCCGAGGATAGGTTTACGTCGATCCACATAGAAGAGTTGACAGTTGTATCGAGAGATACAAAATTGGGGCCTGAAGATATATCCAGAGACATCTCAAATTTGTCGGAAGCTCAGCTCGGCCGACTCGACGAATCTGGCATTGTTTATATCGGTGCGGAGGTTGAAGCTGGGGATGTATTAGTTGGTAAAGTTACTCCGAAAGGCGAAACACAGTTGACTCCTGAGGAGAAATTGCTGAGGGCAATTTTTGGAGAAAAAGCCTCGGATGTTAAAGATACCAGTTTACGTGTTCCTTCCGGTATGTCGGGAACGATAATAGATGTGCAAGTTTTTACAAGGGAGGGTATCGAGAGAGACAAAAGGGCGCAAGCTATCGTTGATGAAGAGCTTAAAAGTTTCAAGAAGGATTTAGATGACCAGCAACGGATCGTTGAAAATGATGCCTTTGAAAGAATGCGCAAGCTGCTAAAAAGCAAGACAGCTCTGGGAGGTCCTAACGGTTTGAAAAAAGGGGAAGCGCTCAACGAAAGTTATTTGGATTCGGTCCACAATGCCAACTTATTAGATATCAGATTAGAATCTGATGCTGCTGCGTTAGAGCTTGAGAAGCTCAAAGAAGGTCTCGAGGATGCAAAGCTGAAATTTGCGCAGATATATGAGGAAAAGAGAAAGAAGTTAACCTCAGGTGATGAATTGCCTCCTGGTGTTCAAAAAATGGTCAAGGTTTATCTTGCTGTCAAGAGGCGGTTACAACCAGGGGATAAAATGGCGGGCAGGCATGGTAACAAAGGGGTTATATCCAAAATAGTTCCAGTGGAGGATATGCCTCACCAGGAGGACGGAACTCCTGTGGATATTGTCCTAAACCCATTGGGCGTTCCCTCTCGGATGAATGTTGGGCAAATACTAGAGACCCATTTGGGATGGGCGGCTAAAGGGCTCGGCGATAAAATTGGTAGCATGATTGATCAACAAAAAAGTATTTCAGAGGTTAAAGGTTTCTTGACTGCGATTTATAACTCGTGTGGGAAAACAGAGAGATTCAATGAGTTTGAGGACAAAGACATATTGGAACTTGCTGAAAATCTGCGAGAAGGAGTCCCCTTTGCCACGCCAGTTTTTGATGGGGCAAACGAAAATGATATCCGAAGTATGTTAGAGCTCGCAGGGTTGAGCAAAACCGGGCAAGTAACATTGTTTGATGGTAGAACTGGTGAAAAGTTTGATCGGCCCGTAACAATTGGTTACAAGCATATTTTAAAACTTCATCACCTTGTGGATGATAAAATGCATGCCCGATCCACAGGTCCTTATTCTCTCGTTACTCAGCAACCCTTGGGAGGTAAGGCGCAATTTGGAGGGCAAAGATTTGGCGAAATGGAGGTTTGGGCTTTGGAGGCCTACGGAGGCTCATACACCTTACAAGAAATGTTGACAGTAAAATCTGACGATGTTTCGGGTAGAACAAAGGTATATGAGAATATTGTCAAAGGCGAGCATAAAATTGATGCAGGTATGCCAGAGTCGTTTAATGTGTTAGTGAAAGAAATTAGATCGTTAGCTATTGATATTGATTTAGAGCGCAGGTAACTCATAAACGTATGGAGTTGCTTTTTTTTAAAAAGTTTTTTTTAAGGAGTCGAGAATGAAGGCATTGCTCGATTTATTCAAGCAAACAACGCAAGAGGAAGAGTTTGATGCTATTCGTATTGGATTAGCATCTCCTGAGAAGATTCGTTCATGGTCTTATGGTGAAGTCAAAAAACCTGAAACCATTAACTACCGGACATTTAAGCCGGAAAGAGATGGATTGTTTTGTGCAAAAATATTTGGTCCTGTGAAAGATTATGAATGCCTTTGTGGGAAATATAAGCGGCTTAAGCATAGGGGGGTAATCTGCGAAAAATGTGGTGTAGAGGTAACCTTATCGAAGGTCAGAAGGGAGCGCATGGGTCACATAGAGTTGGCATCTCCTGTCGCTCACATATGGTTTCTAAAGTCTCTCCCATCTCGCTTAGGAATGGTTCTTGACATGACTTTAAGAGATATTGAGAGGGTGCTTTATTTTGAAGCTTATGTGATAACTGATCCCGGTCTTACTCCGCTGGAAGCTCGAACTCTTCTTTCAGACGAAGGTTACTTAGAGAAGCGCGAAGAGTATGGAGACGAGTTTGATGCTCTCATGGGTGCAGAAGGTATAAGAGAACTCCTCAGAAAACTTGATCTTTCCCAAGAAATTGAAACACTACGGTCAGAATTAGCTGAGACCGAATCGGAGACCAAAAAAAAGAAGGTTGCCAAGCGATTGAAGGTTTTAGAGGCTTTTGAAAAATCAGGTATACGCCAAGATTGGATGATTATGGAGGTTTTGCCTGTGTTGCCTCCTGAGCTGAGACCCTTAGTGCCTTTGGATGGCGGCAGATTCGCAACATCAGATCTGAACGATTTATATAGGCGTGTGATCAATCGAAACAACCGCCTGAAAAGGCTGCTGGAGTTAAAGGCGCCTGAGATAATTGTTAGAAACGAGAAAAGGATGTTGCAGGAATCTGTGGACTCTCTACTTGATAACGGTAGAAGGGGGAAAGCGATGACCGGGGCCAACAAAAGGCCACTCAAGTCTTTGGCGGACATGATCAAAGGTAAAGCGGGACGGTTCAGACAAAACTTGCTTGGAAAACGGGTTGATTACTCCGGCAGATCGGTGATAGTTGTCGGTCCTCAGTTGAAGCTTCAACAGTGCGGTTTACCAAAAAAAATGGCTCTGGAGCTGTTTAAGCCTTTTATTTTCAACAAACTAGAGCTTCTCGGGTTGGCAACCACCATAAAGGCTGCTAAGAGGTTGGTCGAACAGGAAGTTCCTGAGGTTTGGGATATTTTGGAAGATGTTATCCGTGAGCACCCGGTTCTTTTGAACAGAGCTCCTACATTGCACCGGTTGGGCATCCAGGGATTTGAGCCCGTTTTAATCGAAGGTAAGGCTATACAATTACATCCTTTGGTTTGTGCCGCATTTAACGCTGATTTCGATGGCGACCAAATGGCGGTCCACGTGCCCTTGTCACTTGAAGCGCAGATGGAGGCGCGGACTTTGATGCTTGCTTCTAACAACATACTCTCTCCCTCCAATGGAGAGCCTATCATTGTCCCGTCGCAGGATATAGTTTTGGGTCTTTATTACATGAGCAGAGAAAAAGTGGGGGCTCGCGGCGAGAGTACCGAGGAGAGACCCAAAATTTTTGCGGACGTATCAGAGGTGAAGCGGGCATATGAAAATTCCAGTGAAAATAAAGTGGATTTGCAAGCAAAGTGTTTCCTTAGAATGGAATCTCACAGAGTTAATCCAAATTTAGAGAGTCAAAAAGAAAAAACAACAGAAATTGTTGAAACCACCGTTGGGCGCGCTTTGCTATCTGAAATTTTGCCTGATGGGTTGCCATTTTCATTTATAAATAAACCTCTCAAGAAAAAAGAAATTTCTAATCTTATTAATGCGTCTTTTCGTAAATGCGGTCTTAGGAAGACTGTAATATTCGCGGACAAATTAATGTACACAGGTTTTACTACAGCAACGCGAGCTGGTTTGTCTTTCGCGGTTGTTGATATGGAAATTCCTGTAAAAAAATCTGAAATTATCTCAGCAGCAGAGAAAGAAGTTAAAGATATCGAGGATCAATACACCTCTGGCCTCGTCACGCAGGGGGAGAGGTATAACAAAGTAGTTGATATTTGGGGTAAGGCCGGTGATAGCGTAGCTAAAGCAATGATGGATGGTTTAGGAACGGAGGTTGTAGAAACTTGGGACGGCTCGTCGGAATCCATGGTTGCAAGGAAAGACAAAAAAGGTAAGAGTTTAATGCAAGAAAGTTTCAATTCGGTTTACATGATGGCTGATTCTGGTGCTAGAGGTTCCGCAGCGCAAATTCGCCAGCTCGCTGGTATGAGGGGTTTAATGGCGAAACCCGATGGTTCTATTATTGAAACTCCTATCACCGCAAATTTTAGAGAAGGTTTAAATGTTCTCCAGTACTTTATTTCCACCCATGGAGCGCGGAAAGGTTTGGCGGATACGGCACTAAAGACAGCCAACTCCGGTTACTTGACTCGAAGATTGGTAGACGTCACCCAAGACTTAGTTGTGGTGGAGGATGATTGCGGTACAACGGACGGATTTCTTCAAAAAGCTCTCATTGAGGGGGGCGAGGTGATTGAGCCACTTAGGGACAGAATTCTAGGTAGAACTGCTGCGGAGGATATCATTAATCCGGACACCGGAGAGGCTTTTATTAGTCGTGGGGAGTTATTAGTCGAGGATAAGGTTGACGAAATTGAAGCTCTTGGGATTGATGAGGTTAAGGTTCGTACGCCACTCACTTGTGAAACCAGATTTGGGCTGTGTGCCAAATGCTACGGCAGAGATCTTGGAAGAGGGGCCCTTGTTAATGCAGGTGAGTCAGTTGGTGTGATCGCTGCACAATCGATTGGTGAACCGGGAACGCAATTGACTATGAGGACTTTTCATATTGGTGGAGCAGCTTCTAGGACCGCCGTCAGTAGTCAGGTGGCGGCTAAGTCCAATGGTAGTATAAGATTCTCGGAACAAATGAGATATGTCACAAACGAAAATAAGGATTTGGTCACTATATCTCGTTCAGGAGAGGTTGCCATAATTGACGAAGCCGGTAGAGAAAGGGAGCGGCACAAGATACCTTATGGAGCAGTGATGAAGTTCCGAGATGGGGATCTTATAAAAGGTGGCGTGGTTTTAGCCGAGTGGGATCCACATACCAGACCAATAATCACAGAATATGGTGGGACGGCAAAATTTGAGAATGTTGAGGATGGGGTAACTGTCACTCGCAAAATCGATGATGTTACAGGATTGGCGACACTAGTGGTTATTGACCCTAAAAGCGGTACTGGGTCGTCGGCTAAAGGACAGCGGCCCAGCGTGAAATTAGTTGGAGAAGAGGGCGAATTAAAAATTGCTGGAACAGATAAGCCTGTTAACTACACTTTCCCGGTTAATGCAGTTATTACTGTCAAGGATGGACAAAGAGTAGGAGTTGGTGAGGTTTTAGCTAGAATTCCTCAAGAATCTTCAAAGACTAGAGATATAACAGGTGGTTTGCCGAGGGTGGCCGAACTCTTTGAAGCACGTTCTCCTAAAGATGCTGGCGTGCTCGCTGCGGTAACTGGTCGGGCATCTTATGGAAAGGACACTAAAGGCAAGCAACGGCTCATCATTACCGAAAGAACAGACGAAGGATTGGAACAGGAGCACTCTTTTCTCATTCCGAAGGATAAGCAGATTTTGGTTCACGATGGGCAACAAATTAGTAAGGGAGACATGATTGTTGACGGGCCACAAGATCCCCACGAAATAGTTCGAGTGAAAGGTGAGAAAGAATTGGCCAAGTACATCATTGACGAAGTACAGGACGTTTATCGTTTGCAAGGGGTTAAAATTAACGACAAACATATTGAGGTTATAGTTCGCCAAATGTTGCGCAGGGTCGAAATCGAGGAGTCTGGTGACTCGGGTTTTATTCCCGGGGAGCAGGTAGAACGATCGGAAGTTCTCGAAATAAATGATGAGTTGGTCCAAGATGGAAAAGAGCCAGCAACTTTTCAACCAATATTGTTAGGAATTACAAAGGCTTCGCTTTCAACGGACTCCTTTATTTCAGCCGCATCGTTTCAAGAGACAACTAGGGTCCTAACTGAGGCTGCTATTATGGGCAAAAAAGATCATCTAAGAGGTCTTAAGGAAAACGTTATTGTGGGTCGGCTTATACCGGCAGGAACCGGACTCGCGCATCACCGTAACCGTAAAAACCAAATCCCAAATACCGCGATGAGCGAAGATGAGGACGTGGTTTTTTCGGAGACTGAAACAAACGTGTCTTCAGAAAAACCTGGAGAGGAGGTAGATGGTCAGCAAGTTGCTTGACACTTGCGTCTGTGAACTATAGACTTTCGCCTCTTTTTGTGGGGTCATAAGTTTCATTCTCGGTTAGAGATCACGGTGACGTTTGCTCACCAGAAACTAAAGATAGAGAGATAAATTAATGCCAACAATTAACCAATTAGTAAGACGGGGACGTATCCGCCCCATAGTTAAAAGTAAGGTGCCAGCATTGGCTGGTTCTCCTGCCAAACGGGGAGTTTGTACAAGGGTGTACACTACCACCCCCAAAAAGCCGAACTCCGCCCTTAGAAAAGTGGCGAAGGTGCGTTTGGTTAACGGTTTCGAAGTTATCTCCTACATTGGAGGTGAGGGCCACAACCTGCAGGAGCACTCAGTCGTGCTTATACGTGGCGGGAGGGTCAAAGATTTACCCGGCGTCCGCTATCACGTTGTTAGGGGAAGTCTGGATACACAAGGGGTGAAGGATCGAAAAAAATCTAGATCCAAGTACGGTGCAAAAAAATCGTCTCCAGGCGGTTAAGAGAGTTATGAGGACATAAAATGCCAAGACGAAGAGAGGTTCCGAAACGACACATCCTGCCAGACCCTAAATATCACAACCAAGATATCGCAAAATTTATGAATGTGGTGATGACGGGGGGGAAAAAATCCGTGGCTGAGAGGATAGTGTACGGCGCTTTGGAGCAAATTGAAAAAAAAGGCGGGAAGGATGCACTGGAAATTTTTAATCAGGCACTTCAAAACGCAAAGCCGGTAGTGGAAGTTAAGTCCCGCCGGGTCGGTGGGGCCAACTATCAAGTTCCAGTCGAGGTTCGACCCATGAGACGAATGGCATTAGCGATGCGATGGCTTAGGGACTCCGCTAGGAAACGGGGTGAAAAGTCAATGGCGGTTAGGCTTTCTGGTGAACTACAAGAGGCTGCTGAGGGTAGAGGGGGAGCGGTCAAGAAAAAAGAAGAGGTGCACAGGATGGCAGAATCCAACAAGGCATTCTCCCATTTTCGTTTTTAGGTGAGAAAGCAAAGTGGAGATTAAAACAATTTTTCTAAATCGACGAAAGTACACAAATGTCTAGATCAACTCCAATCGATAGGTATAGAAACATAGGTATCAGTGCTCACATTGATGCTGGTAAGACCACCACAACCGAGAGGATACTGTTTTATACCGGTGTGTCGCACAAAATAGGCGAAGTGCACGATGGTGCAGCTGCGATGGATTGGATGGATCAAGAGAGAGAGAGGGGAATTACCATAACTTCCGCTGCCACTACGTGTTTCTGGAAAGGCATGGATGGTACACTACCGGAGCATAGAATCAATATTATTGATACACCCGGACACGTTGATTTTACAATTGAGGTCGAGCGATCTATGCGGGTTTTGGATGGGGCTTGCATGGTCTACTGCGCGGTGGGGGGAGTCCAGCCTCAGTCTGAAACGGTCTGGAGACAAGCTAACAAATATAAAGTCCCTCGTCTCGCCTTTGTTAACAAGATGGATCGCCAAGGGTCGGACTTTTTCAAAGTTTTTGAGCAAATGAAGACAAGACTGAAAGCAAACCCGGTGCCCATGCAGATTCCCATAGGCTCAGAGGATGATTTCAAAGGTATAGTGGATCTGGTAAAAATGAAGGCCATATATTGGGATGAAAATACAAGGGGTGTAAAATTTGAAGAGAAAGATATTCCGGGCGAGTTGACTGATCAGGCGAATGAGTGGCGTGAAAAAATGATAGAGGCAGCAGCAGAATCTTCTGAACCACTTATGGACAAATATTTAGAAGATGGCGACCTAGAGCCGAGCGAAATCAAGGAAGGTATTAGGCAACGAACCATCGAGTCTGAGATTGTGCCTATGTTCTGCGGTACTGCTTTTAAAAATAAGGGAGTCCAAGCAATGCTCGATGCAGTGATTGACTACCTACCATCTCCCACCGATATTCCGCCAGTCCAGGGTGTCCTAGAATCAGGTGACGAATCAAAAAGAGATGCATCTGACGACGAATCTTTTGCTGGTCTTGCCTTCAAGATAATGACGGATCCTTACGTAGGTCAGTTAATTTTCTTTCGTGTTTACTCCGGTGTGATTAAATCCGGTGACTTTATCTATAACCCGGTTAAGAGCAAGAAGGAAAGAATCGGAAGAATACTTCAAATGCATGCAAATAACCGTGAAGAGCTTAAAGAGGTTCGCGCTGGGGATATAGCGGCCGCTGTTGGTCTAAAAGAAGCGACTACAGGCGATACTTTGTGTGACCCAAACAAGACAATAATTTTGGAAAAAATGATATTTCCCGAGCCGGTTATATCGCAGGCGGTTGAACCAAAGACTAAAGCTGATCAAGAAAAGATGGGAATAGCACTAGGCCGTTTAGCTCAGGAAGATCCCTCTTTCAGGGTAAGGACTGACGAGGAGTCTGGGCAAACAATCATTTCGGGTATGGGGGAGCTTCACTTGGAGATACTCGTTGACAGAATGAAGAGAGAGTTTAGCGTAGACGCAAATGTTGGAAAACCTCAGGTTGCCTATCGTGAGGCGATCAAGGCTCCTATTGAAATCGAGGGCAAATTTGTAAAGCAGTCGGGAGGAAGAGGGCAGTATGGACATGTTTGGTTGAAAATGGAACCTCAAACGCAAGGCGATGGCTTTGAGTTTGTCGACGCGATTAAAGGGGGAGTCGTTCCTCGTGAGTTTATTCCCGCTGTGAATAAGGGATTAGAGGAGGCCATGAGCGGGGGAGTTTTAGCAGGATATCCAGTAGTTGATGTCAAAGTTACCCTGTTTGATGGGTCTTACCATGATGTTGATTCAAATGAGAATGCTTTCAAGATGGCTGCAATACTTGCGTTTAAAGATGGCATGCGGAAGGCGACCCCCATACTCTTAGAGCCTGTAATGATGGTCGAGGTTGAGACCCCCGAGGAAAAAATGGGGGATGTTATGGGTGATCTCTCTTCAAGGAGGGGAATGATTCAAGGAATGGATGATATGCCTGGGGGAGGTAAAACTGTGAGATCAGAAGTGCCACTAGCTGAAATGTTCGGGTACTCGACAACGCTGAGATCTCTCACGCAGGGTCGTGCAACCTATACAATGGAGTTTAAACACTACTCGGAAGCTCCTAAAAACGTTGCAGAAGCAATAATGACCGATAGGGCAAACTAGAGTTATGGATAATCAAAAAATCAGAATACGACTCAAAGCTTTTGACTACAGGTTAATTGACCAATCTGCTATAGAAATCGTCGAGACCGCAAAAAGGACAGGGGCGGTAGTTAAGGGGCCAATTCCTCTTCCAACACGAATTGAACGATTCAACTTGTTGCGCTCGCCCCATGTAGATAAAAAATCAAGGGAGCAGCTTGAAATGAGAACGCACCTCAGATTAATGGACATTTTAGACCCGACAGATAAGACGGTTGATGCTCTCATGAAGCTGGATTTGCCAGCAGGGGTTGATGTGGAGATAAAATTGTGAGGATTTTATGGGTTTAGGTTTAGTTGGGCGAAAAATAGGCATGACTCGTATCTTTACTGAGGTGGGTGATTCTGTTCCAGTTACAGTGCTGGACGTGTCAACTAATAAGGTTGCTGGCATAAAAAAGCACGATAAAGACGGCTATAATGCGGTACAGGTAGCTTTTGATAAAGTCAGTGGTAAAAGGATTACAAAGTCTATGAGGGGACATTTCAACAAGGCTGGAATAGATTTGGCTCGGTTGGTTAAAGAATTCCGGGTTGAGTCAGGTAGCCTTGAGAATCTTTCCATTGGTGATGCTATTTCGGCTGATATTTTTGCCGCCGGGCAATTTGTTGATATTTCCGGAAATTCCAAAGGTCGTGGGTTCTCCGGTGTTATCAGAAGGCATAATTTCTCTTCAAATAGGGCTAGTCATGGTAATTCACTAGGCCACAACAAGCCTGGTTCTACCGGAAATGCTCAGGATCCGGGTAGAGTTTTTCCAGGAAAAAAAATGGCGGGTCAGTATGGCAGTTCTAAAAGAACCAATCAAAACCTTCAAATAGTTAAGGTAGATAAAGAAAGAGAACTTCTTTTAGTAAGAGGTTCTGTGGCTGGTGCCGAAGGAGGAGTAGTCTATGTAAGACCCTCCGTAAAAAAAGCCGGAGTGTCCGAAGATGGAAATTAAAGTCCTAAATCTTGGAGATAAAAAAGGTTCGACCTTGAAAGTCTCTGATGTTGTATTCGACCGAAAATATAACGAGACGCTGGTGCATCAACTAGTGGTATCGCACTTATCTAATGGAAGGCAAGGAACTAGAGCACAAAAGTCGCGTGGACAGGTCCGGGCTTCAGGAAGAAAACCTTGGAGGCAAAAGGGAACTGGAAGAGCTAGAGTTGGTACCGTTGCAAGCCCGATATGGAGAGGGGGCGGTAAAGTTTTTCCTTCGAGTGTTAACGAGAATTTTAAGAAAAAAATAAATAAAAAAATGTTCAAAGCTGGAATGTCAACCATATTATCCCAATTGGTTCGTGAGAGCCGGCTGGCTTTTATCGATGAGTTTAAATTAGACGTCCCGAAAACCAGAGTTTTAGAAAAAATGGTTAAGGATTTGGGGTTTGATTCACTTTTGTTGGTGGTTGGCGAGGTTAGTAAAAATCTTGATCTGGCATCGAGAAATCTCAGTAACGTCAGCGTTGTTCCTGTCAAAAAGCTGGATCCTGTAAGTCTTTTAAAATATGAAAACACAGTGATATCGAAAGAAGCGGTGGGGAAGTTTGAGGAGGTATTTGTTTGATGGTTGCTGAGAATAATAAAAAACAGCAAAAGTTACTGAAAGTATTGATATCGCCTGTAATTTCAGAAAAGAGCACTTTTGTTGGAGAGAAAAATAATCAATTTGTATTCCGCGTTGCGGAAAGAGCACATAAAGCAGATATTAAAGAAGCGATCGAGCTTTTGTTTAAGGTTGAGGTTGAAAAAGTTTCTGTCCTTAGGGTCAAGGGTAAAGAAAAAAAATATGGACGCTTTTCGGGGAAAAGGCGAAACTGGCGAAAGGCATACGTGTCCTTGAAGCCCGGTCAGGAGCTGAATATGGTTGCCGGAGAGGGGAAATAAGTGCCATTAGTTAAAATAAAGCCAACCTCTGCGGGAAGGAGAGGAGTTGTCCAGCAAAAGAAAGAGACGTCGCTTTGGAAAGGTCGTCCACTGGGATCTCTTTCGGAGAATAAAGCAAAGAAATCAGGTCGAAATAGTCACGGGCATATAACCACGAGACATCAAGGTGGAGGTCATAAGAGATTGTATCGACTAATTGATTTCAAAAGGAACAAAGATGTTATTCCCGCTAAGATTGAGAGGTTTGAGTACGATCCAAATCGCAGTGCGGACATAGCCCTGGTTTGTTACAGCGATGGGGAAAGACGCTATATTATCGCGCCTAAAGGTGCTGAAGTAGGACAAGTTATCTCTAGCGGTATTGATGTGCCAATTAAAGCTGGAAATGCTCTTCCGTTAAGGAATATTCCGGTCGGAACTACAGTCCACTGTGTAGAAATGAAGCCTGGCAAGGGGGCGCAGATGGCAAGATCGGCTGGGGCCTCAGTGCAACTATTAGCGAGGGAGGGCTTATACGCGCAACTTCGTCTTCGGTCGGGAGAAATTCGAAAAGTTCTCGTAGATTGCAGAGCTACCATTGGAGAAGTTGGTAATTCGGAGCATAATCTAAGGCAATTAGGCAAAGCGGGCGCGACTCGTTGGAGGGGAATCCGACCCACAGTGCGAGGTGTTGTAATGAACCCAATAGATCACCCGCATGGAGGCGGTGAGGGACGGACAGGAACAAAAAGAAACCCGGTTAGTCCGTGGGGAACTTTAACCAAGGGTTTTAGAACTAGAAAAAACAAGAAATCGCAGTATCTCATAGTTCGTAGACGGCAATCGAAGAAGTGAAGGTAGATAAGACATGGCACGCTCTGTAAAAAAAGGACCGTTTGTAGACCATCATTTGGCAAAAAAAGTTGAAGTCGCTCGCTCAGGCGGAGATAAGAGACCTATTAAAACTTGGTCTCGGAGGTCCACCATTCTTCCAGACTTCGTTGGTATGACAATAGCCATTCATAATGGGAGGCAACACGTCCCGATTTACATCACAGAGAATATGGTGGGACACAAATTAGGAGAGTTTTCACTTACAAGAACTTTTAAAGGGCACGCGGCGGACAAAAAAGCAGCTGTTCCTGGTAAAAAATAGGGGTTTATTGGGTTTATGAAAACTAGCGCGAATTTGAGAGGAGTGAGATTATCAACTCAAAAGGGGAGGTTGGTTGCAGATGCCATCCGGGGACTACCTGTGGATAGAGCTTTGGATTTCTTAAATTTCAATCCTAAAAAAGGATCAAAGATCATAAAAAAAGTTTTGGAGTCTGCTTTAGCAAACGCAGAACACAATGACGGTGCTGATATAGATGAATTATCGGTTACCAACATCTCGGTTGAGCAGGGTAGTACCTTCAAAAGGTTTCGTCCTAGAGCTAAGGGTAGATCAGCGAAAATATTAAAACCCACGTGCCATATATTTATAACGGTTGGAGATGGAAAGGATTAGTATGGGTCAAAAAATAAATCCTATTGGTTTTAG
>MDTB01014753.1_pt1 | contig 54701 bp, 60 predicted proteins | sample 811161 | NCBI WGS metagenome assembly MDTB01 (sample SAMN05326650, study PRJNA326480) | marine metagenome | isolation source: seawater | place: Mediterranean Sea | collected 2009 | reverse complement strand
CCAACGAATATCACTTGTACCATTGAGCCGAATAACAGGTGTCACACCTTGCTTGCCGCAATACTTGACATATTTGGTGACATCTATAACAAGATGCACCATAAACCCGTCACGGTCACGTGCAAACCATGCAGTTTTTTTAGCACGTGACGCTTGCACCATGTTCATAGCACCCCGACCTGCAGTGAATAGACAACCTTCAATACAGCCAGCAATCTCAGCATTGGCACAAACATTGATGCCCGAAAATTTCCATGGTTGCATATACATGATAGCGGTTTCATACTTGTCACCGTTGCCCTTGATAGTCTTAGCATCAGAACCAGACGATATTAACTTACCTCTAAATGCCATAGGATAATTCCTTTTAATTTGTGTTGTCTTACTAATATGCAGCATATAGCCGCATATCATAAAGTCAACAGCTAATTACGAATATAGTTCATCTGCCCATTTTGCTGTAGCTTTAAGTACAGGCAATTGTTTTTCAAGCTCTGATATTTCTAAACAAACATCAGCAACCCTAGTATACAAGGTTGCATGTTTAGAAAACTTATCTTTACGGGTATATAATACTTTTAATCTATCCGAGACTTCAATTGCTTCATTATGATATCTATTTAACATGATCTTTCCTTTTCAGCTTGTGTTGTCTTTACAAATAATCACAAGCCACACCGCATGTCAAGCATGGTTTGGGTTGGCCCAAAATTGTGCAGCTTGTGATTACACAAAAAACAGCAACCAGCACTATAGACGGACTGATTCAAGTCACCGTGCTCAAGCCCCGTTCTTCATGGGACATTTTGCGCTTCACCCCTTGCTCAAAGGCACACGTGCCTATCGGGTGTTTTTCTCGCTGTGCGGTTGCTTAATCCGCTCGCTCGCTGGGCATACTTGAATCCACAAGCCAGAGCCATTGCCGTCAGTCTTTCAGACATTTTAAAGCGTGTCAAGCACTTAGTTTTAGTAGTGCGACGTACCTGCAATCTTTACATTGCGCCACCTACGTCGCTTGGTGGTATGTGTCTTTACTCTTTCAGACATTTTAAAGCGTGTCAAGCACTTAGTTTTATTAAAAGGCAGAGCGTCTAAACTTATTTGATAAACCCTACGTCATTGGCGGTCTGCTCAAGTGGTCTAGAGTTTTAAAGTTTGTTGTCGTATCTTCTGCAAACAATAAATCATAATACAACAAGAAATTAAAGCACGCAAAAGTATAAAAATAGATAGCAAAAGTATAGGTATAATTTTATATATATAAGGCATAGAACAAAACACGCAGCAGTTGGCTTGGCCGAATGGCTGGCGCTGACGCATGGTGATGCTGGGATCAAGGTTTCGGTAATGTGTCCGCAGGCGGTTCGCACCGAGATGATCCGGGATATGGGAACAAATGTGAGTCGGTGTGTGGGGGTATATTATTTTACATACTTTTGTGCATCGGCTAAACTTTTGTTCACACACTGCATAAATCCACCACGCAAAAGCATATATAATATAGGCAACTGATTTGATAACAGTTACCGTTTGATTTTATGTCATTGATTTATTTATAAATTTTATTGTTATGGTGTATATTTTTATTATTTTGATGTAACCAAGTGTTAAAAAGGATTAGTGCATATTGCGTATTGTGAAAATGTACGGTCGGGCAAGCGCCACCGGGGGTCTATGCGTAGATATATACACACAAATACACAGATTAGGTTTTTTAACAGTTAACCACTATGTCGATATTACTATTTATACATGTATTGGGTACATAATAAGTGTTATTTTTATCACATACTGCACATTTAAATTGTATTATTGTACGATTAGGGGTTGACATGTTTTATATAATGTGTAAAACTATACAAGTAGACAGTAGACAGACATTTAAAGTGTTTTCATTTAGATAATTTATAAATTAGATTAAAAAAACATTTAAATGCAGACACTTTAAATGGTAGATGTATGTTAAAATTGTTATTGCATTTTTATAATAGATATTTAATTACAGTATTTTGTAGAAAGTTATTGACAATGAATAAAAAATCAGTACAACTAAGTACAGAACATGTATTAGAAGATTTTTATGACAATCTTTTAAATGGTAATTTGGATAAATTACATATACCGCATAGTGATGTCTTTTACGTAAAGCAAATGGTAGATGCTCACTACGGTAAATCCTTTACTTTACAACACGTAGAAGACGCTATGAGGGCTGAAGGTTGGGTAGAAAAGTCTTATAGTAATCCTGACTATAGAAAGTAACGTATATATGTCTATTCCTGAAAGAGTTAAAAACAAAATGAAGGCTGTTGGACTTAAAAGTGTCAATAAGCCTCAACGTTTAAATGACTCTTCTGGTAAATCTCATCACGTAATGGCTAGTGAAGGTGGCAAATATAAATATATTAAGTTTGGAGAAAAGGGTGCTAGTACTGCTGGTAAACCTAAAGCTGGGGAGTCAGATAAAATGAAGAAAAAACGTGCTTCTTTTAAGGCTAGACACGCTAAAAACATAGCTAAAGGCAAAATGTCTGCGGCATATTGGGCTAATAAAGTAAAATGGTAAGGATGTAAACAAATGGCAATACCAGCAATAATTACATTAGTAAGATTAGGCTCAAAAGTCTATAAAATAGCACGTTCTAAGGCAAGTCAAGCAATGGGAAAAAGGTTAATAGAAAAGTTAGGCGGCAAGGCAATAGAGAGTACAAGTAAAAAAACGATAAACCTTACTGCTAATAGACTTGCAGCAATAGAAACAGCTAAAACGCCGGGAGTATCTTCTAAAATTGGTGGTGCTTTACGTGGTACTAAAGTAACTAAAGCAACACCGGGAGCAGAAAAAGGTAGTGTTGTTGTTGGTGCTGTTCGTACAGCTTCTAAAAAATTAGGAGATAAAGTTATTGGTAGTACAGCAGTAGGTGTTCCTAGTGCGGCTGCTATAGTTAAACTACGTAGTGAATTAAAGAAAGCTAAGACTGCAGAGGAAAGAGCTAAGTTACAAACACGTATTGAAAAAGAAGTTGCAAAGGTTCAAGCTGCAAAACAAAAAGCTAAAGACAAAAGTGATACTAAATCACGTACAGAAAACACCAATACTCGTCGTGGAGTCAATATGAAAGTACCATCAAAGCGTGTATCTAAATCTAAACCGGGTGTAAAGAAATCTCTTAGACCTAAGTTACGACCCTAGTATGAATACACGTAATTACAAATCTGAATATAGCAATTACCACGCTTCTCCTACACAAAAAAGAAGACGGGCCTCACGTAATTCTGCTAGAAGTGCCATGACTAAAACAGGCGTGGTGCGTAAGGGAGATAATAAAGACGTTGATCATAGAAATGGTAATCCATTAGATAATAATAAAAAGAATTTAAAAGCAAAACCTAGAGCTACAAATAGATCATTTCCTAGAACTAGGAATGCTCGTAAAAAGTAATTACTTTGTTGCATAGCAGCATTGCAATAATAGCTGTATAAATTTTAACTTGAACATGGTATAACTATACTTGGTAAGTAAGGAGAAAAATACCATGTTCAAGATTTTATTAAACGGAATACGTAACTTTTTTATTGAAATTCAAAAGACACAAGAAAAAAGAGTAGCCTATTGGCAATTAAAAAATATGACGGATCAAACTTTAAAAGACATAGGTATGACAAGAGGAGAAATCTATGACAAAATATACAATAAATAGTGTTACACTTGCTGCATTTATTACGTTAAGTGTAGCAAGCACAGTATCAGCAAGAAATGTTGTTAATACTGCAGGATCATCTACCGTGCTTCCATTTGCAACAATAGTTGCAGAACAATTAGGCAATAACCCAAAATATAAAACGCCTATCGTTGAATCTGGAGGTTCTTCTATTGGTAAAAAAAGTGTATGCCAAGGTTCAGGTAAAGAATATATTGACATAGGCAATGCTTCTTCACGCATGAAACCTAAAGAGTTAGAGTTTTGTAATAGTAATGGTGTAAAACTTACAGAAATAAAAGTAGGTTATGATGGTATTGTAGTAGCTAATTCAAAAAAAGGAATACCTCTTGTTATATCTAAAGTTAATTTAGGAAAAGCATTAACAGCAAAGATACCACAAAAAGACGGGACATGGGTAGATAATCCATATAAAAAATGGAGTGACATTGATTCTACTTTGCCTGATATTAAAATCCGTGTATATGGACCTCCCACTACATCAGGAACTCGTGCTTCTTATGTAGAGATGGTAAATCAAAAAGGTTATTGTGCTAAAGATAAAGTTGCTAAAGCAGCATCTATAGCTCGTAATGATAAAAAAGGAAAACTTTGTAGGGCAATACGTACAGATGGTGCTTACATTGAAGCAGGTGAACAAGATAATTTAATTGTAAAAAAATTGCAAGAAGACCCTAACACATATGGAATATTTGGTTTTTCTTATTTAGATCAAAATACGGACACGTTACAAGGTGCTGTAATATCTGGAACTGAACCTACTTTTGATGCAATTGCTGATGGAAGTTATTCTATATCAAGAGCTTTGTATATATATGTAAAACATTCACATATAGATTTTATTCCCGGTTTACAGGCTTATATGGAAGAATGGGCAAAACATTGGAATGAAGAAGGTATTTTGTCTGACGCAGGTATGATTCCTATGCCTGAAGAAGAAAGATTAGAAATGTTAACAAGAATTAAAACATTGCCTGTTTTAAAAGTACAAGACTTAGAATAGTAAAGAAGGGTTTTCTACATGACTACTAAAAGTAAATCAACAGTAAATAAAGCAGGTAATTATACTCAACCCGGAAAACGTAAACAAATTTTTAACAGGATAAAAGCTGGAAGTAAGGGCGGTAAACCGGGGCAGTGGTCAGCACGTAAAGCACAAATGGTTGCTAAAGCCTATAAAGCTGCAGGTGGAGGTTACACGTAATATGGCTAAAGACCCTAAATTAGGCACAGGTAAAAAACCTAAAGGGTCTGGTCGTAGGCTATACACTGACGAAAATCCAAAAGATACTGTACCGATTAAGTTTGGTACAGTAAAAGAAGCAGAGGCTACAGTTAAAAGAGTAAGAAGATCGGGTAAATCTTTTGCTAGAAAAATTCAGATATTGACAGTTATGGAACAACGTGCTAAAGTTATGGGCAAGAAAGCTGTTGTAGAAGTAGCTAGAAAAGCAAAAGAGAGGTTAAGAAAAGAGAATGCCCTATCTTCAAAGTAATATTCCACATTTTAAAGCGTGGGTTCGTCGTGAATATACAAAAAATATGCAAGAGTATCATGGTGATTTTTTACATTGCATGGTAGTTGCAGTTACTACAATGCCAAATAGAACATTAAGTTTTCAAGTAATTTTTACTGGATTTGAAGTTGACGATGAGGATGAGCCTAATGTACATGGGGGTGCTATGTGGGCTAGAATGCCTCTTACAGCGTTAATAGCAGACACACCTTATGAAGAATGGCCTATTGAATTACCTCCTTATTTAGCCCAGCCTTGGGACTGTATGTCTCATTGGCACTCTGTTTATAAAATAGAACGTGCAAGTCCTGCACCTTGGATTGCAAAAGTCGATGGGGATTTTTATCCTGCTAAATATTATTTTACAGTAGATTATACGGATAGTGAAGTAGCAGATGATCCTGCACAACACAAACAGTCTCATGTATTAGAATTGTTAGATGCAGGAGAATATACAGGTAACATAATTGCGTTGCCTAATAATAGAGTGAGAGTAACTCATCCAGCATGGTTTGAAGTAGGTGAAGGAGCACCTGATTTTAGACCTAATCAACATATTTTTAATTCTAAAGAAGATGTTGAATATATTTGGGATACTAAAAGAGTATTCAATAATTTATATAGAGAGGACTAACATTATGGCAATGCATAAAAAGAAGAGTATGGCACGTGGTGGCATGAAGAAAAGAGGCATGGCACGTGGCGGTATGCCTATGAAAAAAGACCCTAAAACTGGTAAAATGATTCCTGCTTTTGCAATGGACGGTAAAGGTAAGATGCAAAAAGGTGGTATGGGTAAAAAAGGCTATGCTAAAGGCGGCATAGGCACAAAAGGTGCAGCTAAAGGTGGAGCAATGGCACTTAAAGATATTCGTGCTGCGGCTAAACTAAAAGGCTATAAACTTGTAAAGATTACATAATGACTTTAGCTAAGTCACAAAAAAGTTTAAAGTCTTGGACTAAACAAGATTGGAGAACTAAAAGTGGAAACCCTTCGACTCAAGGTCCAAAAGCTACAGGCGAACGTTATTTACCAGCGAGTGCTATTGAGGCTATGGATTCAAAAACGTATTCAGCTTCTTCTGCAAAAAAAAGAAAAGATACAAAAGCAGGTAGACAATTTTCTAAACAGCCTAAAAAAGCTGCTAGTATTTCCAAGCGTTATAACAGAAGATTTTCATAAAGATAGGAAAAATAAGTAATGGTTGATCTTGCAATGGAACGAGTTCTTAAATGGCAATTAATGCCACGACTTATGATGTTAGCTGTAACTATATTAACTTATCAAGCAGTTCATTGGTTTATGTCTTTACCTGATCCGTCTATTCAACAATCAGGATTGGTATCTATTTGTATGGGTGCTCTTACAGGTTGTTTTGCCGTTTGGTTAAATAACGAAAGGGACAAATAGTGTTAGGTAACATTTTTTCTAGTATTGCAGGATTAGCTACAAGCATTATTGATGCTAAGACCCAAGTAAAACTCACTGAGGCTGAAATAAAAAAGAAACAGTTAACAGGTGAGATTGATTGGGACTTGGAAGCCATGAGAGCTACACAGAACTCATGGAAAGATGAGTGGATCACCCTACTTTTTTCAGTACCACTCATCTTAGCTTTTTGTGGAGATTGGGGAAATACTGTTGTAGCAGCAGGTTTTGCATCTTTAGAGACTATGCCAGTATGGTATCAGGTTGCTCTTGGAGGTATCGTATCAGCTAGTATAGGAATGAGATCAGTAAGTAAATTCTTTGGAAAAGGATAATATTATAAAGTTTCCTCAGTTATCTGAAATAGATAAACAGTTTGTTGTTTTAGAAAAACAGCAGGAACTAATAAGAGAACAGGCTAAGATTATATTGGAGAGAAATACTAATGACATTTAAACTTTCACAACGAAGTATTGATCGTATGAAGGGTATTGACCCTGATCTTCAAAAGGTAGTAGAGGAAGCAATTAAGATAACAGAGGTAGACTTTGGTGTAACTTGTGGCATGAGAACTGTTGCAGAACAAGAAGAGCTTGTAGCCAAGGGTGCTAGTCAAACTATGAAAAGCAAACACTTAGAAGGTCGTGCAGTTGATCTTGTAGCCTATTTAGGTCCAAGAATATCTTGGGAGTTAAATCTTTATGATGACATTGCTAATGCTATTGCTATTGCTGCTGCTAAAGTAAACATACCTATAAAATGGGGAGCAGCTTGGACTGTTGGAGACATATCTACCTATCAAGGCAAAATGGAAGATGCAATGAATGAGTATATTGATCTTCGTAGATCAAAAGGTCGTAGGCCATTTATTGATGCTCCACATTTTGAGATGATGTAACATGACACGCAAACTTACAGAAAAACAACAAATGTTTCTTAACGTACTTTTTGATGAGTGCGGCGGTGATATTCTTTTGGCTAAACGTATGGCAGGTTATGCTGATAGCTATAGCACTTCAGAAGTTGTAAAAAGTATAAAAGAAGAAATACTTGAAGCTACACAAATGTATATGGCACGTAATGCCCCTAAAGCAGCTATGGCTATTGTAGGAGGTTTACATGATCCTACAGAGTTAGGCATTCGTGATAAAGTAGCATCAGCTAAAGAGTTATTAGATCGTACTGGTTTAGTTAAAACTGAGAAAATGCAAGTAGAAGCTAAAGGTGGTGTTATGTTAATGCCAGCTAAAGCATTAGAACTTGAGTGTGACTGCGAAGAAAGTAAAGAAATATGTGACTGCGATGATTAAGCCTTTAGGTGAATGGAAATTACCTCAACCTATAGACATACAAGTAGAAAATGAATGGGTAGAAATACCCAAAGTAGCACGTACAATACCTTTTGGTTACGAAATTCACCCTGATGATGATGGTTTATTAAAGCCGATACCTGACCAATTAAATAAATTAGCACAAGCTAAAAAACACTTAAAGCAATATTCTTATAGAGAAGTTGCTAACTGGTTAAGTGCAAATACAGGGAGAAGAATATCCCATGTAGGTTTAATGAAACGGTTAAAACATGAGCGAAAAAGAAAACAACAAGCTGCAAACTTACGCAGATGGGCAGAATATGCGAAAAAGGCAATCGCCAAAGCGGAGACCCTCGAAAAGAAAAGACTTGACAGCCAAGCGGAAACAGAAACAACAACCTGTTAAAGAATTAAAATCCGATATTAATTTTATTAAAAAAGTTCAAGAAGAACATAATGTTATTTTTAAACCTAATGAGGGTCCACAAACAGAGTTTTTAGCAGCTAGTGAACGAGAAGTATTATATGGTGGCAGTGCTGGTGGAGGTAAATCTTATGCAATGTTATCTGATCCTTTAAGATATATGGGTAATTCTTCTTTTACTGGATTATTATTGCGGCATACTACAGAAGAACTAAGAGAACTTATTACAAAATCACAAGAATTATATCCTAAAATTTGGCCGGGAATTAAATGGTCGGAACGTAAAATGCAATGGACTGCTCCATCAGGTGCTACTTTATGGATGAGTTATTTAGATAAGGATCAAGATGTTACTAAATATCAAGGATTGGCATTTAGTTGGATCGGTTTTGATGAACTTACACAATGGGCTACACCTTTTGCATGGAATTATATGAGATCACGTTTACGTAGTTCAGACCCATCATTACCTCTTTCAATGAGAGCTACTACAAACCCCGGCGGTAGAGGACATGGCTGGGTAAAAAAAATGTTTATTGACCCTTCTCCTGCAGGTAAATCTTTTCCAGCTACAGACATAGAAACAGGTGAGCCTTTAAAATATCCTGCAGGTCATGTTAAAGCAGGTAAATATTTATTTAGACGAAAATTTATACCTGCCAGATTAAAAGACAATCCTTATCTTGCTAATCAAGGTGATTATGAAGCAATGCTTTTGTCTTTACCAGAACAACAACGTAAACAGTTACTTGAAGGTGATTGGGACATTAAAGAAGGCGCAGCTTTTACAGAGTTTAATAGAAATACACATGTAATCGAACCTTATACTATACCAAATAATTGGGTAAAATTTAGGGCATGTGATTATGGATATGGAAGTTATTCAGGGGTTTTGTGGTTTGCTGTATCTCCTAGTGAACAATTAGTTGTATATCGTGAATTATATGTATCAAAAGTATTAGCTACTGATTTAGCTGAAATGATATTAGATTTAGAAGCAGGAGATGGCGGTTTACGATACGGAGTTTTAGATTCTTCTTTGTGGCATAAAAGAGGAGATACAGGACCATCGCTTGCAGAACAAATGATTATGAAAGGATGTAAGTGGCGTCCATCAGATAGAAGTAAAGGTTCACGTGTATCAGGAAAAAATGAAATACACAGGCGTTTACAAATAGATGAATTTACAGATGAACCAAGATTAGTATTTTTTAATAGTTGCATAGAAACAATTTCACAATTCCCTGCCATACCTTTAGATAAAAAAAATCCAGAAGATGTAGATACTAATTCAGAAGACCATTTGTATGACGCATTAAGATATGGTATAATGTCAAGACCTCGTTTTAGTATATGGGATTACGACCCTCAAAGTGGTCCTATAAATAAAATGCCTGTAGCTGATGCTACTTTTGGATATTAAGGAATTATAATGGAAGAAGATAACACATTTATTGAAGAAGAGTCAATTGCATTAGAAGACAGTAATCAATCTTCTTTGGACGATTATAAAACTAATAACATTATTCCTTACATTGAAGGAAGGTATAAACGTGCAGAAGATTATAGAAAACAAGACGAAGAACGGTGGCTTACTGCTTATAGAAATTATCGTGGCATATATGGTCCTGATGTACAATTTACAGAAGCTGAAAAATCTAGGATTTTTATTAAAGTAACAAAGACTAAAACACTTGCAGCATATCAACAAATTGTTGATATTATGTTTGCAAATAATAAATTTCCTCTTACTGTTGATCCTACAGAATTACCTGATGGAGTTGTAGAAAATGTAAGTTTTGATCCTAAAGAACCAGAAGAACTAAAAGAACAAAACAAATCGGAATCTCCATATGGATTTAAAGGTGATGGAAAAACTTTTCCACTTGGTGCAACAGTTAAAACATTAGAAGAAAAACTAGGCCCACTTACAGATAAATTAGAAAACATAGAAGGGTTAAAAGAAGGTGCTGGCACAACACCTACCGCTATAACTTTTAGCCCTACTATGGTTGCTGCTAAAAAAATGCAGAAAAAAATACAAGATCAATTAGAAGAGTCAGGAGCAAATAAACATTTAAGAAATACAGCATTTGAAATGTCTTTATTTGGTACAGGTGTAATGAAAGGACCATTTGCTGTAGACAAAGAATATCCTAATTGGGATGATGAAGGCGAGTATTCGCCTATAATTAAAACAGTGCCTCAAGTATCACATGTATCTGTTTGGAATTTTTATCCTGATCCAGATGCAAATAACATGGACGAAGCTCAATATGTAATAGAACGACATAAAATGTCTCGCTCTCAATTAAGAGCATTAAAAAAACGCCCTTACTTTCGAGGAAATGTAATTGATGATGCAATTGATTTAGGAGAAAATTACACTAAAGAAGGATGGGAAGACGATTTATCTGATTATGCACCAGAACATGGCATAGAAAGATACGAAGTCCTTGAATATTGGGGCATTGTAGATGTAGATATGCTTAATGAACATGATGTAGATATACCGAATGAGTTGTCTGAATTAGATGAATTACAAGCAAATGTGTGGATTTGTAATGGGAAATTGCTACGTCTTGTTATTAATCCTTTTAAACCTGCAAAAATACCATATCATGCTGCCCCCTATGAATTAAATCCTTATTCGTTTTTTGGGGTAGGTATAGCCGAAAACATGGACGATACACAAACATTAATGAACGGTTTTATGCGTATGGCTGTAGATAATGCAGTATTGTCTGGTAATTTACTTATAGAAATTGATGAAACAAACTTAGTTCCCGGTCAAGACTTATCATTGTATCCCGGCAAAGTTTTTAGACGCCAAGGCGGTGCGCCGGGGCAAGCTATTTTTGGTACTAAGTTTCCTAATGTGGCGTCAGAAAATTTACAATTGTTTGATAAAGCACGTGTACTTGCAGATGAAAGCACGGGTTTTCCTAGTTTTGCACATGGACAAACAGGTGTGCAAGGAATAGGTCGTACTGCATCAGGTATTAGTATGCTTATGAATGCAGCGCAAGGTAGTATTAAAGCTGTAGTAAAAAATGTAGATGATTATTTATTGCGACCATTAGGTGAAGGTTTATTTAGATTTAATATGCAATTTGATTTTGATTCTTCTATTAAAGGCGATTTAGAAGTTAAAGCACGTGGCACAGAAAGTCTTATGGCTAATGAAGTACGCAGTCAAAGACTTACACAATTTATGCAAATTGCATCTTCACCTGCTCTTGCTCCTTTTACAAAATTTCAATATATTATTAGAGAAATTGCAAAATCGCTTGATCTTGATCCCGACAAAGTAACTAATAATATGGATGAAGCTGCATTACAGGCAGAACTTATGAAAGAATTTAAACAAGATCAACCACAGCCACCTCAAGGCCAACCACCAATGGATGCATCTGGTGTAGGCGGTGCAACTGTAGGTACAGGTAATGTACCAGCACCGGGACAAGAAGGATTTACAGGAAATGAACAACCCCCTAATCAACAACCTCAAGCTACTGGTAGCGAACCAACAGGAGTGGGACCACTTCAATAATTATGTAGAGGATTTAATTAAACAACAACAAAGGTCTATGGAACAGGCAGATGAAAGTGTTATAGTTTATAGAGCGCAAGGCGCAATACATACATTACGCAGATTACTTTTATTAAGGGAAGAGGTACTACAGAATGGGTCTACTTACTAAACTTGGTAAAACAGTTATAAAAGCTGCTGATAAAGCTCAAGATATTAATAAACAAATGTCTTTAGATTTACCTGAGATAATTGAAGACACACCTATTAAAACTTCTGTAGTAACAGATGATCTAGCTGATGAAGCTACGGAAATGTTAGGCAATAAAGAAGCTATAGATAATTGGAAAAAAGAAAACAAAGTACCTAAAGAAGAAAGTAAACGTAGAAAACAAAGAAAGTTTTCAGAACAGGCTAAAGATTTACAGGCAGGTATTATGTCTGGTCCTGAGTATAGAAAATATATTAGAGAAAATCAACCTGCTACATCTTTTACACCTGAAGATTTAAAAACAATGATGCCTAACTTTAAACAAGTTGTAGGTGCATTAACTAAAGATAAATCAGATAGTGGCATTTTAGGATTAAATAGTAGTTTAGATAAAGGTAATATAGTAAGTTCTCGTTTAGATATACCTGCATACAATGAACACGATATTTGGGTAACAAGTATTGTAGATAAAGAAAAAGGTAAATTATATGGAAGAACAGCAGTTTTAAAAAATGTAAATTTTGATATGACTAATAGGGGAGCTAAAAAATTAGCTCTTGATATTGCTACTGAAGCAAAGAAAACAAAAAAAGTTTTAGATAAAGAAACAGGCGAAAGAGTACCTCAAGAATTTACACAAACTAAAACTCCTTTTGCAACTATGAAAGGTGAATGGCAAGATTTTTCTGATAAAGATGCATTTGCTTTAGCTGAAAAATATATTAATGATCCTGAATGGATTCAAGTAGGATTTAATCCTGAAAGACATAGTTTTTTTTACGATAAAGAAACAATGATGCCTGTATTTAATGCAGATGCTGTTGTACAAATAGGAGCGTTGGTATTAGCAAAAGTACCAAAATTAACTACTCCTGCCCTCAAAGCAGAACGTATAAATAAATTACGTAAACTACGCATAGATAATATGCCTGAAGGAGCAAGACCTGCTACTTTTAAGGAAGGTGGATTAGTACCAATGGATAATCAAATGAACTTTGCACTAGGTGGACTTAACGATGAAGGTGGTGAGATTGATGAAGTATCAGGCAATCGTGTACCTATAGGCGGCACTAAAGAAGGTGTGCGTGATGATATTGAAATTAGTATAAGTGAAGGTGAGTTTGTTTTTCCTGAAGATGTAGTAAGATATATAGGCTTAGACAAACTTATGAAAATTAGACAAGATGCTAAAATAGGTCTTAAAAAAATGGAAGCTATGGGTCAAATGGGCAATAGTGATGAAGCTACTTTGCCTGACGATCTTCCTTTTACTGCATCTGATCTTATTGTTGTAGGAGATGTTAATCAACCTATGGAATTTAATGAAGGGGGATTTGTTGTAAGACCTTTGCCTATACAAAATGTACCTACATCTTCAAATGAAAAATCTGATTATTCTAGTTATGCTCAGTCTTCTTATATACTTACAAAAGAATTTAAAAATGCAAAAGGCGACAGCACTATTATTACTTTTATTAACGGAGAACCTGTTATTCCTATTCCAGAAGGATACGTAGAAGTTGTAAAAGGAAACGAATCTGAAGAGGCAAATATAATTAATAATGCTGTAAAAGAAGTTGAACAAAATTTTAATGATGATGGAGCTATGCAGCGTATAGAACGTGAAGAAGCAAGAGCAACTGCTATTGATTATTCATCTATGTCTTCAGATCAATTTTTTGATAGGATGAAATACGAATCTACAGACGGGTATACTGCAAGTCAAAGTATTGGAGTGGGTATCGCTCTTTTAATTCCTAAATTTGGTGGGGTAACACAAGCAGCATTAAAAATAGATCAACGTCAAAAAGTAGCTACTATGCAAAATGCCATTAACAATTTACCTGATGGTCCTAAAAAACAAGAATATCAAGCTATATTAAACGGATATGAAGAAAGTAAAAATTTTAATTCTGATGCAAAAAAAGGTATATTAAGTTCCATAGTTGGAGAAGTGTCTAATTTTTTAGGTGAAGTTGCAAGTGTTGCAGGGCTTAATTTAAACATCAACCAAGTAGAATCAATTGCAAACAATGCTACTACTGCAGTTATAACAGCAAATAAACCTGCTTCTAATTCTGAGTCTCCGAATGTAAAGAAATCTCTTAGACCTAAGTTACGACCTGAGTTTAGTAATCAATCTGATCTCCCTATTACGGATGCTTCTCAACCACCAATGGCAAATACTCCATATTTAGGCGAAGATGCAATAAATGCAATGCAGTCAAATATTACTTTAACCAATCCTCGTAGCGGTGATGGTAAATATTTTAAAAAAGGCATAAAAGCCCGTGAAGCAGGAGCCTCACCACCTTTAAGTACAGATTTTCAACAGAGTGCTTCAACTAAACCAGCACCAAAATTAATAAATCCAAAAGACCCTAGATTTTTAGGTGGAGATAGACCTGCCCAAGTAGAGTCTAGAGCTAATCAAGCAGATATAAAACTTGCCCAAGCCGAGGACAATCTAGAACAAGTAGAAACACAACAAAAGTATATGCAAAATCCTGTACCTACACTTTTGCCAGAAGAAATGAAAGCTGTTAAAGATCGGCCTGATGAGTTAAGTTTTGGCTCTCAAGGATTTGAATATGATCCCAATACACAAAGTAATATTCCTCGACAGAAATCTTTTGAAGTTAGTCCTAATATGAGTCAATTAGATCAAAATGCTTTAAAAACTAGAAATCAATTCAAATCCGAAGCTAGTGAGTTTGCTATTCCTGATCCTTCTAATGTTCCTACTCTAACTGTTGATAGGCGTAGACCTGATATGCTTGGCGATACTCCGACTACGGATAGCAACATACCTACTACCCCAGTAGTTTCCACATTAAACCCTGAAGAATTTAGAGAACAAGAACGGATACGATCTGGTGTTCCTACTTTTAAAGACCCTGAAGAATTTAGAGAACAAGAACGGATACGATCTGGTGTTCCTACTTTTAAAGACCCAGTAGTTTCTACATTAAACCCTGAAGAATTTAGAGAACAAGAACGGATACGATCTGGTGTTCCTACTTTTAAAGACCCTGCTTCAACTTTTTCTAAAAAACCAAAACCTGTTAAAATTACAACTCAAGAAAGAAAACGTGTTGAAAGGGCTAAATCTCTTATACCTGATAGGGTACGTTTTTCTGATGATTATGTAAACGCAAAAAATAGTGGTTTTACAGGAAGTAGCATTGGAGGTTACGCTGTAGGTAAAATTTCTGGTGATAAAGACCCACAAGGTGTTATGGTTAATGATGATGGTAAAGTTACTAAAGTAAGAGATTTAAGAGACAAAAAAGAATATGGAGGTATTTCAATTAATGTTTCTGATGCTGCTACTGTATTTAAAGATATTAATGGTGTTGAGTTTGTTAAAACAGGTTTGTTAGGAAGGGGTAGAGCAACTTTAGACGGAAAAAAATATACAGGACCGGGAATTAAAAATGTTGCATATCAACAACGTGAATTAAATAAACCTAAACCAAAACCTACTAGAAAACAAAAAGCAAATAAAGAAGGAACTCGTTACAATGTAAAAGACGATGGTACTACTTATAAAGCACCAGCCGATCCTGAAGGAAATAAGGGAGGGTTTAAGAGTTTTAAAGATATGTTTGATGGTGGCGGCCCCGGTGAAAGTGCTGAAGAAGAAGTAAAAAGAGGAGGCGGCGATGGTGGTTATTCTTTTGATAAAGGAGGGTTGTTATCAAAACGTAAACGTGTTAAAATAAATACAAGTAAACGTGGTTTAGCTACACGTTAAAACAGTTAGTTAGAACTGGCTACTCACCCCCCTACAACACAGGCTACGGTGGCCCCAGTAAATAGGAAATACAATGGAACCTGAAGTATTAGAAAATCAAGAGCCTACAAAAAAATCTATAATTAAACGTAAAAGTAAAATACATGAACGTATAGAAAAAGACGAAAAAGAATTAAAACAAATGCTTGAAGAAACACAAGAAAGTACACAACCACAAGAAGATAAGGAAGTAGAACCAGAGCCAGAAAACGCTGAAGAAAAAAGTTACAAAAAACGCTATGCTGATTTACGTAGAGGATCACAAAAAGCAAAAGCAGACTTAGAGCAACGTATTATAGCTTTAGAATCTCAACTAAAAGAAACTGCCGCAAAAAAAATTAAATTACCTAAATCAGATGAAGATATTGATGCATGGGCAAAAGAACATCCTGAGATAGCTGCAATTATAGAAACTATTGCAATTAAAAATGCACGTGAACAACAAGCAGGTTTACAAGAACGTGTAAAAGAAATTGATCTTATGCGAGAAACAGCATCAAGAGAAAAAGCAGAAATAGAATTATTGCGTTTGCATCCTGATTTTAGTGAAATTCGTGACAGTGATGATTTTCACGATTGGGCAGAAGAACAGCCTAAATGGGTACAAGAAGCATTATATGAAAATGAAGAAGATGCAAGATCAGCAGCACGTGCTATTGATTTATATAAAGTAGATCGCAATATAAAATCTAAAAAATTACCTACAGAAAAAGATGCTGCCAAAACTGTAAGTAATAAAAGTAGTCGCAATTCACCTGACTCTAGCTCTAACAATAATAAATTCAGTGAGTCTAAAGTTAATAAAATGTCTGCGAATGAATACGAAAAGTATCAAGATTCAATTATGGAAGCTATTAGAACAGGAAATTTTATTTATGATCTTTCTGGTAGCGCACGATAAAAAGTACTTGACAATAAAAAATAAAAAGATATAACTATACTTAACAAGTTTAATGCAACCCCATATATAATTGGATTACTTGCATTAAACTTTATTATCACAAACATAAATAAGGTATAAAGACTACCTAAATCTACGGCCCATTTTGTAAAAGGTAGGCCAACTTTTTACAACAATGTTACCCTATAGAATTAGCCTCATTAAAACCATTTGTAGTTTGTATCTGTGTCTAATGCAAGGAGAAATACAATGGCATTTCAGACAGCGGCGGGTTATAATAATCTCCCTAATGGAAATTTTAGCCCCATTATCTACTCCAAACAGGTACAGCTTGCATTCCGCAAAAGCACTGTAGTTGGAGACATCACTAATTCAGAATATTTTGGAGAAATTAGTGGACAAGGCGATACAGTTAGGATTCTTAAAGAACCTGAAATTTCTGTATCAGAGTATGCACGTGGCACAAATGTCACTGCTCAAGACCTTGAGGATACTGATTTTCAATTAGTTATTGACAAAGCAAATTATTATGCTTTTAAAATGGATGACATTGAAGAAGCACATTCTCATGTAAATTTTATGCAACTCGCAACAGATCGTGCTGCATATCGTTTAGCTGATCAACATGATCAAGAAGTTCTTGGTTATATGGCTGGTTATAAACAGTCTGCTTTGCATACTGTTGCTGGCGCATTAAATGATCAAGTTAATGGAACCAAAGCGGTTACTACTGCTGGTGCAAACGAATTGCTTGCATCTATGCAATTGCATAAAGGTGATTTCGGTAATATTACTACAGGTTCTGCTGGTACTCATTCTATTCCAGTAGCTGCACGTTTACCGGGTGCCACTTCTTTGCCAACAACAACCGTATCTCCTGCGATGATTATATCTCGCATGAAACGTTTGCTTGATCAACAACAAGTTGATAGTGCAAATCGTTGGTTAGTGGTTGATCCAGTATTTATGGAAATCCTCGCTGATGAAGATTCCCGTTTTTTAAATGCTGATTATGGTGAATCAGGTGGACTACGTAATGGTTTGACTATTAACAACTTTCATGGTTTTCGTTTGTATACTTCGTCTAACCTGCCTTCAGTAGGTACAGGCGCAGGTACTTCTGGAACTGCAAACCAGCTTACTAACTTTGGTGTAATTATGGCAGGACATGAATCTGCTGTTGCAACTGCAGAGCAGATTTCTAAAACAGAAACCTACCGTGATCCTGATAGCTTCGCTGACATTGTTCGGGGAATGCATTTGTATGGTCGTAAGATTCTTCGCCCAGAAGCAATCGTTACTGCCCGTTATAACGCAGCGTAAGGAGATATACAATGGCTACTTTTGACATGACTCTAAAAACTACTCCCGGCGTTGGCGCTAATAGTATTGCACAACATACCAATGTAGGCAATCCTGTACGCACTATAGAACGTATCTTGGATATTGATGCCATGATTGTTGCTGGTGCTACTATTGCAGACGGTGATATATTTCAATTACTTGAAATTCCTGCTCAATCAATTATTCTTTTTGCAGGGGCAGAAATACTTAAACCGTTTACTGCATCATGTACGTGTAATATTGACTTCGCTGCTGGCGATGACATCATTGATGGTGGTGATCTAACACAAGCAGCAGGTACTTATCTTGTAAAAGGTACTAATGGTGAAACCAACCTTGTCAACACAGGAGCAGCTTCTACCTTTGCGGCAGAAAATCTAGCTCTCGTTGGCACTGCAGATACCATTGATGTAACTATTGCAGGTGCAGCGGCAACTACTGGTAAACTGCGTTTGTACGCATGTGTAGCGGATATTTCGGCAGCAATGACGCCATCGGCGCTTGCTGATCGTGATTATCTTGCATAAGTAAAAGTATTAAGTAGGTTGTGTAAAAACAGCCTACTTATATTTTGTTCTATGAAAGGATTATAGAATGGCAGCTACAGTAACTACAGCAATGTGTACTTCTTTTAAAGAAAATCTGTTAAAGGGTAAGCATAATTTTGACAACGGTGATACTTTCAAAATTGCTCTTATTAGTGCAGATTCTTCTGCTACGGGTACATATGACGCCACTACTACTTCTTATACTCAACTTCAAGGTAATGGAGAAGTTAGTGGCGGTGGTTATTCTGCAGGTGGGCAAGCCTTAGACAGTCCTACTGTTACTACATCAGGAACTACAGCTTTTGTTGATTTTGCTAATGAAACATTTTCAACTGTAACTGTTTCAGCAATTGGTTGTTTAATTTACAACGATAGTGATTCTGGAAAATTAGCGGTAGCTACTTTTAGTTTTGGTGGTACAGTAAGTTCTACAGCAGGTGATTTTACTATTCAGTTCCCAACTGCAAATGCAACCAACGCAATTATTCGTATTGCGTAAAAAATAACATTACCCAAAAAAGGAGTATTATATCGTGGTAAAATTTGTAAATAGAGCCAAGATGCAAATATCTACTACGGGTAATGTGTCTAGTATAACTATGTCTAATACACCTCCTGATGGATTTCAAACATTTCAAAGTGCTGGAATTGTTACAGGAGATACTATTAGCTATACTATTGAAAGTGGTGACACCGCATTTGAAGTAGGTACAGGAACTGTAACTATTTCTGGCGGTGTTACTACGTTATCTAGGGATACAGTTTTATCTGGTAGTCTTGGTGCAGGTAATAGGATTAATGTTGGTAACAGTGTTGCAGGAACAGAATCTTTTGTTTTTGTAACTTCAACTGCAGAAGATATGACAAATGCTAGTACACCTGTTATTACTACGGCAATATCAAGTCCACAATCTGCAGAAGTTCTTGCATGGAATGGCACGGCATGGGCTAACGCTACACAATTTTCTGGAACTACAGTTTCGGCAAACGCACCTGCTTCTCCTCAAGAAGGCGATATTTGGGTAGATGAAGCAACTCTTAAAAATTATATTTATTATACGGATCAATCAGGCGATAACTATTGGATTGAAACATTACCTGTAGGACCAACAGGACCAACGGGGTCACAGGGATCGACAGGAGAGGCTGGTACATCAGCTAGTGTCGTTGCTAATCAAACTGCAATGAATGCTCTTACAGGTATAAATGCAGGACACTTAGCTTATGTTACGGCAGACAAAGCTATGTTTAGCTATGACGGTACTGCATGGACAAGATTTGCCTATAGTGCAGATAATAATGCTGCTGGCGTTAGTCGTGTAGTAGCTAATATGGCAGCTTTGATTGCAGTTACAGGAATGAATACAGGAGATATTGCTCTTGTAAATGATTTAAAAAAACTATTTATGTATACAGGAGTTGGTTGGTATGTAATTGCTACTATTACAAATGATTCTCCTTCTGCAATTTCGGGGGTTAATGCTACTTATACTTTATCACAAGACGCAACACCAACTGTTATTACTGCAATAGCTACCGACCCAGAAGGGTTTCCTTTAACTTGGTCTTACTCAGTATCAGCAGGTTCCCTAGGAAGTATAGCTACTGTATCTCAATCAGATAATGTATTTACTATAACTCCTAGTACATCTAATGCAGGTACTTTTAGTTTAACTTTTAGTGCTACAGATAATATAAACGGAGCAGTTAGTGCTTCTAGTGCTTTTACTTTAGCTTTTATAAGTTGGGCTGTTCCTACATTATCTCAAGAAATAGCAACAAGTAATACTAGTGGAGCTTATAGGCCATTCTTTGGCGGCGGCACTGATATTTCTAATGAGGGAACGGCTGTAATTGGACATCGTCAAGGATTTACTAATGGTTATGGTGGTATTAGAATAGTTAAATTATCGGGCAGTACTTGGTCAGTAGAACAAGATATTGAAAATTATATAGATTCAAGTCTTAACTCTAATTATCAATACTATTTAGGTGATTGTGTAAGTATATCTAATGATGGAAATACTGTAGTAGCTTCTAATACTTCTAACGGAAATTTAAACTACGTTTATACAAGAAGTGGAAGCACTTGGAGTTTTCAACAAGTAATAGGTAATGACAGTTCTACTTATAATACTCAACTAGAACATATGAATATTAATGCTATATCTGGTGATGGAAATACTATTGCATTAGGCAGTAATCCTAGGGGTAGTAATTCTGGAACTACAGTAGATAAAGTATATGTATATAAAAGAACAGGCACTACTTGGGCAGCAGAAACAATATCAGTTCCTACTGAAGTTAGTAATCAAGGCGGTGGTGCTGCTTTTGGTAGATGGGTTAGTTTATCTTCTGATGGAAATAAACTTGCAACAGGCTCTTCAGGATTAGATGTAGGTGCAACAAATGCTGGTGGAGCATGGATTGCAAATAGAAGTGGGTCTACTTGGTCTTGGGAAAGTAAAATACATTTTGGTACTCCTGCAAGTAATGCCAATTGTGGTTTTGGTCAACTGGGTAATATGTCTTCAGACGGTAATTATTTATTAGCAGGAAATTTAGGAGCCAATCAAGAGGCTTATGTTTTTTATTGGGATGGTTCTTCTTGGAATTTACAAGCAACTATTTCAGGAACTAACCCATCAACATATACTGAAACACTAGGACCGGGAGGTGCGGGAAGTTTTGACTCTTCTGGAAGTGTTTTAGCATTGCAAGGGCGTCAACAAGCTGCTTGGTCTACAAATATGGTTGGAACTTTTCAAGCAGATATTATTATATATAAAAGAACAGGTACAAGCTGGTCATATCTAGGTTATATTAGAACTCCTTTATCTTCAGATTTTTTTGGTTTTAACTCTTCTTGTGCTACATTATCAAGAAATAGTGAATATATGATTTTTGGAAATCCAGAAGCGCCTGATCAAAATGGAAATACTGGCGGTAGAGCATATATTTATAAACGAGGGTCTTAATTAATGGCAAAAGCAAACTTTCCTAGTTCGCCTAGTAATGGTGATACATTTACTGTAGGCAGCATACAATATACTTATGATTCTACTAAAGTAGTTTGGAATGCAGTTTCTACTGTTGCAAATACCATAAATGATATTGGAAATGTTAATGCACCATCTCCTACAAATAATCAAATATTAAAATTTTCTAATAGCACTTCAAAATTTGAATTAGCGGACTTACAATCTTCTGTTGCATTTAATGTAAATGGTCTTACAGATGTAAGTGCTGCTTCTCCTTCAGACGGTCAAATTTTAAAATATAACAGTAGTGCTTCACAATATGAATTAGCAGATGGTGCATCTATTACTGCTGTTACTGCTATGTCTGATCTTGCAGCACTTCCTAACCCTAAAGCTGGTGATACAGTTCTTGTTACTTCTTTAAATAAAATGTTTATATATTCTTATGCAGCACCAGTTACATTTGTTGTAACAGTTGTTAATGTTAGCGGTAGTAATGTATTTGCAATAGATGGTGTAAATAATGCTGCTCTTACATTAAATCGTGGAATGACTTATATATTTGATGTAAGCGATAGTTCAAATGCAACACATCCTCTAGGTTTTAAAACAGTTACAAATTTTGGTACAGCAAGTGAGGCTGAATCGGTTACTACTGCAGGGGTAGTAGTATCAGGTACTGCTGGTAGTTCTGGTGCAACTGTTACTTATACTGTGCCAAATGATGCTTCTACAAATTTAAAGTATTACTGCCAAACACATGGAAATGCTATGGGAGCAAATATAGTTACTTCAAGTTCTTCTGGTCGTGGATGGTTTGTAATTGCTACTGTAACTAATGCTTCTCCTACTAGTATTTCTGGAGTAGATGCTACTTATACTTTTGCTCAAGACGGCACACCTACAGTTATTACTGCAGTTTCTTCTGATCCAGAAGGATTACCTATTACTTGGAATTATGCAGTAACATCGGGTTCTTTAGGTTCAATAGCAACTATTAGTCAATCAGATAATGTATTTACTATAACTCCTAGCACATTAGAAGCTAATGCAGGTACTTTTAGTTTAACTTTTAGCGCTACAGATAATATAAACGGAGCAGTTACTGCAGTAAGTGCATTTACATTATCTTTTAGTCCACCACTTTTTACTAGAACATTAGAAGCATTTGTTACTAGTTCAAACACAAGTTATTATTCTAACTTTGGTTTATTTGGAGACTTTTCTGAAAGCAAGTATATTTTAGGTGCTGTTGAAGACAATAAAGCTATACTATATAATGCTACTAATAATACAGTTCTTAATACATTTACTGAGTCTCCAAACGGTAGCATTTCTAGATTTGGAGAATGTGCAATTAGTCAAAATTATGTAGCAGTTAGTGCTTATAATTCGGGACCAAGCACTAGCGCACCATCATATGGACAAACTGGTACTATTTACATATATAGTGCTTCTGATTATAGTGCAATTACTAATTTTCAAACTTTTGGGTCTAGTGCTAGAGCATATTTAGGAATGAATATGGGCTTTACACAAAATGGAAATTATCTCGTAGCTACTGCGCCAAGAGCAAATTTTGGTTCTACACCGACAGGTAAAGTAGTAGTATATGATGCTAATAATTCTTGGTCAGCAACTCAAATATCTTCACCTTTTTCTTCTGGTCCTTTTGCAGATTCAAATGCTGGTTTTGGTATTGGAGTAACTAATACTTATTTTGCAATAGGTTCTCCAAATTATGATAGCGGAAGTTACAGCAATGATGGTAGAGTTGATATATTTAATGCTACATCTCCATTTGCTCATTTTAGAACGTTTTTACCAGCATCATTAAGCGGAGTTGGTACTAATTTTCAATTTGGTTATTCTGTTGATGCTTGGGATGACTATGTAATTATAGGAAGTGGAACTTCATTTAATAAGGCTTGGATATATAGAATGTCAACAGGAGCACTTATAGTAGAGTTATCTACTCTTGTAACAGGAGAAAGTAATCAGTTTGGAAAATATGTTGGTATAGGCCCAAGTGGAGCAGTAGTTGCTGATACGGGCAATGACGAGGCTTTCTTTTTTAATCTAACTGACATAGCTAATGGAAATGTTACTGCTAATGGGTCTAGGGCTAAATCAGAATATACTGCAGGTGGACTAAATTTAAATGATTTTAGTGAAGGTATTAAAGTTAGTAAAGTTAGTAATAGAGTTTCAATTGGTACTTATTATCCTCAAATATCTGGTTCAAATACAGCTTCTAGGGCATACATATATAGTTAAAAGGGAATTTAGTTAGTGTTAGGATTTGCGCCAATAGCAAGTAATGCAGTAGCTGCAGCTAGTGTAAAGGAACTCTTTGGCCCTAAATTAACAAGTGTTCCTATTAACTCTAGTATTGAAAATGTAACTTTAACGGCAACTGCAATAATTGGTCCTACACCCGTAAGACAATTTAATAGTACGGTATATCATAATACTAATGCAGGTTTAACAGATTCAAGTGGCAATCCTTTACCTGCTAATTTTGTTGTCAAAAATAAAGAAGAGTTTCCTCTTGATAGTGGGGGAACAACAGTATCGTCAGAACATTATTTTGTACAATTTGGTATGGGGTTTTTTGATGCATCAACTACTGTAGAAAATTTATTAGATGTTAGTGGTAACGTATCTCAAGGATTTGTAAAAGGTACTGGAGAGGTTGGATTATCAGATCAATTTGCTAATCATTTTAGATTGCAAACAGGTGTTGACAATTCAGGAAATCCTATTTTTCATGCAGATACTCCCGAAAGATTTATTTATGATAGGTCTATTTATCAATTTCCCGGCGATTTATTTTATGATATAACAAAAGCTAATCTTAGTCAACCTTCAGGTACTCCTGCAGGAGCAATTCACAATCCAATAGATATAAATTTATTTTTTCCTCATAAAGCTGCAAATACAAAAGTATATAAAAATTCTGACAATGATGTAAAAAATATTAGATTTTATGGTTCTGTAGCTGATGAAACTATTCCTGCTGGTTATTCAGAAGATACTACAGCTACAGAAACATTAGGTGACTTTACTTTAGGTTTTAATGGTGTACCTGTGGTAGTTGGTGCAGAACGTGCCACTACTCGTATGTTAATTGTAATGCACAATCCTGCTGCTTCAGTTCCTGACAGTGGAATTATTTTACAAGGTCTAAGAACTTTAGACATAGATTTTACTATTAATCCATATCAGGTACAAACTTTTATAGGTAAATTATTACATCCTAATTTTGATTCACAACATGAATTGTTAATAGGGGGAACCTTACAAACTGTTGATGTTTATAATCCTAGACTTGATCCTCTTACAGATTGTGGTATGGAAGCATTTTATAACCCACCTCTTAAAGATGGATTGCCTTTTTTAGCTACAATAGAAAATTCAGATTCAACAAAACCTTTTACAGGACTAGAAGCTACAGGATTTGTTAGAGGAAGTTTAAAAGATTTACAACAACGTGGTTTAGTAGATGCAAATGGAAATCCAATAGAAGGCGCTACAGACGCAGATGGTTTTATTCCATCTGATCCTGTATTTCCCCCTATATTTGGTGCAAGTGTTGAACTTCCAACATTTCCTTTATTTAATTTAAATTTTGATTTTGTTGCAAACAATTCTATAACTGTTAGAGTATCTGACAATGATGTATTTACTCAGCCAGACGCAAATAATTTTAATCATCCTACTACATTAAATTTAGCCATTGGTGCAAATAGTACTGCAGTGCCATCAGATTCTAGGCAAAGTGATGCAGGTTTATTTTTTGATTTATCTCAAAATATAAAAGTAACTACAGCAATGTTAAGAAGCCCTAACTATTATGGTGGTGTAGGTTCTACAGGAAGTTTAGGAAATTTAATTGCTGCTGTTTATTCAGGAAATACTACATCTTTAAATGAAACAACAACACCTTCTACGGTTCCTTACATACCTTTGACACAAGGTTTAGAACTTAGAGAGCGTGGTACAGATGGCGCTCCTTCAGCATTTTTACAATTTAATAACGGTACATTTAAATTAAACAAACCAAATAATGTTTTAATAGGTAGTAATACCACTACTCATATAGTAAAAGTTGTTGGTGGTGTATATCAAATAGATGGAGTAATTAGACCTGCTTTAAGTTTAATTATTGGAGATAGTTATATATTTGACCAAAGTCATTCTAGTAATGCAGGACACTTTTTAGTATTTAATACTGCTGCAGGATTAGGATCAGGAACAGCTAGATACGAAACTTTTGTAACTAATAGTGGTTTATCTTCTGGTGGAACATCGGGTGCTTTTACAAAAATATATGTTGACAATGTAGATCATTTATATTACGGTTGTCATTATCATGCAAATATGGGTAACACTGCCGCAAGCGGTGGTTTTGCTATATCACAACCTTTTTATAGGGCATTTGCAAGTAGGCTTGTAGCAAATGTAGATTTAACTTCTCAGTTGGCTACAGGACAAACAGGCACATTGTTAGAAGGAGAAGGAACTGGTTCTTCTGCACCTGTTGCTGGAGAAGTAAGCGGCGATGCGTTAGCTCAAGCATTTGTAAACATGTTTGGTGTTCAAAGAAGTGGAGAAGTAGGACAAGTACAAACAGAACTAGGAAATGCTACTGTAGACACAAATACAAATAAAATAGATTATAGAAATTCTGTAGGAGATGTAAAGGTAATACATTTTTCAGGAGTAGGTTCTGATAGAGTACCACATCAATCTATTCCTTTTATAGATAATGGACAACAAGAACAAACTGCAACTCAAATATCCTCTATACCCGTTAATTATGTAGCACGTTTTGATCATTATATAAATTATGGAACAGGATTTAGAGACTCTACTGTAACAGAATTACAAGGAACTTCTGCTGCAGGTAGTTTTACACATCAAACAAATTCTATTATTATTATACCCACAGACGAAAGAACAGAGGGAATCGCTCATGTAACCCCTGCTTTAGATACAACAGGATTACTTTTAAATTCAGGGAATTTACTTTTAATAGTATCCGAACCTTTAGTAAGTAATTTTGATGCAACAGTAAGTTTAGGAAATATAACTCCTATTGGTAAAAGTCAAGCATTATTAGGTCTTAATCCTTTAGGTTCTTCTTTTGACGATGAACATCCTGATGGTCTTGAAAGCACTTTTTCAACAGGTACACTTAGTCTTAGCATAGGTGCCGATCCCTTTGATCCTGTACTAGGTTTTGGTTTTTCGGATTTAAATACTTTAGTTATTTCTCAAGGTCAGTTATTTACACTAGAAGGTAATGTATTTGATTTTCCAGATGGAGGAGGTTTACTTACAGGATCAGTTGGAACTATTACTCCTAAAGTTATTAGTAACTTAGTCGGAGTGTCAAATCAAACTTTGTTACTAGGAAATCTTAAAGGTAAATTATTTTTACTTATGGAGAGTGGAAGTAATATAGGAATTAGTGGCCCTGATGTAACTATAGAATTATATGGTTTGATTGGAATAGCAGAAAGAACTAATCCAGCGCTTAGTGCTAGACATCTTATTAATGATCACGATAATCGTACTAATATAACAAAAATAAAAGGTAACATTAGACCATTTAAAGAGCAAGGAAAAGATTTTAGTAAGCACGTTTCTCCGCATGGACCAAGAACTTCTATTTTACTTACTCACTTTTTAAGTGGTATAAATGCTACAGGAGAAACTGAATTACCTACAATAAATACAGATACTTTTATATCAAATGTACAAAGTACAACTTCAATAGAAAATATTACAACAGAATCACACAACACTTTAATTATTGTAGGACAAGAAACAACAGGCAGTGTTTCAGCAACAATACCAAAAGTAAATGCAATTGTTTCAGGAGTAGAATCTACCACTGCCGTAAACAGTAATATAAAAGTTAATAGCGGAAGTACTCTTGTAGCAACCCCTAGTGTAGGAAACATTGGTATAGTTTCTGCAAGAGTATCAGTCGAGAAAATAATATCTAATGTAATTAGTTTGTTTGAAAATAGAGCGCCTCAAATTAATACTGCAGGTTCTTTAAGTACAACGGTAGGAAATAGTGCTACAGGAAACATAGATACAACAGCAGTAGTATTTAACTTTGCTAATTTTGCAGACAAATTTACTAGAGAAAATTTAGTTACGGCAAGTGATACATCAAGATTAATTACAATAGCTTCTCAAAATAGAAAAGTATTTGCATAAAGGAAAACAATATGGCATTAAGTTGGCCCGATAAAGACCCAGATGAAACTCTAGATTATAGCATTGATTGGAGTGCTTTTCTTGGTGATGCTACTATATCTAATGTACAGTGGGCAGTAAAATCTAATGCTTTTAAACCAGAAACAAACATTAATCCCGGTCAAACTATAACTAATATTTCATCTAATGCTGTAATAGATGATATTATGTTAGTGTCAAAAACAAATACAAACAATGTTGCTTCTGCTTATATTGGAGGTGGATTAAATTCAGAAACTTATGTATTTTATTGTACTATAACAGACAGTTTATCACGTACTTCACAAAGAGCAATTAAATTAAAAGTCAAGGATAGATAATGGCATATAATTTTTTAGGTTTAATTAACGATGTTAATAGAAGGTTAAATGAAGTAGAATTAACAACTACTACATTTAACACTGCTATTGGTGAGTATAGTATGATTAAAGATGTTATAAATGCTTCTATACGCTATATCAATCAACACGAATTTGAATGGCCTTTTAATCACGAAACTGAAAACGAAACAGTTACAGTAGGCACTGTAAGATATGATTTTCCTTCTAATGCTAAAAGTGTTGATATGAATACTTTTAGAATAGAAAGAAATAGCACATTAGGAAATCAAACTAAAAAATTAAAAGTTATAAGATATAATGAATATCTAGAAAAATACGTTGACAACGAATATAATACATCTACTGTAGTGCAAGGAATGCCTCATTCAGTAGTTCGTACTCCTAGTGAAGAGTTTGCTTTAGTGCCATCACCAGATAAAGCATATACAGTTACTTATGAATATTATAAAATACCTTCTGATTTAACTACAGCTACATCTGTACCAACATTGCCAGAACAATTTAGATATGTTATAATAGATGGTGCTATGTATAATGCTTATTTATTTAGAGGAGAAAGTCAAGAAGCTGCAATGATGCAACAACGATTTGAGCAAGGAATTAAACAAATGAGAACTATTTACATAAATAGATACGAATATGTTAATTCTACTATGCTTACACGTAGTGCGTATGCTTCTAATACAAGAGTTAATTAATGGCTAGTACCAGAGAAACTTTTCCTATTGAATTTAAAGGTGGTCTTATTACTAATATGAGTCCTCTTCAACAAGGTATAAATGCTCCCGGTTCAGCTACTGTATTACAGAATTACGAATGTGCTATAGATGGTGGATATAGAAGAATATTAGGTTTTAAAAAATTTAGTAGTAATATTATTCCTCCTTATGGAAAACCTGTTGTACATGGAGCTAGTCAAACTGGAACGTCTATTATTATTGCTAATATTTATACTTCTCCTATTATAGGAGATAAATTTACAGTAACAGGTATAACAGGGACTTATACAATAAGCAATGTATCTTTTGATAGCGTAAATAATAGAGCAACTTTAACGTTAACTACTTCTTTAGCTTCTAGTCCTGTTAATGCAGCAGCTATTAATTTTACTTCAATAGTATCAAAATATACAGCAAATGGATTAGGAATATTTAGCACAGATGCTGGCGTAAAAGCTATAATAGGTTACAATAACGATTTATTTCAAACAGGTGGAGATTTAGTATCTTCTGAATATGAAAAAATAAATGTTCCTAACTATGGTACTCCTTTAGTAAACGGAAGTAGTCAAACAGGAACAACATTAATAATAGATGGTATCACATCAGCCCCTCAAAATGGAGATGTTTTTACAATTAATGGAGTAGATAAAGTATATACAGTTAGAACAAACGCTACTGTTTCTTCTGGTGGAACAACTTTAACTATTGATCCCGCACTTGCTTCTAGTCCAGTAGATGATGCAGCACTAACTTTTATTAGTACAAGTAGAAAATTAGCTTTACAAACAAGAATTACTGACTATAACTATAGTGGAACACAAAAAATTGCTATTGTAGATGGTTTTAATTCTCCTGCTTTATATGATGGTACAACATATACTGCATTAAACTCTGCACCATCTGATGTTCAAGGTGCTTCATTTGTAATAAATTATAGAAATCATTTATTTTTTGCTAAAGGTTCAAAACTTACTTTTACTGCACCTTTTACTGATAATGATTTTAACACAGGCAACAATGCAGGAACTATTCGTGTATCAAATAATATAACAGGATTAATAGTATTTAGAGAACAACTAATTATATTCACACAAAATAGTATAGAAAGAATTACAGGAAGTACAGCATCTGATTTTTCTTTAAAGCCAATTACTACTGACATAGGAACTTCTAGTCCAGAATCAATTCAAGAAGTAGGTGGCGATATAATGTTTCTTGGTCCTGATGGACTTAGGCTTTTAAGTGGTACAGATCGTATTGGAGACTTTGGACTAGGAGTTATTTCAAAAGCTATTCAAAGTAAATTAACAGATTTTATAGATTCTAATATTAATTTTACTAGTGTTGTGATTAGAAGTAAATCACAATATAGATTATTTGCAAACAATTTATTTAGCAATGGTATTATAGGCACACAATTTTCTTCTCAAGGTGGAGAAAACTTTGCTTGGTCTGAAATGAGTGGTATTAAAGCTAACGTAGCCGCAAGTAATTTATATAATAACAAAGAAGTTATTTTATTCTCTAACGATACAGGATATGTTTATCAATTAGAAAGCGGAAATAGTTTTGATGGAGCTAATATATCAGCAGTATATCAAAGCCCTTTTATGCCTTTAAATGATCCTAGAATGCGTAAAACAATATATAAATGCACAATTTTTACAAATCCAAAAGGCTCTATTGAATTTGATGTATCTTTAAAATTTGATTTTGATGAATTAAACTCAGTTCAACCTAATGCAATTAGTTTTAGTAATATAGCATCAACTGTTTCTTTTTACGGTCAAGCATTATTTACTAATACTGCATCAGATACTTCTGCTAAATATGGTGGAAAATTAGCTAGAATATTTAAAACTCAAACAGTAGGAACAGGATTTGTAGTATCTTTAAAATTTGAAACAGATAATACTAATCCCTCTTTTGGTTTAGATACAGCTACGTTAGAATATAATACAAATGCAAGAAGGTAATTAAAATGGGTACAGGCTACACAAGACAAGATAATGCTAATAATATTGCCAATGGTAACATTATTAATGCTGATGACCTTGATGCTGAATTTGATCAAATTGCATTAGCTTTTGGAACTTCTGGTCATTCTCACGATGGCACAGCAGAAGAAGGAGGAAGAATAAATACACTTGGACCTAGTGGGGAATTTATTGCTAGTTCTACTACTGTAACTCCTAATTCTAATAATACAGTAGATATAGGTACGTCTAGTTTACAATTTAAAGACCTTTATATAGATGGTATGGCATATATTGATGGACTAAATCAAGATGTATTAGTAGATACAAATAAAAAAGTTCAGTTTAGAGATAATGCAATTCATATTCAATCTAGTGTAGATGGTCAATTAGATATTGTAGCAGATGCAGAAGTGCAAATTGATGCTACTAAAGTAGATATAAATGCTAATTTAGAAGTATCGGGATCACTAACAGTTGGTACTACATCGTTTTCTGAAGCTACACTTAGCGTATTAAATGGTGCAAGTGTAACTACTGATGAGTTAAACTACAATGATACAGGCGCTGCAGTTGGTACTGTTGTAGCAAATAAAACTGTTACGGCTGATGCTAATAAGGACGTAGCAAGTTTTCGTAACTTAACACTTACAGGCAATTTAAACGCAGCAAATGCTACATTGTCGAGTACATTAAACGCTGCTACACTGGATATATCTGGTGATGTTGATATAGACGGAACACTTGAAACTGATACTTTATCAATAAATAGCACTGTGGTTACTTCTACTGCTGCAGAATTAAATATTCTTGATGGTGTAACATCTTCTACTGCTGAATTAAATTACAATAATACAGGTGCGTCTGTTGGCACAGTAGTAGCAAACAAAACAGTAACGGTAGATTCTAACAAAGATGTTTCTAGTTTTAGAAATATAACATCTTCAGGTGTAGCTACTTCAGGAAGTATTGTAATAGATGATGCAGGTACTATTGGTTCTGCTAGTGATACTGATGCTATTGCCATAGCTTCTAATGGTGATATATCAATATCTCAAGATTTAACTGTGTCTGGAAATTTAACAATTTCTGGAGTAACAACTACTGTAAATTCAAGTGAAATTAATTTAGCAGATAATTTAGTACTTATTAACTCTTCTTTTACTGGAGCAAGTCCTCCTACTAATCAGTCTTATGGCATTGAAATAGAAAGAGGTAATGCTGCAAATGTATCATTTGTTTGGGATGAATTAAATGATAAATGGTCACTTGGCAGTGAAACATTAGTAGCTAATACTTTTGAAGGTGCATCATTAGATATATCTGGTAATATAGACGTAGATGGCACAACTAATTTAGATGCTGTGGATATTGATGGCGCTGTTCAATTAGATAATACGTTTACAGTAGGCGTGGATGATACAGGGTATGATGTTAAATTTTTTGGTGATACGGCAAGCGCTTATGTGCAATGGGATGCAAGTGAAGATGATTTAATTTTAGGCGGTGCTGCAGGGCTAATAGTTCCAGATGGCAAACTTACTTTAAACTCTACGGCAGTTACCTCTACTGCAGCAGAGTTAAATATTCTTGATGGTAACACTTCTGCTACATCTACTACAATTGAAGACGCTGATCGTGTAGTTATAAATGATAATGGTTCTATGGTGCAAGTAGCAGTAACAGATTTAGCTGCATACTTTGATGATGAAATAACAGCAATGCCTAATCTAGTAACTACTGCAGCTACAACAGTTGGTGTTCTTAATAGTGGTCAAATTGGAAGTGGTTTTGGCAGTATTAACACGGGTTCAAGCGAGATTAGAACAACAGGTAGTGGTTTATTTGGCGCAGTGGGCGTTACTGGAGATTTAGATATTTCTGGAAATTTAAAACTAAGCTCTACGGCTGTTACTAGTACTGCAGCAGAGCTTAACATTATGGACGGAGACACATCTGCTTCTACCGTCACGATAGCCGATTCAGACCAAATGGTTTTGAATGACGGTGGAATCATGAAACAGATTGCCGCTAGTACGCTTAAATCTTATACTCAAGGATTAACTTTTGCGTCTGTTCAGACTCACAATAATGGCGTCACTAATAGTACTTTTACTACTTTTACTTTAGCTACGTTAAGCAGTGGTCAAGGTGCGTTAATTTTGCCTTTTGTTAACGAATCTAGAATGGATAGTAACCCTTATCAAAGTGCCACATATACAGGAGGCACTAATGGAGGTGGTTTTCAACTTCACTCTGCGAGTGCTACTATATCCATACAAGCAAGAAATGATGGCAGTGGCGTAGATGGCAGTTTTTCTGGAGTTATAATTATATTTAATGGGGCAGAATAATTATGTACACCACATTACAAGATTTATTAATAATAATTGCAACGGCATTAGGTGCAAGCATACTTGCATTAATACGTATGATATTTACAAATGAAAAAAAGATACAAATGTTAGAAAAGGAAATATCTTATAGAACAGATTTACTAGAAGAAGTAAGGCAAGAACAAAAAGAAATGCGTAGAGACATACAACGATTGTTTGAAGGACCAAAGGATTAAACAATGCTTGCTGAATTAGCTGTAGCAAATGCTGCTTTTCAAGTAATTAAAACTGCTGTTCAAAATGGCAATGATCTTGCTAAAGTTGCTCATAAAATAGCTGATTATACTCACGCAAAAACAGACATCGAAAAAAAGGTAAGAGAAGATAAATCACGTGGACGTAATAGTGCAGATTTAGAGTCTTTTATGGCTCTGGAAGAAATAAGAGAACAAGAAAATTCACTAAAAGAAATAATGATATGGGCAGGTGAACCGGGTCAATGGGATAGATGGGTAAAGTTTCAAGCAGATGCTAGGATTGCAAGAAAAAAAGAAGAAGAAGAGAGAGAAAAATGGGCAACAGAATTGTATAATAATGTAGGAATTGCTGCAATAGTAATTGCAGTACTATTAGGATTATACGGTTTATTTTTGTTTGTTTTATATTTACAAGGGTTATAATAATGAATATGCAATTTAAAGGATTTAAACCAGAAGCACAACAGCGTATTGCAAATACGTTGGGCTTTAAAGGTAGTGCAGATAAGTTTGAAGACTTTCTTAACAATAATCCTACGGCAAAACAACAATACGAAAAGTATACACAGCAAGCGATTAATATGATGAATGGTGGTATGGTACGTAAAAACTATGAAGAAGGAGGAGTTGTTGATGAAGATATAGAAGATAATCAAAATCAAATACAAAAAGATTCTATAGATAGAATGAATAATCCTATTATGCCAACAGGAACTATTTCACAACCTTCTGGAACAGTTGTTAATACTAATCAATTAATATCTGAAGATAAAGGGCAAATAACAGGTACACCTTCTATTACAACAAAAACAGCAGATGTAAAAGATGCTACTGCAGCAACCACTACTGGAACTAATATAATAGATGATCCAAGAGAAACTAAAGAGGATGTAAAAAAAGTATTAGACGATACAGAAACAGTAAAAGGAGAAATATCTGAAGATTCTAAAGTATCTGCAGAAGAACAAAAAGAATCTATGGTATCTGATTTAACTGCAGCACAAGGTGAAGCAGTTATGATGAACAATCCTGTTCAAAGAGAATTGCAACAAGGAGAACTTATTGAACCTGCAGCAAACGCAGAAAAAGCAGCTAAATTTACAGAACAGATAGAAGCAGCACAAGCTACTCCTACAAAAAAAGCTACCGTAAAAGGTCAACTAGAAAATTTAATGGAAGACTTTGAGGACGGTAACACTCCTGCATGGGCTTCAGGAGCAATGAGAGCCGCTACAGCGCAAATGGCAGCACGTGGACTAGGGGTTAGTAGCATGGCAGGGCAAGCTCTTGTACAAGCTGCTATGGAAGCCTCTTTACCTATTGCACAAGCAGACGCATCTACCGTTGCAAGTTTTGAAATGCAAAATCTTAGTAACAGACAGCAACGAGCTATGCTTGCTGCAGAACAACGTGCTTCATTTATGGGGCAAGAGTTTAATCAAGCGTTTCAAGCACGTGTTGCAAATGCATCAAAAGTTAGTGACATAGCTAACATGAACTTTACAGCAGAGCAACAAATAGCATTAGAAAATAGTCGTGCTGCTAATACTATGGCTTTAAATAATTTGTCTAATAAACAAGCGTTAGTAGTAGCAGAAGCTGCTGCACTTGCTAATCTTGACATGGCTAATTTAAATAATCGTCAAGCTGCCGCTGTACAAAATGCCCAATCTTTTTTAGCTATGGATATGTCTAATCTAGCTAATGAACAACAGACAGAAATGTTTAAAGCACAACAACGTGTACAGTCTTTATTTACAGATCAGGCTGCAGTAAATGCAACTGCTCAATTTAATGCTACTAGTAAAAATCAAACAGATCAATTTTTTGCTAGTCTTAAAACGCAAACTTCCCAGTTTAATGCTTCACAAGCAAATGCTATGGCACAATTTAATGCAGGAGAAGAAAATGCTATTAGTAAATTTACTGAGGAATTAACAAATCAACGTGAACAATTTAATGCACAAAATGGTTTAGTAATTGCTCAAGCAAATGCAACTTGGCGTAGAGAAATTGCAACTGCAGATACTGCTGCAATAAATAGAGCAAATGAAATTAATGCTCAATCTTTGTTAGCAATATCAAATCAAGCATATCAAAATTTATGGCAAGAACATGCTGATCAAATGGAATGGGCTTGGACAACTGCTGACAACGAAAGAGAAAGACAAAATAACTTAGCTTTACAACATCTTGTAAATAATCAAGCTCAAACAACAAATGAGTACAGAGAAAGTATAGCACAAGCTAGTGCTGTAGGTGAATTACTTTCTTATGGGCTTAAAAAAGGTATAGATACACTCTTTTAATAAGGAAAAATAAATGATAAATCAAGCTAGACAGTCTTACTTAAACATGATAAAATTATTAGAAGAAAGTCAATCTAATGCACCTGTAGAAAGTTCTCATACAGGATTGTTGTCACGTAATAAACCCAAAACAAAAGATAAAAAACAAGGTAATGTTGATTCACGTAAACGAGTTGCAGGACTCATGTTAGATTTAATAAGGGTAAGAACAAATGACAATAAGTAATAATCCTTTAGATGCTCCAATTCCCGGTATGTCTTTAACAGGAGAACTAGGCGCAAAACCTTGGCAACAACCTGCACAACATGCAGATATAGAAAATGTAATAGATTATTACATGGATTATTTAACTGATCCTATATTTGTAGACAAAACTTTAGATGTGTTAGAATTAGGAGTACCTGTAACTTCTCTAGCTCAAATAATTAATAATAGTTCTATAATGGAAGGAATACATAGTGTTGATGCAGGTATTCTTGTAATGCCTATTATAATGGAAATTATTGCAAATGTTGCAGAGGGTTCGGATATTAAATACGAAATGGGTACAAAAATAAAAACTGATCCTGATAAAATAGATAATACAAAAATTGCTCTAGCTTTTAAAAATATCAAAGAAAAAGTTTCAGACAAAGTAGAACAAACAGATAAAGAAAAAGAAACATCTGAGCCTACGGGTCTTATGATGAGGAGAAAGTAAATGGGATTATTTGGTGGAGTAGGTGGCGCTCTTGCAGGTGGGTTTTCAGAAGGTCTTGTTAAAGAATTTAAACTTGAAGACGAGCGTAAAGAGCAAAGAAAATTAATTCAAGATGAAAGAGATGAGGCACAACGTGTACGTGATCAAGCCCGTAAACAAAAATTAGCAGATCGTGCTTATGCTGCATCTGTTCTAAAAAAGAAAGAACGTAAAGCAGAGGAAGAAAAATTAGAAGAATTAATAGAAAAATTACAGTTTCATTATGGTGACAAAGCACAGGCCATTGCTAATAAAGGTATTGGGTTTGCTGGTGAGGCATTAGCAATGGCTGGTGCATATCGAGATGCAGGACTTAACCCTGCTTTAATGGTAGATATTACTACTGGTAAACTAACAGATATACCTGCAGGACAAGATGGTGCTGTACCTAGTTTTATAACATTTAAACCTATCGCAGAAAAAGAGAAAAAAGATCATAATACTTTTCAAGCTGCACTTGTAGCTGCTAATGAAGATATATTAAATGCTTCTACAGAGCCACAACGTGTAGCTGCACAAGAAAGATTTAATAGTATTAATGCAGCACATCAAAAATTTAAACAAGAAAACGAAGATGCGGCAGCATCAGGACAATTAGATTTTTCTATACAAACACGTGATGCTATATTACAAACACCTATTACAAATGCATTTAAAAATGCAGGATTGTATAAAAGAGATATAAATGGTGAGATAACATTAAAGTTTGAAGGTAATCAAGGCCAAGTATTTAGTATTATGGACAGTATTATAACACAAAATGAAGAAGCATTTATTAACGTAACAGATAAGCCCTTTATAACAAAACTACAAGGACAAAGAACTTCTTTAAATAATCAAGCAATTGCTTACATTCAAAACACAAAGAATAAGCCTGAAGCTGTTTTTTTAAATACTAATCCTGCAATTCCTAAGTTTGTTCCATTAGAAAATGCAGGTACAACAGCAAGAAGTGAAGAAGAAATAGAACAAGGAAGAAAATCAGGTAAATACAGACCTAATCAAGTTGTTGAATACGTATTTACTAATGATAAGGGTGAACAAGACATAGGCTATGCAATAATTACTACTACAGGTACATTATTAGGTATGGGATCAGATTAATAATGGACAGATTTTCTTTTGGTGAAAAGTTTACTGGTGAAATAACACAAAAAAATAAACTTAGTAACAGTCCCATTAATACAAAAGAAACTAAAACTAAACCCATAGATAATTCTATAGGTAGATTTTCTTTTGGTGAAAAGTTTACTGGTGAAATAACACAAAAAAATAAACCTCAACCTGTAAATAATTCTAAAGGTAGATTTTCTTTTGGTGAAAAATTTGATCCTACTTATGGTACTGGTCCTAATGTTAATGTTGTAGGTAATGAAAAACTTATTACAGATGATCGTGCGCCTACAGACGAGGTAACTTTTGAAGCAGACAATTTAGCAAGACAAGAATTAAGTGCAGATGTAGTAGAAAAAGTAAACTCTATGTATGATACAGAGTTTAAAGCTACTAAAGCAAAAGAGTATGATGCATCAGGTAAATCTACTAGAACAGGCGTAAGAAGAAAAGCAGAGTTTGCAGATATACGTAGGGGCATTGAGCAAGATTTACGTAGACAAGGCGTTGTTCCAGAACAAATGGAACAAGCTATGGAAGATGAACTTAAAGCTAGAGGAATAGAGGTAGGATCATTAAGTGAAACTGCAGAAGTGTATGCAGAACAAGAAAGCGCACGTGCAGTAGAAAAAGTAAATGAAAAGAAAGAACGGTTAATTGAATTATTAACTAGTGAAAATTTTGTAACTAGTGGACTTACTGATCAACTATTAAATAGTGGGCTATCCATATCACAAATAAATACTATTGTTACTGCAGATGAATTTCTTAATCCTGTAACTGGTATAGTAGATGTACCTATTTTATTTAAAGATGCAGGAGAGAGTATAAAGAACGGTGATTATGGTGTAGCCAGTTTACAAGTAGGTGCTGCTGCACTGTCATTAGCACCTGCTTTTGGTGTAGTTAAGGTAGGCACAAAGGTTGCTGGAAAATCCAGAAAAAAAGTTATGGATAAAATTGTTGCAGCCGATACATCTTCTACAAAAGAGACAGTAGAAGCTGCAAGAGTATCTGCTAATACTGGTGAAGGTAAAGAAATTGGACAACAATTCTTACGAGAATTTGAAGAGGCTAATGAAGTAAATGTAACAGACGTAGACCCTGAAACGGGCAAGCTATCCATCAATCAACAAAAAGCAAGGGACGCTGGTAGAGATACAGCAACAGATGTAATGAACCTACAGGCTAGTAGGTCTGCTAGTGAGGCAGATTTAATAGCACAAGGAAAAGATGCAGATAGGATATTTACTGACGCAGAAGCATTCCTAGATGTAGGAGAAGATGCAGATGCGTTAATGAGTCCTATCCTAAAGGCTGAAAAATTTAATGCTATTGTATCTATAGCTAAAGATTTTAAAATAAACAATCCTAATAGTTGGAGTAATGACAAAACAGTTATTGACAATTTGTTTGAACTTACTGTTGGTAAAGACATTGATGCTAACCAAGAACTAGCTGATAGTTTAGCAAAGTATGGCTTGACATTTGATGAATATGTAATGACTGTAGTAAGTGGTGGGTCAGACGCTGGTAAAATTCTTAACAAACTATCTCAAATTAAACGTGCAGGACATTTAGATAATGTAAATGCAACTAAAAACAAAGCATTAGAAAAAAGACAGAAGGGTTTCATGCGTACATTTAGACGCTTAGAAAACATTAGGCGTGGTGGTATGGTCAGTATGATTAAGACTGCTGCCCGTAACCTGCAATCTGCAGCTATACGTGCGCCTATGGAAGCCTTTGAAAACATTATGGATAATACTATCTATGCTTTGCAGAATGATGGTGTTATTGCTGGCGGTAAAGCATTACTAGACCTTAGAGGTGGTTGGAAAGGTTCCTTGTCACACCTAAAGTATATGTATCGTAATCCTGTACTAGCTAAAGAACTAACAGAGCATATTTTAGATAGGCCAGAGTTTGCAAAACAATACACTAATCTATTTGACAATGTTAATGAATATCAAAAAGTTACAGGTCGTGGTGAAGGTGGTGCATTAGATACAGTATTAAGTAAAGTAGAAGATGTAGTAACATTTGCCAACACTCCCAACAGAATACAAGAATATCTTGTACGTAGGGGTGCTTTTATGGGTGAAATGGAACGTCTTGTACAAAGAGAATACGGTATAGATTTTCTTGAGGCTCTTAAAGATGGTAAGCTACGTGACCTTATGGCTAACAGTAGTAGTGTACGTCCTAAAGGCAAGGCAAAGTTTGAAGATTTAATTGAGCAATCTATACGTAGAGCATTAGATGTTACATATGCTAAAGCACCAGATGTACCTATGTTTAAATCTGCATCAGATTTTATTACTCGTAACGGCTTAACTACTGTAATAGAATTTCCAAGATTTATGTTTAACTCACTAGAGTTAATGGGACAATATTCTGCTGGTGCAGCTAATCCAGTATTAAAACGTATAATGGGTAAACGTGGCCCACTAGACGCTAAAGACAGACAGAATATTACTAGAAACATGACAGGTGCTATGGCTATCTATGCTGCCTATCAGTACAGAACCAGTGGTCAAGAGCCAGCCTCTTACGAACAAGTTAATACAGGTGATGGTACAGTAATGGACGTTACACCACAGTTTCCATTGAGACAAACCTTATGGATAGGTGAAGCTATTAATCAAGTAATGAAAGGTACATTAAATAACTGGAAAGGTTTTACAGCAGATGAAATGTTAGAAACTTTTGGTGGTGCATCTATGCGTACAGGTGCAAGTAATGTATTTATTGATGAAATAGGAGACATGATTAGTAATGCTGGTGATTTAAAAGGTGAAGAACAGGCAGGTAAACTATTAGGTGCTACCATGGGTAACTATCTGGCGTCTTGGGGTGTGCCTCTAGCACAAGTTATAGAGGCACAACGTATCTCTGGAAACAGACCTATGACTTATGAAGATAGATCAGGAGACTATATATTAAAAGATTTTGGCGAGTCTTTTACATCTAATGTAGAACGATCTTTTGATCAACGCTATGGAAATATATTTAATCCTAGTGCCATTGGAGATATGCCGTTACGTGAAGGTTTGTTTGATGTAGACAGTGGTAGAACTAGAGTAGGAGCAATAGGGAGTGGGCTATTTGGTATTACTAGATTTACAGGAAACTCTGAAAATGCAGAGTATTTAATCCGTAAAGGTTTTAATGATTGGGAATTAGGTAGTCAAGAACCTGTTAAAAAAGTTAGAAATGCACAAAATAAATTAATGCGTAAAAATTTAAATCAAGTAGTAGGTGCAGTTAAAAATATAGAGGTTGGTCTGCGTAAAAAATATATGGAAATGTCACCTGAGTACAAATCAGGTGAGTCTATAGACGCTTTTGTAAATAAACAAATACGTCCTATAATTAAAGGGTTTACAAACGATATTAAAAAACTCACAAAAGAAGCTGCTAAAGAAGGAGTATCTTTTAACGAATTAGCAACTGATGAATATAATAAAATACCAAAAGACAGAAGAATAAGGGCAAAACAGGCTTATGATATTGGGCAAGATAAACTAAATGAAAAAGATAGAACACCTTTTGACAGAACAAATGGCGCTCACTTGTTAATATTAAAAGCCCTAGATGAAGCACTAAGTACTGGCGATACTATATTCTAAAGAGTGAGGGGCTTAATTGCCCCTCTTTTTCTTTTACCTATTGTCACCACTACCACCAATAGTACCATTAGCTTTACGCTTAGATAACTTCAACTCATTCTGACTAGCTATATAACCTAATGTTAATTCAAGATCAGTGGCTAGTGCGGCACAGTACCACAGTACATCACCAATCTCCTTGGCTATAGCGTCCCTATCCTCAGATGTAAAGACCCCATCCTTATCACGTAAGACCTTCTTAACTTTGTTGGCTACCTCACCTGCCTCACCTACTAGGCCCAGTGCAGGATACACAACCTTGTCTGTATAGATAGCTGTGGTTGCTGCTGATCTTTGGTACGAATTAAAGTCAGACATGCTATACTTCCCCTGCATAAAGTTTTTTGCGTCTTTTTCTAAGCTGTTCATTTCGTTTTACTCTCTTTAAGTTTTCGTAATATGCTTTATTAAAGCCACGATTCCACTCACGAAACTGCATAGTATTAACGTTAAAAGGATTATTTAAACGACCTCTATAAAAAGAAGAGTAACCTTGTTGACACTGAACTTTAAGGGGAGCGTCATACTTACCTAAACCTCTGTCTTGTCTTGTTGGTATGATAGTAGTCATGCAGTTTCCTTTATATTAATTAGCTTGGCGTCTACATATGGAACATGATAAAATTGTTCACCTTTCATTATATTTCTGCCTTTTGCCTCTTTTAAGGTATCTTCTTTAAGTTGTTTACTGTCAATACACCATACTTGTTTAAGGTCTTCCCTAAAAATGTAAAAAGTTAAATTACTTGTATACTTACTTAGTAACTTCTTTTTACGTTCTGGTATACGTATTTCTTTCCAGTGAGTAGGCCAATCTCCCTTCCACGATACTTTTACTTCTGCTTCATTAAAGTATGTTTTACCGTCTTTTTGTGTAACTAAATCAGCAGTGTAAGATTCTTTACTGTTTATAACTACATGTCCTTTTGCTTCTAGAAGTTTAATTAACGTTTCTTTTGCTATTCCATCATACTTACCGTATAAGTTATGTGAGAAAGGCTTTCTATAAGGCTTCATTTTATACTCCTATTGAGTCTTCTTCCATGTTTACACACTTACCACTAGCTTCTGCATAAGGAGTAGGTGCTGTTAGTCTTAGTGTTTCCAAGTGTATTTGTAACACAGCCTCACACTCTTGTCTAGTGTTAAATATTCTTAGGTCTGATTTTATTTCTACTGCACTTCCGTAATTAAGCAGTAATAAAACTATATACATAGTAAGTTCCTTTCATTAAGTTATGTCTACTACTTCACAAACATCTCCAGTACAAGCAAATGATTGCATACCTGATGTATTATCTTCTACTTCATAAGAAGACAACTTACTCCAATCAATATTTAATGGAGCTTTATCTATCATATCCATAAACTCATCTGCTGTACACTCTTGATATGGAGCCTGTTGATATGTATGTTCATTGAATGGTAAGAAAGAAACACCAGACATTTCATCAAAGTGCTTATAAACAAAGGCACCTACTTCCATCCATTCATCTGATCTAACATTAATTGTTACACTAGGTTTATGTTCACACCAATACCTTTGATACATTAGCCAAGTCTCTAGTTGTTCTATGGCAGTAACATCTGCGGTACATATTGCGTTATCAGGAGACTTCATAGGAAAACTAAATACAGTAGTATCATTAGGTTTCATTACATCTGCTTCATAAGGTATTCCTTGATCAATCATAAACTGTGTTAGAGAATCCTTATTGTCACCTCGTACAGTCCTAATATAATAAGGACTATGCCTTGCATGTATGCCAGAGCTAGAGTTAACCAATTGTGATACCGTGCCACTGGGTTTACAACATGTGATAGCAGTAGAAACAGGGATACCCAAACGATCAGACCACTCAGCATTAGTATTAATTGCAACATTTTTTAAATACTCCAATGTTTCTTTTAAACCTTTATTCTTTGTAGTCATTAAAGGATTATCCATTATACCTGTGAGTGACACACCAAGCAAACGTTCTTCTTTTGTATTATACTTCCACATATTTCGCAAGTATGGGAAGTGGGTGTAGGTAGATTGTATTGTTCCAAGTATAGTTGCAATACGGACTTTTCTTCCGACATCCTCAATATTGTCTGTTTCACGGACAACAACTTCAGACAAATTGCAGAATTGATTCGGGCGTAAGATAATTTCCGAACATGGGTTGGTCCCAAAATCAAAGTTAATATTACGTCTACCATTTTTAGACGCCTGATTAATAGAAGCCTGTCGATTAAATATGCCACGTTCACCACTCCCACTCTCTACTAATGCTGTCCACTCACGCATGAAAGACATCATGTCTGGTTTCTCAGTATAAGCAACAGAGTTATTAGCTAGTGCTCGTTGTGTATTATTTTCCCACCAAGCACCAGACTTAGCATGTCTCATTCTATCATCTGTTAGATCAGATAAACTAATCATAGCACTGCGCCTAACACCGCCTACTACTACTACCTCACCAATCTTACACATAATGTCATGGCATTCTATAGAAGATAGTTTACGTCCTTGTGCTGACTTGAATGTGTTTACTGCAAACATAAACAAATCAACTAGTGGTGCAGGACCAGATGCTCTACCACCAAATGTCTTTAGTCTTGTACCTGCAGGGCGTACTCTTGAAACATCCCACTTAGGAATTTCTCCAGCCCATAGGAGTGCTAACACTTGTCTGAGACCTTTAGCCCAACCTTCTTTACTGTCCTTAATAACAACTGTGGTATCACTATCGAACAGTTGTGGGACTTCTGGGAGCTTAGTAACGAACTTATTCTCAACACTAAATCCAACACCAGTGCCACACAAAAGGATGAACATAGCTTCATCGAAAGATTTAGGGTCATCTACGGCTAAATAGCTACAGTTATACATACAAGTATTATCTCTTGTTGATGCTTTACCTGCAGTCATCATTGACCTCATACTAGGCATTACCTGTAATGAAATTATATGATGATATATTTCATCAGAAATTGATGTATCATTGCCAACCCAAGGAGTTATAATATTATCTATATACCTAGACACTGTTTCATGCCAAGTTTCACGGCGTCCTTTATCCTCAAGCCAACGTGCATAACGTGAAGTAGCAATAAATGTTTGGTAGTCTGTGGGTAATTGAGTATTACTTGTCATCTTGTATCACCTTTATTTTGCTTATCTTTACACCATCTGTATCATAAATTGTATCGTTTATCAAGTCGTATATTTCATCTTCTAAACTTTCATCCACAGGCACAGGATAATCTTCTGGATCTATTTCTAATATCATCATAACTCTAACCTGCATCTTCTTGTATCTCTTGTATAAGCCGATCAAGATACCATCGGGCTTTCTTTAGGTCTTCAATGCCATTTTTATAAGGCCAACGCCAAAGATACTTAAAGCAATTCTGCCAGCAATAAGATTGATGTGCTGTAATATTTTCCCTGCATTTTGGGATACCTTTAGTCATAGCTTTCATTGCATCAATACATTCAATACCCGCTTGGTTGTAATGCTCAGGTTTAGTTACTACATCTAAACGAGGATTTGGATCAATATCAAACTCTTTCCATTTAGCCATTAAGCATTTCCTTTTGTTTTAGTATTTTTATTAAGAGTAATTAAATTACCTTCTGTATAATATAGAGGCTCTTCTTCATCCCTTTCAATCTCAGAGATTACATATTTGTGCAGTTTATTTCTAATGTATTCATCTTCTTCGCATACAGGGACTACTGCAGACATCATACTGCATAGATGTATTATGTATGAAAAATCTTCATCTTGTAATGGATTTTCAGATGATGTAATTAATCCAATAGAAACATCCCCTTCCCAATTACCTTCTTTGTTTAAAAAAGGCCTTATTCGTATGGCAAAATCTTCATCTTTAAGGTCTTCAATTTTGTTTGTCATGCTTACTTCCTTTTTAATTTTGGGTGTGGGTATATAATAAACTTTTTATGTTTGTCTTTACCCTTTTCTTTTAACCATGACTCAGGTATGATCCTATCATAGTAATCAAAGTCATATCTATCACACCACGTGCCATAGCTACTTTTAGCACCTTTACGTAGTTTTTGTCTACTATTAGTAAACACAAATCTAATATCTAAGTTTTTGTGTTGTTTTTTTATCGCAAGATGCTTGCGTCTATCGAGAGCAGTAAACAATCCTTTTGTTTCTATTATGATACCGTTAGGTAACACAAAGTCAGGGGTATAGGTGCGATAAGATAAGTCTTCCCATTCTATTTTTATAGTTTCATATTTTACAGGAACGCCTAAACCTTTTAAATAATCTGCTATTGAGACCTCTAACCCACTCCTATACCCATAGGTACGGGCTTTTCTAAACCCTACCCATACCATGTTTAGAATTTAAATTGGAATGGAAACTGTATTGGATTGTTGTTAGTCCAAGAAGAAACTCCTAATTTTTTTAATTCTTCTTGTACAACTTTATCCATTTCATTCCTTGTCTTAACTGCATCACGCAAAGCACTATATTTTTTTTCTTTATATTGTGCCTTGGCTTGCTGTAATGCCTCTTCCATTTCTTTTATTTCATCTTCCATTGCACTTAGTTCATCTGAGTTAAACATTTACATCTCCTAATGTTAATAGAGAGGTTTCCCCCCATCCTGTGTCATATACACCTGTTTTGTTTGCTTCTGCAATTTTAACAAGTGTTTTTCTTACTATTTTTAAAGACTTAGCCATTAAACCATGATCTATTCGATGCATGTGAGTTACGTATGGCGCAGTCTTTTCTATAGCTATAAAATTAAACGTTGTGGCCTTTAGTCCAGCCTCTAATAAAGTGTGCATATAAAATGCACCTTGTATATGATACGCATACTTTTGTACTTGTTTTGCAAATCCTTTTGGAGATGCGTCTGTGGTAGTTTTAATATCATATATAAAACCTGTTTTTGGTATATATAAGTCAGGTCTAGTTTTAATGTTTAATCCTGTAGCTGAGTCCACGGTAAATATACTACTTTCTGTTACCCTGTCCTTATGTTTTAATATAGCACTAGTATATTTATTTTCAAGTGCAGATTTACACATTTTATTATGTACATGGTACTCTACTTCCGTAAGTACTACTTGATCAATTTTTTTCTCTCTATATAATTTTTTATAAGCTGCAGATACACGTGTTTTTGGTCCTTTAATTACTAAATTACGTTTAGGTTCTAATAAACTTGCATGTACCCCAGTACCAAGTGCAAACGCTGGACTATCGCCTAAAGGTTTTTGTGCCATGTAGTGAGCAAGCGATTGCTTGCACACTGTCTTTATTGCAGAGGAAGAATATCCAATAGAATTGTGATAATCCTCATTAGACATATTATATATAATGCCTTCTGGCTTTAACATTAGAAGGGAACCTCTTCTTCTAAATCAATAAAATCATCAATTACATCATTAGGCATCTCTTCATTGTCATGCTTCATTTTATCAGACCATTCGTTTAGAATGTACTGATTATAATTTCCTATCCATGACATGAAATCACCAAAGGTTTCCTGAGTACTGTTGTCCATATCTAATGTTTCCATCAAATCAAGGTCTGCTTTTGGCACGAAGAAACTGTTACCATTAGGAAGTTCACGTTCATCCGTGGTTGCTCGAATGTAATGCTGCGGTGGTAGGCGTTGCATCTTACCTAGCTTATTAAATAATCCACCAAATATTTTAAAGGCATCTTTATTCTCAATCTCATAGATAAAGGGAGTGCTATCCTGTTCAACTAAATCCCCATTGATATCCGTGCAGTCAATCATATCAACTACACCAAATAATACACGAACACGTTTGACAGAGCGAATTAAGTCTTTCATACTATCTGGCAAAGATTGGAAGTCTTCAATCCAACCAGAAGGTTTACCACAATTAAACCCACCGTCATTATCTTTCATGTCAATATTAAGACTATCTCCCATAACCGTCTTGACATAGCGATTCTTAACGTCACCACTACCCATTATGAACTTTTTATACATGTAACGTTGTAAGAATGGACGTATACAAATATCTTTAGAAAATAAAACTCCACCATCTGGAATTTCTAATTTGTAAACACCACTTGGTATTACCTCTACATTTTTTATCTTACCTTTAATCTCTTGTTGACCCATAATAGGCTGATGTACAATACGTAAACGAGCTAGTGCGCTTGTCTTTTTTTCTGTAGCAGACTGTCCCATTCCCATAGCTTTAGCCATAACTGCATAGTTGTTTGTATCAATTGTTGTTACTTCTGTTGTTGTCATGTGTATATTCTCCTTTACACTGAACTTATTTGGTAGTTATATCACGCCACATCTACTGTGTCAAGCCAATTAGGGCCAATTTTTGCCTCTAATAGTAGGGGTACATTAAACTTTATATTCCATGTCTTATCCACAATATATGGTAGCCTATCATTAGTTCTTTTTATAACCTTTAGTACTTTCTCTTTCTCTTTTGGATGTACATCAATTACTACACTGTCATGTACTGTATTTACTATGCAACTTTTCATATTATTTGTTAATAATAAATTATCAATATACATAAGACATATAGGTACGATGTCTGCTGTAGCAAATGATTGAACAGGGTAATTTTTAATCTGTGTGAAATATGTTACAACTCCATATCTATTACGTCTAACATTAGGAAATGTAAATGTCCTACCTGATGGTGTAGTTATACAATTTGTGGTAAGTACCTCAGATGCTAATCGTTTATGCCATGCGGCAATACCAGAATACTTTTCCATAAAGTTTATATAGTATTGTCTCTCTGCAGGTGTACGATTATATCCTGTAGCTCCAAATAAAGGTGCGAAAGTATGCTCTTTAGCCTGTTGTCTCGTAATAGGTTGACCAGCATGTGTAATAGTTTTAGCTGTATAGCTGTGTACATCAAAGCCTGTTTTTACTTCTTCCATAGCAACTTTGTCTTGAGATAAAAATGCAGCTACTCTAAACTCTAGTTGTGCAAAGTCTGCTTCCATAATATTGCCACCTTCCCAACGTGATACAAAGACTTTTTTTACAGGGAATGTACCACCACGTGGCATATTTTGCATGTTAGGATCAGCACCTGACAATCTACCAGTACCTGTTCTGTGTTGTAATAAACGAGCATGTAACATACCGTCAGGCTTTGTATGAACTGATATACCATTAACAAAGCTAGACAAATACACCTCTATAGCGTTAAGACGCTTCATGTTCCGTAAAAATTTTTCTGCTTCTGGCATATTTTTAACTCTGGCTATTGTTTCAAGTATAGTTAAGCTATCTTTACCTGTACTAAAACCATTAGCACTAATAAATTTTTGATTAGGCGCTGAAAATTTTAATCCAGCTAAAACGTTAGTATCCATAAAAGTATACCCACAACCATCACAGCACCTACACCTGTTGGTTCGTTTAAAAGAAGTTCCATCTTTCTTTACCTTTCTAATTTGCCCTATCCCTTTGCAAGTAGGACACTGTTTTGCTTTTTGTTTGTATAACACATTTGTATTACGATTTACAGTAGTTTTAAAATTATCATTAAAACTAAATAACTCTGACCAATTCTTTTTATCTTTAGGTTTACGACTATATATAACCCACGATAGTTGCTCTGGACTATTAAGGTTAATTGGTCTATCGCCCATTAATTCACGTGTATGTTCCTCAAGGCTATTAAGTAAATCTTGACGTTCATTCTCAAACTCTTTCTGCACTTTGTCTAATGCATTTAAATCAACCTTAAAACCTCTTTGATATATACGTGCTAAATGAATAGATAGTTGATTAGATAAATCAATAGTTTTCTGCAATGTTGTGCCTTCAATGCGTGATATTAATTTGTTATATAGCTGTTGTGTAGCAGATAAGTCAGCAGACAAATAACTTGATAGCTCACTTAAAGGTATATCACGTGTATTATATCCTTTTTTAAAGTACTCTTTTAATGTTTCTTGTTTCTTTGTGTCTAGTTGATACCTTTCTGCACAAGCCTCAAGTGATAAGGGTTCTTTTTGCCCACGCTGCAATATATACTCAGCGATCATCGTATCAAATACCTTACCATCATAAGTAAAGCCAGACTCCCATAGCCACAGCAGGTCATGCGGTACATTGTGCGCTATTAGTAATTTTGTTTTGTTAAGAGTACGTTGTAAAAATGCGTGATCATCAGGTGTACCTTGTTTTTCTGAATGATCAAAGGTTAAAATAACCTCATGTCCTGTCTCGTCTAATAGACCAACCATAGTCAGAGTGTTGGTAGGCTCGAAAGGATCAAGATGTAGCTTATTTTCTCTTTTAGTTACTGTATTTTCTACGTCCAATGTAAGTATCATACTCTAATACCTTTCCAGTGTTCCATCTCATTGCCTCTTTGGTAGCCTCTTCATAACTGTTGAATAATTTTGGTTCATCCATGTAAGTCCAAGGATTTACAGAAGCAACCATCATATATTCACCACTTTCAATTTCTATTTGTACAGCATATTTAGTCATTGTCGTATATACCTAAACAAGGTATAGCAATAGCTTGCTTACAATAAGAAGGATAGTTTTTTTCGAAAGACATACCCCAAAGTAGAGGTATACCTGCTATTAAAAATACGAGTATAAAAAATGTTCTAGCTATACCTACAAATTTTCTATTAGTCATCTTGTAACTCACTCCATGATACAGGAAAAATAGTTATCATTTCTTTTGATATTTTATCAGCAACCTGTCTTGTTTCTGCCTGAGTGTCAGGCTTACATCTAAGTAAGCACATATCAGAGAAGGCGTCAAGACTACCTGACCAATACCATTCTGTCATGGTGTTTTGTGGCAACACCATACGTGCTTGCTCTGGGCATACACCTTGATGTAATAGATAATGATAACTATGTGCTGCAGAAACCATCTCTCTTTCAAAACGTACTTTTAATCTTTCAGAATTAAGTAGTTCTCCTGAACCTTGCTTTTTATTTTTTACTGCCTTTCTAAATTCAGGTATGTAAAACTCAGGTTCATCATTTACATACCTACGACTAATCTCATTCCAACGTAGAAACTTATGCTTTACTAGTTGTCTAGCTACAAAGATAGGAGCTTTAATATGAAAGGATGCAAAGCAATGTCCAAAGGGTGACATGTGTTTGTGTTTAGCTAAATAACTAATTAGTTTAGCATCCTTTTCTAATAGCACAGGTGGACCCCAAGGATCACTGTTATCCATATTACTTGTCTTACCAAAAGAAACTCTAGCTGCATTAGCAACTGTAAGATCATTGCCCATAGAATTAATAAGAGTAACTTCTATTTTAGATTTTTCTTTTATTGTCTTTATGTTCATACGAGACCTTTCTTTTTTAGCAAGAACAGATTGTTCAAAAGATATATCAAGCATCTTCTGTTGCTCATTCTTTTTATCTACAACCATTTAATGTGTGTTCCCATAATATATTAGTGTTAGCACTATACTCAGTACCACAAACACCCCACATGTAAATAATATTACAGGCATTTGAGATAGTAGAGGTTTATGAAAGTCTACTAACCTTATGTAAGGATGCACTCTCCATTTAGTTTCTTTAGATTCCTTAGACATTATTTGAACCCAATTTATCATTAGTCATGCTCTCCCGTTACTCTTCTGCCGTTGTACCCATCAATACGTTTAGCTACATTATACAGTATATGTGGATTTCTGTTGGCTGTATCAAAGGTACTTACAGTTATTGCTATTGCAGCAAGCAATATTATATGTGCAATAGCAGTTAGACCAAAGATTATATAACTACCCATAAAGAAACTAAATACTATGCACCACATCCATGCAAGTATTTGCATGATTAAATGCCTTGCCTGTGTGTCATGTACGTTTCTTAATGGGTTGTACTTTACATTCATTACAACATTCCAAGAGTCATTGATATATTCTCTCATACTGAGTACCTCGACGTTTTATAATCTAATTCACAATGAACAATGCCATGCCATCCTGATAACTTATTCTTGACTATATTTAGATGACGCTGCATATCTTGTTCTTCTGCATTTTCAACAGGTGGGTTCTTTGCAATCAATAACATTAAGTCTGCCTCTGCAGCTTTACCTGTTCTACTACCTTCCATCATAGACTGATTAAGAACTACTTTATTCTCTGCATCAGCAGATAACTGAGACATATAGAAAACAGCACATTTATATTGCTTGGCAATCCTTCTTGCATGTATTGCATTGGCTTTCAAAGCCTCATCAGGACGAGAGTAACCATTCATATTAGCCAGCTTGTCTCCCATGTCAAGTATCACAATGTCAGGTTTGTATGTTTTGCATACACTCTCTACCCATGACATATCACGATCTGTACAGTCCTTGAATTTAATGTTTGGTCTAATCTTACCATATATTTCCATAGCCTTACTCGTATTGTTAACAACCCTTCTGGCGTCCATGTTAGTAGCGGCGGTTATATAGCGGTGTACTACACGATGATAACCCTCTTCGTTACATAAGACAACACACTTGGCACCCTGCCATGCAAAACCATTATTTCCTGCAACAATACTAGCATGGAAAGATGTCTTTCCAGTGTTAGGTCTAGCTCCAATCTCAATAAGATGACCAGCATTGACGCCTTCAACTTTAGTTGTAAGAGTTGGGATATTAAAAGACCATTGGCTTTCTAAGCTATTAAGGGCAAGGATATGCTCAATGTCATCATTTTCCCATTCTATATTAGTAGTAGGAGTAAAGTTATCTTCGTATTGCTCAAGTAAACTACGTAATGGTTCTAGGCTATCCTTAGTCCCATTTACATAGTCAAAACCAAGATTAGCAATGTCCTCTCCAATTACCTGTTGAAACAGTTTAGATAGAACTTCTTGTGCTATATCAGCACCCATAAGCTGCTCACGTTTTACAGACCCAAAGATACCCTTGTATGCAGTCTTTTGTGCCGTAGTCAAAGTTGGGTTGTTGGCTATAAACAATGCTTCAATTTCTTCAGGTGTTACGGTACGCTCGTAACGCTGCATTGCAGAGTCAATTGCCTTTTTAATCTTGCGTACATCAGGACTGAATAACCGTTCAGGGCAACGAGTGCCACGGTGATTGTCGTAAAACTCTTTGTCCATAAGACTTCTTATTAGTGCTAGTTCCATGTCGAGGTGTATCCTTAACTAAGTGTTAGTGTCTCTAGATTTTCTATGTCAATTTGGTTGCGGTATTTTAAGTCATCAATTAACTTAAGTACACGTACATTTTTGCAATACGTTCGTAACTCTTTAGCAAACTTTAATGACTTAGGTATTGCATCGGGGTCTAGTGCTACAATTATGGTAGAGAACTGCGATAAGTATCTCTTGTGTCCCTCTGATAATGACGTACCCAACACAGCCACCCCGACATATACACCATTACTAGAAGCATCCAGACGATTCGCTGTCGCACCCACAACTGCCGCACTCACGCTGTCCTCTACCACTACAGCCACAGTACCACAGCCAAATGTATATGGCAAGTCGCTTTTACCATAACGCTTCCATTTTATGGGACTGTGTGACAAACAACGCCCAGAACCATCAACCATTTTACCATCTTTCATTATAGGAAAGACAATACGATTTTCTTTTACGTCATATAATAGTTTTAATTCTTTGGGGTCTAAACCATACAACTTACAAAATTTATGTACCTCTGGAAAACCATATCCTTGTACGAGATAGTCTGGTTTTTTAAAGGGAGAGGGTTCTAATTCATCTACCATGTATCCTAATGCTTTACGAACATCAGACACAGACATTGATACATTAGTACCACCACTGACGGGACATGAAGCCTTATAACAATTCCATATAACCTTACCCATAGCATTTGTAACGGTAAACGTATTGCGACCACCACAAGTAGGACAGTTCATACGTTTGCTGTCACCAGAACTTAATTGTAAATCATTTATAATTTCTATTATATTCACGATATTCAACCTTTTGTTTATTTCTACAGTTCCACATAGCCCAGAATAAACAATTTATAATGGTATAATTCGGAGCACCTCCATGTTTTTTTAACACTTTACTAGGTATATGTCTACTACGTAATTCTTTATACCATTCAAAAAAGTATTTCATTTCACTTTCCTATGTTACTCACTGTGTTCGATTTTACATGAGCAGTTCTAGCTGTCAAGGCATTATTTGCAGATGTATATGTATTTTTCATGTAGGGTTTCACAGATGCAACATGTGTGTGCCCCGTAACTGCCATTACTTGGGGCAAAGGTACACCTGCCTCTACCATTTGAGTTACCCCCGTTCTACGTAAGTCCATAAGACGTAGTTCATTAGATATACCTGCCTCTCGCATGATCTTTCTACCTACTTTAGAAAGTCTTTCCATAGCATAAGGATGGAACTTACCCCCAGAAGGTCTAGGATGTGGCGCTACATATGGTTGAAAACCAAAGTCAACATGCTGTTCTTTTAACATGTTAAACAGACTCTTATCTATTGGCAGAAAAACCTCTGCCCTGCGCTTTGATTGCTCAAGATACAGACGCTGCTGATCAAAATCAATAGAGTCCCATGTAAGATTACGCATGTCGCCTAATCTCTGGCACCATTGGTATGCCATAGCAACAATCATACCCATATTGCGATAGTCATATTGACTAAAACACACATCAAGAAACTTTATCACATCTGAATGTTTCCATACAACTTTACGTTGAGATACAGTTTTGCGTTTTATATTAGTGAATGGGTTGTATGTTACCTGTTCCATTTCAATAGCATAATTAAACACACGACTGGCACATGTAGCCGCATGATTTGCATAGCTAATACCCTTTTCTACCCATTTCTCGTACACTTGCTTTGCAACCTTAGAGGTAACAGTTCCATGTTTACGATGGCCTATTTCATACTCCAGTAAATCAAGAAAGTACCTATAATCTACTTTAGTACTATGTCTTAATGCTTTGTAATCATTAGACATATAATAATAGTGTATCATATTTGCAACAGTACTACTAGGTTTTATTTGCATTATCTTTGACTGTTCATCACGGTATTTATCAATGGAAGCATTCAACTCTTTGGCGAGTCGTTTAACTTGCCACAGATTACTACCCCACTCTTTACGTTGTACCACCCCAGCATCAACAAGAGACTGAGGTGGGTTGAAGCGATAGGACACTACACCTTTAGGTTGTTTACGTGGCTGTACATATCGTGGCAACTTAGTCATTTAT
>MDTB01061445.1_pt1 | contig 54711 bp, 59 predicted proteins | sample 811161 | NCBI WGS metagenome assembly MDTB01 (sample SAMN05326650, study PRJNA326480) | marine metagenome | isolation source: seawater | place: Mediterranean Sea | collected 2009 | reverse complement strand
CTTTCTTTAAAGTTGTTTACAGAAGACATACCAACTTCGCAATGCAAACTGTTGAACAAGTTTTCAGCGGTACTGTTGATTTTGGAAGAAAAATGAACTGCACTATTGCAAGAAATGGTGATTTATTAGGTAAAATGTACTTAGAAGCTGATTTAACACCAAAAGATGCGAATACTCCAATTACTGGTCTACATGGTGGACGTTATGGACACGGCATGATTGATTACGTTGAAGTAGAAATCGGTGGAACAACAATTGATAAACATTATGGTCGTTGGTTAGATATCTGGCAAGATTTGACTTGCAGTTCTGATGAAGCAACAAAACAAACTACTTTGGTAAATGGTTCTTTGAGTGGTTCAAATGGAAACAAAGTTTATGTTCCATTACAATTTTGGTTCAACAGAAACAATGGTCTTGCTCTTCCATTAATTGCACTTCAATACCATGAAGTTAAATTGGAAGTTAAATTAAATGCAGCTGATGATGGTGAAACATTGAATAATATGGTTGTATTATGCGACTACATCTTCTTAGATAGTGAAGAAAGAAGACGTTTTGCTCAAGTTGGTCATGAATACTTAATTGACCAAGTACAAGAAAATGGTGCAAATAGTTTTGCTAAAAATGACACAAATGTTAATGTTAGTTTGAACTTTAATCATCCAGTTAAAGAACTTGTATGGACAATCCAAGATGATGATGCAGCTTCATTTAATAAATATGAAGTTCCTGCAACTGCTGCAGATGCTAATGCAGTTCCAGCAGTTGTTGCAGTTCCAGCAGCTAGAGTTGTAAATGATGTATTGATTACTTTGAATGGTCATGATCGTTTTGATAGAAGAGAAGGTACATATTTCTCTCATGTTCAAAAACATCAACATCATACTGGTTCAGCTAATCTTCATGATGTTTATGTATATTCATTTGCTCTTAACCCGGAAGAACATCAGCCATCTGGTACATGTAATTTCTCTAGAATTGATAACGCACAATTGAGAATGAACATCAAAAACGGTAAAAGTGACAATGGTCGTGAAGTAAGAGTATACGCAGTTAACTACAATGTATTGAGGATCATGAGTGGTATGGGTGGTCTTGCATACTCTAATTAAATTATTTATTCATTTATATACATTTATTTTAAAAAATATATATAAATAATTATCAATATAATAAATTAGATGACACTTATTCATGAATATTTATTTTATCAAGAAAAATATGCAAAAAAATATGGAAAAGATAAAACGATAGTATTAATGCAAGTTGGTTCTTTTCACGAAGCATATTCTACAAATGAAAAAGGATATAATTTATCAAAACTATCAGAACTAGTTAATTTAACGTGTACTAGGAAAGATAAATCAATTATAAATGTTAGTGAAAAAAATCCAAATATGCTTGGATTTCCGTCAGTTGCATTACAAAAATATTTAAAAATGTTAATTGAACTCGGTTTTACAGTAATTATTATTGATCAAGTATCACCTCCACCACAACCGAAAAGAGAGATCACTGGTATTTATTCTCCTGGCACATATATACAAGAGAGTTTTTCACCAGATTCAAATAATATAATATGTATTTATTTTGAAGAAGAGATACAAAAAAATAATACAGTATTAATGTGTATGGGGATGTCTGTAGTTGATTTATCAACTGGAGACAATACAGTTAATGAATGTTATTCAAAAAAAGGAGATGAAAAATATTGTTTAGATGAAGCAGTAAGATTTATAAATAGTTTTAATCCGAAAGAAATAATAATTTACAGAAAATTGATTAAAGATGAAAACATAAAAGGAGTAATCAGTAAGGACAAATTAATTAATTATCTAGAAATAACAAATAAAAATTACAAATATAATGATAAGATAAATAAAAAATTCTTTAAATTATCATATCAGAATGAATTTTTAAAAAGAGCATTTCCAAATACAGGATTACTAACTCCAATAGAATACTTAGATTTTGCGATGATTAATTATGCTAGAATTAGTTATATCATATTATTAGATTATGCATATCAACATAATGAAAATATAATAAAAAACTTATATAAACCAAAGATTTTTGAAGATAAAAAACATCTTATATTAGGTAATAATGCAATTTATCAATTAAATATTTTTGAAAACGAAAATCAGATAGGACCAACAAAAAAATTTAAATGTTTATTTGACGTAGTTAATAATACATCTACTGCAATGGGTAGGAGATTTTTAAAAGATACTTTAAGTGCTCCATTAGTTTCTTCAAAAGAGATAAAAAATAGATATACATTGATTGGTGAAATGATAAAAACTGATAATATTGAATTGTATGAAGAAAATTTAAAATATATTTTAGATTTAGAAAGGATTCATAGAAAATTGTCTCTAAAATTATTACATCCTCAAGAGTTTGTAGATATGATATATAGTTATTATGAAGTTAAAAAAATTATTATAAAATTATTGTCTAATAAAAATTTAAAATCAATAATACCAGAAAAAAAAATAATAAAAAAATTATCAGAGTTTGTATTAACTTGTGAAAAAAAATTTAATTTAGAAGAAATGAAAAAATATAATCTAAATGATATTTCTAATTCATTTTTTATAAAAGGTAAACACAAAGATTTGGATAAATTACAAAATGAAATAGATGAACATATGGATTTTATGAATAATATTTGCAAAGTTCTATCTAAATACATTAATGATTCTGGAAAATCAAAATTATTATCCAAAAATGAAAATAAAGTATATTTAAAAAAAAATGACAGAGATGGTTATTATCTTAGTTTAACAAAACTAAGAGCAGATTCATTAATGAAAAATTTAAAGAAAATAAAATCTTTAAAAATAACAGAAAAATTAGAAATAAAAGTGAATAATTTAGAATTTAAACAGTTAGCAAAAGGTAATACAAAAATATTTTTTAAAAATAATAGATCTGATAAATTAATTCTATTACGTGAAAAGGTTATGAACTTGACTAAAGATTATTATGTTAAAGAATTAGATTTATTTTATTTTAAATATAAAGATATTTATTTTAAATTAACTCAATTTATTTCTAAATTAGATTTTATAAAATCATCTGCTAAAACTGCGAAATTATATGGTTATAATAAACCAAATATTACTTTAAAAAAAAAATATGATAATAGTTTTATTTCCTGCAAAAAATTAAGACATCCTATTATTGAAAGAATTAACACTGATATAGAATATATACCACATGATATTAATATTGGTTTTGATTTTAGATATCCAAAAAAAAATCATTTGAATGGTATGTTAGTTTATGGATTAAATAGTGTAGGTAAAAGCTCATTAATGAAAGCATTGGGTTTAAATTTAGTAATGGCTCAATGTGGTATGTTTGTATCTTGCGAAACATTTAATTTTTCTCCATATGAATCTATATTTGCTAGAATAACAGGTAATGATAACATTTTTAAAGGTTTATCATCTTTTGCATTAGAAATGACTGAATTAAGAGCAATTTTAACAAGAACTTCTCCAAGAACTTTAGTTATAGGTGATGAAGTTTGTAGAGGCACAGAATATACTTCAGCAAACTCAATTGTTGCGGCGACAATAATTAGTTTGGCTAAAACAAATTCATCATTTATGTTTGCGACACATTTACATGATATACCAAAATTAAAAAGAATTAAGGATCTTAAAAATGTAAAATCTTTTCATTTAACTGTAGAATATGATAAAGAAAATGATATGTTAAAATTTGATAGATTATTAAAAGAAGGCCCTGGTAAGAGTGTTTACGGTATAACAGTAGCAAAATATATAATCCATGACAATGAATTTATAAAATTAGCACAAGAAGTTAAAAATGAAATTCAAAATAAGCCAAATAAATTATTACCGGATAATGTATCTAGATATAATTCAAATATTTATTTAGATAAATGCGAAGTTTGTAATAAAAAAGTAAAAGATATCAATAATTTTATAGGACATTTTGATACACATCATATTAATCATCAAAAAGATTGCACAAATGGTTTTGTTAATATTAAACCATACTTGAAAATGAATAGCAAAGCAAATTTAATTGTACTATGTAAAAAATGTCATTATGATGCACATCATGATAAGTTAAATATAGAAGGATATAAATATACATCAAAAGGTAGAATACTTCAATTTAAAAAAGTAAAAAAAAAAATAATAAATTAAAAAACAAATACTCAGAATAATAATAAATTATATTTAGATAAATATAATTTATTATTTACCTCCTAAACGATTTCCTTTTCCAGGAAATTTATTTATATCATGTTTTGTTTTATCTTCTTTTTTTAAAAAATTATTTAATTTAACTGTGTTTTCCCCTTTGTTATCTTTTTTACTATTAAAAAAATTATTTAATTTAACTGGTTTTTCAGGTGGTACATAATCCAATGGTTCATCAAAATCAACATTTAAATCTATATCTATTATTTTTATAACTTCATCCGGTTTTGTTTCAACTATATCAACACGATATACTTTATTTAATTCTTTATAGTAAATAGGAATAGTACTACCTTTATTTAATACTTTATAATTTTTACTTAATACTTTTTCTAAAATAGCTTTAGGATTGTGTAAATTTATAAATTCAGTTTTATGTGGCCTTATCTTAATATATGTACCGCTCACAGGTTTAGCTAATTCAATATACACTTCATCTGCTTCTTGTAATCCTAGTTCTTCCATAATATGAAATGGTAAATTAACTGTTCCGGGGCAAGCTGTAAATTCTTGAACACCACAAACTTGTTCTAATTTAATTTCTTTATTTATTATTTTAAAAAATAATGTCTCATCAAAATTATTTTTCTTTTCATTTAAATCATATAATATTGATGGAGGTAATAATATATTATTACTATATTTAACTCTTTTTTTAAGTTCATCTGATTGAGAAGAACAAGTATAACTAAAACATTTTAATTCCATATTTATTTATATTAATTAGTAATATTTACCTGTTTCTAAGTATTTTTATTTCAATTTTTATAATTTAAAATCTACATATCATATTACTATATGAAATTTTAAGGGGAAACATATAGGTATAAGGATCGTAAAATAGTGCTGGCATTACGTGTATTGGAACAAAGTTGGTAAAAAATGAAACAAATGCATTTTTTGTACATATATATATAATATTAGTTAATGGATTTGTACCACAAATACAATATGATTTACTATCATAAAAATCAATATATAAAGTAGTCAATATTATTAAAAAAACGAATAAGTGTAATACTAAAATTATATTAATTAAAAAAATATACATACTTAAAATATATTTTTACTAATTTATTTATTATTAAAATAATATTTTTATCAATTTTTTTGTGATAATATTATAAATGAATATAGTTATGAATAATCAACATATAAGAAAAAATATTTTTGTTTTTTTAAATAAAGGACCTTTAATTAGGTGTACAGAATGTACACTTATTTGTAAATGGGGTAAAAAAAAATTTTATGATTATATAAATTTTCATCAAAATCCTATGTGTCATGTATGTATTAGAAATAAATTTAATTGTAAAGTTACATAAAATATATTACACCATTATTTAAAAAAAAAATATATAATATATTATATGACATTACAAGAATTAATGGAATATTTTATAAATACATATATAGAACCAATATTTCAAAAAATAGATAATTTTATAGAAAATTTAATAGAAAATAATTGTATGATGAGTGATGATACATTAGATAATAATAATAATAATAATAATCAAAATAATATAATTATAAATATAAAAGAAGATATTAATAAAGATAAAATACCAAATAATAATATTAAAGAGAAAGAATGGGATATTATTGAAAATGATACAATGAATAATGTTTAAATAGTAAAATAAATAAAAATTGATATTTAATTAAATAAAAAACGTACGGTTATAATATAAATTATTATTTATATTATAGAAAATATAATGAACAGAATATCTGTATTAGTGAGAAAAATTCCAAATTATAATAATTCTTCGATATATCATCATATAGATTATCAAAGAGAATTAGTAAATCGAGTAAAAGAATCACCAGGGTTTATTGATATAAACAATTATATAATTAAAAATGTAAAAGACGATAATCGAAACAGAAAATATATTAAACATTATGAATATAATAATAATTTAGATAAATTAGTTAATATCACAACATGGACACACATAGATAATTGGTATAATTGGTATAATTCAAATGAAAGAAATAATATAAAACAAAAATATAATGGAGTAATTAAAGAAGAAGATATTATAATTTTGGAAAATAAAAATTATTTAGAAGATTTTTTTTTATTATAAATTAATATGTTAGTCATTAAATTAATATTTATATAATATTAATTTAATGGAATTGATAACTGTTCTTAATAATAAATTGTTAAGAAAATATATTCTATCATTTCTACGAAAAAAACCAAAGGTGGCATGTTATTATTGTAATTGTGTATTAATTTGGGATAAACCTGTTAAAAAATTCGTCCGTTTACCAAATATAAATAATATATATGGTTTTACTCCATATTATTCTAATAATATAAGTTGTATAGAATGTTGGGGAGAATTTTTAAAAAATATATATTCATTTAACTTTATTTAATAATTATTTTCTTAAAAATTATTATTAAAAGTATGAGAAAAATCATTAAAAATATTATTCATAAAAAAAAAATAAATAATACTAATTTTCCAAATAATAATTTTTCAAAACTATATGTTAATAATAATATAAAAAAAAAAAATATAATGAATATAAATGAAATAATATTCAATGAATATAATTTTAAAAAAGAATCAGCAGATGCATACAAAATAATTTATAATTCATTTATAAATAACAAAGATTTCCAAGATTATTTATATACAACACCATCTTTATCAATTGCACTAAATAATATTCGAGATAATAAAGATATTACAAAATTAGACAAATATATTAATATTAATAATATAGAAATAGTAGATAATTGGTTTGAATATGGTATAGTTAATACAAATAATAGTATTTTTGGAATCAATAATAAAGATCATTTAATAAATGAATTAATTATTGGTATGATTGGTCCAGAATTTAAAATTTTATGGGATAAAAAACCAATTAAACAAAAAGTATTAATAAAATATTATTCTGAAAATTATGTTGACATTCTTGAATGGGAAAGGTATGTATCTTTTAAAAATCAAAATTGGTGTGTATCAAATATAAATTATATTATTTAGAATCTATTTATTTTAAAAGGACAATCTATTTCTTTATAATTATTTTTATTTTTATTATTTTTATTATATACAAAATTATTTAATAATTCATATATATATAAAGTTGTTTGTAAATCATTATAGTTACATTCTATTTTAAATTTTTTTCGTGATTTCATATCTTCTCTAAAAGTAAATGGTATAGATAACCACGGATTTGATTGACCATAACAATACCCTTCTTCATTTTTAATTTTAAATTTCCAAAAATTATTTTTTTTTTCATCAAATATTTTTTTTCTCTCTTTTATAATATTATAACTTATAATATCATCTTTTTTTAAATTTTTTAGAGAAACTCTAAATATTTGTCTATATGCTGAAATCAAAATTTTGTTTTCTAAAGACATCTTAATTTTATTTATTAATAATATTTGTAATATATCAATTAAATATACAACCTTTAAAAAAATCAATTTTTTTATAATATTAATTTAATTTTTACTAGTAGTAGTTATAGTTATTTATAAAACGATATAGATGATTATTAAAAATTGAAAATATATTATATATAAAATTTAATTTAATTTATAATTATTATTTAAAAAAAATAATAATTATAAATATTCAATGAGTAATGAATATTGGTTTTATGATCTAGATTTACCTGATATTATAGATGATTTTGATATAAAAAATGAACGTATTGATTCTTTACCAATGATGAGTAATGATGAAATTTTACATAAAATAATAAGAAAATACGGTCCTAATTATAAAGAAATAATAGATAAGCGTGGTAATTTTTATATATTGTTACGAGCAAGAAAATATATATATTCACATTGGTTACTAAAAATAAATAAATTTTAGAATATTATTTTTTTTTTTTTACATCCGGTTCTCTTGTTGGATCAATTGTCGGTAATGCTGTGGCAATTTCATTTATATCTTCAGAAACAGCATTTAAGTCAGTAGTAATTTCTTTTGCTTTTTCTAAAATTTTACTTAGCATATACCAAGAAGCACACACGCAAAGACACACACAAACTATACTTATAAGGAGTAATTTACTAGCAGTATTTCCTCTTCCCATTTATATTATATAATTATAAAATAAATTAAAAATAAATAAATTAATATTATATATTTTTTTTTTTAATAAATTATTATTAAAAAATGAATATCATATAATATAAAAAAAATAATATAAAACTAATTATTATAATATTTACATTATTTACATTATATGAATTATTATATTTTATATTATCTTTATTATAATACATAAAATACGCATCCTCATTTAGGGTATAATAATATTTTTTTATTAGATTTACAATATTAAAATTATTTTTTATATATAATTTTAATGCCTTTCTATTTTTAACAGAAACAAAAAGAGTAATATATTTATATTTATTAAAAATAAATTTAATTTTGTTTATCATAAAAGTACCCACACCATGTCTTCTATATTTTTTATTAACAGCTATTGAATTAATATGCAATCTACTATTATACATTTTTTGAGAAATAACAAAAGCAATAATATTATTATTATATACAACTTTAAAAGCTGAAAAATCATCATTCATTATAATATTGTTAATATCACCTTTTTTATAATAAATTTCTAAATTATTTTTCCCTAAATTATAAATATAATCAATATCTTTCTTATTAATTTTTTGGAAATATATTTTCATTTTATTTTATAATTAGATAAAAAATATTATTAATTAAATTCACATTTAAATAAAATCCATACAACACCGTCTTTTTTAGATTTTATAAATTCTTCTGATACAATTACATTATCACTTAATCTTTTTAATAATGATAAAATTTTTTTTAAGAAATTAATAGTATCATAATCTCTAATATTTGCAATAGCCACAGAATTTTCAAAGACTATCTGATTTTGTTTAATTTCATAATCAGATGATTCACTAGTATGTAGAATCCATTCATTATCTTCTATTAAAAATCCACCTGCTCTAGATTGATATCTATTTAATAATTTATGTGCTATTTTAATATATTTATTAAAATTATTAATTTTTTTAACATTTAAATTTTCTAATTCAAATTTTAGTAGGATATTATTTACTTTTGTTTCATTTAAACATTTTAAAACAAAAATTTTTTTTTCTTTAAATGTTAATTTATTAAAATTTTCACTAATAAAAAGTGCCAATTCGTTATTTTTTTCAGTATTTTTTTTTTTATAATTAGATAATTCGTTTTTATTATCTATTTTCTGTAAAATATTTAATTTTTCCATTACTTTTACTATGTATATTTAATCATTATAATATTTTTTTTAATTTATAACGAAATTTTATAATAAGTTTATAATATTATATTTTTTCATAATAATAATATATATTATTATTATGAAAAATAATGAAATTAATATATTTATAATAAATCCTTTACATATTGAATTCGATAATATAAACAAATTTCCTAAATTCAAACCAAAACTAAATATTTTTAATGAAATAGTATATGATTTATATTGGTGTTGTCATTATAATTCAATTAATAAAAAATATAATAAAAAATAAAAAAATTATTAATTATTATATTTATTTATTATTTTTTTTAATTTATCTATTCTTTCTTTAGTCCATTCAAAATAAACATCTTCACTAGATAAATATTCTAATTCATTTTTAAATCTATAAAGTAAATTTTCTTTTCTTATTTTAAATATTATTTCCATAATTAATTATGTAATAATATAATATCTTTATATATTAGTTTTATAAACAATATATAAAAGAAATATTTATATTCTAGGATTAGTTTCACCACATTCTGATTTACAAATTGGACAAGTATGATTATAATCCTTCAACCATTTATTTATACAAGAAGAATGAAAATAGTGTTTACAATCTAACATAATAATATCATCTTTTTTAAACAAATTATCGCCACAATTAATTATTTCTTCATCAAATGATGATTGACATATAGAACAAGATGGATCTATTTCTAAATTTTGTCCATTTAAATATTCTATAAATTCTTCATAAGAATACTTGTTATTATTATTTAATTTATCAATACAATCATTTGATAATGGTACAATAACATCTTCTTGTGTAGGGGCCATAATAGTACTAAAAATACTTTGTAAAAAAGTAGAAGAAAAATTACTATTACTATTATTATTATTATTATTATTAATTTCAAAAGATGCAGAAATACTAGGCACACCCGGATATTGATATGTTATTTGATTATTATTTATATCTCCTAAAGGAATATTTGAAAATGATGTGTTTATTGTACTATTTAAGAAATCTGAGCTATTTAAATTATTTAACATTTGTTGAAATTGATTATTTAAATTATTACCATTATTATTATTACTAATTAAAATAGAATAATCTCTTGTATTAATTGTATTATAATTATCTAAAAATCTATAATTAATTAAATTTTGAATACTGTCCTCAAAATTCTCATTTGTAATCTCTAAATTTCTAAATGGACTATATATCATATCTAAATCATAATTATTTTCTCTTAATGTTTTTATATAATTATCTATATATTCTTCATTTGTTATACCTTGGTCATGAAGTTGTAATCTTACTGCAAATTCATAATCAACATTTATATTTGTATTACTCATTATATAATTATATTATTTATTTTTTTAAATAATGTTATTAATTATAAGTATTTTTTATTTCTTTTTTTTATTATTATATAATATCAATGAATAATTTTTATAATACTATATTAAAATTAGATTCAAAATCTACATTTAATTATTTTATAATAATTTTAATTTTCTTATTTATAACAAATAATATGAGAATTAAATTAAATCATATTGTAGGACTGTTAATAGGTATAATATTTGTATTATTTAAATATCAAAATAATATAAATAATTTAAATCAAAAAGATAAACAACTCGTTGAAAAAATAAAAGTTATTGATAATAATAATAAAAATAGAGAAGATATTGGTAAAATAAAAGAATATAATGAAATTGTTGATTTTTTATTTAGTATAAATGAGTTTTATAAAATAAATCAAGAAACATTTGAGGATTTAATAGATAATTTAAATAATTTTTTATTAATTTATGAGGATATAAAAATTGATAATAAAAATTATACAGAGAAATATATAATTTCTGAAAACATAAAAAATAATATTATGAATATTTTACATTCATTTATATATTCTATTGGTAATCATTATGAATTAGTAAATAAATTAAATCATTCATGTAATATTTTAAATAAAATATTAAATAAATATTTAGAAGAATTATATGATATTTGTCAAAAAAAATTAATTATATATGGTTATAATATTAATACAAAACCATTATATAATGGTCCTAAAGAATATGACATAGAAGAAAATAATAAATTTACATATAAAATATATTAGTTATATGTAATATTTATTCCACCATTATTTCTATTATTATCTTCTTTAGATACTAATTCGTAAAAAAAATATAATAATATGGTTGTTAATATAATACTAACACCAATAAAAAACATTCTATTCCCTTTATTCAAACTTTCAATAGTAAATTTATTTTCTAATAATTCATCAAGTACTTCTAATGTAACATCTTTAGTTCTTATTAAAATTTGATCTACAGGCAAATCATATAATTTTTTATCATTATTATTATTATTATTATTTTTTATAATTTCTTTTTCTATAATATTATCTGATTCAATAATACTAAATGGTGATGGTGATGGTGATACTGTTTCTTTATTATTATCTCTAATAGAAGTTAATTTAAAAGGTAATTTAGTATTTTTTATAGAATCTTTCATTTCTGTTATAGCCATTTATAAATAAAATTGATAAAAAAAATATTTAAAATTATACATATATAATAATATTATATATATATAATATGTTATATTTTAGATGTCCAACATGTAGAACAAATCTAGCAAATAAACAAATACTATTAGAAATTGCACTTGAAAAATTAAAATATTCTAAAAGATATCCTTTTGATCAAAAGAATATACTTAATAAATGTGGAATTACAAATCCATGTTGTGTAATGAGATCATTGTGTTATGTTGATACAATTAAGATAATTAAATAAAATAAATTAACTAATAAATTAAATTAACTAATTAAATTTTTTTTTATTTCTAAATTATTTAATAATAAATGGTTTATCCAACTATTATTATTTATTTTTTCTAATGTAATTCTTTTATTCAAATCATAATATAGCATTTGTTCAATAATTTTTTTAAAATTGATAGATATATTATTATCAATATATTTCTCAATATTTGGCCAATATATTTTCCAATTATAATTATAAATATTATATCTCCATCTACATTTTTTATTTTCAGTCATTGGTAATATACCACAAATCATTACAAATAATAATACACCACATGCCCATACGTCAATAAATTGACCAATATAATTACAATTATTTATTAATTCAGGTGCTCTATAATTAACAGTTCCTACTTTTATTTTTGATATATTATCTGCTCCTGAAGATCCCCAATCAATTATTTTTATTATACCATTGTGATCTAAAACAATATTTTCTAATTTTATATCTCTATGTGATATTTTATATTTATTGTAAACAATATATAAAGTATTTATAATTATTCTAAAAATATTTATAGATGTTGTCATTGATATATTTTTATTTTTTGTATATATTTCAAATAAATCTCCATAATATGCATATTCAAAAAAAATTAAATAATTATTAATATCCGGATTTTTATAAAAATTTACAATGTGTTTATTTTTTAATTTACAAATTTTATTTAATATATATATCTCATTATAAAATGATTTTTTTTTATTTTTTTTAACAATATATTTTAAATTAGTTTTTTTATCTATTGTTAAATAGATAAATTTATAATCATTCTGTTTATATGTTTTTAAAATGGTATATTGTTGTTCATTATTATTTATTAAAAAATTACAAATTGAAGAAAAACATTTACCCATTTTATAATAATATAAGATTTATTTTTTTTAAATAAATATTATATAACTCACTTTTATAATATTGAATAAATTTTTTTTATAATACCAACGCCTCTTGTTTTTCCCTCCCTAAAAAAAAATGTTGAATTTTCAATTAGAAATTCAGGATTTCTTAAAAATTTAAATTTTACACATGCGTAATCACCTGTTCTTATTTTTTTATCATTAATTAATTCTATTTTTGCTGCTTGTTTTACGATACCACAATGTATTACAGGAGTATAATTATTAGTTATTGTTGTTGAATGTTTTAAAATATTTATATTTGCTTCAAATTCAAAACAAGTATTCTTTGTTAAATAAAGATCACTTATAATAACCATTCCTTTCCTAATATTTTTCTTTAATAAAATATTTTTTTTATTAATTCTTAAAGCAATACAACCTCTTTGACCATGTTCCATATATTTAATACTATTTCTATTACAGTCATGCATAGACCAAATTGTAGCTTTTATATAATCTTTATTCTTTGGTCCTATAAATATTTTATCACCAACATTTATTTTTTTCCCGTTTAAAATACCATATAATATTAAACCAACACCTGGGGGCGTGAATTTAGATTCAATATAGAAAACACTCCCCTCCTTTATTTTTTCCCATTTAATTCTAGGCTCTAAAGATAATATAAATTTTTTTGTAATATCTAAATTATATCCTGTTTTATTAGATATAGTTATTATAGGAATATATTTAGAATTCATATTTATAATTGTTGAATATTTTAAAATATCTTTTGTTTTATTTACATCAAAATTAATAATTTTCTTTTTAAATACTGATCTATTAATTATTTTATTTATATTTAATAATGTTTCATTAAAAATATTTGTAGGAGTAATATCTATTTTTGTAATTATTATTATTATTGGTATTTTAAGATATAAAAGTATTCCCAAATGTTCTTTTGTCATTGGCAATATACCTCTATTTGCAGCAATAGTTATTATACTATAATCTGGAAAATATCCTGTAATACCAAATAAAGTTGTTTTTAAATATTTAAAATGACCACATAAATCAACTAGTTCTATTATTTTATTTTCTTGTTTTAATACTCTTACAGAAATATCAGACGTTCTACCGGATTTATATTCATGTTTATGCTTACATACTTTATCTCTTATTAAACCATTACCATCGTCCAATTTGTTTGTATATAATGTTCCAACTAAAGTACTTTTACCTGAATCAACAGATCCAGCAATAGTTATACATACATATTTCATAATATCAATATATAAATATAAATAATTAATTTATAATATATATAATTTTTTAAATATATTAAAATTTTATATTATATATATATATATATATATATATGTTACCAATATTTATATTCGGAACTATAATATTTCATATTATGACTATATTTTTTCTAACAATTTTTCATGAAGAAGATACGTTTGAAAAAGATTATATATCATTAAGAAAACAAATGATTGAATTAGAAAAAATAAAAGAGAATCAGCAAAATCTAGTTGTAAAAGAAAAAGAATTATCACCTATTATGAAAAGAATAAAAGAAATAAGTGAATTAAGTGATATATCTAATGTTGAAGAAATATCAGAAGATAAAAAAAAAAAAAATATTTTAAATATAAATGACAATAAATATAGTGTAGAACTAAATAAAGATGAAGATGATAAATTTATTAAATTATGTAAAAAAATATGTGACGAAAAAGGTCATTGTAATAAAGATGATTTTAAAAAAGATTTTAATAAATATTTAAAATGTCGTGATAATATTGAGTTATGTTACAAAAAATGTAATACTCGTTAAATTTATAATAATAATGAATTATTATTATAAATTATCTAAAATAAATTTTTCTACATTTATTTATATCGTCATCACTCACAATATTTTGCGTTACATCATTAAAACTATTTCCTTCTAACATTTTTATAATAAAATGTAATGAATAAACACCGCACTCTGAATTTTTATATTGATGTCTTACTTTATTGTAATTAACATCAGGATTTTTTATTCCTTTTTCTCTCATATATCTCTCTATTCTTCTCATTAACGACCTTATTCTTTTTTCTGGTCTAATCCCATAAGAATCAAAAAAATAAACCTGTCCTTTTTTTAAATCACTGTGTAATGCTACCCAATGAGAACCACTTTTCCAACTTTCATCTAAATTAAATACAAACCCTAATTTACTTATTTTTTCTTTTTTTTCTAAATCATTAAAATTAATATTCTTAATTTTTAACTCTGGTAAATCATCAAAATCTATTGGAACTGCTCCATAAAATTTAAAATCATCATGTTTATTTTCATATTGGTGCATCACATTATTTACATTTAGTGTATTTAACCACGTAAACTTTCCATTTGGTCCTGATGGTCTGAATGTTAATTTCTTTAAATAATGTGTCATCTCTTTTTTTAAATCATTTACAAAATTTTGTTTAACCCAGCATTTTTGATCTTTACATATATCACTCAATCTATTTTTGAATTGTTTTACTAAATAATTCTTATATTTTTTTGGATTTAATGTATCCAGATTTTTGTATAATTTTATTTTATTTTTATTTTTATTATTATAAGAATTTGCCATTTCTACTAATAAATCCAATGGTATGCATGATCCTGCTAAAAAATTAGTACCAGGCGCACATACTTTGTCTTTATCTAAAACACTTGCAGAAGAATCATCTAATTTAATTAAACCCATCTTATATAATATAGATTAATAAATTAATTTATATTATAAATTAATAGAATTTATATTTATATTTATTCAATTACTCCTAATTTTATTTTCGTTGTTAAATCTATATTATTATCTTTAAACCAAAAATAATTATTACCTTTTTCAATAGTTCCTACCCTTATTGATCCTGACTTATTATTATTCCATATATAAATAATATCATCTTTTTCTTCTTTATAAAATTTCTTTCCTCCTATAAATATTTTTTTTACATTTATTATTTTATTTTCTTCTGATTTAATTGATTTATTAGAATCATCTACTACTAAATTACTTAATAATTTTTCTTGATCTATTTTTGATAATTTAGCGAATTGTTTTACCAAATCTTGTTTTTCATTATTATCCATATTACTTAATATATTTACTTTATATATATATATATTATACATTATATTTTTAAATATAAATAAAATCAATTTTTTTAATATTTTAAATTTTAATCTAGAAACAAATTTATTTTTTTTTTTAATTTATTTTTTCCCATTTTTTCTGATTTAACTATTTCATTCATTAATTCAGAAATAGTTAAATCATAATTAGGATCGGATACATCGTATATTTTTTCCATAACATCCATTATCTTTTTATTTTTATCCTTAATTCTTTTACCTTCAAAACTTTTAATATATCTAACGAATAAATTTAATTTAGTTTTATCTTTTCTTAAAAACGTTACATAACTCCATATTTTTTTAAACAAAGGTAAACTTTCACTAAACCATTTACGGTCTCTCTTAATAGTTACATTATTTGAATTTTCCAATCTCCAATACACTACTTTATCAAAATAATAATTTTTATAATCAGGACCTAAGTCATTTAGCGTTTTAAATAAATTTCCTACTTTTCCCATGACCCATTTATCACAATCATATGGTGTCATCTCAATTTCTTTTGGATATATAAATTTAGCATCCTCCCACGCAACATTCCAATATTGTCCATTTTTAATATCATTTGCTCTATTCAATGGCATTAATTGTATTAAACATCCTTTTTCGAAACCAAATTTTTTTGACCGGAAGGGTTCTAGTTCATCTGTGTCTGCTATAAATTCTTCTCTTGATTCATATAATCGAATATCACACTGCCAAAAATCACATTCTTCTAAATTACAACATTCTAATTGTAATTGAACTTGAATCCAATAATAAATTGGACATATATGATCTTTTATAGGACCATCCATTTTGATTTGTCTACTTAAAGGACATTTAATTTCTAACATTCTACCCACATATTTAGTTTTGTGTTTTTTATCTAATTTATAATGATTAACTATTCCATCAGGACTTGCTCCAAGTATACTTAATGATGGGTGCATCATTAATCCAAATTCTTCTACAGTAACATTCATTCTATATTGATAAATCATTGTAGCTGGTTCTTCTAACATTTTACCATGATAACAATATTTATTAGATGTAAATTTTTTTCCAACAGTTTTTTTTAAAATAAAATCATATTGTTTTTCATATTTATTTTTTCCTAGAACAACACCACCATCACTAGCTGTTATAGCCCCTCTTCTCATTGCAAACCATTCTGCAGATCTTTGCTCAGGTAATACTACTGCTCTTAATTTATCATATATTTTACCTCTTTCAATTAATTCTTTATCTAAAATATCATCTTTTTGACTATTATGAACCCATTGTGTACCAAATGGTTTATATTCAATAGATTTTCTTTCTACTGGATACCAGTTATTATTTACAGGAAATAAATAATCACTTTTATAAGATATTTTTTTACTATTAGTGTTCATTAATTTTTTTTCAAGTTCACTTGCAGTTTCACTATCACTATCCAATTCACTTTCACTTTCATTTTCACTTTTTTTAACATTATCTAGATAAATATTCTCATTTATTAATTTATGAATTTTATTTTTTATTTTTGTTTTTTTCTCAAAATTAAAATAATATCCTTTTTTTTTACTTTTATGTATATGACTTGTTAAATAATCTAAATTAGAATTTGAAAAATTATCATTTTTAATTATAATTTCTTTAATTTTAGAAATTAAAGATTTTTTAGTAAAATACTCATTTTTTTTTAAAAAATTTGATATAATGTCTTCCATTATATATTATTATTATTATATGATAAAGTATAATATATTGTTCTTAAATATATTTAAATCAATTTTTTTGTAATATATGCGAATCATTACATTGTATTTCCAATCCAATACCATCACTATTGTAAAACAATTCGTTTTTTTTATAATAATTTATTGATTTATGTTTTATTTTAATAATTATATCTTTCCATTTTTCATTTATTTCATTATTGTTTCCGTTATTTACTTTTTTAAAATCAGACATTTTTTATTTATAATTATATACATATAAATATCTTTATTTTTTTTAAATATATTAAAATATTTATTTTTTATTATTTGTTTAAAAATTAATTTTCTTTTCTATTATTATATATGTATAAAACAAAAAATAATTATGAACATTTTTCTCAGTGTGGATACTCAACATCTAGTAATTTAGGGGATAAATGTGTATCAAATGATGATTGTACATCACAATTTTGCCATAATAATATTTGTACTAGATTTGAGGGTTTTAGTGATCAACAAAATTTAACTTGTGGTGGTCCTGTAACAAATAAAAAAAGTGTTGGTTTATGTTGTGAAAATAATAATGATTGTTTTTCACAAAATTGTGTAAATGGATATTGTATGCTAAATAATAATCAATATAACAAAAAAATAGAATCATTCTCAAATTGTAATAATAATAGACAAGTAAAAAAAAGTTTAGGTTTATCTTGTTCTAATAATGATGATTGTTTCTCAAATAATTGTCAAAATAAAAAATGTATGCCTAAAATGATAGAAAAATTTTGCGATAATCAAATTATAAAAAAAAGTTTAGGTCTACAATGTACAACAAATAGTGATTGTTTCTCTAATAATTGCAAAAATGGAACATGCACTAATAGTGAAAATCCACTAATAGAAAGATTTGGTAGTTGTAATCAATGTCAAAATGATAGTGATTGTCAAAGTGGATCATACTGTAATAATAATCATTGTGTAGAAAGATTTGGTGGTTGTAATCAATGTCAAAATGATAGTGATTGTCAAAGTGGATCATACTGTAATAATAATCATTGTGTAGAAAGATTTACAACAAGCTCTTGTGGGTCATACACACCTAATACGTCTTGTCAAAATGATAATGATTGTCCAAGTGGAACATGCAATAATGGTCAATGTGTAGAAAGATTTTCATCATGGTATAGTGGTAGTAATAAAAAAACTGTAAAAACAAATAGTTGTTCTTCTGATAACGGTTGTTTAAATAGTTATTACTGCTGTCCAACTGACAAAATATGTAAAAAAAGAAAATAATAACATGATTTATTATTTAACCCGTTAGGCATTTAAAATGACCAGATTAATTATCGAAATTCTTTAATAATTTATTATATAATTTATATGATAAATTATTAAAATGACCAGATTAATTATCGAAATTCTTTATGACATTTTATATTTTTTGGTTTTCTTTTTAAAAGATTTTAATACCGTAAATATTGTATAAAAAATAATAATTATTATTAAAAATGTTATATAATTAAAACCTTTATAGCATAATATAAATAATATACCTGGTCTTTTTAGCAAATAATTATAAGATCTATCAAATGTTTTTGTAATACTGTAAGACACACCATTACATTCAGCAGCATGAAACCACCATGGTGGTATAAGTAATGTATTTCCAGGTAACAAAGTAACTTTATATATTTTATATAAGTTATGATCTAATTTAAATAAATTTTTTTTGTAAAATTATATTGGTAATCATTAATTGGTTTTAATTTAAGATTATTATCATAATAATCATATAAATATACTGTTTTTTTCCCATATATTTGATTTATTGCATAATCTTGTTCACCATGAAGATGATTACCACTTTTAGAATTATTACCAATAAAAAGAAGATGATTTATTGGTTTTCTATATTTATCTGTTTCAGTAAATATATCTTTAAAAATATCTCCAGATATATTATCTTTATGTCTTTCTAAATCTCTACCTGCAAGATAAAAATGGGGTGTTGTTTTATGAGAAACATTTATAAATTCATCGTAGGTCATCCATTTTGATTCAACCATTTTTGTTGTTTCAGAATCTTGAATATTATTATAATATTGTATTTCAAATTTATTTTTTTTAAATTTTTCTTTTAGATATTGTATATTCCATTTTTTAATAGCTAACATATCACTACATCCATTCTTAATAAGAATAGGATGATTAAATTCTTTATAATACTTTATATTTTTATTTGCAATAGGTATTTTCAAATACATTTTTATTATAATTATATATAATAAAATTTAATATTAAACTAATTTAATATTAAATTTTATTATAATTTCCTTGTTTATTGTTAAAAATAATTTTATTTATTAAAATTATTATGACAACAAAAAATATAATTGAAGCAGTTTGTGTAATTACAAATTCTAAAAAAATAAAAGGTTATATTATATTAAAAGAAGACCTGAATAAAAAAGACACAATTATTTCAATTAATCTAAGTAATGTACCACCTGGGAAACATGGATTTCATATTCACACAAGTGGTGATCTTAGAGATGGGTGTAAATCACTATGTTCACATTATAACCCACATAATAAAACACATGGTGATATAAAAAGCAAAAACAGACATATTGGAGATTTAGGGAATATTCAACCAAATAAATATGGAGTTGTAAAAAAAATTTTACGAGATAAGTTAATAAAATTAAGAGGTAAATATTCTGTTATTGGTAGAAGTATAATAATTCATTCTGATGAAGATGACCTAGGTTTAGGAAATAATAAAGAAAGTTTAAAAACGGGTAATGCAGGTAAAAGAATAGCGTGTGGTGTAATAGGATATAGTAGAAATTGTAAATAATATAAATAAATAATTAATTATAAATAATTATTTATTTATTTAAATAATGTTTGACTATACTCAATAAAATCTCTTTTTATTTTTTTTCGTGTGTTTACTGACTTTTTTAAATTACTATTAAAAGACTTATATATAATTTCAAAGATCATAATTAAACCTGCTGTAAAAGCAACACTTTTGATTGATCGAGTAACATCTTCTCCATGTAAATTCACTTCTATTTTTGAAAAATAATTAAAGTAATATAATAATAATAATGTAATAATTAATTTATAATAAAAATTATATTGGTTAAATATATTTTCTCCTTCATCAAATATATTAAGTTTACTAATAATAAATATTATATACCATAAATATTCTATATTATGTATATTATTTAATATCTGGTACATTATACAATATATAAATTTATATAATATTTTTTTTTACTGAAAATTATAGTTTATTTTTTTATTTTTTTTTTCTTTTTCTTTTTCTTTTTTTGTAATAATTCTAAATATTAATGTATGTGGTTTATTATTAAAATGATAATAATCTTTTTTATTACCATTTTCAGAATATTTAAATGTTATATTTAATTCTTTTAAATTTTTTGGATTATCCATAAAATTACTCGTTTTATTTGATAATATAATTTTTTTATTATCACTATCTATTTTTGCAAAATATGAATTACTAATATTATTTATAAATAAATAAAATATATTCTTCATATTTAAATTAAATTCTTCATCTGCTTTATATTCATACTCATTTTCATAATTATTTTTTTTAAATCCTAATAAATTTGATATAGTTTTATTACAATTTATAATATAAAATTTTATTCTATCTAAATTTCTAATATTTATATAATTATTATCTATTCTTATTTCTATTCTATCACCATATTTCTCAAAACCAACATGTAATGCTTTAATTAACTTTTTTATATTGTATTTACCTTCTTGAATTCTAATTATTTTTCTTCTATGATTTATTATATATTCAAAAGAATTATTTGACGGTATTATATTAAAATTATTATTTGGTATTATTGAATTACCCAATTCTATTCCTACAACATTTTTAAACTCTTTTTTTAAAGGAATTGAATATGAACAATAATCACTATTTTTAGAATATTCTTTAGAGGATATATATACATCCTCTATATTTACAGAATTATCTTTAATTATAATATTATTATTATAATCTTCACTATCTTCAGTTATTATATTTGTATAATCAATACATAAATCTTCATCTGATGAATCATCTATTATATATTTATCATTATTTTGTTTCTTTAATTTTTCTACAATATTTAATAACTCATTTTTTTTTTTAACTAATTGTTTTATATATATATTATAATCTTCTTTATTATCTTTTTCTTTTTCAATATAATCTTCTTTATTTTTTTGATTTTTTATTATTGTTTTGAAAAAATCAATTTTTTTTTGAATATCATTTACTGATAACTTTGACGTTTTCAATAAATCTATTTTATTTTGTATATCTTCAATTGTTATATTATTTAAATCTTCTATTTTTAATGATTCATTTAATAATACTTCTTCTTTTTTTTGTAAGTTTAATAGTTCATCAATATTTAGACCTTGTTTTAATACATTATTATTTTCTTTAGAATATGGTGAAATAGTAGGATCAAATGGTTTTCTTTCACGATTAGTTTCTAATTTATTATCTAAATCTTGTCTCTCATTTTTTAATTGAGACATAGCCTGTTCAATATCAATATCTAAATTCTCGTCAATGTGATCTTTTTTATTAGTTGTAAAAGATTCATACACAGAATTTAATTGATCAGATCCTAATAAATTCAATGGCACATTTGATATTTGTCTTTCTATTTTGTTATGTGATTTCTGAAAATCAATTTCTTTTTTTAATTGATTATATAAATTATTAATATCACTAATACTTGGACCAACTTCTCTTTCTTTTTGAATACTATTAATATATGTTGAATCATTGTTTCTTTTGTTATAAATTTTTTGTAAATTATCAACAACTACATTATTTTTTTGTAGATTTATTGTTTCATTATATCTATCAGAATATGTCTTTTGAATATTAGATTCTTTATTTTTATTTGAATTTAATATTTGGTTAATTTCTTTTTCTCTCATTTTATTTAATTTATCTATATCATTTACATTATTTTGAATATTTTCAAAATTATTATTTATATTATTTATATTATTTTCTTTTATAATTTTATTTGTATCTTCTTTATTATTAAAATCACTTGTATTATCAGTCATAGAAATAATTGTATTTTTATCAATATTATCATCATTTATATTTGATAATTTACTACGTTCATTCAATAAATCTTGATAACTCCTATTATTAGTAAAATTATTAAATGTATCTATATTTTTTTGAATATCATTATTAAATGCTTCGTTTAAGCTTGTAAATTCATTTGAATTTCTCTTATTAACACCATATACAGTATCATCAATCTTCTCTATTTTTGGTTTTTCTCTTCTTTTACTTAAATCTTTCATATTTTGTATTTCAGTATGTCTATTAAAATTATTTTGATTTGGTATTTCTCTACGTTGATTGAAATCTTTCATATTTGGTATTTCTCTACGTTGATTGAAATCTTTCATATTTGGTATTTCTCTACGTTTATTGAAATCTTTCATATTTGGTATTTCTCTACGTTGATTAAAATCTTGCATATTTGGTATTTCTCTACGTTGATTAAAATCTTGCATATTTGGTATTTCTCTACTTTGATTAAAATTATTCATATTTTGTTCTCTTATAGTTTGATTAAAATCTTCATTACTATATTCTACATTTCTCTCATTCTCAAATTCTGTAAGAGATGGTCTACCTTTATTTTGAACAAACTCTTCAACATTATTAAACTTATTAATATTATTTAAATTATCTGTAAAATCAATTTCATTTGGTATATTCATTGAATTATTATCATACCATGACGAACGTTCCAACATTTTCATTTCTATATCACTTTTAAATGAATTATTGTTTCTTTTTATATAATTATCTTCATTTTCTGTAAATTTTCTATTTGTAGATTCACCAGTTGCAGTAATATATCTTTTTCCTTTTCCAACTACTGGTGCATAATCAGGAATATCACGATTAGATAAATATGATAAATTATGTTTATCCTCATCTTCATCATATTCTGTATATCTTGGTCTTGAAGATAATGAAACTTTTCTATTACCATATATTTCAATATCTCTACCTATTGTTAAATTTAATTTTTTTTTTTTTTTATTTTCTCTATGTTTACCATACTTTAAATTTTTTCTTTCTTTATAAAGTTTTATACACTCAATTAATGTTTTTTTATTTAACATTTCTAAAAATTTTTTTTTTTTTATATTATCCGGTCGTTTATCTCCATATATTTTAAATACTAATTTCATTCTATTTATTAAAAAATAGCGACACCTTTTCTTAATATCATCATTTATATTCTTTATTCTAACATATTTCTCAAAATAACCTAATAATTTATTTACATTTTTAGTTGAAAAAAAATATTCTTTCATTATTATAATTAATATTCTATATAATAAAATGTATTATTTTTTAAACTTATTTTAAACACAAAATATATATAAAAAAAATATATATATATAAAATATATATAAAGTAATGAAAAAAACATTTAATAATAATCAAAATAATAATTTTTTTCCACAAAATATAGGACTAAATAATAACTATCCACATATACGAAATAAAGAAATTATGGGATATCATAATTATAATAATGATAACCACTTTATTCATAACAATATTGATAAGGTAATGTTAAAAAATATTATACAAGAATATAAAGTAAATATAGATACTGGATTTAGAGATACTGTCGCAAATTTAAATCAATTTAATACAAAAGTTACTTTTAATCCAAAAAATGATCCAGAACCTCATATTCTAATTGAATTTAAAAATGTTAAATTTATTAGAATTGATAAAATAATATTACCAAGTTATAATACAATGAAAAAAACACAGCCTAGTGTAGGTAATATTATAATTATTGAACAAACAAGAGATGGTGATGAAATAGAACTTGATATAGATGTAGAAATATATAAACCTATTCGGGATCAAAATAATTATTCATCAAACGATTTAATTACAAGTACTGATATACAAAATAAATTAGCTAATTTAGGTATTACAAATGTAGGATATTCTATCTTAGATAGTAATAATAATGAATATTTTTTTGATACAGACAATAAGTGGTATATATATGAAGGAAGCTCTACATCATCATTAATTGATTATGATTATATAATACTAAATATCCCAGAATTAAATACTCATACATATGGTACAAATAATAATGTAAATGGCTCTTTTTCTATTTTATTTCCAGATAAAGAAATATCTAATTTTAAATATGAAACAGAAATAGTAACAAATACATTTGAATTTAAAGATTCTGATTTAGGTAATATAAAAAAATTAACTTTTCAGTTTTTAGATCCTGATGGAAATATATTAAAATTTGATCACTTAGATAATGATATTACAAATAAAAATGATACACGTCATCCTCTAAATAAAAGTTTGCAAATACAAATATGTATGGTAATAGGAGTCGTTGAACCAACACAAAATAAATTGGTACAATATTAATAATATGTTATACCCACAGCACTTTTATATTTATTAACTAAATCATAACCAATATCATTTTTTTCTAGTGAGTCTATTTTTATTATTTCAAAATTTATTAAATCTTTACTAAATTTCTTCATAATTTTCTGTTTCCTTTTATTAGTACAAAAAAGAATTTTTAACTCTTGATTTATAATTGATTGTGGTATCTCTTTACCAAAACGAACACGATGAATTGTCTTATCATGATTTAATAATAATAAATATTTTTCCAATTCTGCATGTCTCAATAACATTTTTTTTTTATAAATAATATCTAAAATTTCTAAAATACTTATATTTTTATGAATAACTTCTATATTATCTATTTTAATATTTTTTATTAAAGAAGATATTCCATATATTAAAGATAAATTATTTAATTTATTATCTTTAATATATTTTTTAATATCTAAATTACTAGAAGTAATTTTATCTAAAATTTTTTTTTTTGTTTTTGTAAATTTTATTAATTCTAATGTTTTATTGTCAACATGTAAAATATAATTATAATCTTTATTATTTAATAAATCATTAATATATTCTATATTAAAATATTCACCATTTAAAAAAATAATATCTTTTATCTTAAATTCAGTTAATTCTAAAATATCTTCTTTAGTTAAAACAAAATTATTTATAACATTTCCAACCAAAAATAAATTATTTAATATATCACTTTCACTATAATTTTCTAAAAGAAATATTTTAAAATTAAATAATCTATTATTTAAATATTTTCTTTTATATATATTATTTATAGTAGAAATCCTGTTTAAAATATTATCTATATAATCTATAATAGTTCTTAATTTTATATTATATACAAGTATAGTATATAATGATTCAAATTTATCAGTATTTTCTAAAAAAATAGTTAAATCTTTCATATTATAATAATATATTAAAATATATTATTATATAAATTAAAATTTAAATATTTGTAAATGCCTCATTTATATGATTCCTTAATATAATTAATAATAAAATAAAAATTAATAATAATACCAATCTTTCATTTTTAATATACATATATATTAATATATTATAAATTATTATTATTATGACATTAAAATATTAATATTAATTTTATATATAAAATTAATATTTTAATTTATTAATGGAATATTTATAAGATAATTAATTATAAATGTATCTTTATCTAATTTGTTAGGAATACCATTAATTTCCATGATTTTTCCAATTGGCATATTTATATCATAATCATATACTACTCCTGTTTTTTCATAATACCAATATTTTTGTTTATCTGAATATATAGGTTCTTCATCAATCTTACTTAATAATTTAACTGCATATATTTCCATAACTTTAATTCTTTTTGAAATAGAATTGGAACTATTACTACCGTTATTAATTCTTAAATCATCATTTATATTAGATTTATATGCTGGTCCAATATATTTATCAAAAAGTGTTTGTTCTTCATATTGAAAACATTTATAATCACCAATTAAAGAATTATGATTTTTATAAAGCATACAATCAATAGCAACTTCCTTAATAGTATCTAAAAATGATTGTATTAAAGAATATTTACTTCTTGCTACATCTTCTATATATTGATCAGTTGTCCATTCTTTTTTTTTACTTACAGATTTATATCTATATATTTCTACATGTCTATCATCCATTTTAAGATCTTTATGAGAACATTGTCTTATAGCCCTCCCAATAATTTGTTCTATTCTTATTTCATGCCAATACGGCTCCATAATATGAACTTGTCTAACATTTTTTAGACTAATACCTTCCGCCCCAGCAGGTGAAATCATAATTATCTTTATTTTTTCTGCATATTTATTTGAAGAATCATTGAATAATTTTCTACCTTTTTCTCTTATTTCTTTTTTTATACCTCCATGAAATTCAACAAATCCAAATCCATTCTTTCCTGTATCATCTAAATAATTATAAAATCCAAATATATTTAAATATATTTTAAATACTTCCAATCCTTCCATTAAAACATAATTAGAATAAACCAAAACAGGACCAGGTGAAATTAATATTCTTAAAATAATATGTATCATTTTTGCCGAAGATTTATATAATGATTTAAATAATGTAGAACCATTTTTTTTTTTATCTTTTATAAAAGAATCAATATCATTATTATGTTTTTTTATAAAATCAGATAAATCATCAATTATTGTATGTTTGTTATTTTTATCATTCTCAAATAATTTATTAAAATGTTTCTTTAAACTAGATATATATAAATTAATTGTTTGTGTATATTTTTTAACATTTATATATTTTTCAGTATTTTTTTCTAATTTTAATTCATTTTTTCCTTGATCTACAAGTAATGCTTCCATTTCTGTTAATCTAAAATTATTAGGTCTTGGCCTATTTATACCATCTAATCTTTGTTTAATATAAGGGAATACAAAATTACTAGATTGTCTAGTATAAGATTTGTACATTTTTGAACCCTTACTTTTTTTTGCGGATCTTTTCTCAATCATTTCAAAATGATCATAAATATCTGTTTGATAATCACTCATTTCTACATCTATATAATTTATTGTTTTAGATGCATAATAATCAGGTGTTGCTCCTAGATAATATGTCACTAAACCCATAATTCTCCTTTGAAACATATTTTTATTATTACTACTTATTGTTGGATATAATGATTGTGAAATAAATAAATGATTAAATTCAGCTTCACTATTTGGAAATATATCTGGTCTTAAAAGATTAAATAATAAAGCCAATTCAAATGGTTTATTAATTGCTGGAGTAGCAGATAAACATATAACACGATTTTCATCATTATCTTTTTTATCTTGAATAATATAATCATATATTGTTTGCGCTCTTCTTCCTTTATTATTGCTTATATTACTATATACATTACTTATAAAATTATGGCATTCTTCTATTATAAATAAATTTTTTTTTGAACTATCAGCCTTTTTTACAGCCTCTAAAAAATCTTTTCCTGCAAATGGAGAATCATAATGAATAAATACTATATTCTTAAATCTATAATTATATTCGTCTTTGGATAACCATATTTTTAAATTATTTAACCACGGATCATTTTTTAAAGATGCTTTTATTAATAAAAATACATTCCATCCTGGTGTATAATTATATAATGAATTATATATATTTATTGTACTCGCTGTCTTACCAGCACCTACACCGTGATATATTAATATATTTTTAAATGGAGAGTTATAATCTAAATATTTCGCAATAAATTCTTGATATTTTTTTAATTTTAATCTACTATCTCCACTTATTTTCTTATTACATGGATCACTACCATCATTAAATATTTCTGGTAATTTATATTTTTTGAAATTTACTGCTAACCATGTCGGAAATAATCTACCGTTACTTTTTAATCTAACATATTTATTCTGATTGTCATTTTCATTTTCATTATTTACTTGTTTTAATTTTTTATTCATTATAATCTATATATTCAATAAAGAAAATTAATAATTAATTTTTATTAAAAAATAAAAATTAATTATTTAATCTGATAAATCTTCTAAATCGGAAATTTCTCCCTCGTAATCATCACCAGATGAATCTTCATCATTCTCTTTTATTACACCATAATTTATTAATGCTCTCATTGCTGCTGCCTGTTCACCTCCTTTTTTTGAATTACCATCACCAATACCTAATATTTTTCCTTCTCCATTTTTAACACACATTTTAAAATTTTTTTTATGATCGGGACCTGATTTTTCCATTAATTTATAAATTACATCACTTAATTTATTTTTATGATGATATTGCAATAATGTATCTTTATAATTTGTTTCATTATTTAATATTTCAGATATATCTATTTCTTTTTCTATTACAGATATTATAAATTTATTACATATATCAAACCCATACATTAAATGCATTGCACCAATAAATGCTTCAAAGGCATCTTCTAATATAGATTTATTAGTCTCACGTGCATCGTGCAATTCCATTGCTCTTGATATTAGTACATATTCATGTAAACCAATCGCTTTACATAAATTCGCTAATGCGTCTGAATTTTCTAATTTTGTTCTTAGTCGTGTCATAAATCCTTCATATTCATGCATAAATCTATTATATAAATATAAAGCTATCGCATGATGAATAGTAGAATCACCAATAAATTCTAAACGTTCATAACAGCAATCCTGTAAAGGTACTACATCATTTATATCATTTATATCTAATGGCTCATAACCTCTTTCCTTTCCTTCCATATTTACTTTATTTTTTTTATCATATTCAGGATCTCGAATTAAATAAGATTTATGTGTAACTGCTCTCTGATATGATTTTATATCATCGATATCTTTAATATCTAATCCATATTTTTTAAATATGGATAAAATTAAATTTTTATTTAATAATTTATTCTTAGGATTTAATATATATAATTCAATATCAGTAATATCATCATTTAACTCACATGTACTCATTTTTTATATAATATAAATAAATTCTTTTTATTTTATATTAATTATATTCAATTTTTTATATAATTTATATTATATAATGAATACTACTAATTTAAAGAAAAATAAAAATAAAAAAATTATAGAAAAATTTAATCAAGAATCTCAAAGAGCTATATTTGGTACATCTATGGTATGGATATTATTAACTGTATGTTTATTATGTATGTTTACATTTATACAACCAGATAATGATAAAAGAATACCTATTTATAAAAAGTTATTTGCTGATCATGTTACATATGATAGTCCAAATACAACACCTACAACATTTTTTTATGGAGATGCAAATGATACAATAATTAGAGAATATGGATATTTAAATATAGCATCATCAATGTTCTTATTGGGTAATTTTTGTTTATGTGTTTTACATTTAACAAGAATAACTAAATTTATTACAAAATAATGTATAATAAATATAATTTGTTATACATTATTATTTTTTACAATGATTTTTTAAATCAGACGAATTTAATATTATTTTACCACTTATATTTTTAAATGATAATCTCTTGAAAGTTCTATCACCCCTTGGATCATACTTCCACCTATACGGCCCTTTTTTATCTTTCATTTTTTTCTGAATCTTCAAAAAACTCTTTAATTTTGTATTAATTGTTTTACCTTTACATAAAATATTAAATTCTTGAAATGGAGACTTATCAATTATAGTTAAATTTTTTTTTTTAAAATAATGTTTTCGTATTTCTACTAAATGCGATAACATTATTTTATATGAATACATTAACTCTTTATTACCCATTACCCTTTCATTAAACCATAAAATCATTGTCATTAATAAAATTACATCAAATGTTCCTACTGTTATAAAATCATTATTACTATATTTAACTTTATTACCATGATATTTAACTGGTTCCACTTCTTGATATGGTATACAAATATTATTGTGATGGTATATATGGGCTATTGGAAAATCTTTATACATTATTAATACATTCTCTCCTGTAAATTGAAATAAAGGATAAAATTCAGTTGCTGATATTTTATTTGGAAATTTATTATTTAATAAATTACAAAGGTTTTTTACATCATTATCATAATCTATTGATAAAAACTGATAATATGGTATATCTATTATTTTAAACTTTTTTGTATTTTTTAATATACCACTCTCTTTTAAATAATAATTATATGCATATAAATCAAATATTATTGCTTTATTATTATTAATTAAATAAGAATGGACTATATCTAATACTTCATTTATTTCAAAATTATTATCTTTTTTATTTTTTATTAATAGACGATCATTTATTTTTTTTACACCAAAATATTTTTCCAAAATTAAAAATCTATTAAATTGTTTTTCTAATCTTTGTTCATAACTTGTTAAAGGATCTGTAAACATTCTAAAAGTATCTATCCTGCTAAAATCAGGATGAGTATATATTATTTTATCTATTTCTATAAATGGTATTTTTTTATATATATTATATGGAACATATGATATATCCAAAACATTCTCAAAATGTACAAACACACTAAAAGTACCTTCATGTTGAGCTTCACTACCAGTTACATATTTAAATTTTTTATCTTCTAAAATATTACATACATTCACTATATCTTCTACAGGATTTGGCGAATAAATATCCCAATCTTTTAAATCAACTTCATCATCATAAAATACATCATTTTTATTTTTGTATCTAATAATTTCATTTAGTGCAGTACCACCATATACCTTTCTTTTTTTTTCTTTTATATATTTTATTATTATTTTTTGTGCATTCTCTATCTCTTTCTTTGTTGGTTCTAAAATAGTCTGACTTTTTTTTTTTACTTTTTTTATTATACTTTTAATATTTTTATTAAATACTTCTAAATCTTTTTTTGAATATATATCCATTAATATAATATTTAATAATAAAATTATTATATATATTATTCAAAAAATTGATTTTTTTTTTTATAATGAATAAAAAACTAACATAATTAAAGAAATATATATATATAGATATAATTAATAATGTCTAAATATTATAATGATTTATCTGATAATTTTAAAAATAAATTAGAACTTATAGAAAAAACATACTATCAAAATACAAACAAAGAAAAATTAAATGAATATAATAAATATCTATCTGAAAATATAAATAGGAAAGAAATTATAAAAGAATTAAAAAAATACTTCAAAAAAAATAGTAAAACTAAATCAAAACTTATTGAAAGTAGTATATATGATTATTCACTATTATATTGTTTACAAAAAAATATTAATAAACTTTTATCTGAATCAATATATAATAATAAATTGAATGAAATAATAAATAATATTAATAAAAAATCTTATTTATATAATCCTAATTTAATTAAAAATTTAAAAAATAATAATATTTTATATGAAAATATCGCTTTTTTATCACCACAAGAAATATGTCCAGAAAAATGGGAAAAATTAATTAAAAAAAAAGAACAAATGGATTTTAAAGCTCAAAATGTTACGGCAACTGATATTTATAAATGTAGCAGATGTAAACAAAAGAAGTGTAAAGTTTCACAAATGCAAACAAGAGCTGCGGATGAACCAATGACTACTATAGTTACATGTTTGGTTTGTTTTAATACATGGAGATTTAGTGCATAATAAATTACAAATATTTATTTTAAAAAATATATAAATTAATTATTTTATTAAATATTATTTAATAAAATAATTATTTTTATCTTTAAAAAATATTTTTTTTTTAAACAAAATTTACATGAATTACTTCTACAAATATTTCTGTTTATAATGTGTACGTTACACACTCTACAAAATGTATGTATATCGATTATATTAAAACCATCCACTTCATCAATAGTTAAACAAGTAATTACATTACCGTTCATATTTCCCAAATTATAATTAATGGGAGATATTTTTTCTTTTTTAATTTCAGACATTATTAGTTAAAAATAATTTTTTTTTTTTTATAACTATATTTATATATAAATATGAATTTTAAAAATAAATATTTAAAGTATAAATTAAAGTATTTAAAATTAAAAAAAGAAAAAATTGGAGGAGGAGGATTTTTAACAAAATTTTTTTTTGATAATGAAGAAATCATTACACGAAAACCTTTAACAGAGCCATTACTAAATTTTAGCATAAATGAAGCTAATATTAAAGATTCAAAAGATTTTTCAGATGAGCAGCATAATTTTTATTTACTATTAATGAAAATAAATAATTGGGTTGATGATGATACTAATACAAAAATAATATTAGAAAAAGCAAAAAACTTAAATATTGAATTTAAGTTTTACAAAGATGAAAAAGAAACTCGTAAATTAATTAAAGATTTTTCCAAAAAAGTTAATAATCAAAATGCACAATGGCGTGATTCTATATATATACATGGTTTTATGTTAGAAAAATTAAATAAAATTTTTAATTCTGAATTAGATAAAATTAAATTCTATTTAGTAAAAGCTAATGATGAAAATAACGAAAATGTTATGCGAGTTTTTATTATTCATAATATTGACTTAAATATAAGTGTTCATTTAGGAATTTCAAGGTCAATTAAACATAAGCTAAAAACAATATTAAGAATCGCAAATAATTTTCCTAATATATCGATGAAATTACATAAATTTGCAATAAAAGAAATTAAACCAAAAAGAGTTTATGTAGTGCCTCAAAAAAAAATGGGTGAAATTCTTAAAGAAAATGATTTTAAAGAAGTAAATGAATGGCCTGAAAAACATGAAGAATTTGTAAAAAAAATTGTTTTAACAAATGATAATTATAAAGCAATATATAAAGATTTTGATAATTAATTTATTTAATAAATTATTATTTTTTTAAATAAAAATATTATATTTTAAACTTCAATCGTTTCTTTACACTTATTTAATTCTTTTGATCTACACTTAATCCTTCTACAAAAAGATCTATCTGTTATATGAATACCACAATATTTACAAGTAGTATGTTGTTTAACATAATCATATCCTTTCATTTCATTAATTGTTATTTTTGTTATTATATTACCATTTTTAATGTATCCTAAATTAATACGTAGAGATGATATTTTATCATCCTCTTTTTTAAATGTTTTAATTTCTAATTTATTTGACATTATTAATAATATTTTATTATTTATTACATACTAAATAAAATAAATAATAAAACCAAACATTAATAATTTCAATTTTTTGACTATAAGCGACCACCTGAACTTGCTAAACCATTTCTTGAATTATCATTTGTTTCATAATAATCCCATATAAATTCAGCTAACCATGGTTTTATAGGATTTACATTACCTTCTAAATCAATTGTAGTATTTTTAAAAAACAAATTAACTACTTCATTCGAATTATTATTGTAATAATAATGTTTTAAATCTTGTTTAGATATAATATAATTATTCTCATTATTAAAATATGCATCATTATTGTATATATCATCAGGATAATTTTTACAATACTTATTAACTTTAAAAATTTCATTTGATAATAAAAGAGGTTTAAAATGCTTCAGCATACTGCTTTTACTATTTAAATTTACATTAAATATTCTTTTCCATTTATCTACAGAACTATTGTACTTCAACATATGTATTTTTTCAGTATCATTATAAATTCCACCAAACCCTCTTGACGAATATTTATCTAATATTTCAATTGGATCTCTTATCCCAGCAAAATATTTATAATCCATATTAATGAAAGTAGTTAATGCACTATAACAACTAGGTAATAAATATAAGTTACTACCATTATAATACATTCTTACACAATTTAAATGGAATCGTGATACACATGAAAATGGATCTTTAAATCTAATTCTAAAAATCTCAATGGGTCTTTCTAATAAATGTGATTTTATTTTAAATTTATTAAAACATGAAATTTTTATTATACAATTTTTATTATAACTACCATCCATTTCTTTTTCATATATATAGTTATTATCACATTTATCATAATTTTTTACTTCAATATAATCATCCACTATATATATTCTTAATTCATCCATACTAATCAATTTATTTATTCCTCTCATTAATGAATTATTCTTATACTTTAATTTAATTAAATCTTTTCTTTTAGATTCCATCTGTTTAACAATATAAATCTCATAAAATATTTCTTTTATAAAATCTTCTTTTAAATTCTCTTTGATATAATCAAAATCTAAATAACTTAAATATTTCTCAATATACTGTTTGGATACAATTATACTTGAAGTTGTATGAATATCAATATATAATATATCTGTATCAATATTATCTATTTTTTTTATTTTTCCTAAATTATTTTTTACACAATTGTATATTTCAATAACTTGATTATGATAATCATTTTTACTTTCAGCATAACACATTAAGTCAATATCAGATTCACCCCAATATTCATTAAAAAATCTTTTCTTGTTATCTAATTCATTATATACTTCTCCTACAGAAACAAGATCCATTAATGGATGCCTTAAATAAACACACGCAATTAATGAACTACCTCCAATAGATTTATTTGTCCAATCTAATTCGTCAAATATATTATCAGATATAGTTCCGCTTGTATAAATATTAAAATTTTTTTTAAACTGTTCTAAATTACATAATTTATTTGAATATACTTTATTTTTTTGCAATGGTATGCCCATTTTTAAACCTAATTTGCCCCAATATAAATCTTTTTTTATTGGAACTGGTAAATAAGGACAATGCGTTATGTCGTTACAATATGGATATAATGGTAATTCACATGCAGTATCTAAATCAAATACAAACCTATCTGTAGTTATTACACAAGTTTTTTTAATTTGTTCTTCTAGATATAATATAAGCCATGCATATCCAATCCATACTTTATATAATAATTTATATTTAAGAAGCATATCTTTAATGTCATTATTTTTAATCAATTCTTTATTATTCAATACTAAATGACAATAATCTTTAGATAATAATAATTCATTAAATATTCTAAATTTATCTTTTTTTGTTTTTCTGTAATTTAAAATTGATATTATATTTTCTTTACTTAACTTATATTCTGGTTCTGTTATTCTATAATAACTGCGAGAAGATATATTCACTTCATTATATAAATCTTTTCTAAATAAATTTAACAAATAATTTCCATCTTCACACTTATCCAATTTTAATGTACTTAATTCATTAATTAATACATTCTTTTGATCTTCAGTATTTATTAATTCTTGTTTTAGATAAGTTCTATAATGGAACCCACGTCTATTAAATTCATAATTAATATTTATTTTCTTAGAATGTGTATTAGAAAAATAATTATTATGTCTCATTCCTTCTAACATTGATATCATATTTATTTTTAGTCTTCCATATTCTGAAGTAAATTTTTTACTAATAAAATTACTATTATTAAATTTATTATATAATATATTCATTTCTATAAATTTACTCATATCAAATGATTTATTTATCAACGAATTATATTGTTTTATTATTTCCTCATCATCTGTTAGAAAAGATAATAATACTAATTCATTTTCATTTAATTTTAAAATATTATTATTAAACAAATCTAAATATTTTTTTTCTACTAATATACATTCTTGTAAATGAATCTTATTTTTAATAAATGATTTGGAACCTTCAATTAATGTAAATATGTTACTAAAAAATGGATATATATATTTATTTATTTTTTTTTCTAAAAAAGAATTTATATGAATATTATTAATATTATCATTGATATGATTTAATTCTAATTTATTTTTTTCATCTAAATCATAAGAAATATCTAATCCTTCAGAAAAAACTTTTTTTAAAAACTTGTGTTTTTTAAATACATTTTTTTTAATACATAATATTAAAACACGGTTAGATATATCATATAATTCTTTTGAACTTAATTTAATTAAATTATTTTGAACACCTACAAAAAAAGGATTGTCAATCAATTCATCCTTATTTAACTCTATTATATTAGTATCATCCTCCACATGTTTCTGAATAACAACTTTATTATCTAATTCACTACTCATATCTAATATTTATAACAAATATATAATATTTATTATAAATCTGTTAGTAATTTAAATAAATAAATATCAATTTTTTATTCTTAGAAAATAGTTAAACATCAGCGTTTGCCATGATATGATTCAATATTTTAGTACCATTTGTAATTTGTTTATTTACATTAATATCTTTAAAATTAACCATCTCTTTATTATCTTCATTATCTCCATTATCTCCATTATCTCCATTATCTCCATTATCTCCATTATCTTCAACATCATCATCAGATGATGAATCATCTGATGATGAATCATTTAATAATATATTACCTAATTTATAAATAACAATTCCTAATATATTTTTGTTAACTAATATATATTTATTTGATACTAAATATTTTATTATTTTTCTAATTTTTTCATCTCCATATTTATCTAATAAAAATTTATTCTTTAATAATTCATTTTCTGAAATTTCATTTTTGAAACAGTTTTCTATAATCTTCGCTATATCTTTTATAATTTCAGTATTGTTAATTAATATTTGTTTTTTATTAGGTTCTTGTTTTTTATAATTAATTAAAGATATATTTTTAGAATCAAACATAAAATCTTTATTCATTTTATAATACAAAATCTTTCCTTTTTGTTCTCTTAATAATAATCCTGGCAATACTTCTTGAAATGAATTAATTATATTAATTATTTCTGTATCAGAAATATTCGTTAAATTATTCAAATCATCTATACTTAATTCACAACCATTATTAAATCTTAATAATATATTTGCTTGTAAATTTGATACTTCAAATAAATATTTATTATCATTAAAATACATTTCTAGAATACTTGATCCATTTTCAAGTTTCCAAATGAGTTTTTTATTTGGATATCTTATATTAATATAATTTTTATAAATATCTTTGTACATTTCTATTTCAGTCGGATATTTATGTAATGCAGATGAATTATTATCTTTATCAAATATTTTATCCCATCCAAACTTGCTCAATGTTTTTAATTTAAATTTACGTTGATTAATCTCAAAATCAATATTTTTATATTTGTTATTACCGATACCAATTGTTAATCCATTATAACAATATTGTTCTTTACTACTTCTTTTAATATCTAATATCATTGTTTTTATTTTTCTACAAATAATATTTTTCATATCAATTAAGTATTTTATACCTACCTTTGTATTTATTAATTCTAATTCTATTTTTATATTAGAAGATTTAGCCAATAATCTAGATGAAAGAAGTTTGTAATAAAAAAGATACATCATATCTTTTTCATTTAAATTTGCTAATATTATTAATTCACTATTTTTATTAAACTCTTTTTTATTCTTGGCATTCTGTTTATTATCATATTCTCCATTCTTTATTTTATTATCAATATACAACATTATTTTTTTTATAAAATATATATTTTCACCTAAATTTTCCAAAAAACAAAACGGTCCAATATTTTCTTGTTTATTTTGTTTATTTATAATTCTCATGAAAACATAATTACTATATGTTATATTATAAAAATCCAGTAATTTTTTTATATCAACATTTTCATATTTTTCCAAATTCATAAAATGTTTTATTGTATCAAATAAAGACATATATGCATGAGAATTATTATTATTTTTTAAAATTAAATATTTAATATTAAATATATATTTATAAATAATGTTATTTGATAAAAGATCTATAACCGAATAATTTAAAAACACATTACTATTTGTTTCACTATATTTGTTAAAGTTTTGTTTTGAAATTGTATTAGTATCATAATACCATAATATATTTTTCTTTATAAAATTTAAAGATTCTTTGTATTTATTACATTGTGTAAAAAGTAACTCTAATAAATCATTTGTATAGATGTTTTTATTTGAAATAACTAGTTGTATTTCTTTTTTAAATTTTTTACAAAATGTCATACATATTTCACTAAGAATATTATCAATATTACTATTATCAATTGAACTATCTTGCGATATACACCTTATTTTATAAAAATTAATATTATTTACAAAATCACTTCCCTTATTCATTATTCCATCACAAATAGTCGAAAGATATTCTAAATTATTTTTTTTATTACCATTCGGAAAAAAATTAATATTTATTGAATTACTTAAATTTCTAATTGAATTAAAATTATTGTATAAAATATCACCATTATTTGTATTAATAAGCTCCATATTATTTATATATCTATAAATATTTATCTAAAACATTTAATTTTAGTATATAAGATATTCAATTTTTTAAAATATTGAAATATTATATATTTAAAATTTTATTAATAATATATAATTATACTTTCAAATATGAATTTAATTATAAATGAAATAGTAAAAATGGACTATGATAATAAAATAGATATTATTTTTGGACATTTTAATGATAATATTGGTAATATAAATTTAAAAAATAAACAATTTAAACATATTAAAGATTTTTTAGATAATAAATATAAAACAAATGAAATTATTGAAAATCATAAATATTTTTATAATAATTTAAAAATGGTAATAAAGAATAATGAAAAGAAATATTATGAATTAAGTAATCAAGTATTACCTGTTATAAATGATAATATATTATGTATTATAAAAAAAAAGAATGAAATAAATGAATTAGAATTCCCAAACATATCTGAATATAATAATACTACTCATAATATTATTAATACCTATAATTATAAAAATAAATTATTTTTTCAATTAATTACTGAAAATAAGAATATTAAAAAATTTAAAATTAAAATAAATTATTCCAAAGATCATTTTAAAAATAATATTGCTGAATTAACTGATTTATGGGATAATATTAAAAATATTTTTTAATTATATTATTTAAATAATATATAATTTTTTAAAATTATATATTATTTAAGATATTAATTTTTTTATTAATGAATATAAAGTTGCTATTATTATCCCATAAATTATAATACTAATTTGTGAAAATGTACCATCTTCCTTCGGTTTTATAATACTTAAGTATCTAGCTATACTTTTTTGAACTATATTTTGTGACAATATTACATATGATATTACAATTATTAATGGGTCTTTTAAAATATTAGGTATAACTAAATATTCAATATTATCTTCTTCATCTTCTATATCATCAAAGTCTGGTTCATTCATTAATTTAGATACCTCTGGTAAATTCTTCGCTATGTCATTTGCAAGTTGTTTCATATCATTATTATTATAATTCATTTGTCTTTTATCATTTACCCTTGGGTTATTTATTATATTTATTTTTTTTTTATTCATATTTAATATTAAAATTATTATTATATAATCATAAAATATTTTTTTATATTATAATTTATAAAATTTAAATATTATTATTTAAATAATAAATTTTATTTAATAAATATACTAAAAATAATATTAAATATGAGTATTAAAAACTATATTAAATCGTATATAGAAACACAAAGATTAAATGAAGGTATATTATGCCCATCGCGTTTTGCAAAACATATAATGAATTATTATTATAAAAAAGGTGAAACAATGTTAGATACAATGACAAAATTAATAAATGGTGAAAACGAAGAAGATGATGAACTAACAAAAAAATCGATAGACTTTTCATTACATTTTATTTTATTATATGGAATAAATAAAATTCACAAAAAAAATAAAGTAGAAACAGAAAAAGAATATATAAAAACAACAACCAATGTGATAGAGCTCATTATAGAAAAATGGTGTTTATTAAATTATTTAGTAAATTGTAATGAAGATCCAAATAGTGTAATTGATATATTTACATCGATGAAGTTTTAAAATTGAATATATAAATATAAAAATTGAATAATGAATTATTATAATATATATTCTTTTATATGATATAATAAATTATATCATATAATGAATGATAATTTTACTCATTTACTTAACTCTATAACTTATATCAATAATAAAAAATGTGTTCTTTGTAATATTGAAGGAATAAAGTTAAATAATCGAAATTTATGTTTATCATGTGAAAGTTGTATAACTACATTATCTATTACTTATAATCCTTATCCTGATAAATTTAAAATATTATATAATACATCTATTTTTTTAACAAAAGAATCATTGAGAATTAATAAAAAAATATATAATAATATTTCAAAAAAAAGAAAAAAAATTAAATAATTTTATTTGTATAAATAAAATATATTAATATAAAGTATAATATATTGCATATTTATTTATGAAAAACATTATGAAATATATAATTATTACTATAATTTTTATATTTATATATAAATTATTTTTTAAAAAAAAAAAAAAAGTATATGAACAAGTTTCTGATTATCCCATTCTAGAAACACCGATATATCATATTGGTTTGGCAAAATGTGGCACTACGAGTACCGCAAATATGTTTGGTAAACATATATTTGCAACACACGATTATAAAGAATTAGAGTTGTTAGGACATTTGTATAGATATTTAAATAAAGAAATTGATATATATACAGTTGCGAAATATTTAAAAGAACGTGAAAATATTAATGGAAAAATTATACAATTTGACTCAACTGGTCAATATATTATATTCTATAAAGAATTATATAAACTAAATCCAAATGCTAAATATATTTTTACATTTAGAAATATGTATGATTGGATGAATTCAGCATTTAATTATCAATTAAATAGATGTGAAAAACATTGTGATACAGAGGAATTTAGATTATATCTACGATTAGAATATAATATGTGGAATATAATGTTAAAAAAAATTGGACATATACATGAAAATCATAGATTATCTAATTTAAATAAAAAAAATGCTAATATTATGGACTTTATTCATAATTTTTGGAATAAACGAATTGATTCTATAGTAGCAATACAATGTCATATTGTAACTGAATTTCTAAATTTTGCTAAAAATAAAAAAAATATTATAATAATTCCATTAAAAAAATTAAGTTCAAAGAAAACATTAAAAAAATTAGGAATATTTACTGGTGTTAAAGGATTAACTAAATCTCATTCAAATAAAAATGAAGCGTACAAGAAAACACTGAATAAAAGGAAATTTATTAAATCTTTTACTACTTATAAAACACCAGAAATAATTGAATTATACAAAAAATATAATTTAAATAATTAAATAAAGAATATTCCTTCATTTCTCTATATTTTTATTACATCTGTGAACATTTAAAACACCAACTTAATTCAATAAAATTATTGAAAATAATGTATTTACAAAAAAAATTGAATTATAAAATACTTATTATAAATAAAATTAATTAAATTAAAATATATTATGATTTCGTTCATTGAAGAGTTAAGGGAAATTTTCCCATTAAATGAAAATAAATGCTTAAGTTGTGCACTTTTTACAGATAATTTAATTAATGGACATATATGTTATTTATGTTATTGTGTAACAGATATAATAAATAAAAAAAAAAAAGATTATTATTCAAATAAAGACAAATTTAAAATATTATATAATACTAACCAATTTATTAAACAAGAATTAATAAAAAATGATAAAATAAATAAATTTAATCAATTTCAAAAAATAATTAAAATGAAAGATAATAAAATAAATAAACTTAATAAACTTAATAAATTTGCAATAAAACATTCTTTAAATCAACGTGAAATCTCAAAAAAAAGATATTTAATTAAAAGAAAATATCGTAATTTTAATAATGTTAGATATACAAAAAAACAAAAAATATCATTGAACAAATGTAGAAATTCTAGTGGGAGATGGTGTAAAAAATAATTATAAATTTAATTACATAATTTAATTTATAATTAAGAATATTTTTTCATTGCCTCATCATCTTGTTCTTTATTATATTCTTCATTTTTTTTTATTTTATCTTTATGTTCTAATAATCTTACTTCACCCAATAACTTTTCATTTACAGTTTCTATATTTTTTTTTATACAATCTTTTCTATGATTCTTCCAATCATTTCTAAATTCATCATATGATGAATATCTCATTCTAAAACATCCTTTACATACAAACTTATTTTCATTCTTAATTTTCAATCCTTCTTTATATCTTTTTTCTAAAACACATAAACTATTCATAATAATTATATCGTCTTTGTCCTTTTTTCTATTTTTTAACTCTCCTTCACCTTTTCTTAATTCTCTATTTTTTAGAGGTCCTTCACACACTAATAATAATTTATTTAATAATTCCTTATTAAAATCCATAAAATTAAAATCATGAGATTCTATTGTTAAATAGACGGTGCCTTTCACAATTGAATCACCCTTTATTTTTGTTGATAATTTATTAATTTTGTCTGGCTTTGCAATAACTTGAACATATAATTTTACAACAAACCCTGCAATTGTTACTTCAACCCATTGATAATTTTTTATTTCTTCCTCAGGCATTTTTTCAAATGGTGATTTTCTAAATTTATATTCTGTTATTTTATTATCACAATCAATCATAACACCAACATGCACAAATTTTTTATAAATTAATCGACTTAAAGAATCAAAATCAATTTTATTTGGAATACATGTATTATTTTCATTAATTTTTGAACAAAGTAATACTGCATTATTATAAATAGTCTCTTTATTTGTAGTTAATGTTGATGCTAAACAATTTAAATCATCTTTATTATTTTTTAGATCTTTATAATGACATAACTGATATATATATTGATTATCTTCATAACATAAACTGGTTATACCTATTTGATCAGATCTTAAACCAATTAACTTAACTATTTTATCCATCATTTCTTCAATAGAATTTAAATGAATAATTTCTACATATTTATTTATATCATTTTTTATTTCTTCAACAGTAATATCATTAATTTCAACATTATTTCTAATATTGTAACTATTTTTTTTTATTAAAACTATATCCATATTATTTAATATAAACTATTAAATTAATTCTATATCTTTTACGAATTAGAAATAATATATATAAAAAAAAAATATGTTATATAAACAATGTATATTTATATAATTATATTATTTATTATAGTATTATTTCTAAATATAATATCATCATCAAAAGTAAAAATTAAAGCTGAATGTTTGTTAAAAAATCCATATACACCTTTACCAGATTTAATTCATAATATAATTCCTAAAATACCAACAAAAATACCAGATTATTTTCTTTTTATATGTATTTTTATAACTATTTTTAATTATAAAACACTTTTAAATATAAAAAAAAATTTACTATGTATTAGTTTATGTTTTATAGTTAGATCTTTTAGTGTATTTTTTACAATTATGCCAACATGTATGGAAAAACCTAAAAAAATATCAAATATCTATGATAAAATATTTTTATCAACACATGATCTTATGTTCAGTGGGCATTCTTTATTTTTTATTGGGATAGGTAATATGTTAAATAGTTATTTAATAAAATACCTAGGAGCTTTATTACTAATAATTTCTAGGCAACATTATACAATAGATGTATTTGTATCTGGACTGGTATATTTTTTTGTTTATACAAACATCAAAAATTGATTTTTAAATATATATAATTTAAAAAAATATTGATATAATTAAATAGAATATTATAAAAAGATCTTAAATAATAATTAATAATTAAAATGAATTTATATAAAAGCAAAAAATATAATACAACTATAAATGGAGTTAGGAAAAAATTAGATAAATATGGTGTTGCAATAATCCCTTCAATATTAAATGAAGATGAATGTAATAAAATGAAAGATGGTATGTGGTGTTATTTAGAAGAAATAACAAAAAATTTTGAAACTCCAATAGATAGAAATAATGAAAAAACATGGGGTGAATTATCAAAATTATGGGTTAAACACAGCATGTTAATTCAACAATGGGGGATAGGTCATACTCAATTTAATTGGGATTTAAGACAAAATAAAAAAATTATTGATGTATTTAGTAAATTATGGAATAAAAAACCAGAAGAATTATTAGTTAGTTTTGATGGATCAAGTATTCATATGCCACCAGAAATAACAAAAAAAGGGTGGTTCCGAGGGAATACATGGTTACATTCAGATCAAAGTTTTACTAGAAATGATTTTGAATGTGTGCAAAGTTGGGTAACTGCAAATGATGTTAACCCAGGAGATGCAACTTTAGCATTCTATGAAAAAAGTAATAGATATCATAAAGAATTTAAGAATAAATTTAATATTACTGATAAGGGTGATTGGTTTATTTTGAAAGATCAATTATATAAAAATTTTTATCTTGAAAAAGGATGTAAATTACAATATATTAAATGTCCTGCAGGATCACTTGTATTATGGGATAGTAGAACGATTCATTGTGGTCAAGAAGCAATGAAAAATAGAAAAAAAACAAATATGCGTTTTGTTTCATATTTATGTTATACACCAAGAAATTTTGCAACAGAAAAAATGTTGAAAAAAAAAATAAATGCATTTGAAAATATGAGAACAACAAGTCATTGGCCACATAAACCCAAATTATTCCCACTAAAACCAAGAACATATGGACAAGAATTAGCTCCTATTGCAGATATACAACCACCACAAATTAATGATTTAGGTAAAAAATTAATAGGATATTAGTAAATATATAATAATAATTTTTATAAAATTATAAAAATTATTATTTATTAAACCTCTTCAATTAAAAAAAGATAAAATATTTCTCTTTTTTCTTTAGGATCATCTAAATTTAAAATAAAACTATATATTTTTGGTATTTTAGATAAATATGATGCAAGAGCTAGATGTATATCTAGCTGAAGAGTACTAGATAATCTAAATTTAGAAGTAATTAATTCCATTTTTAAAAATTCTTGATCTTTATCCAAATTTAAACCATAATTTAAAATTTTTCTTGAAATATAATTTTCATTTTTGGATAATTTTGGCAATGACCAAGCCCATTGCCAAACGTTTGTATAAAATGAATACATCCCCAACACTTCATATTTATATGTACTCAATAATTTTTTATTTTTATCATAAAATTTAATTAATCTTCTGTCCATATCATTATTATTTAATGAATGTGTCCATTCTTCATGATGTATATCATTATAAAACTGTGCATTTTTTTCAGTATTTTTGTCATAATATTCCAATGCCTTTGGTATTATTATATTACTAAGAGAACTCATATTTCTATATTCTTATTTATATAACTTATAAATAAAAAAATATATAGAATAATTATATATAAAGATGTTTTCTGATAAGACACCAGAGGAATATGTGAATTATTCAAATTATTTTTACAGATTTCTGAAAAAGAATGATATAATCTCTCTTTCTGTAGCTGCTGTATTTAGTGGTCACATTAACGATATTATAAACTCTATTGTAAATAATATATTTTTACCTATAATTAATAGAGATGGTGATAAAGATGGTAAGAAAGATATTAAAAAAATAGAAAAATTAAGTATAAATATATATGGTTGTAATATTACCATTGGTAAATTTATAGTAGATTTACTAAAATTTATTTTAGTAACTATGGTAATATATACTATTGTATATAAACTTAAGTTATATAAATGATCTTGTTTTATAATTTTTATTTAATATATCATTTATACTAACATTTTTTTCTCTTTTTTTTTGATTAACAAAATTATATTTAGTATCATTTTTTTTATCTTTTAATATATTTATAAATATAGGAGGGAACCCACCTGTAGGAAAATGTTTTTCTGAAGTATTTTCACCACCATTTTGAATATATTCAGAATCAGAAGTTTCTTCTAAATTTCTTTTATTGACCATTATAGAATTAATATGTATGTTCAACTTATTCATTATTTAATATATACTATTATATTATATATTATTATTATAATTATATATCAAATTTGATATATAATTATATATTTTTATTAATCAAAATTAATATGTAATGACTTTATTTCATCACTATTTGCTGTTTCTTTATTAATTATATTAATTTTTTTTTTTTTTTTTTGCACCACTTTATTTTTTTGTTCTTTTTCATTTTTACTTCTATTATATTTAAATTTATTTAAATGAGTTACATTACAACAACGCCCTTTATTTTCACAAGAAAATTTTATATATTCATCCGATCCTATTTCAGATACAAAATTATTATATAATAAACGATGCAATGCTACTTTTTTTTTTCTATAATAAAAATTAACATATGTACCTTTATAACTATTTTTATAATTTGTTATATAACCTTCCCAAATACAACAATGATTTGGATCAAAAATACTATTCTTTGTATATTTACATATTCTTTTTAAATCACTATATCTTAGTCTTATATCATTATTAATATTTTTTATTTGTTTATTTAATAATTCTTTTAATAATTCATTTTTATCTATAGATTTTATTTTAGAATCGTCTGAATCCATTCGTCTAATGATAATATTAAGTATTATTAAAACTTTAGAAATGGGTGTAAAAAATACGTTTTATATTAATTATTTAAAAAATATAATATCAATTGATTCAGGCAATACATCATTATTACCAAAATTTAATCCAATATTAATTGATTTTTTCTTATTTATATCAATTTTATTTTTAATATTTTTTTTATAATTATATAAAAAACCATTTTTAAATACATATATTATTGTTCTCTCATCATTATAAACAATTATAGGTATATTGTATAATTTACTTAAAACATATAATTCTATCAAACAATTAGATATTACTTCTGATTCATCTAAATATTCTGTTATGTAATCATTTATATCATTTTTATTTTTTATATCATTCGGAAAAGCTTTTGATATATTATCAACATTTTTATCATTCATGAGCCAATCTATTACAGTACTTTTAAAATAATCTGATAAACTCGTTTGTGCTTCTGAAAAATAACCCAAATTATTTATAACAATGTCTTTTATATCACTATAAATATAAAATATACCATTAGAATAAGCTCTAAAAATACTATTATTTTCATATATTATTTGTTGTATATATATATCTCCTTTATGTTTTAATGGATACTGTTTATTTATTTCATTATAATTAATTTTTAATTTTATTCCTTTTCTTTTTCCAATATTTGGTAAATTTAATTTACCAAATAATTTTTTTAATATTCTATTTATATTAAAATTATCACTATTAATTATTTGCTCAGTGTCTGTTTTTTTAAACTTACTTTTATTAACTATATCAAAGACATAATAATCACCTATATTTAATATCTCCATCATACCAATACTATTATGTACCAACTCTTCTGTTATTTTAATTATATAATCTATTATTATATCTTTTGTAATACTATAATAACACTTATCTTTTAACCAACTACATTGTGTTTTACTATCACATAAATTTCTATTTTTATTTACTTTACATAATAATCGTTCATTTTCTATTTTATAATTCATTATATTTTTACTTTTATTTAGTATTGTTATAAATTTTTTATATTTATCTTTATTTTTTTTACTATTTATAGATTGCATATATAAATTATATAAATCATTACTTGTAATTTTAAACATAATTTTTTTTAATTCTTTCACTTTATTTTTATTATTTATATTTTCATTTTCTAATATTTTAATTACTTTTTCTTTAATATTTAAATTATTTTTTAAATAATTACTTAATTCTAATCTAAATAATTGATATGTCTCATTATAATAAATAAAATATTTCATTTTTAATACTCTATTATCATTATATTTTTTATCTTTATTATTTAAATTATCATCTATTGTGTCATATAAAGGTTTATTCTCTAAATATAAACCTTTACTCTTTATTGTATTGTAATTCATATTCTTTATTATAACAGGAACAGTATATTTGTTTATTAATACAATTGATGTTATACTAATTATTTTTGTAGTATAATTATCATAATATAAACCAATAGGTTTACAATTTATTTCCTTATTTGATATCTTATATAATTCTAATAAATTATCTATCATTCGTAATGGATCAATTAGATATTTATTAATATCTTTAATTATTTCTAAATCATATATTGATCCAGATGGTTTCACTGGAATTATTGTATTATTGTTTGTAATTATATATTTACATTTATTTCTTCTATCAATATACTGATATTTTGGCAAAAACTTATTCTTTTTAAGTTTATTCAATATATTAAATGTTTCTCTTGCTCTTAAAATTACTTTATCATTTATTTTACTAATAAAATCTGGCATACAATTATTATTATAAAATTTTAATATATGATCAATAATATATTTATGTTTATCATTATATTGCAAATATTTATCAACATATATTTTTTTTTTTATATTTTTATTTTTTACTACAAAAATTATTGGATAATAATTTTTACCTTCACATATTAATAATATTGTATGTTTTTTAGGATTATTAAATTCTATTATATCATTGTTTTTTTGACATTTTATTACAAAATCATTTATAATATTGTTATTATCAATTGTGTTTTTTTTTTTTACTATTATTTTATCAAATAATATTATATTTAATCCATGTTCTGCAAGAACTCCTGGTATTGATATTATATTATTAATAATATCATAATTAATATTATTATTTTCTTTTATATAAGTAATATATGATTCTACTTTTTTAAAAATAGTTATTATATCACCATTATTTAATGAAGTAAATATTCTATTATTCTTATCATTCTTTAATACATTTATTATTTTTTCTTTTAATTCTTCACTAGTTAAATTGTACAATGAACTAACTGAATTCAAAAAAGAATCCACTTTTTGATAAGAACCATATTTGAAAAAATATCCTTTTTCAGATTCATGTAAGTAATGTTGTTTAATTTTTCTAGTATGACCTAATAAAAAATTTAAATAATGATCTAAATATAATGGTAACCGTGCCATTCTTCCTTCTTGTATTTTATTTGTATCTTGTAAAACATATAATGAATCACCTATTGTTTTTTTCTCAAGCACCTTGCTTTTCTCTTGTTTACCAATACATTCTAAATAATAATTTTTTTTTGCTTTATTATTTGAATATAAATGATCTTTTTTAAAACAACAAGGCATACAATGACCATATGGATTATTACTTCGTGATAAAAAACCTACATACATATGTTCACCATTATCAACAGGATCACATGTATAATATATATGATGATTATCGTCATCTAACCCTTTTAAACTAATCGCTCTTAATATTTTTTTTTTTCCTTTTACATTTACTTTTTTCTCATAAAAATTTGTATCTTTATTTAACTTATATCCTTTTTTATAAAGATCTGTAATATTATGTGATGTAAACTGCTGTGGTCGCCTTCTTTTATCTGTTCCACTATTCTGACAAGATCTTGTCCACTGATTTTGCCCTTTATCTGGTTTAAATCCTATACGACCCTTATCCATTTTTGCCATATTTTTTATTTGACTTATTTCATTATCTTTACTTACTATAACATCTACTATATGTCTTCTTTTCGCTATATTAGTTAAAGATTCTAGTTTTTTTAATAATTTTTTTCTATCTGAATTTTTATATAAATAAGTATCTATATATAAATAAATAAATATATTCATAAATCCCGTAATTGTTTCTAATTGCAATTTATTTCTGGCACCAGCTATTCTTATTTTATAATTATCTCTATGTTTTCCTTGTATATCTATTCCAATACCAGGATATTTATATTTTGGTGATTTATCTAATTTTTTTAATACCTTCCTCGATTTTTTTATTACAGGATATCGTCTTCTAACTTTATTTATAAAATATAATGCTTTTTTATCTGTTATATTAAATTGTTTGGCTATTTCATTTGATAAAGATTTATCACTAAATTCATAATTTCTCATAAAATACAATATTCTTTGTTCTATTTTAACAGTACTATCATAATCAGTAACCCTCTTATAACGCAAATAAGTACCAAATTTACCCTTTAAATTACCTTTGTTTGAAGCTGATGTTCTTTTTCGTGGTTCAATAACTACTGCTATATAAGGAAAAAAATATCTAGCAAAATCTGATAAATCATTATGATTTATATTAAATTTACCTGGTAATTCGAATTTTTGTATTGTATTTAAAAAAGCATATTTAAAATCATTATTTTCCGGTAATTTAAATGAAAATAAATTTTTATTATTACTATTAATTATTTCTAATAAATCTCTAATATAATCATATGTTTTATATGTATCTTGAATTACAGCTTTATCTTCTTCTTTCCATGTTCTTTTATATTCTATACGACCACTTCCGTTTAATGATACAGACATATATTTATCACTAATATTATCGGACTCTTTACCTATTTTTACTTTTATATTAATCGCATAAGGTGAATACTCAAACCATCTTGATAAAAATTTTAGATAATCTTTATTTTTTTTATAATCTACTATTGTTTTATTCTGAAACTTATAATTTATTTTACCATCTATTGTTTGATATTGAATTAATGGATATTTATCACTCGTTATGAAATTATTAAATATTCTATATAAATCTATCTTATCTCCCTTATTTAGTTTCACCTTTACTATTATATTTGACTGTGTAATAAAATTTTTACCAAATGTAATTAATTTTAGCTTTGATCTTGTGTCCTCTACAACACCCATTATTTCTTTTTTTATAATTAAATCATTCTTTATACTAATATGTTGACTATATATTTTATTTGATTCAACCTCTTTCTTATTGTTTAAGAATTCTATTATATGTTTTATATCTTCAAAATCTAAGTTATTGAAATATATTTTTACATAAACATCGTTGATATTTTTTAATGATTCACCATCTGGTGAATAATTTAAACCAAATTCATTATATATATCTGTCATATAAATTTCATTATTTATATAAAATCCCTCATAATCATTTATTATATTATATGTATCATCTTCCCTCCTAACTTTACTACCATATCTTCTAAAACTATTTCTTAATATTTTTAAAGATCCTCTTAACTCTTCATATACTCTTAAATTACGATTTGGTTCTATATCAATATTTAATAATTCTGTTTTTTGTAACCATTTTTGACCTATCATAACTGTCTTTATATTACCATTATAAATATATTCTGACCATAAATATTGATTATCTGGTATTATTTTTATATTATTACCAAATTTTGGATTATTTAATATATTATTACAAATTTTATATTTTAAAGTTAAAATATTATCATCTTTAAAAATATACGAATATACATAATTTTTTTTATAAACATTCTTTAATTTCTCATCATACAAATAATCATCTTTTGATACATCAAACTCTATAAACTTATCTTTCTTTTTTATACTATGATCTAATGCTTTTTGTATTAAATCCAGTGTTTTATTTGAATCAATATCTTCATCGACTGTTTCTATCTTATACATTTTATCAATTTTATCTAATTCTAATTCCTCTACTAATTCTTCATTACCATCGTCTTTTTCTATTTTTTTACTATCAATAATTTTTTCTAATATATCAGAATTATCACTGTCAGTTTCTTCTGTATCATTATTTTCATTATCTTCATTATCTTCATTATCTTTATTATCTTCATTATCTTTATTATCTTCATTATCTTTATTAGTTTCATCTTCTTCTAATAATTCATCGAATATATTATAATTATCACCACCACTTAATTTTTTTTTATCGAATACAGTTGATTGAAATCCACGAATTATTTTATTTGTCCTAAAATCACTCTCTTCATCCTCATCCTCATCTTCATCAATAATTTTTTTCGTCTTCGATTCTATTAAATCTTTTACCACATTTTCATATGCATAATTTATTTGTTTTTTTATTGTTACATATTTTTTAATATGTTTATCAAACCACTCTATTTTATATTTTTTTTTTAAAGCATTATTGTTATAAATGTTATTTTTTATAGCATATATTTGATATTCTATATGATACGTGTTAAAAAATTTTTTGTACCAAAAAACGCCATATTTTTTTTCTAATAATAAATATTCATTTTTATCTAAATTAATAAATGTCTCATATAAATTTAAATCTTGAATTTTGAATAAAATTTTTTTAATATTATTTTTTAATTCACCAACATATATATATATGTGATGTTGTCTTTTTGATACATTGTTTTTATATTTATAAATTATTTTAATGGGGTCATTCATTAATATATATATTATATATATATATATTAATTTATTTTTATTATCATCTTTATAATATAAATATTTTTATTAAATCAAACTATTGAGCTTGTTATTTGCATTCCACAATATTCAGTATTATTTTGATAAAAATCTATTTTTGTATATTCACCTATATTTATTGACTGAGTTACAATAAATGCAAATATACTATTATATAATGGTGTATGTCCATACTCAGGACAAGCAATATGAGCCATCTCATGTAATAAAACATATGTTAACAAATTTAATTTATGAAATTTATTTTTTGTATCTTTGTTTCTTGATCTTAAACAAAATACCAACTCTTCACCCTTATTTACACTATAGCTTGTATAATTCACTTCACTACTATTTTCACTTATTTTCACTCCTGAACTTACTCTATCATATAAATTTTCAATATATTCTTTATTTTCTTTAAATAAAGAATTTCTATTTTTATATAAATAATTTGTAATCTTTTCCATTCTTATTTTTAAATTTGATAATAATGCTGCAGCTTGTGTTGAATTATCTAAATCTCTTACTAAATATTCTTTATTATCTATTTTTGATTCTACATATTTAACTTCTGTATTTATTAAATTATAAAAAATTAAAAATAATATTATAATTATAATTATAAAAACATACATTTCTATAAGATACTATTAGATTTTATTATTATTATAATTATACTATTAAATAAATTTTATATAAAATTTATTTTCTTCTATATCTATATATTCAGTAATATAAATGGGATTACAACAATCAAATTTAAAAGGAGGCAATGATGCACAAAATACATTTAAAAACAAACAAGCTATTGAACAAAATATTGAAAGAAATATAAATATGGTTTTTGATACCGAAACAGAGAACAATGCACTTTCTGAAGAAGATAATTTTAATGATCTTTATAATTCAAATAAAAATGGAGGACAATATGATTTTAATGATTTTTTTAAAAAAATTAATATTAAATCTAATGATAATTTAAACTCAAATTCTAGTTCTGAATTAGATAAAATATCCAGTTTTTTAAATCAAAAAGGAAAAGGTATTCAAAATATAATCAATCATGATTCTTCAACAAGTTCAGATAATTTGCCTAATATAAATAATGAAATAAATTTCTCAGATAATAGTATTAATAATTTAAATGGTGGGTATTTATCAAATACATCTAGTAATGATAAATATAATAATATTGAAACAATGAGTGTAACAAGTCAAGAAATACAAATGGGTGGTGAATTATCAAATACATCTACAGATAATGAATATATAAATATGAAAAATATCAGTGATACCAGCATAGAAGTACAAATGGGAGGAACTTACTCAAATACATCCAGTGACATTAAATATCAAAATGTTGGAGAATTATCACAAACAAGTAATGACTTTAAACAAGATGGTGGTCAGTTATCAAATACATCCAGTGACAATCAATATCAAAATATTCAAGAATT
>MDTB01043907.1_pt1 | contig 54715 bp, 53 predicted proteins | sample 811161 | NCBI WGS metagenome assembly MDTB01 (sample SAMN05326650, study PRJNA326480) | marine metagenome | isolation source: seawater | place: Mediterranean Sea | collected 2009 | reverse complement strand
GAACTTCCTTTTCCTCTTCTATCAATTAATTTATCAAGACCAGCAAATGCTCCTCCGCAAATAAATAATATATTAGTTGTATCAACTTGTAAAAATTCTTGTTGTGGATGTTTTCTTCCACCTTGTGGAGGTACGCTAGCCACTGTGCCTTCCATAATTTTTAATAAAGCTTGCTGAACGCCTTCTCCTGAAACATCTCTTGTAATAGAGGGATTTTCTGCTTTTCTACTTATTTTGTCTACTTCATCAATATATACTATTCCTCTTTGGGCTTTTTCAACATTATAGTCAGCAGCTTGTAATAATTTTAAAATAATATTTTCTACATCTTCTCCTACATATCCAGCTTCTGTTAAGGTTGTTGCGTCAGCCATTGTGAAAGGAACATCAAGAATTCTAGCAAGAGTTTGGGCTAATAAAGTCTTACCGCATCCAGTAGGCCCCACTAAAAGTATATTTGATTTTGATAATTCAATATCTTTATTTGTTTTAGTTTCATGACTTAATCTTTTATAGTGATTGTGAACTGCAACAGATAATATTTCTTTGGCAAGCTTTTGTCCTATAACATAATCATCCAAAACATTACAAATTTCTTTAGGTGAAGGAACCCCGTCTTGATGCTTTACTAAGGAGCTCTTATTTTCCTCTTTAATGATATCCATACAAAGCTCGACACATTCATCGCATATAAATACAGTTGGACCAGCAATTAATTTTCTTACTTCATGTTGGCTTTTGCCACAAAATGAACAGTACAGAATATTTTTGTTATTTTTTTCAGTCATATCGAATCAATACAGATATATTAAATGTCTAAAATAATCTTATCAAGCCGAAGTTGAATATAATTCTATATATAGTGATTTATTTCCTCTTTTCCACAACAGTGTCGATTAAACCAAATTTTTTAGCATCATCAGCGGTCATGAAATTATCTCTCTCTAATGCTTGAGCAATTTCCTCTACAGATTTACCTGTGTGTTTAGAATAAATCTTATTTAGTCTTTCTTTTAAAGAAAGGATCTCTTTAGCGTGAATTTGGATATCTGTTGCTTGACCTTGAAATCCAGCTGATGGTTGATGTACCATAATTCTAGAATTTGGAAGTGAGTATCTTTTACCTTTTTCTCCCGCAGCTAATAAAAAAGATCCCATTGAAGAAGCTTGACCAATACACAAAGTAGAAACGGGTGAATTTATATATTGCATAGTATCATATATTCCTAGACCAGCAGTAACTAAACCCCCTGGACTGTTAATATAAAAATTAATTTCTTTTTTTGGATTTTCAGACTCCAAAAACAAAAGTTGAGCTGTTACTAATGAAGCCACTGAATCGTTGACAGGGCCGACTAGAAAAACTATTCTTTCTTTTAAAAGCCTTGAATATATATCGTAAGCTCTCTCTCCTTTGCTTGTTTGCTCTACAACCATAGGAATTAGATTGTTCATCTGTTCTTCAAAATTCCGACTCATAGGACGATTTATACAACTATTGGTTACTTTTTACTAATTTTTTTTGACTTAGATTTATTATTTTCCGAAGATTTAGTTTTTTTTGTGCGAACTTGATCAAGATTTGGTTTATTAAATTCAGATATAATTTTTTCAGCTTCTTTAGTGTTAATATTTTTATTTTCAAGTTTTATTTTAGATTTAATTAGAGAAATAATTTTTTCTTCATAAATTGATCCTTTTAAACTTTGATATGCATTAGGATTTTTTTGGTAGTAATCATGAACCATTTTTTCTTGACCAGGCATACCTTTTATTTGCTTTTGAATTTCAGCTTTTACCTCATCATCAGAGACTTTTAATTTATTTTTTTCCCCATATTCGTTAAGTAATAATCCTAATTTAATTCTAGACTTTGCAACTTTTTCATTATTAGTTTTATATTTTAATTTTTCATCCTCTTTCAAATTCTTAGTCATTGTTAAAATTTCTTGATCTATTAGATTTTGAGGGAGAGTTAAATCATGATTTTTTTCTATTTGGTCTAAAATCATTTTTTTTGTGATTGAGTTGAGAGCTTGAGAATATTGGGCAGAAACCTGATTTTCAATTAGTTTTTTTAAATCAGTTAAATCTTTCGCCCCCATAATTTTTGCAAAGTTGTCATCAATTTTATTTTGTTTTGCTTCTTTTACACTTAATATTTTACATTCAAATAAAGTTTTTTTATTTGCTAATTCTTTTTTTGGGTGATTTGGTGGTAATGTTGCGTCTAACTTTTTAAGATCATTTTTTTTTACACCAACTAATTGTTCATCGAAACCTTTTAAGAATAAATCTTTTCCTAATTCTATTTGAACACCTTTGCCTTCACTGCCTTCAAATTTATTTCCATCGATTTTGGCAGAGTAATCAAAAACTACTTGATCACCTATTTTGGCTTTTTCATTTTCTTTTTTATCTTTGAATTGTTTATTATGACTTGATAATTCTTTTAATTTATCTGTAATTACGTTATCTTCTATTTTGATCTTATATTCTACGGCTTTATAATTTTCTATAGATTTAAGTTTAATATCAGGCAATGAGTCGACTTGTAATTCATAATTTAAATCTTTTCCTTCACCAAATGCTTTTAGATCAATCTTAGGTTGGCCAGCTATCTTAATTTTTTTTTCTTCAATGGCCTTGATTGAAGTTTCCCTTAAAATTTTATCTATTACCTCTCCATAAATTGATTTGCCAAACTGGCCTTTGATGACTGAGGGCGGAACTTTACCTGGTCTAAAGCCTTTAAGAGAAACTTCTTTCTGTAACTCATTAAGTCTTTCATCCATCTTTTTTTGAATTACATTCTTATCTACAAAAACAGATAAAATTGTTCTAAGACCCTTTTTTGACTGTACTTCTACTTTCATATTTTATTTCTGGTGGGCAAGAAGAGACTCGAACTCTTAAGCCTTGCGGCACTGGTTTCTAAGACCAGCGCGTATACCAATTCCGCCACTTGCCCGAATTAGTAATCGATGTTTTATATATCAATTTAGTTTTTTGTTAAACGATAAAGTCGTTGATAAATCAAGAAATAAATTAAAATCAAAGAAAAAAACCATATCTTGCAAATTAAACTATTATCAGCAAAAAATATACTTGGTAGTATGAAAAATCCATAAACAAGATTTATTACAATTGAGTTTACATAATTGCCTTTTTCAGATCCATAAAACTTTGAAATTGATATGAAAGATAACATGTGCAAATGCTCTCTGTCAGGCAAGACTGGAGATTTATTTTGATAGGTTTTTCTAACAAAAGAAAAAAAAACTTCAAAAAATAAATAAAATAATAATATACAGAAAAAAAATGAAGATATTTGAGGGTTCAAATTGTTGGTAATTATTGAATTTAATGAAATTAATGAACCAAACAAATATGATCCACTATCGCCTAAAAACATTTTTGCTTTTGGAAAATTAAACAGTAAAAAAGTGACAAGAATTATTAACTGAGAAGTAATAAAATATGAAATTTTTAAGTGATCATTATTTAAGTTTATGTAAAGCAAAATTGAATTTATAATTATGAGATTAATGGTTAACAATCCATTAAATCCATCGATAAAATTTGCACCGTTTATTACAAAAAGGAAACATATTAATACAAAGATTACTGAAAATATTTTACTTTCCATCAAATAACTTAAAAATATAAAGTCAATATTATTAATTCTGATAGGGATAAAATTTATAAGTATAAATAAAGTAATTACCATTAAAAAAAGTCTTTTATTTGGGCTGATCCTTATTTTAATATCATCGAAATAACCGATAACGAATAAACTTGAACAAACAAGAAAATATTCAATTAAAAGCTCTGAATATAGAAGATAGTAAATTCCAAAAAAAAAGATTAAACAAATAAAACTAGCTATCCCCCCACTTCGAGTAATAGCTTCGTTATGAAAAGATTGCGGTTTATTAAAATCATCATCTAGAAAAATACCGTTGCTTATTTTGCTAGAATAATTATTAATAATTAAAAAAATAAAAAAAGTTATTAATGCAAAAATTGATAAAAATCCTAGTTCAATAGAGTCTGTTTGCATGTTATTTGTTGTTACCTTTATTATTTTTTTTTACAATATAAATACCTAAAATTATTATAACTAAAGATACTAAAACTCGCCATGTGATTAACTCATCCATTAAAAAATACCCAAACATCACACCAAATATAGGGATTAAATATGCTACTTGAGTCTGAAAAACCAACCCGTTAACTGTCAAAATTCTAAACCTAATTAACCAAGCTAAACCTGTCGCTACCACGCCAAGGTATAATAAAGATACTGTGGAGGCTAGTGTAGGACTAAAAGTCCAGGGTTTTTCCAAAAAAATTGACATAGGCAATAACAGTAAAACCGACCATAATGTCGTTGAGGTAGTCACATTTTCATTTCCTTTTTTTTTCAACTTTAAAGTTAGTATTCCTCCAATTGAATAAAATGTTGAACCTAAAATAGTTATTAAAGCATAAATATAATTATTTTCATTAATGATTAACTTGTCCAGAAAAAGAAATACTACTCCAGTGAAGCCAACTACAATTCCTAAAGATTTAAAAAAAGTAATTTTTTCATTCTTAGTAAAAAAATGAGCTAAAACAGATCCGCTCATAGGTGTTGTGCTCATTAATATTGCTGCAAGATAACTATTAATTTTACTTGTACCAATCGCTATTAAAGTAAAAGGGATTGCAATATTACATAATCCTATTAAAGCGTATGGCCGCCAATTTTCAGAAAATGCTTCGATCTTAATCTTATGATATTTACAAAGTAAAAATAGAGGTATTGAGGCAAATATTACTCTTATTAGAGCTAAAGTAAAAGGTTCGTAAGAATAAGTGGCAATTTTAATATTAAAAAAGGAAGAACCCCAGATTAATCCAAGTAATATTAAAAGTAATATATCTATTGATTTTGCTTCTCTCATTTCAAGCGCTGATTGTATTATGAATAAAATGCATAGCTGTTATATACTAATTATTATGTATTGAAATCAATACTTATATATGTTCAAAACAATTTTTAATAACTATCTAAGGAGCAGTTAAAATACATGAGTTCAAAGAACATATTAAAATTAATGAAAGACAAACAAGTTGAGTTTGTTGATTTACGATTTACAGATCCAAAGGGTAAACTTCAACATTTAACAATGGATTCAACTGTAGTTGATGAAGAACTGCTCGACAAAGGAGTTTTTTTTGATGGTTCATCAATAGCTGGTTGGAAAGCTATTAACGAGTCAGATATGATTTTAAAGCCTGACTTAGAAAGGCCAATCATTGATCCGTTCAATTCCCATACAACGCTAAATATTTTTTGTGATATTCTTGATGCAGTTAAAAAAGATCCTTATGAAAGAGATCCAAGAGGCACAGCTAAAAAAGCTGAAGCTTATCTAAAAAAATCAGGTATTGGCGACAAAGCTTTCTTTGGTCCTGAACCAGAATTTTTTGTTTTTGATGACGTTAGATTCAAAAATGATATGAACGAAACAAGTTTTACAATTGATAGTTCTGAGGGTCCCTATAATACAGGTAAAAAATATGAAAATGGGAATATGGGTCACAGACCTGGCATTAAAGGAGGTTATTTTCCAGTCCCTCCAGTAGATAGCGCACAAGACATGAGGGGAGAATATCTAAAAGCTTTAAAAGACATGGGTGTAAAAGTTGAAAAACACCATCACGAAGTTGCACCAAGTCAACATGAACTTGGAATGTATTTTGGAACATTAACAGATCAAGCTGATAACCTTCAGCTTTATAAATATGCAGTACAAATGGTTACTCATTCTTTTGGAAAAACAGCTACATTTATGCCGAAGCCAGTTAAAGGAGATAATGGATCAGGTATGCACTGCCACCAATCAATATGGAAAGGGAATACTCCAGTGTTTATGGGTAATGAATACGCGGGGCTGTCTAAAACGGCATTATACTATATTGGAGGAATTTTAAAGCACGCTAAAGCTATTAATGCTTTCGCTAACGCGACAACCAATAGCTATAAGAGGTTAATACCTGGTTTTGAAGCACCAGTTATTTTAGCATATTCTGCGAGAAACAGATCTGCTTCATGTAGAATACCAATTATTATGAATCCAAAAGCTGCTAGGATGGAAATAAGATTTCCGGACGCAGCAGGTAATCCATATCTAACTTTTGCTTCAATGTTAATGGCAGGAATAGATGGAATTAAAAACAAAATAGATCCAGGTAAATCTTTTGATAAAGATTTATATACATTGTCTGAGGACGAAGTAAAAAAATTACCAACTGTTTGTGGTTCACTAAGAGAGGCTATGCAAAACTTAGATAAAGACAGAAAATTTTTAACACAAGGTGGAGTTTTCACAGATGATCAAATTGATGCTTATATCGACTTAAAATTTCAAGAAATTTACAAGTTCGAACATACTCCTCATCCTATTGAATTTGAAATGTATTATAGCTCTTAAGGTTATTATTTGAGATACTTTCTCAGAGAATTTTGTAATTTTTTCTCAACATAATAATAAATTAATGCTCCATTTAATATCAAAAATGTAAAATAGAATAAGAAAAATTCATAACTAAAATAAATATTGGTATTAGATTTAAAAAAAATCATTATTATCATGGCAACTGGTGAATGTATTAAATATAAAGAATAAGTTAAATTTCCTAAAAAAGAGAAAAACTTTTTATTAATCATGTTTTTAAAATAATCCTCTGAAATTAAAAAAATTAATAAAACAGCAGGGCAAAACATAAATATTTTAAAATTTCCTACAATTGATAAAACCAATAATATCAAAGAAAAAACAATTATATGAATTTTTTTCATCTTTTTAAAAAGTTGAAAAATTATCATTCCAGAAATAAATAATTGCAAACAACTAATTAGGTCTGCATGATTATCTGATGATCCATAAAAGTTTTTATTGATTAAAAAAAAAATTATATAAATTGTTAATGTAGTGATTATATTTAATCTTTTTAAATTCGAAACAATTATAAAAAATAAAAAATATGCTATCAGCTCTAGTGAAACGCTCCATATTGGTTCGTTAAAGCTCATCCCTTTTTCAAATCCCCATCCTGAAATAAAAAAGAAGTGTAAAATAAAATGATATAAATCATTTAAATAAAAAAGTTGATAATCACCAGTGAAGTAGTTACTTGCCTGTTGCACAATTAATACAAAAACTAAAGTTAATAAATGAAGAGGATATAATCTTGAAAATCTATTTATAAAAAAATTTTTTGCGCTTACTGATTTTATTTTATCCAAATATACATAAGATATTATAAATCCAGAGATACACCAAAACATCTGAACACCATAATCTCCATATTTATAAAATAATATTAAAAAAAAATTAAAAGGTAAGTCTTTTAAATTATTTAATATTTCGATAGAATTGAATTTATTATATTGAAAAAAATAAACTTGATAATGATAAATCAGTACTGAAATACTTGATAGGAAGCGTAATAATTCAACCAAATAAAGTTTTTCAATTTTCATAGTGAGGTAAAAATAGAATTTAATTAATAATTAAACTTTAAAAGACTCTCCGCACCCACAACGTTCTGTTTCATTTGGGTTTTTAAAAATGAATTGAGATGAAAATTTTTCTTTTTTATAATCCATTTCTGTTCCCAATAAATAAATTATAGCTTTTGGATCAATCAAGACTTTTACACCCTTTTGTTCTACGATTTCTTCATTTGGTTTGATATCCTCAGCATATTCCATAACATATGACATACCTGCACAACCTCCTGATTTAACTCCAACTCTAACTCCTATTTTTGAATTATTCGCTTTAGACATAATCTCTTTAATTCTGATAACAGCGTCGTCACTAAGTGTTATGATTTTTTCATTCATAAATTTAACTCCAGTCTTGCAGCTTCTGACATTTTTTCTTTAGTCCAGGGTGGATCCCAAACTAATTTAACTTCAACGTCATTAACCTCAGCTAACTTCAGTATATTATCTTTAACCATTTTAGGCAAACTATCTGCTACAGGACAGTTAGGAGTTGTTAAAGTCATCTCAATAATCACTTTTTTATCATTTTTTACGTCTATTTTATAAATCAATCCTAGCTCATATATATTTACAGGTATTTCTGGGTCATAAATCTTCTTGATCTCTAAAATTATTTTATCTTTTAAGCTACCCATAGTTAATCCTTTTTTTCTAACGCAGATAAAAGAGTATGCCAGGCCATCGTCGCGCATTTTATTCTCATTGGAAATTCTTTGACCCCAGACAAAGAAGAAATAGTTGTTATTTGATCATCTGACAAACTATTTACAGTAATTTTAGTTTTGTTTTTTAGCATATTTAAAAATTCATCTGTAACTTTCTTTGAAAATTTTATGTCTCTACCTTTTAATATATCTGTAAGAATTGAAGCAGAAGCTAAAGATATCGCACACCCCTCACCTTCAAAACTTAAGCCTGAAATATTTTTATCTTCATCTAGTTTCAAATAGATATGGACTTTATCACCACATAAAGGATTGTGTGCTTTAGCATCATGATTATATCCTTCACATTTTCCTTGGTTTCTGGGATGTTTAGCGTGATCTAAAATTATTTCTTGATATAACTCTTTAAGTTCCATCTAAATCTGAAATACTTTCTTGCATTTATTAATTGAGTCACATAATGCATCAATATCTTCCTTATTATTATAAACTCCAATTGAAGCTCTAGCAGATGCCGGAATACCTAGTTTGTTGTGTAAAATTTGACAGCAGTGGTGTCCAGCTCTTATGGCTACACCATCATCATCTAAAATTGTTGCAATATCATGCGGGTGAATGCCTTTAATTGTAAACGACATAATAGAAGCTCTTTTTTTTGGATTACCAATAATATTTACAGAATTATTTTTTTTTAGTTGTTCTAGACCATACTCAAAAACTTTATTTTCATGATTTTCAATATTTTTTATGCCTAAATCTTGAATAAATTCTATTGATTTTGCAAAAGCTACAACTTCAGCAGTTTGCATTGTTCCAGCCTCAAATTTTGTTGGAGAATCTGCGTAAGTGATACTATCTTTATTAACCTCGCTAATCATTCCACCGCCACCTTGATATGGAGGTAATTCTTCGGCCCATTTTTTTTTTGCGTAAAGAATACCCAGTCCATTTGGGCCATACATCTTATGGCAAGAAATGGCATAAAAATCACAATCTAAATCCTGCACATCTAAACCTATATGTTGAGCACCTTGGGTGCCATCAATTAAAACAGGAATATTTTTTGATTTTGCTAAATCTATAATTTTTTTTACAGGCATGATTGTTCCTGTAACGTTAGAAATATGAGTAAAAGCTATCATCTTAGTTTTATCAGTAATTTGTTTTTTAAACTCATCAACATTTATTTCTCCATTTTCATCAATAGAAGCAAATTTAATTATAACCCCTCTCTTTTTTCTTAAATAATGCCATGGTACATAATTAGAATGGTGTTCGAGCTCAGTAAGTAGAATTTCATCTCCTTTTTGAATATATTTTTCACCAAAAGATGTTGCTACTAAATTGATTGCCTCAGTTGCACCTTTCGTAAAAATTATCTCCTCCCTGTGCTTAGCATTGATATAAGATTGCACAATGTCTCTTGTTTCCTCAAATTTATTAGTAGCTTTAACGGCTAGTGTATGAACGCTTCTTCCAACATTGGAAAATTCAGTTTCATAAAATCTAGATATCTCATCTATAACCGTTTGTGGTTTTTGCGCAGAATTAGCGCTGTCCAAGTAAATTAAAGGTTTTCCTTTAATCTTTTGTTTAAATATTGGGAATTTTAATTTAATATTATTAAATTCCATCAATTTGTTCCTCTACACTTTTAATAAGAAAAGTTTTTATATCTTTTTCAGACACATGTTCAAAAACCTCATTGAGAAAACCATTTATTAAAAGTTTTTTTGCTTTTGACCGCTCAATACCTCTTGTCATTAAATAATGAATAGCATCTTTATCAATGCTGCCAGAGGTAGATCCATGTGAGCATTTTACATCGTCCGCATATATTTCTAATTCAGGTTTAGCATTAAATTCTGCCAGATCATCTAAAATGAGAGCCTTACTTAATTGATAGGCATCTGTTTTTTGAGCGTTATCTTTGACAAATATTTTGCCTTGATAAACTCCGACTCCATCGTTTACTAAGACGTTTTTAATTTTTTGATAACTTTTACAATTTGGCGCTAGATGATTAATTCTAGTTTTAATTTCTTGATGTTCTCCCTTGCCTAAACACAATCCAGATAAAATAAAACAATTGCTATTTTCTTTTTTTAAATTCATATCAATTTCAACTTTATTCAATCTTAATCCAGAGGTTAATAAAAAATTTTGATAGCTTGAGTTTTTTCCTTGTGACCCAAATATATTTTTGTAAAAATAACCATCACCTCTTGTTTTCTGGACAATAATGTTTTTAAATACTGAGTTTTCCTGAATATCAACTTTTTCAAAAGTATTTTTAAAAAATTTACTTTTTCCACCAATATTATATTCTACTAAAGTTAATTCAGAATTTTGACTAAGTTTAATCTTATTTGAGTTGTTAATAATTTTATTATCTAAATTTGAAGTAAAATAATTATAAATTATTATTGGTTTTTTACATTTATAATTTTCTTTTATTTCTAAATTAAATCCACCTAATGACAGAGCTTGATTTAAATTAGAAAGGTTGTTGCTTAATTGATGATTAAAGTTTTCAAAGGAATTTAAACTTTCAATTTTAACTTTTTCTTTATCCTCAAATTTCATATCACTTGATTTAAAAGAACCATTAACAAGAATAATATGATTGTGTTCAAAGTCGTCTATTAATTTAATTTGCTTATCAAATTTAAAGTCATTGTTGTTAACGATCTTTTTAAAATTTTTACTAATAATTGAGTTGAGGTCGGTAAATTTCCAATTTTCATCTTTTTTATTTGGAAGTCCTGCATCTAAGAATAGTTTAAGCTTTTCTTTTCTATCTAATAACTCTTTTTCAGAGGAACTATCTATTTTTTCTAAATCAAAATTAAATATTTGCTCCATTATTTTAAATTTTCATAACCTGTTTTTTCTAATTCCTGGCCTAAATCAGCACACCCTGTTTTAACAATTTTACCTTTTGATAACACATGAATGAAATCTGGCTTTATGTAATCAAGTAATCTTTGGTAGTGAGTAATAATTAAAAAAGCATTATTTTTATTTTTATGAGAATTTACCCCATCTGCAACAATTCTTAGCGCGTCTATATCTAAACCAGAGTCAGTTTCATCTAAAATAGCTAATTTAGGTTCTAAAAGTTTCATTTGAAGTATTTCATTTTTTTTTTTTTCGCCACCTGAGAATCCAACATTTAATTGTCTAGACAGAAACTTTTCATCAATATTTAGCTCTGAGGCTTTTTTTTTAATAAGTTTCAAGAGAGATAGAGTATCTAATTCCTTTTCGCCTTTTGCTTTTCTAATTGTATTTAAAGATGTTTTTAAAAAATTAGTTGTGTTTACTCCTGGTATTTCTAAAGGGTACTGGAATGCCAGAAATATGCCTTTTTGTGCTCTTTCTTCTACAGGAATATTTTCAAGATCTTTACCCTCATATTTTAAACTTCCACTTATCTCGTAACCATTCTTTCCTGACAATATATTAGCCAAAGTACTTTTTCCCGATCCGTTTGGACCCATAATTGCATGAACTTCTCCTGGTTTTATTTTTAAATTTAAACCATTTAAAATAGATTTATCATTGACTGATGCTTTTAAATTTTCTAGCTGGAGCATTATCCGACGCTCCCCTCTAAACTAATAGATACCAATTTTTGAGCTTCAACTGCGAATTCCATAGGTAATTGTTGCAAAACTTCTTTGCAAAAACCATTTACTATTAAACTTACGGCTTCCTCTTGATCGAGTCCTCTTTGGTTGCAATAAAATAATTGATCCTCATTAATTTTTGAAGTGGTAGCTTCATGCTCTACGGTTGAAGAAGAGTTTTTATTTTTAATATAAGGCACTGTGTGAGCGCCACACTTATTACCCATTAATAATGAGTCGCATTGAGTATAATTTCGAGAGTTCAGAGCTCTCGCTCCTATATCCACAAGCCCTCTATATGTATTATCAGCTTTACCTGCAGAAATACCTTTAGAGATAATCTTACTCTTAGTATTTTTACCTAAATGAATCATTTTTGTTCCAGTATCAGCCTTTTGGTGGTTATTTGTAATTGCTATAGAGTAAAATTCTCCTACAGAATTATCTCCTTGTAAAATACAACTAGGATATTTCCATGTAATTGCAGATCCAGTTTCAACTTGTGTCCATGAAATTTTAGAATTTTTTCCTCTACAAGCTCCTCTTTTAGTTACGAAATTATAAATTCCTCCAACACCATCCTTGTCTCCCGGATACCAGTTCTGTACAGTAGAATATTTAATTTCTGCATCATCTAAAGCAACTAATTCTACATTAGCTGCATGTAATTGATTTTCATCTCTCATCGGAGCTGTACAACCTTCTAAATAACTTACATAACTACCTTTATCAGCAATTATAAGAGTTCTTTCGAATTGACCTGTTTCAGAAGCATTAATCCTAAAATAAGTAGAAAGCTCCATGGGGCATCTAGTATTTGGTGGAATATAAACAAAAGATCCATCAGTAAAAACTGCAGAATTAAGGGTAGCAAAATAGTGGTCACTAATTGGTATAACAGAACCAAGATATTTTTTTACTAAATCTGGATGTTTTTGAATTGCTTCAGATATAGGACAAAAAATTATCCCTTTTTTGTCAAGCTCGCCTTTAAAAGTTGTCGCTACTGACACCGAGTCGAAAACTGCATCAACTGCAACTCCACTTAATTTTTTTTGTTCATTTAAAGGTATTCCAAGTTTATTGTAGGTTTCAATTAGTTTTGGATCTACTTCATCTAAACTTTTAGGCTTATCCGCCATGCTTTTAGGAGCTGAATAATAATATAGATTTTGATAATCAATTTTTGGATACTTTGGTTTCTGCCAATTAGGCTCTTTTAATACTTTAAGTCTATTAAAAGCTTTTAATCTCCACTCTAGCATCCATTTAGGCTCTTTTTTAATTTTCGAAATAAATTTTATAGTTTGTTCCGAAAGTCCTTTTGGAGCTTTAATATTTTCAATATCAGTAGTAAAACCGTATTTATATTCTTGATTTTTCAGTTCTTCACTTTTCATTGTTATTTCTAGTTACCTTTTGTTAAGTCCTGTAATTTTACTTTTTCAAAAAATCCATTGATATGTTGGTCTAGTTGATCCCATAAATTATGAGTAATGCATTTAGTTGCTTTATTATTACATCCTTTCTTAGAATTTTTTTTACAATTAAGTGTTTTTACTTCTTCATCTACAGCGTGAATTATATTAGATAATTTAATTTCAGATGCTGGCTTTTCTAAAATATATCCACCACTAGCTCCTCTTGAGCTTCTAACTAGTTTTTTACTTTTAAGTAATAAAAAAATTTGTTCTAAGTACGCCAAAGAAATATTCTGTCTGGCAGATATTTCTGTTAGACTGATAGGCCCGTTATTAGCATTAGACGCTAAGTCAGCCATAGCCATTACTGCATATCGTCCTTTATTAGTTAGCTTCATAATTAAGTGTTGTAATATAACAGTTTTGAGAGAATTCCTACCTATTTGGTCAGGATTAAAAAAAAAAATTTGTCGCGTTAAAACATGTTATAAATCTATACTTTTTTTTTTAATAATAATCATTATCAATAATGAAACCTAAAAGTTTAGAAATTTTTATACCAGGGCCGGCGGGAAGACTAGAGGCAAAGTATTATAAAAATCCAAAATTTGGTTCCCCGGTTGCAATAGTTTTACATCCTCATCCTCAGTATGGTGGGACAATGAACAACAAGATAGTTCAACTAATGTATAATATTTTTCAAAATAATGGATTTTCAGTAATTAAAGTTAATTTTAGAGGAGTGGGAAAAAGTGATGGAGTTTTTGACAATGGTCAAGGAGAACTATCAGATGCTGCAGCTGCTTTGGATTGGATTGAGAGACAAAACTTAGATTATAGCCAGTGTTGGGTCTCCGGATTTTCATTTGGCTCATTGATATGTATGCAACTTATTATGCGAAGACCAGAAGTAAATCATTTCATTGCTGTATCTCCCCAGCCAAATGTATATGATTTTTCATTTTTAGCCCCTTGCCCTACTTCTGGACAAGTAATTTATAGTGACAATGATGAACTAGTGACGAGAGATAGTATTATAGATTTAGATAATAGAATTAAAAGCCAGAAAGGTGTTGATGTGCCATTTGCAAAAATAAAAAACTCTAACCATTTTTTTAGAAATAAAGAAAAGGAGCTTGTTACAGAAGTTGAAAAATATATAAAAGAAAAAACTGCGCTTATCTAAAATAAATAATTTTTCCGCCTGTTGTAGGACTGGAGCATCCAGTGGTCTCCGGATATGAAATAGGAAGCTGTTTTATTGACCTGACAGCAAGAAAGGCAAATGCTTGGGATTCCACAAAGTCACCGTTAATTCCATAATTGTCTATAGACTGAATAATAATATTATGAGATAAATTTTCTTTTATCTTTTTAATTAAAAATTGATTTTTTCTACCACCTCCACAAATTAAAATTTTTGAGATCATTACATTTTTTTCTAAAAATAATTGTTCTAAACCTTCTCCAATTAATTTAGCTGTAAAGTCTGTTAATGTACTAGCACCATCCTCTAAGGAAAGCCCCCTAGCAAATGAAACATCAAAATCATTAACATCTAATGAAAAAGAATTTTGATTTGGTCTATTAGAAAATAGATCGATTGCTTGTTCAAGAATAATTTCATTTTTGTTACCCCTTTCAGCAAGTAACCCATCTAAATCAAATTTTTTTTCTGAGTTTTTTCTAATCCAGCTATCAATTAAACAATTTCCTGGGCCAATATCCCGACTAATTAAACTTACAGAGCCTGGTTTTTTTTTTTTTATAATCGAGACGTTCGATATCCCTCCTATATTTAGAATACAGAGTGGTAAATCAATTTTTTTTTGTACTGTAATCATTTCATGAAATATTGGTGTTAAGGGTGCACCCTCCCCACCATTTTCGATATCATTTTGCCTGAAATCATAAACAATATCTTTTTTAGCTAATTGAGATAAAAGTTGTCCATCGCCAATTTGTTTTGAGATTTTATTTTGAGGACTATGAAGAATGGTTTGGCCATGAAACCCTATAATTTCAATATTATTTTTTTTGTTTAACTCTTTAAATATTTTAGCGTGAAACAAAGTAATATTTCTCTCTAATTCTTTTAGTTCTTTATTTAATTTCTCTAAATCTTTTGTATTTTGAATCTTTTCTTTCAAACTATGAATATTGCAATACATGTCGTTGTCATACTCAAAATATTTATCTTTAATTACTTCAAATTTAGTATTTCCGTCAGATAGTATAATTGATGCATCAACCCCGTCTCCAGAAGTACCGCTCATTAGCCCTAAAGATGTGTATTCTTTATTCATATTTTTATTTATTTATAATATTTTTTGTATAATAGTGGATTAAACAAATTGTTCTATGAAAAATGCTTTTTTGTCAGAAATGCAGTCTAGAGGTTATTTAAATCAATGCACAGATTTAAATAAATTAAGTGATAAATGTAATAAACAATCAATTTCTGCTTATATAGGATTTGATTGTACCGCAAGTAGTCTTCATGTTGGAAGTTTGTTACAAATAATGGTTTTGAGATTAATGCAAAAACATGGGCACCGTCCAATAGTTCTATTGGGTGGTGGTACAACTTTAATCGGAGATCCTTCTGGAAAAGATGCAACTAGAAAAATTTTAGAAAAAAAAATAATAAAAAAAAATATTCAAAATATTAAAAAAATCTTTAATAAAATATTAGATCATAAGAATAAAAATACAAAGCCAATTTTTGTAGATAATTATGATTGGTTGTCAAAATTAAATTTTATAGAATTTTTAAGAAAGATAGGTAGTCACTTTACTATAAATAAAATGTTAGCCTTTGAAAGTATTAAACTAAGGTTAGAAAGAGAACAGTCTTTAAGCTATATGGAATTTAATTATATGATTTTACAAGCATACGATTTCTATAAGTTATTTGAAAAAAAAAATTGTGTTTTACAAATAGGGGGTTCAGATCAATGGGGAAATATTGTTAGTGGTGTTGATCTTATAAGAAGAATTCTGAAACAGGAGTCCTTCGGTTTAACTACTCCACTTATCACTTTATCATCAGGAGTAAAAATGGGTAAAACTGAAAAGGGAGCAGTTTGGTTAAATGAAAACTTATTCTCAGCATATGATTATTGGCAGTTTTGGAGAAATACAGATGATAAAGATATAAAAAGATTTTTAAATTTTTTTACAGAAATTGATGTTGAAGAAATTGACAGATTAATTCAAAATGAAAAAAACGTTAATAAATTAAAAATATTACTCGCTAACGAAGCTACCAAAATACTGCATGGTAATGTTGCCTCTTTAAATGCTGAAAAAACAGCAAAAGAAACATTTAAGGGTGGAGTTGGAGCGAATCTTCCTGAATTTAAATTAAAAAGAACTCTTATAATAAAAGGTATAAAGATATTAGATTTATTATCAGATAATAAAATTATGTCCTCTAAAAGTGATGTAAGAAGAGCTATCAAAAGTAATGCTTTAAAAATTAATAATCAACTTTTAAAAGATGAGAACAAAATAGTTAATATTGAGGACTTTAATAATGATAAAAATTTGAAAATTTCTTTTGGAAAGAAAAAGCATTATATTTTTAAAATTGTTTAATTTTTTTTACTTTTTTCTAAAGCTCTAGAAATAAAACGTGGAGTTAAAGTTTTAATTGGGTTTATGCTTGTTTTAATTTGGCCAGGCTTACCCTTTATTTTAAAACTAACCCCAAACAATCCTTCTCCAACCTCTTGCGGAATAATTATATTTCCAATAACTGGAATTTTAGATAGTAATTTATTTAAGTTTTTTGCTGGAACCAAAGTACCACGTAAACTTATTAGGCCTTTTTCTTCTTTATATCCCTCCATCAAAACAGAAATACTTGGTCCAACCGCATATAATTCATCTAATTTCAAAAAACCTTTAGTATTTGTCATCTTAATTTCCATTTTATCAAATGATAGTCCATCACCTTCTGCTAAATCAGCTAAACCTCCAAAATCAGCTAAGGAAAGCAATTTTACCACTCCGGGTGCCTCGACTACTTTAAAATTATCTATTACTAGTTTAGAAAATGATGAATTATCTTCAATTACAGATGAAAAGTTTAGAACTCCTTTGGTTAAGCCTTTAAAAAAACTATACTCGGAAAGTAAAGGTTGGGGTAAATCAGAATAAACTTCTAAAAATTTTTTTTTATTTTTTAAATCACTTTTAAGTGAAATATCCAAATATTTATTATTTCCAAAATCTCCTTTAGATGAAATTTTTACAAATTCACCGTTATTTATCACTCCAATCAATTTAAAATTTTTTAGTTTTTGTGAAAGCGGTGTAGAAATATTTTCTATGTCTATTTCAATTTTTTTATTAACATTTTTCAAAATATTTGAACCTTTTTTTTTGTTATTTAAAAGTTTATTTATATTTTGTGCATCATAGTAACTTCCAATAATTTCTATTTTATTTCCGAAATTCAAGATAAAGTTATTTTTTTGTTTTTTCTCTTTAAATGTTTTTACTTTAATTTTATCAACTGATATCAATTTTTCGTTTTTAATTTTAAGATTATCTATTTCAATAAAATTACTACTTTCTTGAAATTTAAATTTTTTTATATTTAATAAATCTTTATTTTTTTCAAACAATAATGAGATATTTACATTTTTATCCAGGGGTTTTTTATAGTTAATAACATCCAATTCTAATTCTTCTGCAAATTGAAAAGTTAACTCTGTATTTGATTTTTCATCAGAAAAAATATTTTTAATCTTAAAATCTTGAAATAATTTATCGTTAAAACTATATAAACCTGATGCCTCAATAATATTTTTTTTATCTGAACTAAATCTAGTGTTTAATTGTGAGTCTTTAAAATAAACATCTTTAATTTCTTTTTTTAAGATTTGATTTTCAATAGAATTCTGAAATTTAATTTTTAAACTCTCTAGCTTACCTTTGTTCTTATATGAAAAATTAGTTAATTTGAACGTTTTATCAAAAGTTACATCTAAAAAATGTTCAAGATTAGCCTCTAAATAAGTTTGTGAATTTACAAACTTTAAATTTTTAAAAAATTTTGAATAATTTTCAATATTTTTTCCATTAAGATTTATTTCAGTCAAAAAATCTGATTTTAGATTTATCTCCTCATCTCTTTTAATGTATAAGTTCCCATTTTTCAAAATTATTCCATTTGCATAGCTATTAATATTTTTGATTAATATATCTGATGAGTCCGAAAAAAAATTAAAATTAGTGTCTTTCAAATTTAAATTATCGTAAATTAAAGCTTCCATTTCTTTTACTTCTCCAGAAGTAATATAATTTTTTACTTTTTGGTCTTCATCTATATATAGTTCAATTCTGGCACTAATTTTACCTCTTTTTACTTTATTGCTGACAAAACTGTTTAAATTTGACGGCTTTGTTTTTAAAATTATCTTCTGCAACTGTTTTAAATTTATCTCTTTTAAATCAATATAAACTTTTTCAATTATAGTTTCCGATTTCAAAAGCGAAGGTAAATTTAAATAAGCTTTTACATTTTTAACTGGTATATCTTGATCAAAATAAATTATTTTAGGATTTGATGTTTCTAAAAACAAACTAAAATTTTTAATATCAATTTTAAATTTAATTTTATCTATCTTTAACAAAATTTTTTTATCATTTTTATTTATTCTATCTGCTATAATTTCGTTAAATCTTTTAGTTTCATAACCTGAGGTAGACAAAATTGATAACAGTATGATTAATATAAAAAATATTAATATAAAAAAATTCAGTAATATTCTTTTCATTATTTATTTATAATCCCTGCTTCTATAAACTGATCTATATTTCCATTTAAAACATCAGTTGGGTTGGTATTTTCTACCTTATTTCTTAAATCTTTTACAAGTTGATATGGTTGAAGTACATAAGATCTGATTTGATGCCCCCAGCCAATATCTGTTTTGGAACTTAATTGTTTTTTATTTTCCGCTTCCCTTTTTTGTATCTCGTACTCATAAAGCCTTGCTTTTAACATTTTAAAACATGTTTCCTTATTTTTGTGCTGCGATCTTTCATTCTGACATTGAACAACTATTTTCGTGGGGATATGAGTTATTCTAACTGCACTATCAGTAGTATTAACATGTTGTCCTCCTGCGCCACTCGATCTATAAGTATCTACTCTTAAATCTTTTTCATCTATTTTAATTTTTATATCATCTTCTACTGCAGGGTATACCCACACACTAGCAAAACTTGTATGTCTTCTTGCGCCGCTATCAAAAGGAGATATCCTTACTAGTCTATGCACACCTGACTCTCCTCTCATCAGGCCATAAAGATAGTTACCATTAACTTTAAGCGTAGATGACTTAATCCCTGCTTCTTCTCCTTTATGTTCACTTATAATTTCATAATTAAATTTTTTTTTATCAAACCATTTTAAATACATTCGTCTCAACATATCTGCCCAATCTTGACTTTCCGTGCCTCCAGCTCCAGCATGTATTTCGAGATAAATATCAAAATCGTCGTTCTCTCCAGAAAGAAAACAATTTATTTCATTTTTTTTAATATTATCAGTCAATTGAACAACTTTGTTATAACAGTCGTTCAAAATTTCTTCATTTTTTTCTTCCGACGCTAGTTCGTGCAAATCTTTTAAATTTTTGATTTCTTTTATTGACTTGTCAAATGAGTCTAAAATGTTTTCGTAAATTTTTTTCTCTCTTACAGTTTTTTTTACCTTAATTTTATCTTTCCAGAAGTTTTCTTCAGTAAGAATTTTTTCTATTTTTTCTAACTTAAGCTTGATTTTATTTTTTTCAAAGATACCCCCTTATATTATTAAGAGTTTTCTCTGCAAGTGTAATTTTATTATCAAAGTTTTGCATTAGTAAAATTGTCTATATTTTATTAGTTTATCATAAGAACTTATCGATATTAATTTGTTATTATCTATGTTGTTAATATCTTTTTCTTTCAAAGCTTCGATTATTGTATTTTTGTTACCTAATGATGATTTTATACCAGTATCATAATTTAATGACGTTAAATATATTCCTTCGGGAATTTCGAAATCTTTAAAATCTTCTTTATAAAGAGTATTTTTAATAAATTCTTTGAAAATTGGTAAAGCAGCTTTAGAACCAGTTTCATATTTACCAAGCGTTTTTGGGCTATCAAAACCCACATATACACCAACTACTAAATTTGAAGTATAGCCTATAAACCAAGCATCAAAATTATTGTTAGTCGTACCAGTTTTACCCGCAATTGGAACTTTTAAATCTTTAAGTTTTTTTCCTGTTCCTCTTTTAACTACTCCCTCTAAAATTGAAGTCATTTGATAAGCTGTTTCTTTGCTAAATACTTTAGTTTCGTCGTGCTTTATTAGGGGTAGTTTTTCTGAATTATTTAAAAATCTATCGCAGCCTAAACATTTTTTGTTATTCAATTTGAAAATTGTTTTTCCTCTTCTATCCTGTATTCTGGAAATTAAATTAGGATCTATTTTTTTTCCACCGTTTACAAATGAAGCATAAGCTGATGTCAAATTTATCAATGATGTTTCTGCTGATCCAAGTGAAACTGAGAGAAGTTCCGGAATATCATCATAAATTTCTAATTTGTTCGATAAGTCCAATATCTTATTTAACCCTAATGTTTTAGCTATTCTTACGGTCATTAAGTTTCTAGAATATTCAATTCCTTTTCTTAAAGTTGTAGGGCCATAAAACTTTTTTCCATAATTTTCAGGTTTCCAATCTTTAAGTCCCACTCCTTGACTTTCTACAAATGGAGCATCTAAAATAATTGAATTAGGCGAATATCCACTTTCTAAAGCCGCAGCGTAAACAATTGGTTTAAAAGCAGAGCCTGGCTGTCTTTTTGCTTGGGTTACTCTATTAAACTCACTTGATCTAAAATTAAAACCACCAACAAGAGCTTTTACATCTCCAGAGTAAGGGTCAATAGCAACTATTCCCCCATTAACTTTTGGATATTGTTTTAAATTCCAATTTTTATTTTCTTTTTTAACAAAAATGATGTCCCCAACATTAAATTTATCAATTATTTTTTTTTTACCTGGCAATGCCCATTTAAGTTGCTGAAAACTAATTTTTCCTCTTTGCTCTTTCAAAGTCAAAAATTTTATATGGTTTTCTTCAACAGCAGTGATTTCTCCAATTTTCCAATTTAGTGTTGGATCTAGTTTAATATTTTCTATTTTTTTTTTCCAATTATTATCCGTAAATTTATTTGTTATAGATCCTCTCCACCCATGTCTTTTGTCGTAAGTCTCTATTCCGTTTCTTAGAGATTTAATTGCTTGAATTTGATAGTTGATATTAAGAGGTGTTCTAATTGACAACCCCTCTGAGTAAAGTTTTTTAAAACCATACTTTTCTTTAATTGATCTTCTTACCTCTTCAGTATAGGAATTTGCCTCATTTACGATTTCTATTTTTCTTCTTTTTAACTTAATTGGAGTATTTTTAAAAACTTCTAATTTTTTTTGGGTAATATAATTATTGCTTTCAAGATTATTTAAAACCAAATTTCTTCTAAATTTTGCTGTATCATAATATTTATAAGGATCATATTTACTAGGTGCTTTTGGTAATGCTGCTAAAAGAGCTGCTTCAGGATAGTTTAAATCTTTAACTGATTTATCAAAATATTCCAAACTAGCTGCAGCAATTCCGTATGTTCCTTGACCCAAATAAATTTGATTTAAATAAAGTTCCAGAATTCTTTCTTTAGAGTACGCTCGCTCAATCCTAAAAGCTAAAATTGCCTCTTTTATTTTTCTATTTATAGAAACTTCGTTAGTTAAAAGAAAATTTTTTGCAACTTGCTGTGTAATTGTAGATGCTCCCTCTAGTCTTTTATTTTCATTTAAATTTTTGAGATTTTTAAATAAAGCTCTTAAAATGCCCTTAGCATCTACTCCTGGGTGGTTAAAAAAATTTTTGTCTTCAGCTGATAAAAATGAGTTAATAATTTTTTTTGGTACTGACTCATATGGAATAAACAATCTTTTTTCTAAAGCATATTCTGCTATCAATTTACCATTATCTGAATAAACTCTACTTGAAATTGGAGGCTGATATGTTGAAAGTTTTTTGTAATCAGGCAACCCAATACTAAAATACCAAAGAGTAGATAATGAAAGAAATATTGCAACTATAAGAAATATTATAAAAAATTTAGCCGAAAAATTTAAAAATTTGATCATCTGTTATCATGTAATGTATCAAATTTGGCCATCTTAGGGCATGAGAAATTATAATGAGTGCAATTATTGAAAAATTGTATAGAGTATAAAAATGTTAAAATTCAAAGTTTTTAAACTTATTACATCAAAAGGAATTCAATCAAAATGGAGAAAAATTTATATATCGATGCCTCGCATCCAAATGAAACACGCATTGTACTCAAGTCAAACTCATCAATTGAGGAATATGAGTTTGAAGATAAAAATAAGCTAAATTTTAAAAATAATATTTATCTTGGAACAATAAGTAGAGTAGAACCCTCTCTACAAGCAGCTTTTGTTAATTTTGGTAGAATAAAACATGGATTTTTAGCATTTAACGACATCCAGTCAGATTATTATCAAATACCTTTGGAAGATAAGGATAAAATTAGAGACGCTGAAGAGAAGATAAGAGAAAATCTTAAAAATAAAAATCTCGATGAAATTACAAGCGAAAAAAATAAAAATTCTACCTCCTCTCAAAGTGAAGAAGACAAAACTACAATTAAAAATGATGATGAAATAAAAAAAGAATATAGAGAAGAGCTTAAAATATCATATGGTTTAAAAAAGTACAAAATACAGGAAGTTATTAAACCTGGCCAAGTAATTTTGATTCAAGTTATCAAAGAAGAGAGAGGACAAAAGGGAGCTGCTTTAACAACATTTATTTCTTTGGCCGGTAAATATATGGTTTTAATGCCTAACACACCCAAAGGGGGAGGTATTTCTAGAAAAATCTTTAATTCTAATGATAGGCAAAAAATAAGAGAGATATTAAATCAGATTGAAATTCCAAAGAGTATGGGAGTGATTGTCAGGACTGCCGGAGCAAATAAAACAAAAAATGAAATAGAAAAAGATTTTCAAAATACATTAAAAACTTGGGAAGAAATAAGAGATAACGCACTAAACTCAAACGCTCCATCTTTAGTTTATGAAGAGGGGGACATTATAAAACGTACAATAAGAGACACGTACGATAACGAAACTAAAAATGTTTATATCGATGGAAACGAAGCCTATCAGAAAGCAAAAAAATTCATGAAGGAGTTAATGCCAAAAAATGTAAAAAATATAAAAAAATACAGAGGAAAAATTCCTCTCTTTCATGACGCTAATATAGAAAAAGAATTAAATAATATATTTGAACCAACGGTAAAACTAAAATCAGGGGGATACTTAGTAATAAACCCTACTGAAGCATTAGTCGCTATTGATATTAACTCTGGACAATCGACAAAACAATCCAATATTGAAAAAACAGCTTTGAATACTAATCTAGAAGCAGCCGAAGAGATATGTCGTCAAATAAAGTTAAGAGATTTATCAGGTTTAATAGTTATAGATTTTATCGATATGATGAATTTTTATAATAGAAGAAGCGTAGAAAAAAAAATGAGAGAAAGCATTAGAAGAGATAGAGCTCGGATTCAAGTTGGAAGAATTAGTAATTTTGGTTTATTAGAGATGACCAGACAAAGATTGAGAGAAGCCTCTATAAGTTGGGAAACTATTTTATCTTTGAAATCTTTCGCTCAGAAAATAATTAAAAAAATTGAACTATTGGCATTTAACAATAAAGTTAAAATAATAAAAGCTTATGTCCCTGAAAAAGTAAAACTTTATATAGATAATAAGCTTTCTAAAGAAATTGAATATTTCGAAAAAAAATATTCATTTAAAATAAATTTTTTACCAGATGCGAAACTAATCATACCAGAGTACAGAATTGATCTTTTAAATAAGTCAAAGAAAATTATAAATTCTTATGAAAAAATTGATAAAATAGATGAACTTAAAGAAAACAAAGATCAAATTAAGAAAAAAACAGAAATTAAAGGAGAAAGTAAAATACTAGCAAAAAAATCTAAAAAAACTAAAAATTTAAAAAAAAAATTGAAAAAACCAAGAACTTTGTGGGTCAGACGTAAAAAAAAAAGTTAGATTAAACCTTTTATGGGTGAACTTGGGCTAGCTAAATTTTTTTTTTTCATACGCCCCGCTAAAAAAGAGTCTCTTCCTGATATCACAGCATTTTTAAAAGCTTTAGCCATTTTTATTGGGTCCTTAGAATTTGCGATAGCACTATTTATTAAAACTCCAGCACAACCCATTTCCATAGCTATTGTGGCATCTGATGCGGTTCCAATTCCAGCATCTATAATCACTGGAACTTTTGATTGTTTAATTATTAAAGAAATATTTATCTTATTTTGTATTCCAAGTCCTGAGCCTATCGGTGAAGCTAAGGGCATAATTGCAGAAGCACCGACATCCTCTAATTTTTTTGCTAGTAAAGGATCATCAGTACAGTAAACCATCACTTTAAAACCCTCTTTAACTAAAACTCTAGTTGATTTAATAGTCTCTATCATATTGGGATATAAAGTTTTTTTATCGCCTAGAACCTCTAATTTTACTAGTTTCCATCCACCCATTGTTCTTGCCAGTCTAAGAGTTCTTAAAGCTTCCTCAGAGGTAAAACATCCTGCGGTATTAGGTAAATAAATTATTTTTTTTGGATTCAAATAATCGGTTAGCATTGGTTTTTTTTTATCAAGTATATTTACTCTTCTTACTGCCACAGTTACCATATCAGCTCCGGACTCTTTTACCGCTTTAGCAGTCTCACCAAAACTTTTGTACTTTCCTGTCCCTACTATTAAACGAGACTTAAGTTTATATTTGTATATTTTTAAAAGATCTTTTTGCATATTATCCGCCGCCTATAAAGTAAACTACTTCTAATATATCTTTATTTTTTAATAATCTTTTTTATAATTTAATTTTTGGATTATTGTTCCATTGTATTCTATTGCTACTTTTTTATCATTAAGCCTATACTTTTTTAGGATATCATAAATACTAGTTTTAGGCTTAATGCTAATTTTTTTGCCATTTAACAGTATTTTTGCCATAATTGAGCTCACTAACTAATTTATAAAACTTATAATGCATAAAATTATAATTCTCAATGGACCAAATCTCAACCTATTAGGTGAAAGAGAAAAAGATAAATATGGAAACATAACATTAAAAGATATTGAAAAAAATTGTAACGATTTTTCAGAAAAAAACGATATTAAAATTACTTTTTTTCAATCAAATGAAGAGGGTAAATTAGTCGACGAAATTCAAAAATCAAGACAAGAACAACATGGTATGATTATAAATGCGGGGGGTTATACACATACATCAGTAGCCATCCATGATGCATTGAAAATACTTAAAATACCTATAATTGAATTACATATAACTAATATTTACAACAGGGAAGATTTCAGGCATAAATCTTTGATTAGTAAAATTGCTAAAAGTGTATTATGTGGCTTCGGTTCTAATGGGTATATAATAGCGTTGGAAGCAATGAAAAATTATTTAAAAAATGAAAATAAATAAAAAATTAATTGAAGAACTTGTAAAACACCTAGCAGAATTTAACTTAACAGAACTAGAGTACCAAGAGGGACAAACTAGGATTAAAGTTTCTAAAGCCTCCAAAGGAGTAGAACAAATCACAACTTCTGCAATTGTGTCACCCAACAAATCTGTATTAAGTAAATCAGAAGACGGGGATGGAATAAGAATAAAATCTCCTATCATAGGTACTGCTTATCTAGCTTCAGAACCAGGTGGGAAAAAATTTGTTGAAGTTGGAGATAAAATAAAAAAAGGTCAGACTATAATGATAGTTGAAGCTATGAAAACTATGAACCATGTTCCTTCAACAAATGATGGTATTGTTAAAAAAGTTTTAGTTAATGATGGTCAACCGGTTGAATTTGGTCAACCATTAATTGTTCTTAAGTAAATCAAAATGTTTAAAAAAGTTTTAATAGCTAACAGAGGTGAAATTGCTGTAAGAATTATAAGGGCCTGTAAAGAGTGGGGAATCGGAACAGTGGCTATTCACTCAGATGTTGATTCTGACTCCATGCACGTCAGACTAGCAGATGAAAGTGTATGCGTGGGATCTCACCAACCGCAAAATAGTTATCTTAATATTTCTTCAATTATGTCAGCGGTAGATTTGACAGGAGCTGAAGCAATACACCCTGGTTATGGTTTTTTATCAGAAAACGCTAAGTTTGCAGAAGTAGTAAGCAAGCATGGAATTAAGTTTGTTGGCCCAAGCGCAGATATTATTTCAAAAATGGGTGATAAAATTCAAGCAAAAAAAATAGCAAAAAAATTTGGATTACCAATAATAGAAGGGTCAGAGGGAGGAGTGAAATCTTTATCAGAGGCGAAAACAGTGTGTAGAGAAATAGGTTTTCCTGTTTTGATTAAGGCCGCTGGAGGAGGCGGTGGCAAAGGAATGAAAATTGTAGAAAGGGAGGATCAACTAGAAAATCTTTATCTTACAGCAAAAAGTGAAGCAAAGAAATATTTTGGAAATGATGAATTATATATAGAAAAATATTTTAAAAACCCTAGACATATTGAAGTTCAGATTATGTCAGGAAAAAATAAAACTATTCATCTTGGAGAAAGAGATTGCTCTGTTCAAAGACGACACCAAAAATTGATAGAGGAAACGCCAAGCCCTGTTCTAACAAATGAGCAAAGAAAAAATTTACTGGAAAAAACTGTAAAAATGGTTGAACAAATTGGTTATGAGGGAGCTGGAACTGTTGAATTCATTTATGAGGATGGAAAGTTTTACTTTTTAGAAATGAATACCAGAGTTCAAGTTGAGCATCCAGTAACAGAGGTCCAAACAGGAATAGACATTGTAAAAGAGCAATTGTGGATTGCGTTTACGGGCGATACAGCTTTGAAACAAACAGATATAGATCCAAGAGGACATTCAATTGAATGTAGAATTAATGCAGAAAACCCTGCTTTAGATTTTCAACCAAGTCCTGGCATTATAAAAGTTTGTCATCAACCTTCGGGGTTTAGAACTCGCGTTGATGGTTCAATTTTTCAGGGATGTAAAATTACTCCTTATTATGACAGTTTAATTGCTAAAGTAATCTGTAAAGGAAGAAATAGATCTGAAGCTATACAAAGAACTTTGCGGTCTTTGGATGAATTTGTTTTAGAAGGAATAACAACTACAATTGATTTGCACAAAAAAATTCTAAATCATCAAAAATTTATCAAATCTGATTTCGATACAAATTGGCTAGCTAAAGAGAAATTTTACTAAACATTCGTGCAATAAACTAATTGCAGGTCGTAAATTGCGTGGTCGAATGGGGCTAGTGAAGGATCAGAAGAAAAAGTCCATCCGTTAAAAATAAATACTTTTTCGTTTTCACTTTCTGAAAGATCTTTCACTTGTAGGTATGCAACATTGTCAGTTTTATTATTTGACTCAAATTTTCCACATTTTAAAACTTTAATTTCTAGTGGGCCAAATTTTTTTGACTCACCTAAATTGATTGTAATCTCTGAAGTTTTCGCGGTAATCTTATCTAAACCAATAAATGTTGCACTCAATGATTTATTTTCTTTTAAAATTGTTTTTTTGCTCTTAATTTTTTCACTATTTATCTCCTCTTTAGAAATTGTTTCTTCTTCTTCAAAACTTGGTTTTAATTCATTAAGGTTAATTAATGGTGAACTTAAAACTTTTTCATTAGATTGAGAGTGAAAAAAATTAAAAAATATGAAAAATATTATTAATAAAAAAAATTTACTTCCAGGTTTCATATTTCTTTAAATTATTTTCTTTTTTTATTCTTGTTGGTTTGTATGCCTCTATTGTTCCAGTTTTATTTTCTGCATGTTTTTTTTGCCAAATATATTTTTTTTCATTTTGCATTGGAATTTTGTCATTCGTATGGTGAATCCATAAATACCAATCTGAAGAAATTTTAGTAGCTTCAATATTATCTGCGTAAATAACCCATCTTTCATCTTGTTTATTTGTATAGTATTTATTACCAAATTCATCTTTGCCCACAAATTTTCCAAAAAATAATGTTTTAAGAAAGGTTCCGAAAGTAAGCCTATTCCACCAAGTAAAAAAAATTTTTAAAATCATAAATATTTTTTAAATCCACACACCTAATAAGTGTATAATTATATATATCAGATGCTCAGTAATTTTGCTATAAAAGATTACTAATAAGATTCCTTTTCAAAAAAAATGAAAAAATTTATTGTAGAAACTTACTATACCTGCACTTTCAAAACAGTTCATACTTTGAATGATTTAAACGATAAAGAATTATCAAAAATTGATAATAGGACTGACGGAGAAGTTGAGGTTATCGATGTAAAACTCAACAATAGAAAAACTAAGAAAATTGGTGACAAAAAAGTTGTTTCTGCAAAAAGTAAAAAAGATGAATCTCTTCTTTCAACACCAGTTTCTAAAGAAGTAATTAATAAAACAAATGTATTAAAAACTAATAAGAGCTTAAATAATAAAAATACTTCTAATTCTAGATTTAAAATGCCTGATCGTAGAAAAGGTTATATTCAAAAAGCTCAAATAGGAGATCATAAAGTATATTTGCACACTGGTGAATATAATGATGGTAAAATAGGTGAAATTTTTATTGATACAAATAAAGAAGGCGAATTAGTTAAAGCCATGATGAATAATTTCGCTATAGCCATATCTTTGGGACTTCAATATGGAGTTCCTTTAGATGAGTATGTTGACGCTTTTATTGACACTAAGTTTGAGCCTTCTGGTAATGTACTGGGAAATGATAGAATTTTAAGTGCATCTTCTATACTTGATTATGTATTTAGAGAGCTTGCAATATCTTATTTAGGAAAAGAGGAGTTAGCACACACTCCTAGTATAGCTAGCACAAAAGATCTAACAAATGATACAACAGATGATAAATTTCTTAAGATTGTTAAAAATATAACTTCTAAAGGTTTTGTAAGAAGCAATTATGAGGAAAAATTAGTTGATCTCTCAGATGTAAGAATAAATTTAAAATCTAAAAACTAATCTTTTTTACCGTCTAATTTAATTCCCAATTCTTTAAGTTGTTTGTTATCAACTTCCGATGGTGCTTTCATCATTAAATCTTGAGCATTTTGATTCATTGGAAAAAGAGTTACCTCTCTAATATTCTTTTCATTGGCTAGTAACATTACAATTCTATCAATCCCAGGAGCTATTCCTCCATGCGGAGGAGCCCCATAACTAAGGGCATTTAACATGCCACTAAATTTTTCATCTACCTGTTTTTTATCATATCCTGCTACTGAAAAAAGTTTATACATTAATTCTGGAATATGGTTCCTTATAGCTCCTGAGGACAATTCTACTCCATTACAAACAATATCGTACTGGTACGCTTTGATTTTCAAAGGGTTCTTAAAATCTAACTCACCTATTTCACCTTGAGGCATTGAAAATGGGTTATGACTAAATTTGATCTTTTTTGTTTGTTCGTCAATTTCATACATCGGATAATCAACAATCCAACAGAAAGCAAATTGATCTTCATTTATCAATTTTAGATCTCTAGCAATTTTATCTCTTGCCAAAGATAGAATTTTTTCAATTTCTTTTTCTTTACCACAAGATAGGAATATACTATCACCAATATCAGCTCCACAAACTCTCATTATTTTTTTAAGAGACTCTTCGCTAAAAAATTTGCCAACTGGACCTTTGCCACTAATTTGTTCATTTTTTTCGATAGAAAAATAAGCCAATCCAGAAGCACCCTGTTCTTTAGCCCATTTATCAATACTATCAAAAAAACTTCTCGGTTTATTTATAGTATTTTTTGTTACAATACATCTTGAAATAGAGCCAGACTTTACTAATTTTTTAAATATATCAAATTTTACATCTTCACGAGTGAAAATGTTTGTTATATCAAAGATTTGTAGTGGATTTCTTAAATCAGGCTTGTCCGTTCCATATTTTAACATTGCTTCGTTATATGAAATTTTTGGAAATGAATTTGAGGTTATTTTTTTTGAAGAGAATTTTTTGAATAAACTAACCATCAATTTTTCTACTACTTCAAATATATTCTCTTGTTCAACAAAAGCCATTTCTAAATCTAACTGGTAAAATTCTCCGGGACTTCTATCCGCTCTCGCATCTTCATCTCTAAAACAAGGAGCTATTTGAAAATATTTATCAAAACCTGATACCATAATTAATTGTTTAAATTGCTGAGGCGCTTGAGGCAAAGCATAAAATTTTCCAGGATTTAACCTGCTTGGCACTAAAAAATCTCTTGCCCCCTCAGGACTGGAGGAAGTAAGAATTGGAGTCTGATATTCTAGGAAATCCAATTTTTTCATTTCAGATCTTATAAAAGAAATAACTTTCGATCTAAGGATAATATTTTTATGCATTTCATCCCTTCTTAAATCTAAAAATCTATATTTAAGCCTTATATCTTCAGGATAATCTTGTTCGCCAAAAACAGGCATTGGTAATTCTCTAGCTTCCGACAAAACTTTAATTGACTGTATTTCAATTTCTATACTTCCAGTGGTTAAATCGTTGTTTTCAGTTCCTTTTTCTCTCTTTATTACTTTTCCAGAAATTGTTAAAACTGATTCTGGTCTTAATTTTTCAAGTAAAGAGAAAAACTTATTTTTATTTTCTATAACACACTGTGTAAGGCCATAATGATCTCTTAAATCAATAAATAATAAATTTCCATGATCTCTTTTTCTATGTAGCCAACCAGATAAAGAAACTATTTTGCCTACGTCTTTATCAGTTAACTCTGAACAATTATGAGTTCTAAATTTATTCATTATTTAAGTACTTTTTTTATTAAATTAATATTTATCGATTTTCCAGAAGATAAAGATAATTCATCAATTTCTTTTATAAATTTAAACACTTTTTCGTATGATCGTTCAATATTTTTAATGATATAATCAGATACTTTAGGATTTATACCTATTTGTTTATCAGAAAAATATTTAGAAATTATCACCTGTAATAGTTCATCAGTTGGCAGCTCTATACCTAAGCTTACGATACTTTCAATTCTAGACTTTAAATCTTTTAAATGAAAATTAAAGGTTTTAATTGGAAGAATAGAATTTATTACTAAATAATTATTATTTTGCTTTAATTGGTTTATTAAAGAATAAAACAAATTTTCGTTAATATTATTCTTATAATCATCAATTATAAGACAATTAATATTTGTTAATTTTGATAGAATCTCATCTTTGACATGATTGGCGCCAAAAATTTCTGTTACTTTAATTTTCTTTTTTAAAATATTTGATAAATGAGTTTTACCGCTACCTTTAGGACCATAAATATTAACTAATTTATCAGGCCAATTTGGCCAACTTTCAATTAATTTATATGCTGAAAAATTATTATTAGAAACATAAAAATCTTGTTCATCATATTTAGTTTTAAAAGGAAATTTAAATATTAGCTGACTCATTTAAATCATATTAAGTTGCCATTGGCCATTTTTCATTTGTAAATTTATTTTTTGATTATTAAGCTTATTTATTATCTTATCAATTTTACCAAGATATTTAATCTTAATTAAAACATCATCTTTATTGAATTCTATGACATAAAAATTATCTATCAAGTCAATTTTTTCAATTCTTTCTTTAAATTCAATTAAATTACTTTTTTTATTATCTAATTTAATTTTTGCATTTAAAAATGATGGAGTTCTAACGTCAATTAAATTTTGTGACTTTACTAAATCTCTTAGTTCTTTTTTAATTTCTAATATGATATTTTTATTAAATTCTTCTTTTGATGAATTATTCTTGGTTATCAAAATATTTTTGCTCATTTTTTTACTCTCAATTTTTGTATTTAAAAAAACTTTAGCAACATCTTCTTTAAGATCTATTGATACAAAAACCATATTTGAGTTTTGATATTCTTTAAAAAAATCATTTAGGTCTATTTTATATATTCTATTTTTATTAAGTTTAATTTTTTGTATGTTTTCAATATTTTCAACTGGTAAAATGTATTGGATCAAGCTTTTTTCATCTTGGTTATTCCAATTTTTATAAAAATAGTTTTTAGAATATATAAACATTTGTTTTTCAAAAAATAATAAAGGAAAAATAATTATTTCGGTATCGATTAAATCTGAATATAATATATTTCTTTGATAAAAAAACTCATGAATTCGATCTTTATCAAAAAAGATATTATAAAGTATTAAATCTTTTTTATTTTTTTTAATATTTTTGACTTGATAATAAGAGATAAGTTTTTTTATTTCATTTAAATTTGTGGTTGAAATTTTTTTGAAATCTTCCTCAAGCAAAAGTCTGCTAGCAAGTTTTTTGAAACCTTTTTGAAAAGCTAAATTGGTTGTTTTTTCCTTATTCTTTGAAATTTTTTTATCAATTTCAATATTATTAACATTAAATATATTATTATCGGATAAAACATTTCCTGTTTTTAATAAAATAATTAAAATACATAATATAAATTTTATATTTTTCATACTTAGCTAATTATCATTTTTATTAATGAAAAAAATTAAAAATAGTTACAAAAAAAGTGGTGTAAACATTTCTATTGCTAATAAATTTATCAGTCACATTGCTAAAGTAACAAAAGATAGTGACAAAAAAACGAAGAGATCATTAAATGGCGAAAACATTGGAGCTTTTGGTTCTACTTTTGATATAAGTAAAATTAAAATTAAAGATCCATTAATAGTTTCTTGTACCGATGGAGTTGGAACAAAAATTGATCTAGCTAATAAGTTTAAAAAATTTAATACTATTGGGATTGATCTGGTTGCAATGTGTGTCAACGATTTAATAGTACAGGGAGCCAGACCATTATTTTTTTTAGACTATATTGCTGTTGGTAAGTTGAATTTAATTAAAACTAAAAAAATTTTATCTGGAATAATTAAAGGGTGCAAGCTTTCAAATTGTAAACTTATTGGAGGCGAGACAGCTGAAATGCCTGGGATTTATACCAAAGATAAATTTGATCTAGCTGGTTTTAGCGTAGGGATTGTTTCCAAAAAAAAATTACTAGGCAAAAATAAGGTCAAAATAAATAATATTATTTTGGCGATTCCGTCTAATGGAGTGCATTCAAATGGTTATTCTTTAGTAAGATCAATCTTAAAAAAAAATAAAATTACAAAAAAATTGAAGGAGGAATTATTAAAACCAACTAAGATTTACACAAATGAAATATTAAAATTAGCAGACAGAAATTTGATAAACGCTGCTGCACATATAACTGGAGGAGGGTTAATAGAAAATGTTCAAAGATCTGTTGGAAGCAAAATGTCTATAAATATAGATTTATCTAAAATTAAAACTCAAAAAATTTTTAAATGGTTAAAATCAAAAGATATTTCTGACTCTGAAATGCTTAAAACTTTCAATTGTGGTATTGGATTTTGTATAATTGTAGATAAAAAAATATTAATTTTATAAAAAAATTTTTCAAAAAAAAAATATAAACCATACGAGATTGGTTACATTTCAAGAAATGATAAAAAGGTAAATTTATATAATTCTTTAAGATGGTAAAAAAGAATACTTGTGTTTTTATTTCAGGAGAGGGCTCAAATTTAAAAGCTCTTATTCATAATTCTAGATTTAGTAACTTCCCTATTACTATTAAACTTATCATTTCCAACAAACCAAAAGCTAAAGGTATTTTGCTAGCAAAAAAAAACTCAATCCCCTACCTTATTATAGATACTAGAAAAAGATATTATGAAAACGATATTATAAGTAATATTAAAAAATATAATATTTCATTTATTTGCCTTGCGGGTTACATGAAGATTATTTCTAAAAAACTCATCAAAAATATTAAAAAAAAAATTATAAACATACATCCCTCCTTGCTGCCTAAATTCAAAGGACTTAATACCTTTAAAAGAGTAATTGAAAACAATAAAATTAAAACTGGATGTACTGTACATTATGTTAACGAAAAATTAGATAGCGGCAAGATCATTTTACAAAAAAGTTTTTACATTAATAAAAATGATAATGAAAAAATTTTAAAAGAAAAAACACAAGCGCTTGAACATAAATCATTTTCAGAGGCATTAATTAAAATTTTTAGATATAACTAATTTTTAAAAAAAAAATTTATCTCTTGTTTCGCGTTTTCTAATGAATCTGATCCGTGAACAGAATTTTTATCAATTGAGATTCCATAGAGTTTTCTAATAGTATTTTCGTCTGCTTTTTTTGGATCTGTTGCTCCCATCAATTTTCTATTGGCTAAAACAGCATTTTCTCCTTCTAAAATCATTACTACTATAGGTCCAGACGATAGATATTTGCATAAATCCTCATAAAATGGCTTCGATTGGTGAACTTTATAAAACTCTGAAGCTTCATCTTTTGTGATATGTATTTTTTTATTATCTAATATCTTTAAACTATTTTTAATAAAAATTGATTTTATTTCTGATATCAAATTTCTTTCAACTGCATCAGGCTTAATTATTGAGAGGGTTTGTTCAATATTACTCATAATTTTCTTCTACTAATTTATTTAGTAATCTCACTCCAAAGCCTGTCGCCCCTCCTGAATTTAAAGCTCCACCATATTTTGAAAATGCCATTCCAGCAATATCTAAGTGTGCCCATGGAGTTTTATTTAAAATAAATCTTTGTAAAAATTGAGCAGCTGTAGTTGATCCTGCTCCTCCAACATAATTTATATTTTGCACATCAGCATTTTTAGAATTCATAAGTTTATCGTAATTTTTATGAAGAGGCATTCTCCATAATTTCTCTTCGACTTTATCACCAGCATTCAAAATTTGTTTGGATAAATTATCATCATTTGAAAAAAGTCCAGCATATTCTGATCCTAAACAAACAATTATAGCACCAGTCAAAGTAGCTAAATCAACAATAAATTTTGGTTTAAATTTTTTTTCAGTAAAAGTTAGTGCATCAGCTAAAACTAATCGTCCTTCTGCATCTGTGTTTAATACTTCTATAGTTTTGCCACTATAGGATTTTACTATATCTCCAGGTCTTTGGGCAACTCCACTAACCATATTTTCTACAAGTCCTACAACACCAACAGCATTAATTTTTGCTTTTCTTAATGCTAAATTTTTCATTAGACCAACCACCGCAGCGGAACCAGCCATATCGTAAGTCATGTCTTCCATAAATCTTGCTGGTTTTAACGAATAGCCTCCTGTATCAAAAGTAACTCCTTTGCCAACAAAAGCTAAAGGTTTAGAATTATTTTTTGCTCCATTCCATTCCATAGTTACAAGATACGATCCTCTGATACTTCCCATACCAACGCCTAATAGAGCGTTCATGCCAAGTTTTTTTAATTTTTTTTCATCGTATATATTTACTTTTAACCCATCTTTGCGAAGAAAACTTAATCTTCTAGCATATTCATCAGGATGTAAAATATTTCCAGGCTCTGAGACTAAGTCTCTTGCGTAAAAAGTTCCTTCCTCTAAAGCTTTAAATTTTATCTGATTTTGGGTCGAAGGTTTATTTTTAATTCCAAATACGTTTACCGAAATATTTCTTGTTTCTTTTTTTGTTTTATATTTTTTGAATTCATAAGATTTTAATTTTAGTCCATGAAGAAAATGACCAATAAAATTTTCGTGTTTGCCCACTAGGCTATCAGAATTAATAAAATACTCACTATTTTTTCCATAGTTTACACGCCCATAGAATTCGGCACCTAAATTTTCTATATCAGAGTTTTTTAAATCTTTTTTAATTGAAATTAAAACTATTTTTTTTTTTGAGTTAAGCTCAAAAACAAACATATTTTTTTTTAAATCGCTAGTTTTAAGTAAATCGTTTATGTAAGAAAACTCTGAGCTAGAAAGATATTTCTTTAAACTATTTGCATCAAATTTATCGTTAGAAAATAAGACTTGATTAAATGAAGATTTAGAGTTTATTTTTTTTAAGTAGTTAATTTTTATGGACATAATTATAAATAAATAGGGTTGAAAGGTATATATGTTCAAATATATCAGATTTCAATGGTAATTTTATCATAGTGTACTATCATAGGTTGAGTTTTGATGAAAGTTACATTATTTTAATACTTCTAATTACAATGCTACAAAACAAAATCTATCTAAATTTTATCAAAGAAATACTTAAAACCTTTTTTGTTATACTAATTGGCTTGACAATAATAGCATGGACAGTGAGGGCTGTAAACTTTCTGGATTTAATAGTCGAAAGTGGCTACTCAACAGCAACCTATTTCAAATACTCTTCTTTAAATTTATTAGGTATTTTAACTAAACTAATTCCTCTGTCATTTTTATTATCTTTGATAATTTTTATATTAAAAAAGAATCAAGACAATGAATTTATAATTTTATGGACATCTGGAATAAAAAAGTTGAAGTTGGTTAATCTATTTTTCTTCGTTTCGATAATTATTCTTTTTATTTATTTGTTATTCTCAACTTTAATAACTCCTTTAGCATTAAACAAATCTAGATTACTTTTGAGTGAGGAAGGATTTGACTCTTTTTTACCAACAATTAGAGTCCAGCAATTTAGTGACTCATTTAAAGGATTTACATTTCTTGTTGAAAGCAGAATGAATAATGAGATTACTAATGTTTTTATTCATGATAAATCAAATGTTTTAAATAATTTAACGTCTGACCAATCAGTAAAAAATTCAACAACCATTGTTGCTAAAAATGGTGTAATACAAGATCGAAAAAAACTAATTCTCTTTAATGGTCAGATAATTTCAACACAAAAAGAAAGTTTAAAAAATAATATTGTTAAATTTGAACAACTTAATATAAATCTTTCTAATCTTTCTACTGATACAATTAAACTTCCAAAACTACAGGAAACATCTACGCTTAATTTAATGAAATGTTTATTAAATCCTATAAAAGAAAAGATTATTAATTGTAGAAAAAGTGCTGAGGAAGAAATTAAAACTGTCTTAAATAGAAGATTTGTTCTTCCTTTTTATATACCTATAATTTCCCTTTTATGTTCATTTCTTATAATTAGAAATGAAAAAAGGATTCATTTTTTTTATAATAAGTATACTATTTTTAGCATGAGTTTTTTAATTTTACTTTATTCTGAATTGATTGTTCGTTACACTGGTATTTCTAAAGTAATTAATATTCTTTTTTTTATTTCACCCTTGTTTCTAATTCCAATTATTTATTTTTCATTAATCTACAAATTTTCCAGAGAGTCTCGGATATCAAGATGAATAAAATTTTACTAAGATATTTATTGTTTACTTTTTTTAAAACAATTTTTAAAGTTACACTTATTTTTTACTGTTTTGTTTTAATACTAAATTTGTTTGAAGAAATAGAATTTTTCAAAAATTTAGGTGTGACTGTATTTATTCCTTTAAAATTAACCGCACTTTTTATTCCAAGTTTAATAATCAAGATGCTACCTTTTATAATTTTTATTTCTAGTTTATGGTTTTTGTTAAATTTAAGAAATAGTAGAGATTTGCTAACACTGAAAGTTTACGGCTATTCGAACTTTAGAATATTTTTTATTCTTGCTTTAACATCTTTTGTTTTTGGTTGGCTTGTATTATTCACAATTAATCCTTTTACTTCAACGATGGTTAAATATTACGAGCTGACCAAATCTGAATATTCTAGAGATATAGATCATTTAGTGGCAATCAATAAGAATGGTTTGTGGACAAAAGAAAATTTGAAGAACGGATATCGTATAATTTCTGCTGATGAAATAAATAGAAATATTCTTCGAAAAATAACTATATTTGATTTAGATAAAGATTATAATTTAAAGCGTAAGGTTTACTCTGAAATTGCAGATATTTCAAAAAATCAATGGTCTTTATTTAAAGTTAGAGTAGTAAAAATTGATCAAGGAATTCCTGAGGAAAAAAACCTCGATGAATTAAAGGTATATTCAAAATATGACCAAATAAAAATTAATAGTTTATTTAAAAATTTTGACGCGATGTCATTCTTAGATTTAATTTTAAATTATAATGATTTACAAAATCGCGGCTATAATAAAGCTTATTTAGATCAAAGCTTAAACACTATGTTATCTCTTCCTTTCTTTTTATTCATGATGACAGCCTTAGCTTCTATTCTGACTATGAATACTTTAAGAACATCAAATAATTTCACCTTTATTCTTGTAGGTCTTATAGCTTGTGTAGCTGTATACTATTTTAAAGACTTATCATTAGCTTTAGGACAAACTGACAGGGTTTCTCTCTCTTTAGCAGCTTGGATACCTGTCGCTGTAATTGGTTTATTTAGCTCAATAGGAATATTACAAATTAATGAAAAATAAAATTATTTTAATTTTTTTATTCATAATATGTTTTCAGTCATTGAAGGCAGAAAATCTTAATATCAAGTCATCAGAAATTACAATTGATAAAAAAAGTGGCACAACTACTTTTAAACGTAACGTAATTGCCACAGATGATGAAAATAATGTTTTAAAATCAGATAATGCAGAATATAAGAAAGACATAGAATATTTATTTAGTAAAGGGCCTACTAGTATTACTACCTCTGAAGGGTATTTTCTAACTGGAGAAAATATAATTTTCGACAACCAAAATAAATTAATTAAGTCTGGAGATAATGCAGTATTAAAAGATTTAGAAAATAATATTATCTATTTAGATAATTTTGAGTATTCTACCAAAAAAAATTTTTTTAGATCTATCGGAAAAATAAAAATTATTGACTCTAAAGATAATTCTTACAATTTTTCTCAACTTTATATAGATGAAGAAAAAAGGGAAATTATTGGTACAGATATAAAAGCTTTTATGAATCAAGATAATTTCAAAATAAATCAATCCAATAAACCACGTATATTTGCTAATACTGTTAAAATAGACAGTCAAGTTAACGAATTTACAAAAAGTATTTTTACTTTGTGTGATTATCGAAAAGAAGACAAATGTCCTCCTTGGTCTTTACAAGCTAGTAAAATGAAACATGACAAAAAGAAAAAGACAATATTTTACGATAATGCTGTTATTAAGATATATGACTTACCTATATTTTATTTACCTAAATTATCACATCCAGATCCTTCTGTAGATCGAAGATCAGGTTTTTTACCCCCTTCATTCTCAGATACAAAAAATTTAGGTTCGGGATTAGAGGTTCCTTATTTTTGGGATATTAGACAAGATAAAGATTTTACATTAAATAGTAGATTTTTTACTTCCGAACATCCGCTCTTTCTTGGAGAATATCGGCAAGCTTATAAAAATTCTAACCTAATTTTAGATTTTGGTTTTACCGAAGGTTACAAAAATACAAGTAATACTAAAAAAAGTGGTAACAAAAATCATTTCTTTTCTCAATTTGTAAAAAAATTTCAAGGACAAGCAAACTCAGATAATGAATTAACGGTATCTTTACAAAGAGTTTCTAATAAAAAATATCTTAAACTTTATAAAATTAAAAGAGATTTGATAGATTATGAAAAAGAAGTTTTAGAAAATTCTCTTAGTTTTTCACATGAAAATGATGATCTTTTCGTAGGTTTAAAAGCTAGCTTATTTGAAGATTTGACCGAAACCAATAAAAATGACGAGTATGAGTATATCTTGCCTGACATTATTTTAGATAAAAATCTCTTTAGTAGTAATAAATTTGGATATGCTGATTTACAAACTAATTTAGTTGTTCACAATTATGAAACTAATAAACTAACTAAGTTTTTTATTAACGATATAGATTGGAAACATAAGGAATTCAGTTTTTCAAACGGCCTAATTGGAAGATTTTTAGGTAAATTAAGAAATGTTAATTATGAAGCGAAAAATACTGAAATATTCAAGGATAATACAACAAATGAATTATTTGGTGCTATTGGATATCTAAGTAAGATGGATCTTTATAAAGATAGTGCAAGTGGCCTAAAACAATTATTATCTCCAAAGATGCTAATCAGATACGCTCCAGGCAGTATGAGAAAAGAAACTGCAAAAACCAGACTTAACAGTACTAATGCTTTTAAACTGGATAGACTAAACACAAATAAAAACTTAGGAAATGGATTAAGTACGACTTTAGGATTTGATTATGAGATAAAAACTCCTACAAAAAAACTAGATTTTTCTATAGCTCAAATCATTAATGAACAAGAGAATAAACACATGCCATCTTCATCAAGTTTAGATCAAAGATTTTCTGATGTAGTAGGCTCCTCAAAATTAGACTTAAATAAAAATATAACTCTTAATCATAATTTTGCTTTAGATCAAAACTTTGAACAACTTAATTATAATGAATTGGGGGCTAATTTAAATTTTGATCCAATTAAATTCAATTTTAGTTATTTAGAAGAGAAAGAACATATAGGTAATCAAGAATATTTTAAAGGAAAAGTTGATTTTTCAAGAAATAAATATGGACTCTTTTCAGCTGAAACCAAAAGAAACTTAATTACTAACTCTGCAGAATACTATGATCTTAGTTATGAATACTCTAATGATTGTCTAAGAGCTGGACTAGTTTATAGAAGAGAATTTTATAACGATTCAGAGTTAGAGCCTGAGGACACCTTAATGTTTAAAATTACTTTAATACCATTTGGAGATATAAATACACCTTCTTTTAATTAATGAAAGTCTTCCTTTTTCTATTAATCTCAATTATTTTTCATTTAAGTAATTCTTGGAGTTCAATTCAAAATAAAATTATAGTTAATGTAGGAAACCAAATAATTACATCTTATGAGCTTAAAAATAGAATAAAAACTGTTCTAATATTAAGTAGTAAAGAACTTAATCAATTGAATGTAAATAAATCTAAAAGTGAAGCTTTAAATTTTTTGATAAATTCCAAACTTAAAAAAGACGAAATTACAAAGTTTAACGTTTTGCCAAATGATAAGGCTGTAATAAATCATTTAGATAAACTTGCTTCTAGCTATAAGACAGACCAAAATGGTTTAAAAAAAATTTTTGAAGATAATCAATTAAGCTACGATTTATTTTTAGAAAGTATCGAAATAGAATTTGCTTGGCAAAAATTTATTTATAATTTTTATAGCGAAAAAATTCAGTTAGACGAAAAAAGTATAGATAAAGAACTAAATGAAATCATTTCAAATCGAAAAAAATCTGTTGAATACAAAATAGCTGAAATAGAAATCTTATTAGAAAAGAATATAAAAGATAAAAAAAAGATAGAGGATATTGCTAATCAAATAAACCAAATAGGCTTTAAAGATACTGCGATTAAGTATAGTTCATCTATGACATCTCTCGAGGGTGGAAATATTGGATGGATTTCTTCACAATCATTATCTAACTTATTTCTCAATGAACTTAAAAAAATGAACATTGGAGATATATCTAATCCTATAATGCAAGCAGACACAGCCACGTTTATCAAATTATTAGATAAAAGAAATATAGAAGTAAATAAGTCTAATGTAGAAGAAATAAAAATTAGGATAATAAATAAAAAAAGAAATGATTTATTAAGTTTGTTTTCTAGTAGTTATCTTTCAAAAATTAAAAATACAACTTTGATACAATTCAATGAATAAAAAGATAATTATAGTTGGTGGCGATCCTAACAGTATAAATTCAGAAATTATTTATAAAGTTTGGAAAAAATTAAATTATAGCACAAGAAAAAACTTATATTTTATAGCTAATTATAATTTATTTTTAAATCAATTTAAAAAAATTGGTATTAAGTTACAAGTTGATAAAATAACGAATCTTAACGATAAACTTTTAACAAATAATTTAAATATTATAGATATTCCTATAAAGTATAAAAATCCTTTTAAGGTAAGTTTGAAAGAGTCATCTAAATATGTGTTGAGATCTTTAGAAAAAGCACATTTTTTAGTAAAAAATAAATTCGCAAAAGCAATTATTAATTGCCCTATAGATAAAAAATTAATTAAAAAGTCTAATAAAATTGGGGTTACTGAATTTTTTGCCTCAAAATGCAAAGTTAAAAAATCGACTGAAGTAATGTTTCTACATAATAAAAAATTATCAGTAGTACCCTTGACTACACATATAAGAATAAATGATGTCCCAAAAAATATAAGTATATCTTTCATATATAAAAAAATAATATCCTTAAATAAGGAATTCAAAAAATTATTCAAATTCAAACCAAAAATTGGAATTCTTGGACTTAATCCACACAACAGTGAGTTTAATAAAAGTTCAGAGGAAATTAGATATATATTGCCTGCAATAAAAAGATTAAAAAAAAAAGGATTAAAAATTTATGGACCGCTTGTTACAGATACTATTTTTATTCAGAATTATAAAAAATTCGATGTAATAGTTGGGATGTATCATGACCAAGTTTTATCACCATTTAAAACTTTATTTAAGTTTGATGCAATTAATATCACTTTAGGTTTAGATTATTTACGAGCTTCCCCAGACCATGGCCCAGCAGTAGACCTAATTGGAAAAAACAAAGCTGATTCTTCTAGTCTACTTCAGTGTATCAAATTTATTAAGACAAAGATCTAATGAATTATGCAAAAAAATCTTTAGGTCAAAATTTTTTAATAGATTTAAATATCATAAAGAAAATTGTAGGACTTACAAAGATAAATAATAGAAATATAATTGAGATTGGTCCAGGAAAAGGCGCGTTGACAGATGAAATTCTTAAACACAAGCCCAAATCAATTATACTTATAGAAAAGGATTTTTTACTTTTTAAGCAATTAAAACTAAAATATTCAAATTACAAGAATATTGAAATATTTAATAAAGATATTTTAAATTTTGAAATTGAAAAAAAAATTAAAAATAATACAATTATTTTCGGTAACTTGCCCTATAATATTTCCTCTCAAATTTTAGTTAAATTAATAAAGTTCAGGGATTGGCCTCCTAAATATATAAGCTTGATTCTTATGTTTCAAAGAGAAATGTCTGAAAGAATAATAGGAAAATTTAATTCTAAACACTATGGAAGACTATCTATACTTACAAATTATAGATTAATAGCAACTAACAAATTTTATGTTTCACCAAATTGTTTTTTTCCAAGACCAAAAATTATTTCCTGTGTTCTCCAATTAAAGCCTAAATTGAATAAAATAAAAATTAACAAAATTGAAAATCTTGAAAAAATCACTAATATTTTATTCTCAAATAAAAGAAAAATGATTAATAAAAGTGTAAAAAAGATATTTAAGATAAATCAATTAGAACCCATTAAAAATTTAGATTTGAAATTACGACCATCAGAAATAAAACCAGAATTGTATTACGAAATGACTAGGATTTTTGAAAATTATCTGTGAAGTTTGATTTATGTAAAGAAATAATCTTTTCAATTTGTTTATAACAATTTTCTAAATTTTCATTTATAATAATATAATCATAATCACTCCAATATTTTATATCTTTGTCAAATGCCTTAAACCTTCTTTGTACCTCTTCTGTGGAGTCTTGATTTCTGCTAATAAGTCTTTTTTTTAATTCATCTTTATTGGGTGGAATTAAATATATCTTAATTAATTTTAAGTTTTTAAACTTAGATAATTGTTTATTACCCTGCCAATCTATATCAAAAATTACATCATTTTTTTTAAATAGCTCGTCGACGTTCTTTTTATTTGTTCCATAATAATTATCAAATATTTTTGCATATTCATAAAATTGTCCCTCTTTAATTAATTTATTAAACTCTTCGTTTGTAACAAAATGATAATCGATACCATCAACTTCATTCGGCCTAGGTTTTCTTGTTGTGTGCGAAACTGAAATTTTAAATGATTGATATTTTTGTTGTATCTTTTTTGTAATCGTAGTTTTGCCTGCGCCAGATGGAGAAGACAATATGACCATTATATTATTTGAGTCGTGACTCATAATAATTATTATAAAATCTATTGATTTGATTTGCTTTCAATAAATTTTATTGCGTCACCAACTGTTAAAATTTTTTCAGCTTCACTATCAGAAATTTCAGACCCAAACTCTTCCTCGAAAGCCATAACTAATTCAACAGTATCTAAACTATCTGCTCCAAGATCATCAATAAAACTTGCCTCTTCTGTCACCTTTTCCTCTTCGATACCTAAATGATCTGCAACAATCTTTTTAATTTTTGGTTTTATATCGTTTGACATTAATTACCTTTATTATGTTTATGATGTTTTCTTCATAAATTATTAGATAGAATTGTCAAGCCATATACATTCCGCCATTAACATGAATGGTTTCACCATTAATGTAATTAGCCATATCTGAAGCTAAAAATGCTACACAATTTGAAACATCGTCTCCAGTTCCTAAGTCTCCTGCAGGTATTCTGTTTATTAACTTTGCTTTATATTCTTCTGGAATTTTGTCTGTCATTTCGGTTTTTATGAAACCAGGAGAAACACAATTTACGTTAATATTTTTTTTTGCATACTCTAAGGCTAAGCTTTTTGAAAAAGCAACAATTCCTGCTTTAGATGCAGAATAATTTGTTTGTCCAAAATTTCCTGTGTGACCAACAATAGATGTAATATTTATAATTTTTCCAGATTTATTTTTTATCATTTTTTTTATTGCTGATTTACACATCAAAAAAGTTGAAGTTAAATTTATATCTAAAACCTTTTTCCAATTTTCTTCAGATAGCCTTATAGTTAAACTATCTAAATTTATGCCAGCGTTATTTATCAAAATATCTAAACCTCCTAACTTATCGTTTGCCATATCTATAAAAGACTCAATTTTTGAATGTTCTCCTAAATTAAATTTTTCAATTTGAATATCTGTAAAATCATTTTTAAGTTTATTTAATTTATCCTCATTTGTACCTGTTGCTAGAATTTTAGATCCATTTTCAACAAATTTTTTTACCAGGCTGTTACCTATTCCACCTGTAGCACCAGTAATAATAACTTTTTTATTTTTTATGTTCATCAATGGTTTTTTTCATATCATCTATTGAATTTATACTAAAGCAATTAATATCTTTAATTGTCCTTTTAACCATGCCCGTTAAAACTTTTCCAGGGCCAATTTCAATGAAATTATTTACGTTTTCGTTAGACATATGAATAATACTTTCTCTCCATCTTACCGTAGAACTAATTTGTTTTATTAATAGATTTTTAATATTTTCTGGGTTTTCTTCTGGTTTAGATGTAACATTAGAAATTAAACTTATATTCGGTTTTTTAAAATTTATAGAATTAATCTTATCTCTCATTTTTTCAGCTGCAGAATTCATCAATGAACAATGAAATGGTGCGCTAACATTTAATGGAATAGCTTTTTTATTGTTTTCTTTTAATTTTTTTATTAACAAATTTATACTATCTTTATCACCGCTTACTATTATTTGTCCTTCAGCATTATCATTTGCTATTTCACAAACGCCCTTAGTATTTATATCTTTAATATAATTATTTAATTCATTTAGCTTAAGACCTAATACAGCAATCATGCTTCCTTCCCCAACTGGAACAGCTTCTTGCATTGATTTACCTCTTTCATAGAGAAGAAATAATGCATCTTTAAACTCAAGAGACTCTGAGCTGACTAAAGCGCTATATTCGCCAAGGGAATGTCCTGCGAAATATTTTGTAGAACTAAAATCAAAATTAAATTCTTTTTTAAGCACCGAAAAAATTGAGAAGCTAACTGTAAGAATTGCTGGCTGAGTATTTTGAGTAAGGTTTAACTGTTCATCAGGACCATCTAAAATAATCTTTGAGATTTTATAGTTTAATGTGTCATCGGCTTTATTAAAAATTTCTTTGACAATTTGAAAATTGTTATAAAATTCAGATCCCATTCCTATAATTTGCGATCCTTGCCCTGGAAAGAGTATTGCGTTCATATATTTACCATCTATTTAACGATAATTAGTATTGATATAAATATCTATTATAGTATAAAACTTTTTTTACAATATGAACTTAAAAGCTAATTAATTAACAATAATATATGTCTTTTTACGAAAACACTCTTGTAGTAAAGCAAGATCTGCCTAAGTCCGAACTGAAAAAAATTACTGATAAATATAGTGATATAATAAACAGTAATTCTGGTAAAGTTGTAAAAATAGAGGAATGGGGATTATTAAACCTTGCAACAAAAATTAAAAAATATAACAAAGGTTTTTACATTCATTATAAATTTAAAGGCAATAAAGAAACCCTAAATGAAATTAACAAAAAATTAAAGATTGATAGTTCAGTTATAAGACACCTATTAGTGAAATATAAAAATCTAGATACAGAAAACGAATATTTTAAAAAGGAAAAATAGATGAAAAGAAAAGGAAAAAAATTTCAAAGAAACTCCAGTTCATTAAATAAACTAAGTCTGTTCCAAAAATCTGAAGGAAGATTTAATAGGTCGTGTCCTCTTTCAGTCAAAAATGCTCCAGTCGTTGATTATAAAAATATAAATTTATTAAAAAGATATATCTCAGAGAACAATAAACTTTTATCTTCTAAAATAACATCTGTATCTAGTGGTAAACAAAAAAAACTTACTAGAGAAATTAAAAAAGCTAAAATTCTTGGACTTATATAATTATGGAAATTATACTTTTAGAAAATATTATGAATCTCGGTAACATAGGAGATAAAGTTAAAGTCAAGCCTGGTTATGGTAGAAATTATTTTTTAAAAACTGGTAAAGCTCTTAGGTTAAATAAAGAGAATTTAGATTTTGTTTCAAAAAAAAAAGATGAACTGAATAAAAAAAATATTGAGTTAAAGACTAAATTTAAAGAATTGGCTAAAAAAATTAATGATAAATCATTTATTTTTAATAAGGAAAGCAAAGAAAATGGCGAGCTCTATGGTTCTATAAAGCCAAAAGAAATTTCTGCAGCAATATTTGAAAAATATAAAGTTGAAGTAAAGCCCTCTCAAATAATGCTAAAGACAAGTTTAGATAAAATAGGAAACTATAAAATTAATTTAAATTTTCATACAGATGTTTCCGCTCAAATTTCAATTAAAATCGATAAAGTTCAATCCTCTTGACTTTTCCACAGGTGGGCAAAAAAAGTGTGTAACTTTTAACTTTAATTGTATCTACCTAAAACTATTATTAGTGTGTGGAAAAAATCAAAGTTAATGAAAATAATCTAGATAAAAAACAACCCTCAAATTTAGAGGCTGAGCAAGCTTTACTTGGATCAATATTGGTAAACAACGATATTATTGATGAAGTTTCAAATGTTATTAATCCAACAAGTTTTTATGATCCCGCACATTTAAAAATTTATGAAGTTATTGAAACTTTAAATAGTAAAGGAATGATTGCTAACCCAATAACTCTAAAAAACTATTTTGAAAAAGATAACATGTTAAATGAAGTTGGTGGAACAAAATATTTAGTAAAATTAACTAGATTTTCTGGATCTACTAAACAAGCACTCGATTATGCAAAAATTATACATGAAATGTATCTTAGAAGAGAACTAGTTCTTATTTCTGATAATTTATCATCTGAAACTTTAAATGCAAAAGAACAAGATGCTGAAAAAATTATTGAAAATACTGAAAGATCATTATTTGATTTAGCTGAAAGAGGAAGTTTTTCTCAATCTTTTTTAAAATTTAATCAGGCGCTAGATCAAACTATTGAAATGGCAACGTTAGCGATGAAAAATGATAAAGGTATAGTTGGTGTGCCTACTGGCTTAACTGATCTAGACGAGAAACTTGGTGGTCTTCACAAATCTGATTTAGTAATATTAGCAGGTAGACCTTCTATGGGTAAAACTGCTTTGGCAACAAATATTGCTTATTACGCTGCACAAAATATTTTAAGTAAACAAGAAAAATCATCTGTTGCTTTTTTTTCTCTTGAAATGTCCTCAGAACAGCTATCAACCAGAATATTGTCGGAACAAGCAAGAATTAAATCAGACGACATTAGGCGTGGAAAAGTTACTGAGGAAGAAATTAATCGTTATATAGAAACATCAAGAAATATTTATAATCTTCCTCTTTTTATTGATGAAACTCCTGCTATTACTATAGCAACTCTTTGCAATAGAGCTAGAAGAATTAAAAGGCTTTTCGGTGTTAGTTTAATAGTAGTAGATTATATTCAACTAATGAGATCTAACTCAAATAAAAACGAAGGAAGAGTTCAAGAAATTTCTGAAATAACTCAAGGCTTAAAAGCACTAGCAAAGGAGCTTGGAGTTCCTGTTTTAGCATTATCACAACTCTCTAGAGCTGTAGAACAAAGAGATGATAAACAGCCTCAATTAGCTGATTTGAGAGAGTCTGGTTCGATAGAACAAGACGCAGATGTTGTTATGTTTGTATATAGGGAAGAATACTATTTAGAAAGAAAGCAACCAAAGTTAGGTTCAATAGAACATGCTGAATGGCAGTCAAAGATGAATGATGTAAATGGTCTTGCAGATATAATATTAGGAAAACAAAGACATGGCCCAACAGGTATCGTAAAAGTTGCTTTTGAGGGCATTTATACAAAATTCAAAGATTTAAGTAAAAATTAAGACAAAATTTTATCTTTAGTTATCACAGTTTTAAGATATATCTGAAATATTCTTATGATTGCTCAAATATATAAAAAATTTGTTATAGATTTTCCTAAAATAACTCTATTTTTAATAGCAGCAATTTTATTCTCATCACTATACTATTCAAAGAATTTTAATTTAGATGCTTCTTCCGACGCACTTATTCTAGAAGGAGATGAAGATTTAAAATACCTGCGGGAAGTAAACGAAAGATATGGTTCAAAGGATTTTTTAGTGCTCACCTATTCACCTGTGACTAGTTTTGAGGAAAAAGAAACTATTCTAAATCTACAACTACTTAAGTCAAAAATTGAAAAATTATCTTGGGTAGATAATGTTATCACTATTATTGATGTTCCATTATTAAAAAGTACTGACGAAAAACTGATGGAAAGGTTAAAAAATTATAAAACGTTATCTCATCCTGAAATAGACAGAAAAAGAGGTTTTGAAGAGATATTAAATAGCCCAATTTATAAAGATTACGTAATTAGTGAAGATGGAAAAACCTCTGCTATCGTAGTTTATTTAAAAAAAGATGAAAGACTAAATGAGTATCTTAAAATTAAAAATAGATTCTATAATCAGTCTTTAGATGGAAATTTAACTAAATCTGAAAAAATTAATTATAAAAAATTCTTAATAGAATATGAAGAATATAAAAACTTGTACAATACAAGAAATCATCAAAATATTAATGAAATAAGAGATGTAATAAATAAATACGGTCAGAATGCGAAAATTCATTTAGGCGGCATTCCAATGATAGCAGACGATATGATGACTTATATCAAAAATGATATAATTGTTTTTGGAGTAGGAGTTTTTATCTTTATTGTGATCACTCTTTGGATTGTTTTTAAAAACATTAAATGGGTAGTAATGCCACTGCTAGGATGTATGACGTCAGTGATGATCATGATAGGTTTGCTTGGCATGGTGGGTTGGAAAGTTACAGTTATCTCATCTAATTTTATAGCATTAATGCTTATACTTAATATGGCAATGAATATTCATGTTACAGTAAGATTTTTGCAGTTAAAAAAAGAATTTAGTAATTTATCAAACAATGAAGCAGTGCTTGAAACTAGTAAGAAAATGTTTTTACCTATTCTTTATACCGTCTTAACAACTATTTGCGCATTTCTATCATTAATATTTAGTGGAATAAAACCAATAATTGACTTTGGATGGATGATGACTATGGGTCTCACTGTATCATTGATAGTAACTTTTTTATTACTACCTTCACTTTTAAATTTATTTTCTTCTGATAACGATATAAGTGTAAAAGATACAGAAAAATCAAAAATTACAGAGAACCTCGGCTCTTTTGCAAAAAAAAGCAAGTTAGTAATTTTCTCTTGTACATCATTAGTTATAATTTTAAGTATTATTGGAATATCAAAATTAGAAGTTGAAAATAGCTTTATAAACTACTTCGATAAAGAAACAGAAATTTATAAAGGTATGAAGAAAATAGATGATGAACTTGGGGGAACAACCCCATTAAATATAATAATAAAGTTTCCTGTAAAAAATGAGCAAAAAAATGATGATGAGTTTTCTGAATGGGAGGAAGAGAATGATGATAAAGATAGTAAAGAAAAATATTGGTTTACCAGAGACAAAATGGATAAGATTATTAAAGTTCATGATTATTTAGATGGTTTGCCTGAAATTGGAAAAGTTTTATCTTTTGCATCTATTCTTAGAGTTGCTGAAGACTTAAATAAAAAAGAGTTACAGAGTTTAGAAATTGCTGTTTTATACAGTAAAATTCCTGATAAAATTAAGAAAGAAGTTGTTTCACCCTATATTTCCGTAGAGGAAGACGAGGCTAGAGTTAGTGTCAGAATTAAAGACTCATTAAAAGATTTAAGACGAAATGATTTAATTAATAAGATTAATTTAGAACTAAATACTAAATTAGAGCTTAAAAAAGAAGAATATAAATTAACTGGTGTTTTAATATTATTTAATAACTTGTTACAAAGTCTCTTCAAGTCTCAAATTCTTACATTAGGTATAGTTATGTTAGGAATTTCAGCAATGTTTTTTGTTCTTTTTAGAAATAAAATATTAGCTATTTTAGGGGTTGTTCCAAACTTTCTAGCAGCATTTTTTATTTTAGGAATTATAGGTTTAATGGAAATTCCTCTTGATATGATGACAATTACTATAGCTGCTATTACCATAGGAATAGCGGTAGATAATAGTATTCATTATATTTATCGATTTAAAGAAGAATTCAAAAAGATAAATGATTACGAACAAACATTAGATAAATGTCATAGTACAGTTGGTATTGCTATTTTAAATACTTCGATAACAATAATATTTGGATTTTCTATTTTGATTTTTTCTAACTTTATTCCTACAATTTATTTTGGAGTATTTACAGGAATAGCTATGCTCCTTGCCTTAATTTCAGTATTGACTTTATTACCAAAACTAATTTTAATTTTTAAACCTTTTGGAATAGAAAGGTAAGTAAATTTATAATGCAGAATTTTTTTAAAAATTTAGTTGAGATTAATATTTTTGATATTTTTTTTTTAATTTTGATGATTTACTTTATGTCTCAATGTTTTATAAGAGGTTTTTCTTTAAGCTTTATGTCTTTTATGAAATGGGTGTTTGCCCTTATAATTACTATTATTTTGGTTCCAAAATTGCAGCCGTGGGTAAGTGATTATATTGAGTCTGAATTTATAAATAATATTGGTATTGGAGTTGCAGTCTTTATTTGTACAATTTTTTTAACTATTTTATTAGGCAAATCTTTAGGTAGAGCTATAACTTGGACTGGGGCAGGTTCGGTGGATAAAACTTTCGGTCTTTTATTTGGTATTTTTAAAGGTTATATTGTTTCGATTTGTTTGTTTTCAATATTAAATTGGTTTTATCCTTACAAAAATTGGGGTATATCAGCAGAAGATGCTTTGTCGTTTAATTTAATTAAAAAAGGAAGTGAAGTTCTTATTAAAGAATTTCCATCTAACAAAGATTTTATAGATACAAAAGAAAAAATTGAAAAAATTTAAATCTGATAAATTAAGAGAAGAATGTGGAGTTTTTGGGATATCTAACCATGAAGACGCCTCTGCTCTTGTTGCATTAGGATTACATGCGCTTCAACACAGAGGTCAAGAGGGATGCGGAATAGTTTCCTATGATGGAAAAAATTATCACTCCGAGAAAAGACAAGGTCTTGTTGGTGACCATTTTTCTAAGGGTAACGTGATTAATAAATTGCCTGGAAAATTTGCAATTGGTCATAATCGATACTCTACTACTGGGGAAACGTCTTTAAGAAATATTCAACCGTTCTTTGCAGATCTTCATGTAGGCGGATTAAGTATAGCTCACAACGGCAATCTTACAAACGCTTTAATGTTAAGAGAAACTCTCGTAAAAGATGGAGCTATATTCAGAACTACAAGTGATACAGAAACAATCGTGCAGCTAATAGCAAAGTCAAGAAGAGAAAAAATAATAGACAAATTGATTGATGCTCTTTTTCAAATTCAAGGTGGCTACTCACTCGTTTTGATGACAAACAAAAAACTTATTGGGGTCAGAGATCCGTTCGGAATAAGACCTTTGGTAATTGGTAAATTAAAAGATACATTTATTCTTGCTTCAGAGTCATGTGCTTTAGACATTGTCGGAGCTAGCTATATTAGAGAAGTAGAAAATGGGGAAATAGTTATAATAGAAAACAATAGACTAAGTAGTATAAAACCTTTTCCAAAACAGAAGGCAAGACCGTGTGTATTTGAGTATATCTATTTTGCTAGACCAGATAGCTTGATAGGAAATAAATGTGCTTATGAATATAGAAAAAGATTTGGTGAACAGTTAGCAAAAGAAACAGACGTTCAAGCAGATATGGTGGTACCTGTTCCAGACTCTGGTGTACCAGCCGCATTGGGGTATGCAGAATATTCTAATAAAAAATTTGAACTTGGGTTGATTAGAAACCACTACGTAGGAAGAACTTTTATTGAACCAACTCAAAATATAAGAAGTTTAGGTGTAAAACTAAAATTGAGTAGTACTAAAAGTATTGTAAAAAACAAATCAATTATACTTATTGATGACTCTTTAGTTAGGGGAACAACTTGTCATAAAATTGTTAAAATGCTTTATGAGGCAGGTGCAAAAGAAGTTCATGTAAGGATAGCTTGTCCACAGATAAAATTCCCAGACTTTTATGGCGTGGATATGCCAACAAAAAATGAATTATTAGCAAACAAAAAATCAGACGATGAAATTTGTGAATACATTAAAGCTAAAACTTTGAAATTTTTAAGTCTAGATGGTCTTTACGCGGCTTTGGGGAAAGGTAAAAGAAATGAGTTATATCCACAATTTAGTGATCATTATTTTACAGGAGATTATCCTATTAAACCATCTGATAATCTAGGGGAGTCAAAGATAACTCAACTATCTTTATTGAGTGGTAAATCAAATAATTAATTTAAAACTGTAATTCTTTTATTCTTATCTAAAAAAATAATAGATTGTTTGATAAAAACTGGCGCAGTTCCTAATTTTCTTTTTAGTTTTTGTATTTCATTTATTTTCCCATTTTTATAAAAAGATACAAAATATGAATTATTCAAAATTATCATTAGATTATTATTTACTAAATACATATATTTAACACTAATTTTTCTATTTTTTGAATCTAGATATTCTGAAATTTCTTTTGAAATATCTAAAGAATAATTTATCTCTCCAGAATTAAGGTTTATACAAACTAAAAGATTATCTTTAGTGACAATAAATAAATTTCCACCAGAAATTATAGGATTTACTATTGAAGTAATTGATTTTTTTATTATCACTCTTCCATCATTTATATTTAGTACATACAAACTTGGATCTGTAGAAACGATTATTCTATTCTTATAAATAATTACGGGATTAGAGTAAAATAAATTGTTAGCAGTTCTGTCAAATGATTGTTTCAAATTAGAAAACCAATTTATTTTAAGATTTTCTCCATTTATAGAATAGAGAGTTCCAAATGTATTAAGATAAATTAAATGATTATTAATAAATGCTATTGAATTAATGAAATCACTTTTTATAGGGGTTTCTTCGGTTGGTATAAATTTAATTTGTTCCCCGTTTATCTTATTAACGACATAAAAATTGTTATTTTGATCTGATAGTACTATTTTATTTTCAAAAGTTTTAATATTTGATCTAAAAGGGACTCTAAAGTTTTTAGCCCATAATAATTTTTGGTTTAAATAATCTAAAGCATATAAATATCCTAGATTATCAGATACAAACACGACATTATTATCTACTTTAATATTCAGATTTTTTTTTATTTTTTTAAATTTTTTTTTATAAAAGTTGAATTTAAATATTACTTTGTTTTCAATTAGGGAATAAATTATTATATTACCTTTAATATCTGAAGTAACAATGTTTTGACCATCTGACAAAATTTCATTTTTTACTTTAAACCTGCTTAATTTTTTTCCTTTAAGAGCTAAAATATTCTTATTTCCGTAAGAAAAATTATCAAAATTATTAGTATTTTGAAAATACTTATCAACCCATTTTTCTGCATTTAAGACTTTGTCTAATTTTATATTTAGTTTCTTATTTGGTTTAATTACTTTGTTAAAAGTGGGTTCTTTTGTATAAAGGGTTTCAAAATCCTTGAACCTCTTATCTTTATCTAGATCTACTGAATTATTGTCAGTCCAAATACCAGTTTTATTATCAAAT